>Ga0247819_10000365_pt1 | contig 27909 bp, 27 predicted proteins | sample 13C_Xylose_Day6_FD_193428 | JGI IMG/M metagenome (GOLD analysis project Ga0247819, IMG submission 193428) | Soil microbial communities from agricultural site in Penn Yan, New York, United States - 13C_Xylose_Day6 | ecosystem: Environmental > Terrestrial > Soil > Agricultural land | place: USA...
GAACGCCTCGTCGACCTGATCAAGCAGCAGGTGCCGATCTGGAAGCGGCAGCACTTCACCGACGGCGTTTCGGAGTGGGTCGGCCTCTGACGGATCGACCCCGCGGCCGGCCTCGGCGGCCGCTGCGCGTCAGCCGCCGAGGTACGACATCTCGGGCTTCGGGCGAGCGGCGCGCAGCTCGGGTGTGAGCGTCGCGCGCACCTCGGAATAGCGGTCGTCGCGCGCGCCCCAGATCGAGGCCATCGCCGCGGCGAGCCCGTCGTCGTCGACGCCGCCGCGCAGCAGCGCCCGCAGGTCGTGCCCCTCTGAGGCGAACAGGCACGTGAACAGCTTGCCCTCGGTCGAGATGCGCGCCCGGTTGCAGGTTCCGCAGAACGCGTTCGTCACGCTCGAGATCACGCCGATCTCGCCGCCGCCGTCGACGTAACGCCACCGGGCGGCGGTCTCGCCGGGCGAGCTGGCGCCGACGGGCTCGAGCGGGAGCTCGGCACCGATGACCTCGATGATCTCGGCCGAGGGCACCACCTCGTCGAGCCGCCAGCCGTTCGAGGTGCCGACGTCCATGTACTCGATGAACCGCAGCGTGAAGGGGGAGTCCTTGAAATGGCGGGCCATCGGCAGGATCTCGTGATCGTTGAGCCCGCGCTTGACGACCATGTTGACCTTGATCGGGCCGAGGCCGGCATCGTGCGCGGCCTGCATGCCGGCGAGCACTCGGTCGACGGGGAACCGCACGTCGTTCATCGACTGGAACACCGCGTCGTCGAGCGAATCGAGCGACACCGTGACCCGGGTGAGGCCGGCCGCCGCCAGCGCCGCGGCCTTGACGGCGAGCGCCGATCCGTTGGTGGTCAGGGCGATCTCGACGGGCTCGCCCTCGGGCGTGCGCAGCGCGGCGAGGCGCTCGACGAGCTGCTCGATGCCCCGGCGCAGCAGCGGCTCGCCGCCCGTGAGTCGCAGCTTGCGCACCCCGTGTGCGACGGCCACACCGGCGAGCCGCGTGATCTCATCGAAGCTCAGCAGCTCGTCGTGCTCGAGGAACGCGTAGTCGCGCCCGAACACCGACTTCGGCATGCAGTACACGCACCGGAAGTTGCACCGGTCGGTCACCGAGATGCGCAAGTCGCGCATCGGCCGGGCGAACGCGTCGGTGAGCGTTTGAGGGAGCACGCCAGACGACGGCAGGCGGCGGGCACGCGGTGCATCTGCGGTGCGCACGGGCAGCAGGGTGGTCACGGGTCACCCCCTTCGGTGGCGTCTACGCTAACACCGCATCATGCGTGCGTCCGCACCGAGACGTCGGATGGCGCGACGCGGAATGCGAGCCGGGCGCCGGTGCCCAGATCGAGGCCGACGGCAGTCGTCGAGGGTACGTCGACGGCGAGGTCGGGGTGCTCGTCGGTGACGATGCGCACGCCGCCGCGGGCCGGTTCGATCGTCGAGACAGCGCCGAACCACGCGTTGTCGCCGGGCAGCGAGGTGGCCCGCGTTGGGTCGACGGATGCCGCGGCCCGCGCATGCACCGACGCCGGGCTGAACACGACCGAGGCGGGGGTGCCGACCCGCAGCGCCTCGCCCGTGCCGCGCAGCACGATCGGCCCGCTCGCCCCGGCGACGCGTACGGCGTCAGGTGCGACTGCGACGCCGGTGAGCAGGTTGACGCCCGCGAGCGCAGCCGCGAAGGGCGTGCGGGGGTGCCCGAGCACCTCGGCCGTCGGCCCCTGCTGCACGATGCGCCCGGCCTGCAGGATCGCGGCGCGGTCGGCGAGCACGATCGCGTCGAGGGGGTCGTGGGTGACGAGCAGCGTCGGGATCGCGAGGCTCGCCCGCTGCTCGGCGACGAGGCGGCGCATCGCCGAGGCCGTCTGCACGTCGAGCGCTGCGAACGGCTCGTCCAGCAGCAGCACGTCGGGGCGCGCCGCGAGCGTTCGGGCGAGCGCGACGCGCTGCTGTTGGCCACCCGACAGCGCGGAGGGGAGTCGTCGCTCGAATCCGGTGAGACCGACCCGGTCGAGCCAATCGGATGCCGCGGCGCGCGCCTCCCGCTTCGGCATGCCCTGCGCGCGCGGGCCGAATGCCACGTTCTCGAGCGCGGTGAGGTGCGGGAACAGCAGCGGTTGCTGGCCGAGCAGGCCGACCGAGCGCTCGGCCGGGTCGACATCGACGCCGCCGGCGTGGTCATCGCCGCCCGCATCGTCCCCGCCGATCGACGGGGCGCGCGCGATCACGCGCTCGCCGATGCGCACGACACCGGCGCTGGGCGCCCGATGCCCGGCGATCGCGGCGAGCAGCGTCGATTTGCCCGAGCCGTTCGGGCCGAGCACCGCGAGCACCTCGGATGCCTCGACGATGACCTCGACGTCGAGCCGGAAGTCGCCCACTCGGGCGACCACCCGGGCGGCGAGCGTGCCGCCTTCCGTGCGCGTCATCGGGGGGCGTCCTCACGCCAGCTGCGCATGAGCACCAGCACCGCGACCGCCACGAGCACGAGCATGAGCGACAGCGCGATCGCGATGTCCTCGCTGACGCCCGCGCCGTTGAACGCGGTGTAGATCGCGAGCGGCATCGTGCGGGTCGTGCCGGCCGAGTTGCCCGCGAACAACGCGGTCGCGCCGAACTCGCCAAGGGCCCGCGCGAAGCACAGCACCGTGCCGGCGATCAGGCCAGGAGCGACGAGCGGCAGCGTGATGCGCCGGAACACCGTGAACCGGCGGGCGCCGAGCCCGGCCGCGACCGTCTCGTACCGAGTGCCCGCGGTGCGCAGCGACCCCTCGACCGTGATCACGAGGAACGGCAGGGCGACGAACGTCTGCGCGATCACGACGGCGGTGGTCGTGAACGGGATGCGCAGGCCGAGCACGCCCAATGTCTCGCCGAACAGGCCGTTGCGCCCGAGCAGGGCGAGCAGGGCGATGCCGCCCACGAGCGGCGGCAGCACCAGCGGGAGCGTCGTGAGCGTGCGCAGCACGGCGGCGACCCCCCTCGAGCTGCGGGCGATGACCACGGCGAGCGGGACCCCGAGCACGACGCACACACCCGTGGCGATCGCGGCGGTGACGAGCGAGAGGGTGAGCGCCTGCAGCGCTGCGGGCGAGGCGACCGCGGCGGGGACCTGCGTCCAGTCGAGGCGCACGAGCAGCGCCGTGAGCGGCAGTGCGAGCACCGCGACCCCGAGCGCGGCGGGCACGTACAGCCAGAGTGGGAAGCGCGCGGCGGCACCGGCTTCGTCTCGACGGGTCTCGCCCGCCACGGTCGCCCGGCCCGCGGTGGTCGTCGTCATGGCGTCCCGAATCCGAACGACACGAGCACCGCCCGGCCCTCCTCCGACGTGACGAACTCGACGAACGCGCTCGCCGCCTCGGGGTTCGCCGCTTCGGCGAGCGCCGCGATCGGGTAGACGTTGGTCGCGACATCCGCGTTCTCGATCTCGACACCGTCGACCTCGCCGCCGGCAGCAGCGACGTCGGTGACGTAGACGAGCCCGGCGTCGGCCTCGCCGCTCTTGACCTTGGTGAGCACGGCCGACACGTTCTGCTCCTCGCTCTCGGGCGTCACCGTGATACCGGCTTCGGCGAAGAGCGTCTGGGCGGCGCTGCCGCACGGCACCTCGGACGCGCACAGCACCACGGTGATCGGCAGTCCATCGCCGGTCTCGGTCGCGCCGTCGGCGAGGTCGTCGAGCGCGTCGATGCCGAGTGGATTTCCGGTCTCGACGGCGATCATCAGCACGTTGGTGGCGAAGTCCACGGGTGCCGCGGCGAGACCGGTGTCGACCACCTTCGTCATGTTGCGTTCGTCGGCCGAGGCGAACACGTCGGCCGGCGCCCCCTCGATGAGCTGCGTCGCGAGCACCGACGAGCCGTCGTAGGTGATGGGCAGCACGTCGAGGCTCGGGTGCCGCGCCTCGAAGGCGGTGGCGAGCTCGTCGAACGCCGCCGTCAGCGACGCGGCGGCGAAGATCCTGAGCTCGCCGGTCAGTTCGCCCGCCGCCGTGGCCGGCTGGCCGCCTCCCCGCCCGTCGTCGCCGTCGGCTGGGCCGGAGCACGCCGTGAGCGCGAGGGCGACCATCGCTGCGGGCAGCACTGCACGAACGAGCGGATGCCTCATGCGCGAGGTTCCTCGTCGGTCTCGACGGCGACCATGGTCGCCTTGACGACCGCCACGGCACGCGAGCCGACCTCGAGGTCCAACTCGCGCGCAGCCTCGGCCGACATGAGCGACACCACTCGGTGCGGGCCGCTCTGCAGCTCGACCTGGGCCATCAGCCCCTCGATCTCGACTCGGGTGACGATGCCGACGAATCGATTGCGCGCACTGCGCCGCACCGGGCTGCGGTCGTCGGCCGCGGTCGCGATGTCCACCGCGCGCGCCGCGAGCTCACTACCGGGGACGACCTGTCGACCCGAGTCGTCCCGACCGGCGATGAGCAGGCCGTCACGCACCCATCGGCGCACGGTGTCGTCGCTCACGCCCACGAGGGCCGCCGCCTCGCTGATCCGATAATGCGTCATGAAACCGACGATAGTTCCGCAGGTGCGGAGAATACAAGGGCATCTGACCGGTTAGCGGACCGGGGACTCCTCGACGAGCTGCAGGATGCGCGCGGCCACGCTCACCGCTATCGCCGCAGGATCCTTCGATGCGATGCCGTCGATGCCGATCGGCGTGGTCACCCGGGCGAGCTCGGCCTCGTCGTGCCCCACCTCGACGAGCTGGGCGCGGAACCTCGCCCACTTCGACCGCGAGCCGATGAGTCCGATCGAGCCGAGCCCCGGAGTGTTCAGGGCCGACTCGACGATCGCGAGGTCTTCGCCGTGGTCGTGCGTCATGACGAGCACGTGCGCCCCGGTGGGCAGGTCGGCGAGTGCGGCCTCGGGCACGGGCAGGTGCTGCACGTGCACGGTGGCCACGGCATCGGCGAGCACGGCGAGGCGTTCGGGCGCGAGCATCTCGGCGCGGGAGTCGACGAGGTGCAGCTCGAGCTGCTGCCGGCTGAGCACGCGAGCGAGCTCGAGCCCCACATGGCCGATGCCGAAGATCGCCACCGACGGCACGACCCGCATGGGTTCCAACAGCATGGTGACCTCTCCTCCGCAGCACTGCACGCCGTAGTCGGTCACGGCCTTGTCGCTGAGCGTCAGCGTCAGCAGCTCGGGCTCGGCGGCGCCCGAGTCGAGCATCGCTCGGGCACGGTCGACCGCGGTCGCCTCGAGGTTGCCGCCGCCGACGGTGCCGAAGAGCGAGTCTGCGGCGACGACCATCTTCGCGCCGCCGTTGCGCGGCGCGTGCCCGCGCACCATCGCGAGGGTGACGATCACGAACGGCATGCGTGCGGCGCGCAGCCGCTGCACGGCGTCGACCCAGTCCACGGCGTATCCCCGGCTCAGGTGTCGGACGCGACGAGCGGGTGCGATGCCGCGCGCGCGGTCGCGGCATCCGATCCGCTCGTCTCGCCGGGTGCAACTGCCACGGCGGCACCGGCACGCCGCGCCTCGCGGATGGCCATGAAGACCGCCTCGGGCGTCGCCGGCGATCGCAGCTCGACGCAGTGACCGGGCGGTCCGAACGCGGCGGCCGCCTCGCGGATCGCCTCGCGCACGCTGAACGCGAGCATGAGTGGCGGCTCGCCGACGGCCTTCGACCCGTAGACGGCGCCATCCTCGGCGGCATGCTCGAGCAGGCGCACGTTGAACTGCTCGGGCATCTCCGAGAAGCTCGGCAGCTTGTAGGTGCTCGCCGACTGGGTGAGCAGGCGTCCGCGCCCGGGACCATCGGTGGTGTCCCACCGCAGTTCCTCGAGCGTGAGCCACCCGGCGCCCTGCACGAACGCGCCCTCGACCTGCCCGAGGTCGATGATGGGCGACAGCGAGTCGCCCACGTCGTGCAGGATGTCGACCCGCAGCGTACGGTGCGCACCGGTGAAGCCGTCGACCTCGACCTCGGTCGCCGCCGCGCCGTAGGCGAAATACTTGAACGGCTCGCCCTGCATCTTCTCGGTGTCCCAGTGCAGGCCCTCGGTGCGGTAGAAACCCGCGGCCCAGAGCTGCACGCGCTGGTGGTAGGCGGCCTCGACCACCTCGGCGAACGGGTACCAGGGACCCGACGCCAGGAGGCCGGCGACCCGGCCATCCGAGAATCGCACGTCGCGCTCGTCGACGCCGATGAGCCGGCCGGCGACGGCGGCGAGCCGCGCCCGGATCTGCTCGCACGCGTCCTTGACCGCGCCGCCGTTGAGGTCGGCGCCCGACGAGGCCGCGGTCGCCGACGTGTTCGGCACCTTGTCGGTGCGCGTGGGAGCGAGCCGCACGGACTCCAGCGGCACGCCGAGCGCTGTCGCGGCGACCTGCAGCATCTTGGTGTGCAGGCCCTGGCCCATCTCGGTGCCGCCGTGGTTCACGAGCACCGAGCCGTCCTTGTAGACGTGCACGAGCGCGCCGGCCTGGTTGTAGGCGGTGAGGGTGAACGAGATGCCGAACTTCACGGGCGTGATGGCGAGGGCGCGCTTCACGTCGTCGTGCTCGGCGTTGAAGTCGGCGATGCGCGCGCGTCGGGCGTCGAAGTCACTCGAACGGGCGAGGTCGTGCCAGATCGTGCGCAGCCGCTCGGCGTGCCGCACCGGCTGCCCGTAGGGCGTGGTCTGCCCGGGCTCGTAGAGGTTGCGCTCGCGCAGCGTCGCGGCGTCGATGCCCAGCGCCGGAGCGACCCGGCCGAACACGTCCTCGATGACGAACATGCCCTGCGGCCCGCCGAACCCGCGGAACGCGGTCTGCGACGTCTTGTTCGTCTTCGCGACCCGCCCCTGCGCCACGAAGTTCGGGATCCAGTAGGCGTTGTCGACGTGGCAGAGCGCACGCCCCATGACCGGCTCCGAGAGGTCGAGGCTCCAGCCGCCGTCGGAGGTGAGCGTCGCCGCGAGCGCGAGGATGCGCCCGTCGTCGTCGAACCCAGCCTTCCACACGACGTGGAACGGATGCCGCTTGCCGGTCATCGTGAGGTCCTGGGTGCGATTCAGCCGCAGCCGCACCGGGCGCCCGGTGAGCATCGCGCCGAGAGCGGCGATCGCCGCGAACCCGTGCGGCTGCATCTCCTTGCCGCCGAAGCCGCCGCCCATGCGCAGCGCCTGCACGGTGACGCGATTGCTCGGGAGGCCGAGCACGTGCGCGACGATCTCCTGCGTCTCGGAGGGATGCTGCGTGCTGCAGTCGACGAACACCTGCCCCTCGGAGTCGATGCGCGCGAGCGACGCGTGCGTCTCGAGGTAGAAGTGCTCCTGACCGCCGATCTCGACGACGCCGTCGAACACGTGCGGTGCGGTCGCGAGCACCGACTCGGGGTCGCCCCGGCGCACGGTGCGGGGGATGCCCTGGAACGAGCCCGCCTCGATGGCCTCGGGCACGGTGATGATCGACGGGAGCGGCTCGTACTCGACCCGCACGGAGGCCGCCCCGAGCCGCGCCGCCTCGGCGGTCTCGGCGAGCACCCACACGATCGCGTGCCCGTGGAACATGGCCTCGGTGGGGAACAGCGGCTCGTCGTGCTTGACGCCCGCGTCGTTCACGCCGGGCACGTCGTCGGCGGTGAGCACCCGCACGACGCCGGGCACCTCGAGAGCCGGCGCGATGTCGACCGTCACGATGGCGTGCGCCTGCGCCGATTGCACCGGCCACGCCGTGAGCACGCCGCCGTCGGCCACGGCGAGGTCGTCGGTGTACATCGCGGTGCCCGTGGAGTGCAGCACCGCGCTCTCGTGCGGCACCGCATCCCCGACCACCGGGTCGAGTGGGCGTGCCGCCAGCTCGCTCATGCCGGCACCCCCTCACTCGCCATCGGGTGGGTGCGGTGCAGCTTCAGCAGCGCGCCTTCGAGCATGAGCGCCCGGTACTCGGCGCTTGCACGATGGTCGGACATGGGCGTGCCCTCGGACCCCAGCACGGATGCCGCGTTGCGGACGATCCCGTCGTTCCACAGCTGGCCGAACAGGGCCGCCTCGGTGGCCCGAGCGCGGATGGGGGTGGCGGCGACGCCGCCGAGCCCGATGCGCGCCGAGGCGACGACCCCGTCGTCGAGATCGAGCGCGAAGGCGACGGCCACGCTCGAGATGTCGTCGAAGCGTCGCTTGGCGATCTTGTGGAACGCGGTGACCTGGGCCATCGGCAGCGGGATGCGCACCGCCCTGATGAGTTCGTCGGGGCGGCGCACCGTGGTGCGGTACCCGGTGAAGTAGTCGGCGAGGTCGACCTCGCGCTCGCCCTCGACCGAGGCGAGCACGACGCGCGCCTCGAGGGCGAGCAGGGCGGGCAGCGTGTCGCCGATCGGCGAGCCCGTGCCGAGGTTGCCGCCGATCGTCGCGCGGTTGCGGATGAGCGGCGACGCGAACTGCGGGAACACCTGGTCGAGCAGTGGCACGCGACCCTCGAGGCGGCGCCCGATCTCGGTGAGGGGGAGCGCGGCGCCGATCTCGATCGAGGCGTCGCCGACCATGAGCTCGCGCAGCTCGGGCAGCCGCTCGATCGCGACTGCGAGCCCGGCCCGCCGCCCGCGCAGGTTCACGTCGACACCCCAGTCGGTGCATCCGGCGACGACCACCGCGTCGGGTTCGTCGTGCACGAGCGTCAGCGCCTCGTCGAGCGATGCGGGGCGCACGAAGCGGGCGCCGTCGGTGTCGAGCCTGGTCGTGGCGGGCCCGGGGGCCGGCCGCATGCGGCGCTGCGCGAGCGGGTCGGAGGGTTCGGGTGCGCCGAGGTCGAAGGCGGCGTCGCGGATCGGCCGGTAGCCCGTGCAGCGGCAGAGGTTTCCGCTCAGCGCATGCAGGTCGAAGCCGTTCGGGCCGAGCTGGCCGTCGTGGTGGCCATCGTCGCCGGCAGCGGCTTCGCTGGGCGCCCGGCCGGCGCGGTAGAACTCGGCAGCCATGCTGCACGCGAAGCCCGGCGTGCAGTAGCCGCACTGGGAGCCGCCGGCCCCGGCGAGGCCCGCTTGCACGGGGTGCGGCGCCGCCGGCGTGCCGAGGCCCTCGGCGGTCATCACCTCCTGGCCGTCGACCGCGGCGACCGGCACGAGGCAGGCGTTCACCGCCGTCCACTCGGTGCCGCCACGCTCATCGGCGGTGGCCAGCAGCACGGCGCACGCACCGCACTCGCCCTCGGCGCACCCCTCTTTGCAGCCCGTGAGCCCGAGGCCGCGCAGCGCGTCGAGCAGGGTCGTGTGCGCGGCGATGCCCGGCAGCGGGCGCGCGAGCCCGTTGACCGTCACAACGATGTGATCCATGGTCGCTCTCCTCGTCCTCCGGATTCTACGCCGCGCCGTTCCTCATGTTCCGGTACCGACGCGGGGGCTTCTGCGCGAAGATGAACCAGAGCGTGAGCGACATCCCCGGAAGGGAGCGGCACCCGCATGAGCATCGAGATCGCCCGCGACGACGAGGTCGCGGGCAGTGGCGAGATCCTCACCGACGACGCCCTCGACTTCGTCGAGCAACTGCATCACCGGTTCGACGCACGCCGTCGCGACCTGCTCGCCGCGCGGCACGAACGCCGCGAGCGCATCGCCGCGGGCGAGCCGCTCGGCTTCCTCCCCGAGACCGCCGACGTGCGAGCCGGCGACTGGAGCGTGCCGCCCCCGCCCGATGCGCTCGTCGACCGCAGGGTCGAGATCACCGGCCCGGCGATGCCCGCCAAGATGGCCATCAACGCGCTGAACTCGGGCGCGCGCGTCTGGCTCGCCGACATGGAGGACGCGTCGAGCCCAACCTGGGCGAATGTCGTGGGCAGTGTGCTCAACCTGCGCGATGCGGCGCGCGGCACCCTCGCCTACACCTCGCCGGAGGGCAAGGCCTACGCGCTGCGCACCGACGTGCGCCGCCCCACCGTCGTCACCCGTCCCCGCGGGTGGCACCTGCCCGAGAAGCACGTGATCGTCGACGGCGAACGCGCCTCGGGCTCGCTCGTCGACTTCGGGCTGCACTTCTTCCACACGGCGCGCCAGCTCATCGACAACGGCGACGGCCCCTTCTACTACCTGCCGAAGCTCGAGAGCCACCTCGAGGCGCGCCTCTGGAACGACGTGTTCGTGTTCGCGCAGGAGGCGCTCGGCATCCCGCGGGGCGCCGTCAGGGCGACCGTGCTGATCGAGACGATCACCGCGGCGTTCGAGATGGACGAGATCCTGTACGAGCTGCGCGAGCACATGTCGGGTCTCAACGCCGGCCGATGGGACTACCTGTTCAGCATCATCAAGATGTTCCGCGACGCCGGGCCCGAATTCATCGTGCCCGACCGGGCATCGGTGTCGATGACGGCCCCGTTCATGCGCGCCTACACCGAGCTGCTCGTGAAGACCTGCCATCGCCGGGGGGCGGTCGCGATGGGCGGCATGGCGGCGTTCGTGCCGAACCGCGCCGACCCCGAGGCCACGGCCGTCGCGTTCGAGAAGGTTCGCGCCGACAAGACCCGCGAGGCGAACGACGGGTTCGACGGGTCCTGGGTCGCCCACCCCGATCTCGTACCGGTGTGCCGCGAGGTGTTCGACGCGGTGCTCGGCGACCGGCCGAACCAGCTCGACCGGCAACGGCCGGAGGTCGAGGTCACCGCCGCGCAACTGCTCGACATCGCCGCGGGCGGCGGCGAGGTCACCGAGGCGGGCCTGCGCACGAACCTGTCGGTAGGCGTCGCCTATACGGCGGCCTGGCTCGCCGGCAGCGGCGCGGTCGCGCTGCACAGCCTCATGGAGGACGCCGCGACCGCCGAGATCTCACGCTCGCAGGTGTGGCAGCACGTGCAGCACGGCGTCGTGCTCGCCGACACCGGCCGCGCGATGACCGCACGGCTGGTGCAGGAGGTCTTCGACGAAGAGGTCGCGCACCTGCGCGCCGACACCCCGCCCGACTGGTTCGCCGCGTACACCGAGCCTGCTGCGCGGCTGGTCGCCGAACTGTGCCTGGCCGACGAGTACGTCGACTTCCTCACCCTGCCCGCTTACGAGCTGCTGGAGTGAGCGTGACCGTCTCGCTCACCGCCGCCGATCTCGCTGCGATCGACTCCCACCTCGCCGCCACCGACGAGCTGCTGCGCACCGCGTATCCGGGCGACGACGGATCGCGCCAGCCCGTGCACACCGTCTACGTGCCCGCCGACCGGTTCAGGCCGGAGCTGCCGACCGTGTGGCGCCGCACCGTGCGCGACGCCGTCGACGACGCCGGGGGACTCGACGCCGTCGCGTCGCTCGTCGGCCTCGACGCGTCTCTTGCGGCCGAGGTCGTGCCGCGCGTGCGCGAGAAGCTCGCCGTCGAACCCATCGAAGACCTGCGCATCGACTTCGAAGACGGCTACGGCGACCACGGCGATGCGGTCGAAGACGCCGAGGCGATGCGCGCCGCGAAGCGGGTCACGGCTTCCGCAGGAGCCGGGTTCGCACCGCCCTTCATCGGCATCAGGTTCAAGTCGTTCGAAGCCGCGACGCGGGCGCGGGGCATCCGAACGCTCGATCTCTTCGTGGGAACCCTCATGGAGAACGGCGGCCTGCCCGACGGCCTCGCGCTCACCCTGCCGAAGGTGTCGACGGTCGCGCAGGTCGAGGCCGCGGCCGAGGTCATGACCCTGCTCGAGCGCGCACACGGGCTGCCGCACGGACGCCTGCGGTTCGAGGTGCAGGTCGAGACGCCGCAGCTCGTGCTCGGCGTCTACGGCTCGTCGCCGGTGGCGCAGCTCGCGCTCGCCGTGCCCGGCCGCATCAGCGGCCTGCACTACGGCACCTACGACTACAGCGCCGCGCTCGGCATCGCGGCGCAGTACCAGTCGATGGAGCACCCTGCAGCCGACCTCGCGAAGGGCATCATGCAGCTCGCGGTGGCGGGCACCGGCATCCGGCTGTCAGACGGGTCGACGAACGTCCTGCCCGTCGGCGATCGCACGGTCGAGGCGTGGCGCCTGCACGCGCGGCTCGTGCGCAGGTCGCTCGAGCGCGGGTACTTCCAGGGCTGGGACCTGCACCCCAACCAGCTCGTCACCAGGTACCTCGCCACCTACGCCTTCTACCGCGAGGGCTGGCGCGAGGCATCCGAACGTCTTCGCGACGCCCGCCGCGGAACCACCGGCGCGGTGCTCGACGAACCGGCCACGGTGCGCGCGCTCGCGGGGTTCGTGCTGCGCGGCGTGCGCTGCGGCGCCATCTCGGTCGACGAGGTCGCCGAGGCCACCGGCATCGACGAGCCGACGCTCGTCGCGCTCGCACACCCGCGTCACCAGGAGGCGACATGAGTTACTACACCCCGCCCGGCGGCCTGCCTGCGCAGAGCGAACTGCTCACCGACCGGGCGATCGTGACCGAGGCCTACACGGTGATCCCCAAAGGCGTGCTGCGCGACATCGTGACGAGCAACCTGCCGGGCTTCACCGGCACTCGCGCGTGGATCCTCGCGCGGCCCATCACCGGGTTCGCCACGACGTTCTCGCAGCTCATCGTCGAGATCGAGCCCGGAGGGGGCTCCGATTGGCCCGAGCGCGAAGAGGGGGTCGAGGGCGTCGTGTTCGTGACGACCGGCGCGCTCACCCTCGAGCTCGAGGGACAGCAGCATGTGCTCGAGGCCGGCGGCTACGCCTATGTCGCGGCAGGCGCCGACTGGTCGATCTCGAACGAGGGCAACGATCTCACGAGCTTCCATTGGATCCGCAAGGCGTACGAGCCGCTCGAGGGCTACGAGGTCGCCTCGTTCGTGACCCGCGACCAGGATGTCGCGCCCAGGCCGATGCCCGGCACAAACGGTGCGTGGGCGACCACGCGCTTCGTCGACCCCGACGACCTCGCGCACGACATGCACGTGAACATCGTCACGTTCCAGCCCGGCGGGGTCATCCCGTTCGCCGAGACGCACGTCATGGAGCATGGGCTCTTCGTGCTCGAGGGCAAGGGCGTCTACCGGCTCAACGGCGACTGGGTCGAGGTCGAGGCGGGCGACTTCATGTGGTTGCGGGCCTTCTGCCCGCAGGCCTGTTACGCGGGCGGCCCGGGCCCGTTCCGCTACCTGCTCTACAAGGACGTGAACCGCCAGGTGCGGCTCACCGGTCCCGATCCCGGACGATCGGCGAGCCGGTGGGGGTGAACGAGCCGGTGCGGGTGAGCGAGCGGATGTCCCGTGCGGGCGCGGTCGCGTCATCCGAGCCGTTCGATCTCGTGGTCAAGGGCGAGCGGGTGCTCGTGGGCGGCGAGTTCGTGCCCGCCGAGGTCGCCGTGCGCGGCGGCGTGATCGTCGGCGTCACCGACTACGTCACTGATGCTGATTCGGCATCAGTGACGCAGTCCGGCGCCACCCGCACCATCGTGCTCGCCGACGACGAGGTGCTCATCCCCGGGCTCGTCGACACGCACGTGCACGTCAACGAGCCGGGACGCACCGAGTGGGAGGGCTTCGCGTCGGCGACGCGGGCGGCTGCGGCCGGCGGGGTCACGACCATCGTGGACATGCCGCTCAACAGCATCCCGCCGACGACCACCGTCGATGCGCTCGCCGTGAAGCGTGCCGCGGCCGAGGGCGAGGTGTTCGTCGACGTGGGGTTCTGGGGCGGGGTCGTGCCCGGCAACGCGGCTCACCTCGTGCCGCTCGTCGAGGCCGGCGTCTTCGGGTTCAAGTGCTTCCTGGTGCACTCGGGCGTCGACGAGTTCCCGGCCGTCAGCGTCGACGAGATGGAGGACGCGATGTCGGTGCTCGCCGAGGCGGGCGACTCGCTGCTCATCGTGCACGCCGAAGACGCGGCGCTCATCGAGGGGGCGCCGCACCCGCACAGTCCGTCGTACGCTGACTTCCTCGCGTCGCGGCCGCGCGAGGCCGAGGGCGCCGCGATCGCCGCGGTCATCGAGCGAGCCGGCCGCACCGGCGTGCGCGCGCACATCCTGCACCTGAGCGACGCCGACGCCCTCGACCGCATCGCCGCCGCGAAACGCCACGGGGTGCGCCTCACCGTCGAGACGTGCCCGCACTACCTGACGCTCTGCGCCGAGGATGTCCCCGCCGGAGCGACCGCCTACAAGTGCTGCCCGCCGATCCGCGAGGCCGGCAACCGCGACGCCCTGTGGCGCGGCCTCGACGAGGGCGTCATCGACTTCGTCGTCTCCGATCACTCGCCCGCGCCGGCGTCCATGAAGTTCGCGGGTGACGGCGACTTCGCCGAGGCGTGGGGCGGCATCGCCTCGGTGCAGCTCGGACTGCCGCTCGTGTGGACCGAGGCGCGCGGGCGCGGCATCGCGCTCGCCAGGGTCGTCGAGTGGATGTCGCAGGCGCCGGCCCGTCGCGTCGGCCTGAACTCGAAGGGGGCGATCGCGCCGGGGAACGCGGCGGATCTCGTCGTGTTCGCGCCCGACGAGCCGTTCACCGTCGACGCCGAGGCGCTCGAGCACCGGCACCCCATCACGCCGTACGACGGACGGGAGCTCACCGGGGTCGTGCGGTCGACGCTGCTCGCGGGGGAGCCGTTCGACCGCACGGTGCCGCGAGGGCGGCTGCTGCGACGGGAGGTGGGGCGATGAGCGCGGCGCTGTCGCTCGACGCGTTCAACTCGGCCGGGCGGTCCGAGGCGATCGCACTGCTGCGGTCGTGCCTCGAAATCCCGCGCTGGTACGCAGCGCTCGTCGACGGGCGGCCGTATGCGTCGGTCGGCGACCTCGTGGCTGCGGGCGCGACCGCCGCATCGCCGTTCACCGTCGACGAGGTCGACGGGGCCCTCGCGCAGCACCCGCGCATCGGCGAGCGGCCCGCGGGCTCCGGCGCCGAGGCGAGCATGTCACGTGCCGAACAGGCCGGCGTCGACCCGAGCGACGCCGCGGTTGCTGCCGCGCTCGTCGAGGGCAACCGCGCATACGAGCAGCGGTTCGGAACAGTCTTCCTGATCCGCGCAGCCGGCCGTTCGGCGGCCGAGATCCTCGAAGCGCTCAACGAGCGACTCGGGCACACCGACGCAGAGGAGCAGCCCGTGGTCGCCGACCAGCTGCGCGAGATCGCGCTGCTCCGGCTGAGGGGACTGTTCGAATGAAGAAGGGACTGCTCGAATGAGCTCTCGAATCACCACGCACGTGCTCGACGCCACGACCGGCCGGCCCGCGTCGGGCATCTCAGTCGAGCTGCTTTCACGCCAGGGCGGCAGCTGGCATCGCGTCGCGACATCCGTCACCGATGACGACGGCCGCGTCTCGCAACTCGGACCCGACGAGCTGTCACCCGGGGAGTACCGCCTGCGGTTCGACACCGGCGCGTGGTTCGCCGGTCGCGGCGTCGACACGTTCTACCCCGAGGTCGTGCTCACCGTGCGCGTCGCCGACGACGGCCGGCACGTGCACGCGCCCCTGCTGCTGAGCCCGTTCGCCTATTCGACCTACCGAGGGAGCTGAGCCATGACCGAGCCCGCCATCGTCCTCGGCGCGAACCAGTACGGAAAGGCCGAGGTGCGCGTCGTCAAGGTCACGCGCGACACCGCCCGGCACGAGATCGACGACCTCAACGTCACGTCGCAGCTGCGCGGCGACTTCGCGGCCGCGCACCTCGCGGGAGACAACGCGCACGTCGTGGCGACCGACACCCAGAAGAACACGATCTTCGCGTTCGCGCGCGACGGAATCGGTTCGCCCGAGCAGTTCCTGCTGCGCCTGGCCGACCATTTCACGAGCTCGTTCGACTGGGTGAGCGGCGGGCGGTGGGAGGCCGAGCGGTACGCGTGGCAACGGATCCTCGCGAACGGCTCGCCCCACGACCACGCGTTCGTGCGGTCGGGACAGGTGGTCCGCACGGCCGTCGTGGTCGCCGACGGCGCCGAGCGCCACGTGCTCGGCGGACTCCACAGCCTCACCGTGCTGAAGACCACCGAGTCGGGGTTCGAGGGATTCCCGCGCGACCGGTACACGACGCTGCAGGAGACGTCCGACCGCATCCTGGCGACGGATGTCGCGGCGCGGTGGCGCTACGACCCGGCCGCGGTCGGCGGGCTCGACTTCGACGCCGTGTACGAAAGCGTGCGGATGCTGCTCCTGGAGGCCTTCGCGGAGAAGTACTCGGCGGCACTGCAGACGACCCTGTTCGACATGGGAAGCCGCGTGCTCGAGCGGCATGCCGACATCGCCGAGATCCGCCTCTCGATGCCGAACAAGCACCACTTCGTCGTCGACCTCGGCCCGTTCGGGCTCGACAACCCGAACGAGGTGTTCTTCGCCGCCGACCGCCCCTATGGACTCATCGAGGCGACCGTGACGCGCGCCGGCGTCGCCAGCCCGCCCGCCGCGTGGGACGGCATCGCGGGCTTCTGCTGACGGGCACCGCGGGCCGGGCGTCCGCGCACTGCCCTCGACCGCAGGGCGCTGCCGCGCTAGCGTCGAGGCATGCGCATCCTCCTCATCGGCGCCGGAGGCGTCGGAGACGCCATTGCCAAGATCGCGGCCCGCCGCGACTTCTTCGAGCTGCTGGTGGTGAGCGACTACGACGAGTCCCGCGCCCAGCGCACGGTCGACTGGATCACGGCCAGGCACGGCGATGAGGTCGCCGCCCGGTTCGCCACGGCGCAGATCGATGCGTCGGATCCCGAGGTCGTGGCATCCGTCGCTCGCGAACACGCGGCGACCCACGTGATGAACGCGGTCGAGCCGAAGTTCGTGCCGGCCATCTTCGCGGGCGCGCTCGCGGCCGGCGCCGACTACCTCGACATGGCGATGAGCCTGAGCGAGCCGCATCCGACCGAACCCTACGAGAAGACGGGCGTGAAGCTCGGCGACGACCAGTTCGCGCAGACGACCGATTGGGACGCCGCGGGGCGGCTCGCCCTCGTCGGCATGGGCGTCGAACCGGGGTTGAGCGACGTGTTCGCCCGGTTCGCGGCCGACCACCTCTTCAGCGAGATCGACGAGCTCGGGGTGCGCGACGGCGCCAACCTCGTGGTGACGGACGACGAGGGCAACGAGATCTTCGCCCCGTCGTTCTCGATCTGGACGACGATCGAGGAGTGCCTGAATCCGCCGGTGATCTGGGAGGAGGACACCGGCTGGTACACGACGCCGCCGTTCAGCGAGCCCGAGGTGTTCGAGTTCCCCGAGGGCATCGGCCCGGTCGAGTGCGTGAACGTCGAGCACGAAGAGGTGCTGCTCATGCCGCGCTGGGTCGATGCGAAGCGCGTGACGTTCAAGTACGGCCTCGGCGCCGAGTTCATCAACGTGCTGCAGGTGCTGCACCTGCTGGGGCTCGACTCGACGAGCCCGGTTCGGGTGCGCAGCGAGAACGGGCCCGTGCACGTCGCCCCGCGCGACGTCGTAGCGGCGTCCCTGCCCGACCCGGCCACGATCGGCCCGCGCATGACGGGCAAGACCTGCGCCGGCCTGTGGGTCACGGGCACGGGCACCGACGGTGAACCGCGGTCGTCGTACCTGTACCACGTCGCCGACAACGAATGGACGATGCGCGAGTACGAGAGCCAGTGCGTCGTGTGGCAGACCGCGCTGAACCCGGTCATCGCCCTCGAGCTGCTCGCGACCGGGGTGTGGTCGGGCCGCGGCGTGCTGGGGCCCGAGGCGTTCGACGCCGCGCCGTTCCTCGAGGTGATGGCACGTCCCGTCACCGACGGCGGCTACGGCCAGCCCTGGCGCATCGAGGATCGGCCCGCGTGACCACCGCTCCGTCGCGCGGGGCCGCCACGATCGTTCGCGAGGCGCATGACGCGGCGGATGTCGCCGACGCGCGCGCCGGCGTCATCACGCGTGCGGCCGTCGGCAGTGAGCTCGATGCCGTGCTCGCCCGCCTCGAGGTGACATGGGGCGAGCGGCGCGGCCCCGACCGCTCGATGGTGCAGGCACTCGACCACGCGGGGAACACGCTGCTCATCGCGGTGCCTGCGTCGCACGCGGGGCTCGATGCGCTCCCGACGACCTCCCCGACGACCCCCGCTCTCGGCGCCCTGCTCGGCTTCCTCGGCTGGAACGACGGACTGCACCTGCACTCGCACATGAACGCGGTGGACCCCGCCGCACGCGGTCGCGGCATCGGCCTGGCGCTCAAGCTGCGACAGCGCGCGATCTGCCTCGAACACGGGGTGGCAGAGGTGCGCTGGACCTACGACCCCCTGATCCGCCGCAACGCCCGCATGAACCTCGTGCGCCTCGGCGCCGAGGTCATCGCATTCCATCCCGACTTCTACGGCCGCCTCGACGACGCCATCACGGGCACCGACCACAGCGACCGCTTCGAGGTTCGCTGGCGCCTCGACGCGCCGCGCACGGCGCGCGCGCTCGCCCGCGAACCGCAGCCGGTCTGGTCTTCGCGCGGCAGTCTTGCGCTCGTCCCCGATTTCGAGGGGCTGCGAGCGGATGACCCGGCCGCGGCCGCGCGCCTGCGCGGGCAGTCCCGGTCGGTGTTCGCCGCCCTGGGTGACGACGGACAGGGACTTCGCGTCGAGCTCGACGCCACCGGGGACTACGTCTTCACGACCGACGACCCCGACCGGGAGGCCCGATGAGCGAGACCGCCGATACCGCCGACACCGCCGACACGAGCGGTACCGGCGGCACTGCCGCGACCCGCATCGAGGCGATCGAGCTGCACCGTGTCGAGGTGCCGCTCGTGCGCCCGTTCGAGACGAGCTTCGGCCGCGAGTCGGTGCGCGAGGTGCTCATGGTGCGGGTGCGAACCGACGCGGGCGACGGCTGGGGCGAGTGCGTGGCCGGTCGCGACCCGTTCTACTCGTCGGAGTACGTCGACGGCGCGGCATCCGTCATCGAACGCCATGTCGGGCCGGCGCTGCTCGACCGTCTGCAGAGCCACCGAGCGCAGCCCGCACCGCTCGAGCTGATGCCGCGCGGAGCGTCGGTGCCGCTCGCCGCCGCGGTCGCGCCAGCGCTCGCGTTCGTCGCGGGGCACCGCATGGCGAAGGGAGCGCTCGAGGCGGCGGTGCTCGACGCCGAGCTGCGGGCGCAGGGCCGTTCGATGGGCGAGGCGTTCGGAGCCGCGCGCGAATGGGTCGACTGCGGGGTATCGGTCGGCATCGCGCCGACCCTCGAGGAGCTGCTCGACGAGGTCACCGGCTACCTCGAGGAGGGGTATCGGCGCATCAAGCTGAAGATCCGGCCGGGTTGGGACCGGGTGCCGGTCGGCGCCGTTCGAGAGCTCATGGGTGCCGCCGGAATGCTGCAGGTCGACGCGAACACGGCGTACACGGCTGACGACATTCCGCTGCTCGCAACACTCGACGACTTCGACCTGCTCCTCATCGAGCAGCCGTTCGCCGAAGAGGATCTCGCGACGCACGCTCGCCTTGCCGCCGAGTGCGACACGCCCGTGTGCCTCGACGAGTCGATCCTCGGCGTCTCGACGGCGATCGAGGCGATCGAGCGCGGGGCCACGACGATCATCAACATCAAGCCCGGTCGCATGGGCGGCTATCTCGAGGCGCTGCGCGTGCACGACGTCTGCTGCGAGCTCGACGTGCCGGTCTGGTGCGGGGGCATGCTCGAGACCGGCGTCGGCCGCGCCGCGAACGTCGCCCTGGCCGCGCTGCCGGGCTTCGTGCTGCCGGGCGACACGTCGGCGTCGTCGCGCTACTACGCCGAGGACCTTACCGAACCGTTCGTGCTCGGCACCGGCGAGCACCACGGCCAGTTGCGGGTTCCCGACGCCCCGGGCACGGGTGTCACCGTGCGCCACGAGCTGCTCCGCGAGTGGGCGTCCGCCCCTCCGGTCACGCTCAGCCGCTGACGCGCAGGTCGCGCCGAAGCGCCTCGGCTCGCTCGCCGATGGCCGCGGCGGACTCCGCAAGGTGCGGATCGTCGTCGAGGGCGAACCACGTCGACGACAGGGCGCTCCACGCCACGAGCCAGTCGGCCAGCCGCGCGGCTTCGATACCCGTCGCCTCGACGACCACGCCGAACTGCCGCTCGAGCCGCCCGGGCGCGAGCGCGCGCTCGTGCGAGGGGTTGCAGAGCAGGTTGCAGTAGTCGAACGCGGCCTCGCCGAACAGGCCCTTGGGGTCGATCGCGAGCCAGCCTCGATCGCCGAAGTCGAGCACGTTGCCGTGGTGCAGGTCGCCGTGCAGTACGACGGCCTCACGGGGGTCGGCGAGCAGCCGCGCGGCGGTGTCGGCACCGCGTCGATGGAATGGGCCGAGCGCGTCGGCGTTCGCGGGCAGGTGCCGGAACCAGGTGGCGAGACCGATCAGTTCGGGCCGATCATGGGCCGACAGCACGGCGGCGGATGCCTCGTGGATGACCCCGGCCGCGGCGCAGATGATGCGCGTGGCGTCGTCGTCGTGTGATGCCGCGACCATGCGCACGAGGTCGCGGTCTCCGGTGGCGCGCTCGAGCAGGAGCGCCGAGCCGTCGCGCTCGAGCACTCGGGCCGTGCCGTGCCCGTCGAGGGCAACGAGCAGGTCGGCGCCTCGCGCCTCTTCGTCGGTCTGCGCGAGCTTGAGCATCGCCGGCTCGTCGTTCTCGGTGCGCACGGGGATGAGCGTGCTCGACGCTGTCGTGACGGGGTCGGCGTCGGGTCGCAGGTGCCAGCGCCGCAGCCATGCGGCCTCTTCGGCGTGACCGGGATTCACCGGACCCAGGTCGCTCACGTGCGGTTCCACTCCTTGCCGGCCCACGGGTCGTAGTCGACTTCGAGCGCCTGTTGGGCGGGGCGCTGCGCCTCGGGGACGTGCTGCAGGTTCACCCGGATGCGGTACCAGAGCGACGAGCTGCCGCGCATGCCGTCGACGAGCACGTCGGCCGGCTGCAGCAGTGCGACGACGTCGGCGTGGCGGGCCTTCCACCGTTCGAGTCCCTCGAGCGCCTCGGGCTTGGTCTTCGCGCGCGCGATCTCGATGAGCGGCATGGTCGACTGCCGCCGGCCCGATCCGCCCCCCGACGCGCGCGGGGGCTTCTCGGCGGGCCCCAGCTGTTCGGCGAGTGCCAGCAGCCCCTCGAGTCCGCCGACGGCGTCGTCGATGCCCGCGGCGGGGTCGCCGCGCTCGGCGAACCGCTCGAGCATCGTCGCGACCGTGAACCGCTCGGGCCGGCTGTCGCGCACCTCGCTCCAGTCGAGCGGTGCCGAGACCCGCGCGTCGGGAAGCGGCCGGATCGAGTACGCCGACGCGACCGTGCGATCTTTCGCGTTCTGGTTGAAGTCGACGAACACGCTCTCGCCGCGTTCCTCCTTCCACCAGCGCGCGGTCGCGAGTCCGGGTGCCCGGAGCTCGACCTCGCGCGCGAGCGTCTCGGCAGCGTGACGCACCTGGTGGAAGTCCCAGCGCCGCTCGATGCGCGCGTAGATGTGGATGCCCCGTGAGCCCGAGGTCTTCGCCCACCCCACGAGCCCGTGGTCGGTGAGCACCTCGCGCGCGACCATCGCGACGTCGACGATCTGGCTCCAATCGACCCCGGGCATGGGGTCGAGGTCGACGCGCAGTTCATCGGGATGCTCGAGGTCGTCGGCGCGCACCGGGTGCGGGTTGAGGTCGATGCAACCGAGGTTGACGACCCAGGCGAGGGCGGCGGCATCGGTCACGACGACCTCTTCTGCCGAATTGCCCGACGCGTAGTGCAGCGTGGCCGTCTCGATCCAGTCGGGTCGCTTCTCGGGGGCGCGCTTCTGGAAGAACGCCTCCTGCGTGATGCCCTTCACGAATCGCTTGAGCACCATCGGCCGGCGGTCGACGCCGCGCAGGGCGCCGTCGGCGACCGCGAGGTAATACTCCACGAGGTCGATCTTGGTGAGACCGGGCTCGGGGAAGACGACCTTGTCGGGGTTCGAGATGCGGACCTCGCGGCCGCCGATCTCGAGCACCCGGGCATTGTCCTTGGCGGGACTCACGCCTTCACCCTAGGTCGCGACACCTCGCGAGGTCGAGCCATGAGGTACTTCATGGCGAGCCCCGCCAACAGCGAGCCCAGGCCGCCCACGACGAGGTCGCCGAGCGAGTCCTCGTAGCCGACGAATATCTCTTCGTCGATGAACGTGTGCCCGAACCACTCGAAGAACTCCCACAGCACCCCGATCGAGAGCCCGAGCGCGGTCGTCATCACGGTCGCGGACAGCGTCGGATGCTTGAGCGTCGCAGGGTCGGCCAGCACGTCGAGCCGGACGAGCACGACGAAGAGCAGCGCAGCGCAGATGCCGTTGGTGAGGAAGTGCATGGGAAGGTCCCACCACTTGGTCGTGATGTAGACGCCCAGCACGCTGCTCCACGTGGAGAAGAGGATCGCGAGTCCGAACGTGATGTCGAAGGCGGGGCGCACGTGCAGTACGCGCGGGATGAGCATCACCGCGACCACTGCGACGAAGCTGAGGCCCGAAAGGAGCCCCCAGCCGATCGCCGCGACGACGATGCTGAGCACCGCGAGCAGCCGCAGCACGTCGGCGATCACCTCGGCGGGCCCATTCGGGGCTCGCAGGAGTGTCGGCATCATGGGCAGCACTTTAGCGCCGTCGACCGTCATCGGGGCGAGCACGCAGCACCGCCTGCACGGGTTCGTGGTCGGATGCCGCCCGCCCGTCGAAGCGCGCCGCGTTGATGCCGACGCGGGTCGTCTCGACGGCACCGCCGACGAGGATGTGGTCGATGCGGCGACCACCGAGTCGAGGGTTGCGGTAGTTCGAGAACGTGCCGAACAGCGGGGTGACCTGTTCCTTCGCCGACTGCCACGCATCGCGCAGTGCGCCGCCCTCGGTGAGGGTCCGGTGGGCGGGTGAGCGCTCATCGGTGTTGAAGTCGCCGAGCACGACGAGCACCGTGTCGGGTTCGGCGCCCAGCGCGGCCTGCGCCAGCCGCACGATCATGTGGGCGGAGTGCAGCCGAGAGCGCCCGGACAGGTGATCGAGGTGGGTGTTGAAGACGTGCACGCGCGAGCCGGTGTCGATGTCGGTGAACTCCGCGGACACCAGGATGCGACGCGTCACGTTGCCCCACGATCGCGACCCGTGGTGGTCGGGAGTCGACGACAGCGCCCGCTGGCGCCAGTCGGCCAGTTCGAGACGCCCGGCGTCGTAGTAGATCGGGCACTTCTCGCCGCGGCCCGAGGGGTCGCGGCCGCGGCCGACCCACCGGTACTGCGTCCCGAGGGCATCGGCGACGAACTCGGCCTGACCTTCGAGCGCCTCCTGCACACCGAGGACCGTGGGCTGCTCTGTGGTGAGTATCCGCTCGACGAGGGCCTTGCGCACCGCCCACCGGTCGGGGCTGCCGGGCCGGCTGCCCGAGACGCGTCGACGGATGTTGTACGTCATCACGTGCAGGTCGGGCGCGGTCACGGGTCCGATGAGGGCGACATCGGTCATGGCGCCCAGCGTACGCGCGGTCGACGCACGATAGCGTGGTGCCCGACCAGCCCTGATGAGAGGACCACGATGCGGCGCATCCTCGACCTGCGCATCGTGCGCTGGGAGTTCAAGCTGCTCTACGTCGCGGCAGCGTTCGGCATCGGATATCCGCTCCGCGCGCTGCTGTTCGCCGCCGGCGCGCCGACCTTCGTGGCGAGCATCCTCGACGCCCTCGTGACCATCGGCGCATTCGTACTCGGCGCGCGGCTGTTCCGCGGCGATGGCGAGAAGGTCGCGCCGCCGCGGCCATGGTGGCGCATGACGGCGTGGCCGACGCTGAGCCGCAACCTCGGCATCCTCTTCGCGTTCATGTCGGTCTCGTTCGTGCTCACCGCCGTGCGGGTCGTGCAGACCGCGATCCCGATCTACTCCATCGTCGACTCGAGCATCGGCGCACTGCAGTTCGCCGTGCTCGCCTTCCTGTACCTGAACTCGGCGGTGCGGCTCACTCGAGGCGGCTTCGCGAAGCCCGAACGGCTGCGCCCGCCGCCCCCGATGCGGTTCTGACCGTCGCGCGGCCGACGTCGCGACACCGAGGAACGACCTCGTCCCGTCGCTAGGATCGTGTCCATGGCCGATGACGCGGTGAAGCAAGCACACGAGGCGGCCGCAGCTGCGGCCGAGGCAGCGAAGGCACTGCAGGCGCAGGCCGAGGCCGCGATCAAGGCCGCCGACGAAGCGGCAGCGCTCGCGAGAGCCGCCGAGCAGGCTGCTGCCGAGACGGCGGCGGATGTCCCCGACGAGGTTTCGGGCGAGGCGGCGGCCACCGAGCCCGAGCAGCCTGCGCCGGCGAAGCAGGCCGCGCCCGCGACATCCGACGGCCCGCTCGACACCGAGCGCATCGACGCGATCCGGGCGGGCTACGCGTTCGAGGGACCCGCCCTCGAGATGGGCGCGCTCGTGAACGGTGAGGCGATGCCCGACGTGCCGGTGCGCATCCCGATCGCGATGACCAACCGGCACGGCCTCGTCGCCGGCGCGACCGGCACCGGCAAGACCCGCACGCTGCAGGTGCTCGCCGAGCAGCTCTCGGCGGCCGGGGTGGCGGTGTTCGCCGCCGACATCAAGGGCGACCTCTCGGGCGTCGCCACCCCCGGCGAGGGGAACGAGAAGCTGCTCAAGCGCACCGCCGGCATCGGCCAGCAGTGGACGGCCGCGAGCTTTCCCACCGAGTACTTCTCGCTCGGCGGCGTCGGCAGGGGCGTGCCGATCCGGGCGACCATCTCGGGCTTCGGCCCGCTGCTGCTGAGCAAGGTGCTCGGCCTCAACGACACGCAGGAGTCGAGCCTCGGCCTCGTCTTCCACTACGCCAACAAGAACAACCTCGCTCTGCTCGACCTCGAAGACCTGCGCGCGGTGCTCGCCTACCTCGTGAGCGACGAGGGCAAGGGCGAGCTCGAAGGGCTCGGTGGACTGTCGAAGGCGACCGTCGGGGTCATCCTGCGCGAGCTCATCACGTTCGCCGACCAGGGCGCCGACGTGTTCTTCGGCGAACCCGAGATCGACACGGCCGAGTTCCTGCGGATCGCACCCGACGGGCGCGGCATCATCAGCCTGCTCGAGGTGCCGGGCGTCGCCGACAAGCCGGCGCTGTACTCGACCTTCCTCATGTGGCTGCTCGCCGACCTGTTCACCGACCTGCCCGAGGTCGGCGACCTCGACAAGCCCAAGCTCGTGTTCTTCTTCGATGAAGCGCACCTGCTCTTCAGGGATGCATCGAAGGACTTCCTCGCGCAGATCACCCAGACCGTGCGGCTCATCCGCTCGAAGGGCGTCGGCGTGTTCTTCGTCACGCAGACCCCCAAAGACGTCCCGGGCGATGTGCTCGCGCAGCTCGGCTCTCGCGTGCAGCACCAGCTGCGCGCGTTCACGCCCGACGACGCGAAGGCACTGCGCGCCACCGTGTCGACCTACCCGAAGTCGGGCTACGACCTCGAAGAGACGCTCACGGTGCTCGGCACCGGCGAGGCGATCGTCACGGTCATGAACGAGAAGGGCGCGCCGTCTCCCGTGGCGTGGACCCGCCTGCGAGCCCCGCAGGCATCGATGTCACCGTCGCCCGATGCGTCGATCGAAGCCACGATCGCGGCGTCGCCGCTGCTCGCGAAGTACGGCACGGGGCTCGACCGCGAGTCGGCGCACGAGATCCTGACGAAGAAGCTGGCCGATGCCGCTGCCAAGGTCGATGCCGAAGCGGCCGCGGCCGCCAAGGCCGAAGCCGACGCCGAGTACGCGAAGATGCAGGCGAAGATCCAGGCCGACGCGGCGAAGGCCGACAAGAAGGCGCAGGCAGAGTACGACCGGCTCATGAAGCAGACGTCGACGACGTCGCGCAGTCGCTCGCGCTCGAGCGAGAAGACCGCGCTCGAAGAGGTCCTCGGCTCGCGCACCACGCAGACGATCCTCAAGCAGGTCATCACGGGTATCTTCGGCATGGCCAAGCGCAAGTAGGCCACCCGACCCGTGCCTGAGATCCGCCCGTACCGCCCTGCCGATCGCGACGCCGTCGCCCGAATCTGCCTGCTCACCGCCGCAGGAGGCGATGACGCGACGGGCGTCTACTCCGACGACACGCTCATGCCCGAGGTGTTCGCGCTGCCCTACGTCGAGTACGCGCCCGAGCTCGCGTTCGTCGTCGCCGACGGCGACCGCGTACTCGGCTACGTGCTCGGCGTGGCCGACACCGCCGACTTCATCGGGTGGTGGAAGCGCGAGTGGACCCCGGGGTTCGCGGCGCGGCATCCCTCGGTTGCACCGCCGACCGCGCACGACCCGGCATTCACCGAGGCCGACCTGATCGGCGCCGGCCTCGACCCCGAGCGCATGCGCATCCCCGAACTCGCCGACTATCCGGCGCACCTGCACATCGACCTGCTGCCCGAGTTGCAGGGCATGGGGTTCGGGCGCCGCCTCATCGACACGCTGCGGGCCGCGCTCGCGGCGCGCGGGGTCGCAGCCGTGCATCTCGGCATGGACGCGGCGAACCTCGGAGCGCGGGCGTTCTACGACCGGCTCGGCTTTCACGAGCTGCCGTCGAGCACACCGCGCACGCCGTTGCTCGGCATCGCGACGAACTGAGCGGATGCCGCGACCGCGGCGGCGCAGGTCGAGTGAGCGGGCTCAGCCGAGGACGGGAACCACCGCTTCGCAGAAGTCGTCGCTGCGCCCGGTGGACCCCTTCACCTGCTGGACGAATTTGATGAAGGTGTCGTCCGAGGGGTCGGTGACCGACGCGCCGTAGTCGATCAGGATCTCGTACCGCACCTGACCCGGATTGCGGGCGATCGCATTTCCGTCGGCATCCCACACCGTGGCGTTTCCCGTGGAGAGAGCGAGGATCGTCAGTGTGCCGTCGTCATGGACGGTGATCTTGAGATCCTTTTCGGTGATCTGCACCTTCTCGCTGACGTAGTCGCCATCGGCGTTGGCGTAGACCCCTTCGACCGTCAGCACCTGCCCGAAGTAGGGAGCGGTGCCGGGCTTGCGGGCGTTCAGGAGGAACTTGCCCTCGACCGTCGCCTCGTGATCGATCGTGAGACCCGGGACATCGCAGAAATTGCGGACCGTCTCGGAGAACTCCTCCGTGAATTTGCCCTGGTCGAGGGGGCGGGCGGTGGCCGGGGCTGCAATCACGGCGGTTGCGGCGATGCCGGCCGCGAATCCGATGGCGAGAAGTCGGCCCGCACCGGAGTGCCGGAGGGATGCAGACATGGTTTCCTCGTTCCGTCAGGCGACATCGCTCGGGACGACGCATCGCCGCGCTCGAATCATCCCGCTCCGTGACCACGGCGGTGACCCCCGTTCGGGCGACTTCTCGCGCTGACGGGGGGTTGACCCGGTACCGATGTCGCGCGGCACCGGCGGGCGAAGGCGAGTCAGGCGCTGAGCGAGCGCCGCTCGAACCAGTAGAGCAGTTTCGGGTCACTCGCCCGCAACTCGGCGAGCGTGACCGGTTCGGCACGGACCGTCTCGTCGACACCGAGCGTCGCGGCGACGAGGTCCATCGAGCGTTGGTCCCAGAACTTTCCGCGCATGCGGAAGCGCCCCCGCCCGCCGCGGCAGACGACGAACAGCTCTCGTGTGGTCTCGAGGCTGTTGGGGCGGTAGAGCGGCAACCGCAGTACCCCGTCGATGTCACGGGCGGCGACCGTCGTGGTCGCGCCGAAGAAGCCCCGCTCGACGATGCCGTACCTGCTGATCGACACCTGCGTGCGCTGGTAGGCGATCCAGGCGGCAACGGTGAGTGCGCCGATGGCCGCCGCAGTCCACGCCACGATCGGCCATGCGCCGCTCGGATCGAGCACCCACAGTTCGGCCGCGAGCAGTGGCAGTGCGAGTGCCGCGATCGGGAGGCCGAAGTTCCAGCCGAGAGAGCGGCGAGGCCTCAGGGTGATCACCCTGAGGCCCTCGCCCCGTACTGTCGTTGCGCGAGCGGAGGAGCCCCCTGCGTCCCCACTCCGTGTTTCCACCCCTGCAACCGACATCTCTCACATCATGCGTCGGGCGAGAGCGGGGCGCCATTCGGCATTAATGAGGACACGGGTGTCTCGCGCGATTGGCCGGCGCGCGAGGAAGCCGCGGAACGGACGGTCGAGGAAGAT
>Ga0247819_10000366_pt1 | contig 27769 bp, 28 predicted proteins | sample 13C_Xylose_Day6_FD_193428 | JGI IMG/M metagenome (GOLD analysis project Ga0247819, IMG submission 193428) | Soil microbial communities from agricultural site in Penn Yan, New York, United States - 13C_Xylose_Day6 | ecosystem: Environmental > Terrestrial > Soil > Agricultural land | place: USA...
GAGTTGCCGCGTCTGTCCGCCCTGCCCCTCCCTTGAAAATACAAGCGACCGGCTCAAGGCGGTCATTTATTATTGCATCGTGCGTCAGACATGGCGTTCAGAAGCTTCAATTTCGCAGGTGAACTTCACCGCAAATTGATGCTGGTTTCAGGGGTTATGCAGTAAAACCTGCAGCCGGGCGCCGTTTGCCCGGCTGACCATACGACTGGCCAAACGACTGGCTAAACGACTGGAATGACCCCCATGAACTCACCATCGACCGGGTGGCTGCTCGGGATTGCACTCTTCGCCTCAGCCCTTCTTCCCGCCGCTGCAGGAGCCGCCATGCTTGAAAAGGAAATGATTGCCGCAGCTTCGGCCGGCAACGCCGCCGAACTGCGCGAATTGATCAAGCGCGGAGCAACGCTCGACGCGCGTGACGCAAGCGGCGCGACCGCTCTGCTCGTCGCCACACACGAAAACCGCATCGACGCTGCCCGCGCGCTCATCGAAGCCGGCGCGGATGTCAATGCGAAGGACAAGATCGAGGACAGTCCCTACCTCTATGCTGGCGCGCGCGGCCATCTCGAAATCCTGAAGCTGACGCTTGCCAACGGCGCCGACCTCAAAAGCACCAACCGTTACGGCGGCACGGCGCTGATCCCTGCGGCAGAACGCGGCCACGTCGAAACGGTGAAGACGCTGATCGAGGCGGGCGTCGATGTCGATCACGTCAACCGGCTGGGCTGGACGGCGCTGATCGAAGCCATCATTCTCGGCACCGGCGGCGAAAAGCATACGGAGATCGTGCGATTGCTGATCGACGCGGGCGCGAACGTCAATCTTGCCGATGGCGAGGGCGTGAGCCCATTGAGCCACGCCCGGCAGCGCGGCTATGGCCGGATTGAAAAGCTGCTTACCGCCGCCGGCGCCCGTTGAAATCGGAGGGGACATGAAGCAGGAAAGACGCTTTCTCGGCGAGGCTGTCGCCCTTGCCCGCGCCAATGTCGAAAAAGGTGGCCGTCCCTTCGGCGCGGTTGCCGTTCGCAACGGCGAGGTTATCGCCAGCGGCGTCAACGAGATGCTTGAAACCGGCGATCCGACATCGCATGCCGAGATGAATGCCCTTCGCCTGGCGGCAAAGCGCCTCGGGTCTCCCCGTCTTGAAGGCGTTGCGATCTATGCCAGCGGCCAACCCTGCCCGATGTGCATTGCGGCCATGCGCATGGCCGGCATCACCGAGATCGCCTACGCCCACTCGAATGCCGACGCCGAACCCTACGGGCTGTCGACGGCGGCAGTCTATGCCGAACTGGCAAAACCCCTTGGCGAACAGTCGATGCGCTTTCGCCATGTGCCGGTCGACGATAACGACCTGGCACCGCTCTATGCGGAATGGCAGCATCGTCAAAAAGAGGGCTGACAAGCGGCCGGCACCGGTCAAGCCCAGCCACAGCTTGGGCAGCCCCCTGCGGCGGCCACTGCCAGCGCCGGCCGGTGGTGCCTCCGACGGGCGGACGGGCACGGCAAAGGCAGTGAGGCGCCGGAACAACCCGCCTGCTCACGCCGACCGACGGTGTCTCGACAACCAGAGCCCTTGCCGAACACACGCGGCGAGTGTAATCGCGAAGGTGAGATTGCCCTCTCCTCCCTGCCGCCCAGCGTTCCTCGGAGAACGTCGGCGGCCCAGCCCGCGGGTGCTGCGATGAATGCCTTTTCCGAACGCACGGGCCGCCTGGTGGCGCTGCTTCTCATCGCCGGCTCCGGCGTGGTGACGATCGCCAAGGGCATGAGCCTGACCTTCCTCGCGATCCGCCTGCAGCGGGATTTTGGCCTTACCCCGGCAGGTATCGGCGTCCTGATTGGCGCGGGCCCCCTGCTCGGCGCGATCATCAGCCCGTTTGCCGGCAGCCTGTCCGATCGCATCGGCCGAACGGGTGTGCTGACCATAGCGCTCTTCATGGCCGGACTGGCGCTGGCGGGGCTCGGGCTGGCGCACTCGATCGCCGCCTTCGCGCTGGCGCATATCGTCTCTGCGGTTGCCGCCGCCGTCTATGAACCGGTTTCGCGCGCATTGATGAGCGATGCCGCGCCAGCGCATCTGCGCCTGCGGGTATTCTCCTGGCGCTATCTGGCGATCAATGCCGGCTGGGCCGTCGGGCCGTTGATCGGCGTCTGGGTCGGCGCTGCCTATTCGACCCTATTCATCATTGCCGGCATCATGCATGCGGCCTTCGGCCTCGTGCTGTTCTTCACCGTGCCGGAAGCGAGCAACAGACGGGCGGTCGAGACGGGACCGGGGTCCAACACCACGGGCGGCTGGCGCGGGCTTGTCGCTGCCTTGCGCGACCGCCGACTGATCTTCTTCGTCATCGGCGGCACCCTGCTTTTGGCCGTTCATGGTCAATGGTCGGTGACATTGTCGCAATATCTCAACACCGGCTTCGAGGATGGCGTCACCCTGTTCGCGCTGCTGGTTTCGACCAACGCAGCAACGGTGCTCGTCGCCAGCACGCCCGCCCGCTTCGTCATTGAAAGGATCGGCGCGCTCAAGGCGCTGTCGCTCGGCTGCCTGCTGTTCCTGCTTGGTGAAATCGGCTTTGCAGCCTCGTCCGGCGTCGAAATGCTGGTCGCCTCGATGATCCTCTTCACCATCGGCGAGGTGCTCGTCGTGCCCTCGGAATATGTGCTGGTCGACGGCAGGATGCCGGCAATCGCGGCACCTATTTCGGCGCCCATTCACTGTCCACCGTCGGCAATTTCCTTGGGCCGCTCATCGGCGGCCTTGCACTCGGCGCAAGCGGCGGCGCCGGCATGTTCCTGCTGTTCGCGCTGCTTTCAGCGGCAAGCGCGCTCCTGTTTGCAATCGGCCATTCCATGCCGCCGCCCCGCCGGCACGCACCGATGCGCTCGATGGCAGCGCCGTCGGCCGAGATCTCATGCGCTTCGGTCAATTCGCCTAGGGCCGGAGGCAGCATTGCCCCACGCAGGGGTGGTATTCGTGTTCACAATCATCATGCTTGGGCTCATCGATCGCCTCCCTGGTGCGACACGAGATCGCCGCAGGGCAGCGCTGCCGCCGCTTTTTCTTGCCAACCGGAAGCGCTACCATCGCCTCGTCTGCGTGATCACCGTCACCATTTCGTCACTGGCACAGCCTAAGCACCGCGTCGAAACAGGAGTGAATACAAGATCATGACCACCGCCACCGAACAAACCGTCCTCAAGCGATCGATCGCCGCCACCATCGTCGTCGGCGCGACAGGCGTGCTGTTCGGCCTGTTGTCCGGATCGGTGTCGATCGTGTTCGACGGGGTGTTTTCCGTCGTCGACGCCGCCATGACGCTGCTGGCGCTGGGAGTGACGCGGCTGATCCCACGGGAAAGCAGCCGCTTTCAAATGGGCTTCTGGCATATCGAGCCGATGGTCCTGCTGTTAAACGCCGGCCTACTCACGACGCTCTCCTTCTACGCCCTTATCAACGCCGTCGACTCGCTGCTGTCGGGCGGCCGCGAACTCGCCTTCGACTGGGCGATCGCCTATGCCGCCGTCGTCGTCGTCATCTGCATCGTGATGTTCATCTACGGGCGGCGGGCGAACCGCACGATCGGCTCGGAATTCCTGGCGTTGGATGTGCGTGCCTGGGCGATGTCGGGCACGATTACCGCAGCCCTGCTTGTTGCTTTCGTGGTCGCCGCGATGCTGAAGGGCACCGCCTATGAAGACTGGACGCCCTATGCCGACCCGGCAATTCTGGTGGTTCTGACACTTTGCCTGATCCCGCTTCCGCTGAAGACCGTCTATGCCGCGCTGAAGGAAATCTTCCTAGTCGCCCCGGCGGAACTGGACGAGAAAGTGCGCGAGGCAGCGCGCAATGCCGCCAGCCGCCACGGCTTTGCCGATTATCGCACATACGTCGCCAAGGTCGGCAGGGCCCGGCTGATCGAGATCTACCTGATCGGATCGGCCGAAACCCGGGTGGATACGCTTGCGAGCCTCGATGCGATCCGCGCCGAGATCGGCGCGGAAATCGGCGAGGCCGGGCGCGATCGCTGGCTGACGATCGCCTTTACCGGCGACGTGAAATGGGCGCAGTAGCGCCCACTGCCGGCGTGCCGCCCGAAATCATCCGCCTTTAACGAACGTTCGAGCGACGACCTGCCGACGGGGTCGTCAGATCGATCCGGCGCGTTATGCCGATCGCCTCCAGAAACGCCTCGTCGTGGCTGACGACGATGAGCGCCCCGTCGAAAGCCCGCAGTCCCGCCTCCACCGTCTCGATGGAATCGATATCGAGATGGTTGGTCGGCTCGTCGAGAATCAGGAGATCAGGCGGGCTCTCGCCGCTAAGCACGCAGGCGAGCCCCGCACGCAGCATCTGCCCGCCACTCAGGCTGGAGACGCGCTGCAGTGCCGCGTCGGCGCGGAACATGAACCGCGCGAGCGCCGCCCGACAGGCGTTTTCGCCGGCGCCGGGATGGAGCCGGCGGAAGTTGTCGCGGATCGACACCTGCGGATCGAGCAGGCTCACCTGTTGATCCAGAATGGCAAAGTCCGTCAGAACCCGAACCTGACCCGACCAGGGAGCAAGCTTGCCTGACATCAGCGACAGAAACGTCGTCTTGCCTGAACCGTTGCGGCCGGTGATCGCCACCCGCTCCGGCCCGGCAATCGTCAGCGACAGATTGGCGAGCACCGGACGGTCCGGGATATAACCGGCGCTGACATCATCGACCTGAAGAACGGCACGGCCGGGCGGCAGCCCGGTCGAAGGCAGCCGGACCGAAAACGGCTGGAGGATCTCGATGCGTTCGCGGGCGGCGGCAAGATCGCCGAGCGCCTGATCGCGTCGCCGCTCGGAAAGCCGCGCGTTGTCGCCCGCCGTCTTTTCGCTGCGCTCCTTCTTCGCATCGAGCAGCAGAAGCGGCTCGTCACCTTTGGCGCGCTTTCTGCGGCCGGCGCTATCCTTTCGGGCCTTGCGCTCCGCGAGCTCCTGCGTCTTGCGGTCGACCTCCGCAAGGCGTCGTTCCGCGTCGGCAAGATCGTGCCGGGCCGATGCGAGTTCGATCGCCTTGCGCTCGCGATAGTGGCTCCAGTTGCCGCCGTAGCTGGTGGCGCCGAGAGAGGTGAGTTCGACGATCACATCCATCGTGTCGAGAAGCTCGCGATCGTGGCTCACGACGATGGCGCCGCCACGCCAGTTCGCCATCAGCTCGATCACTGCCTCGCGCCCGGCGCGGTCGAGATTGTTGGTGGGTTCGTCGAGCAGGATGAAATCGGGATCGGCAAAGACCAATGCCGCCAGCTTGGCACGGGTCAGCTGCCCGCCGGATAGCGATGAGAGCGGCGTCTGCGCTTCTGCCTCCAGCCCGAGGCGAGCGAGCGCTGCGGCCAGTCGCGCCTCCAGCGTCCAGTCGGCAATCGACAGCTCGTCGATGCTGGCGGTGCCTTCCTCCGCTCGGCGTAGAAGCGCCAGCGCATCGGCAATGCCGAAGAGGTCGGCGACGCTCTCCTGTTCGGCGACCTGCACCGTCTGGCGCAGGATGCCGAGGCTGCCGTCGACCGAGACTGTGCCGGCCTGCGGCTGGAGTGTTCCCGCAATCAGCTTCAGCAGCGTGCTTTTGCCGACGCCATTGCGCCCGACAAGGCCAGAGCGCGCCGGGCCGAACGTCAGGCTCAGGTCGGAAAAGAGGCTGCGGCCGTCAGGCGTTGACCAGGTGAGATGGGAGAGCGAGATCGAAACAGGCATGGATACGGATTTCCCTGATGGCAAAAAGAGTGGGCTTTGCTGTCAGGTGGAAATCCATCGATGCGTGTATCCTGTGGTAATTTCTATCGATGCAAAGATAACATCGATCGTGTTTTCTTCAAGGCAAGGATGCCATAGCCGCTCGCCGCGAACCGTGAGCACTTGGTCGCCGCTCAGTCTGGAAACATCCTTGGCGCCCGTGCAACCGGCATTCTGCTTGCTTTGAAGCCAGATCCGGCCGCGTTCGGCACTGATCGATTGGAGATGGTATTGGAACACAGTGTGGGCGGCACACGAGCGTGGTCGCCCGGTCTGGAGCAGATGGTGCCGCCTTTGGACGATTACCAGACGAGACCGTTCAGCGTGATCAGCGCGATCACCAGCAGGGACAGGATGAGCGACATCTTGATTGCGGCAAGCGCGTAGTCATAGCGGCGAATATGCATTGCAAAGGTATGAAGCATGGCATTCTCCCTGGCGTCGAAATGCCCGACGGCCGTTGGGGCCGGGCCACGCGATCGCCTGCGTGTCATCTTATGAGGTGCGGGAGGCCCGCGCGGAAATCTGGAGCGGCATCCGCGACGCGTTTTGGCTGCTGAGGACGGCAGATCCGAAGGTCGACAGCTATTGGACCAGGGGCAGCCGACTTTCGACACGGCTGTGGTGCAAGTCCATGAGTCGGGCCAGGATTGCCTCGCCCTCTTCGCGATCAAGCGCCGGGTATCGCACCCGGACGGCATCCCGAAAAACATCGGCAACCATCGGGAATTCCTCGGGAAGGATCGGTCGCCCACGAAATCCGTCGATGGGGTGCATCACGCGATCTCCTCAGTTGGGGCGAAAGCGTAACGATCTCTCAGCCACCGACGCCCGTTCGATCGGTCGATGATGGATGCACTATGCGCCTTCGGCAGTGAGATACCAAGGGATATTCGCCGCTAGAAAGGGAACGCGGCCAGGCGCGCCATCTGGATCGGGTGATCTGCTGCCGGCGCGCAAGGATCGCCGAACGCCCCTCCAGGCGTGCGCCGCCACGGCTGCAATTGTGGCGTTCGGCCAGACACGTTGCGCCCGATGAAACGCTCAAGTAGGGTCGCTGCAACCGCGTCCCTCCGCCGGCGAAGCCGTCGAAAGGGATGCTGTTGAACACCATGGCTGAACCGGAAAGAACTCCGGTTAAGAAGGCGGCCGCAAGGCTGGGACGCAATGACACTGTCGGGCAAACGCATTCTCCTGATCATCTCCGGCGGCATTGCGGCCTATAAGAGCCTGGACCTTATCCGCCGGCTGCGCGAGCGCGGCGCCAGCGTCCGGCCAGTCATGACATCAGGTGCGCAACAGTTCGTGACACCGCTTGCCGTCGGCGCGCTTTCCGCCTCGCATGTCTATCTCGAGCTGTTTTCGCGCGAGGACGAACAGGATGTCGGCCATATCCGGCTGGCGCGCGAATGCGATCTGATCGTCGTCGCCCCTGTTACCGCCGACCTGATGGCGAAGATGGCGAACGGTCATGCCGACGATCTCGCCTCGACCATCCTGCTGGCCACCGACCGTCCGGTGCTGGTCGCGCCGGCGATGAACCCGAAGATGTGGGCGCACCCGGCAACCCGGCGCAACCGCGCGACGCTCGCCGCCGACGGCATCCATTTCATCGGCCCTGAAGCCGGCGAAATGGCGGAGAGCGGCGAGGCCGGAGAAGGACGGATGAGCGAGCCGCTGGCGATCGTCGCTGCCGTCGAAAACCTGCTTGCAGGCGGCGCGAAGCCACTTGCCGGACGCAAGGCGGTCGTCACATCCGGCCCGACGCATGAGCCGATCGACCCGGTGCGCTACATCGCCAACCGCTCGTCGGGCAAGCAGGGCCACGCCATTGCCGCGGCGCTCGCCAGGCTCGGCGCGGATGTGACGCTGGTGTCCGGCCCTGTGACGATCCCCGATCCCACAGGTGTCAACGTGATCCATGTCGAGCGCGCCGAGGAAATGCGCGATGCAGTGCTTGCCGCCCTTCCCGCCGACGTTGCGGTGATGGTCGCGGCCGTTGCCGACTGGCGGGTGGCAAGTGCGGCCGGCAACAAGATCAAGAAGAAGCCGGGCGAAGCGCCGCCACCGCTTCAATTGGCCGAGAACCCGGACATCCTCAAGACGGTCGGCCACCATGCAAACCGGCCGAAGCTGGTCGTCGGCTTTGCCGCCGAGACGGAGAACGTCGCCGACAACGGCCGCTCGAAGCTCGAGCGCAAGGGTGCCGATTACATTCTCGCCAACGACGTCTCGCCGGCAACCGGCATCATGGGTGGCGATCGCAACCGGGTGAAGCTGATCTCGGCCGACGGCAACGACGACTGGCCGGAGATGGACAAGGAAGCGGTTGCCGAAAAATTGGCGGCGCTGATTGCGGCTGAGCTGGAGCGAAGAGAACAGGGTTGATCAATCGCCGTACCTGGCCAAAAAGCCCCTCACCCTAACCCTCTCCCCGCAGGCGGGGCGAGGGAACGTGCCCTGTGTGGATGAAGCATCCGCAGCAAAAGGAACGCGCGAGTGCGGCGTATCCCTTCTCCCCGTGAAAACGGGGAGAAGGTGGCGGCAGCCGAATGAGGGGCCGCTCACTGCCCACCGATATGCTGAAAGCCTCAGGCCGAACGGTGCTTGCGTACCGGCGCGCCCTGCGTCGAGAACAGCCTGACATCGACGCCGTTTTCGCCGACGATCACGGCCGTGCCGTCAGGAATTTCGACCCAGGCGCCGTCGTCGTCGTTGAGCGGTTCGGAGACAAGACAGTAACCGCCGCTCGGGCCCATGGGTGCTGCGTAGAGCGTCGGCGCCTTCCAGTCGGAGGCATAGCGCACCGCATAAAGATCGTTGCCGTCAGAGAAGGCGGCGGTGAAGCGCACCAGAACCTGGCGCTCCAGATGTTCGGCAAGCTGTTCGATGAAGGCCAGCGCTTCGGCGATCGCGCCGAGCGGATTGTGGTCGAGACCAAACTGCATGGCGAGCAGGAACAGGAGTTCGGAATCCGTCGTGCCGGTGCGGGCCGAATAGAGGTCGTTGTCGAGCATGCTCTCCATCGGCCGGCGCAGATGTTCGAAGTCGCCGATCTGGCCGTTGTGCATGAAGGACCAGCGCCCGAAGACGAAGGGATGGCAGTTGTCGCGCCGGGTGCCGCCACCGGTCGACGCCCGCACATGGGCGAGGAACAGCGGCGAGCGGATCTGGCGGGCAATGCTCTTCAGATTGCAGTCGGACCAGGCGGGGAGAATGTCGCGGTAGCGCCCAGGTTCCGGATGGTCGCCGTACCAGGCAATGCCGAAGCCGTCGCCGTTGGTCGCCGTCTTTGCCCGCGTGGCGCAATGGGACTGCTCGATCAGCGAGTGCGCCGGAGAGGTCACCAGTTCCTCGAGATAGAGCGGCTCCCCGCGATAGGCTGCCCAGCGGCACATGCTGAAATCACTCCGGTTTCGCACCGTTCATACGGATGCGATTCGTTAACCATGAGCGATGTTCCGACGAAACATGGTAAAAATGCGTTAACAAATTCATCCAGGCTCTGCCGGGACCGTATTCTCGGCCACCCGATCGCGCTGTCTCGACAGAAACATCAACCAAGGCGCCTCCATAGACCTCCAATATATTTTCGAACAAATATTCCATGTTGACAAATCTTGCACATTTCATTTCATTCCGAGCCACGACACGGTCGTTGACCCCGGAGGAATGGCATGAGCAGCAAGAAGAAACTGGGTGTGGGCCTGATTGGCACGGGCTTCATGGGCAAGGCGCATGCGCTCGGCTTTACCATCGCCGCGCGGGTGTTCGATCTGCCCTTCGAGCTTGACCTGGTTTCGGTTGCCGATGTGACCACCGAAAGCGCGGAAAACGCCCGCCGGCGTCTCGGCTTTCGCAAGGCGACGGCGGACTGGCGCGAACTTTTGACCGACCCCGACATCGACATCATCGACATTACCACGCCGAACCTTCTGCACAAGGAGATGGCGTTGGCGGCCATTGCCCATGGCAAACATGTCTATTGCGAAAAGCCGCTGGCGCCGATGGTCACTGACTGCGCCGAAATGGTCGCGGCTGCGGAAAAGGCCGGCGTCACGACCCAGGTCGGTTTCAACTACCTGAAAAACCCGCTGATCTTCCTCGCCAAGGACATCATCGAGAGCGGCGAGATCGGCGAGATCCGCTCCATGCGCGGCGTCCATGCCGAAGACTTCATGGCCGATGCCTCGGTGCCGTGGGGCTGGCGGCTGAACCCGGCCAGCGGCGGCGGCGCGCTTGCCGATATCGGCAGCCACATCATCGCCTCCATGCGTCACCTCGTCGGGCCGATCAAATCGGTGCTTGCCGAAACCATCATCCAGATCCCTGAGCGCCCCGTCTCTGCCGGCGCCAGCGAGATGCGCGCCGTCGAGGTCGACGACATCACCCGTGCCTTCGTGCGCTTCGAAAACGGCGCGACCGGCAGCTTCGAGGCCAACTGGATCGCCACCGGCCGCAAGATGCAGCACGATTTCGAGATCTACGGCTCCAAGGGCAGCATCGTCTTCACGCAGGAGCGCCTGAACGAGATCCGCGTCTACTCCACCGGCGACGATATTCGCAGCCGCGGCTTCCGCACCATCTGGGCCGGGCCCGAGCATCCGCCCTACGGCGCCTTCTGCGTGGCACCCGGCCACCAGATCGGCTTCAATGATCTGAAGGCCATCGAGGTGAACGAGTTCCTTGAGGCGATCGCCAAGGGCAAACCGCCATCGACCGATTTCCGCGAGGGTTATGAGGTGCAGAAGGTGCTCTCGGCCACCTATCAATCGGCAAAGACCAACGAATGGGTCCAGATCGGCTGACGAAAAGTCGGAATGGAAAAGGCGGCAAAAAATGGAATGCCTGTTCTATCCCAGCCGCCGCTATTCGATTAGTGTGAGGTCACTAGAGAACACGGGTCAGACTGGAGACAGACAAGAATGGCAACGCCTGAAACGACGACGGAGGTCCCGCAGGATTTCGAAGCGCTGAAGGCGGTCATTCTGGAGCGAAAGGCGCAGCTGCCGAAACGGTTGAAGCAGGTGGCCGCCTATTCGCTTGACAATCCCGACGAGATTGCCTTCGGCACCGCCGCAAGCATCGCCACCTCGGCCGACGTCCAGCCGTCGACCCTGGTGCGCTTTGCCCAGCACTTCGGCTTCGAGGGCTTCTCCAGCCTGCAACAGATTTTCCGCGCCCGCCTGCGCGAGCGCACGCCTGGCTACGAAGACCGGCTGAAGGCACTGAGCGAGAACGAACACAGCAAGCTCGAGAGCGGCTCGATCTTCAACGGCTTCGTCGCCGCCGCCCACCGCTCGCTCGACAACATCGCAACCTCGGTCGACCCGGAAGCCTTTGAGCGCGCGGTCGACATCCTCGCCAAGGCCGAGACGGTCTATCTGATCGCCAAGCGCCGCTCCTATCCGATCTCCAGCTACATGGCCTATGCCTTCGGCAAGCTGAAGGTGAAATACCAGCTGGTCGGCACGGCCGCCGGCATCGATGACGACATGCTGGCGATGGCTGGCAAGAACGATGCCGCGTTTGCCGTCAGCTTCTCGCCTTACGCCTCCGAAAGCGCCACCCAGGCGCGGCTGCTTGCCGAGCGCAAGGTGCCGGTGGTGTCGCTGACCGACTCGGCGTTCTCGCCGCTGGCGGAATCTTCCAAGGTCTGGTTCGAACTGGTCGAGGCGGATCACGCCGGCTTCCGCTCGCTTTCCGCCAGCATGGCCTTCGCCATGGCGCTGACAGTCGCCATTGCCGAGAAGCGTCGCCGCCTGCTTGAAGAGACGAGGACGGAATAGAACGGATAGAATGAAAATTCTATATTGACGAAACGCCGGAATTTATGTTTCATACCTGCATCACCCACAGAACGAGAATGGTCGGGGCCGCAAAGGCGTCCGCGGGGAGGAAGCAGTGAGCCAGAACGTTTCGCCACAGGGAGCAAAGCCGCTCGACCTCATCACCATAGGCCGGGCATCGGTCGACCTCTATGGCCAGCAGATCGGCACCCGGCTTGAGGACGTTGCGAGCTTTGCCAAATCGGTCGGCGGCTGCCCCTGCAACATCTCCGTCGGCACCGCGCGGCTCGGGTTGAAGTCGGCGCTTTTGACCCGCGTCGGCGACGAGCAGATGGGCCGTTTCATTCGTGAGCAGCTGACCCGCGAAGGCGTCGAGACCCGCGGCATGGTAACCGACCCGGAGCGCCTGACGGCGCTCGCCATCCTCGCCGTCGAGAACGACAAGTCCTTTCCGCTGCTGTTCTACCGCGACAACTGCGCCGACAATGCGCTGTGCGAAGACGACGTTTCTGAAGACTTCATTCGTTCGGCGCGGGCCATCCTGGTTTCCGGCACGCACTTTTCCAAGCCCAACACCGATGCGGCGCAGCGCAAGGCGATGCGTATCGCCAAGGAAAACGGCGCGAAGATCGTCTTCGACATCGACTACCGCCCGAACCTCTGGGGCCTTGCCGGCCATGATGCCGGCGAAAGCCGCTACATCGCCTCCGACCGCGTCTCGGCCCATCTGAAGACAGTTCTCGCCGACTGCGACCTGATCGTCGGCACCGAGGAAGAAGTGTTGATCGCGTCGGGCGAAAGCGACCTGCTGCAAGCGCTGAAGACGATCCGGGCGCTGTCCACGGCGACGATCGTCCTGAAGCGCGGCCCGATGGGCTGTATCGTCTATGACGGTCCGATTTCCGATAACCTCGAAGACGGCATCGTCGGCAAGGGTTTCCCGATCGAAGTCTACAATGTGCTCGGCGCCGGAGACGCCTTCATGTCCGGCTTCCTGCGCGGCTGGCTGAAGAACGAACCGCATGCGACCTCCGCGACCTGGGCCAACGCCTGCGGCGCCTTTGCCGTCTCCCGCCTGCTCTGCGCGCCTGAGATCCCGACCTGGACCGAGCTGCAGTTCTTCCTGGAGAAGGGCAGCAAGGAACGGGCGCTGCGCAAGGACGAGGCGATCAATCACGTGCATTGGGCGACCACGCGCCGCCGCGAAATCCCGCTGTTGATGGCGCTGGCGATCGACCATCGCAGCCAGCTGGAAGATGTGGCCGCCGGCAACCCGGAGCTACTTGCCCGCATCCCGGCCTTCAAGGTTCTGGCAGTCAAGGCGGCGGCACAGGTGGCGGCCGGCCGTTCCGGCTTCGGCATGTTGATCGACGACAAATACGGCCGCGACGCGCTTTATGCTGCCGGCGCCCACCGCGACTTCTGGATCGGCAAGCCGATCGAGCTTCCGGGCTCGCGGCCGCTGCAGTTCGAATTCAGCCAGGACCTCGGCAGCCGCCTGATCGACTGGCCGGTCGACCACTGCATCAAGGTGCTGTCCTTCTACCATCCGGACGACCCGGCCGAGATGAAAGCGACGCAGGTGGCCAAGCTGCGCTCGGCCTTCGAGGCGGCTCGCAAGGTCGGCCGCGAAATCCTGATCGAGATCATCGCCGGCAAACACGGCAAGCTCGACGACCAGACCATTCCGCGCGCGCTCAACGAGCTTTACGATGCCGGCCTCAAGCCCGACTGGTGGAAGCTCGAGCCGCAGGCAAGCCGCAGCGCCTGGGCAGCGATCGATGCGGTCATCGAAAAGCGCGATCCGCTCTGCCGCGGCGTCGTGCTGCTCGGCCTCGAAGCCCCCTACGAGGCGCTGAAGGACGGCTTTGCCGCGGCCCGCACATCGAAGACGGTCAAGGGTTTTGCCGTCGGCCGCACCATCTTTGCCGATGCCAGCAAGGCCTGGCTCGGCGGCACCATGACCGACGAGCAGGCGATCGCCGACATGGCCGGAAAATTCAAGGCGCTGGTGGATCTCTGGCTGCAACTGGGTGAAACAAAGGCGGCGTAGGATCGGCGGAGTCCTTAACTCGATTCCGATCTGAGAAATTATACAGTCGGCGAAACGGGACGATTTCGCCACGAGGAGGAAACAGAGTATGAGCCAGAAGACCGTGCGCCTGACCATGGCACAGGCCGTGGCGCGGTTCCTGACCCGCCAGATGACCGTCATCGACGGCAACAAGGTACCGATCTTCGGCGGCGTCTTCGCCATCTTCGGCCATGGCAACGTCGCCGGCGTCGGCGAGGCGCTGCACGGCATCAAGGATACGCTGCCCACCTACCGCGCCCAGAACGAGCAGGGCATGGCCAATGCCGCGATCGCCTTTGCCAAGGCGAGCTTCCGCCGCCGCTTCATGGCCTGCACCACCTCGATCGGCCCCGGGGCGCTGAACATGGTGACGTCGGCAGCCCTTGCCCACGTCAACCGCCTGCCCGTTCTTTTCCTGCCCGGCGATGTCTTCGCCAATCGAAGGCCCGATCCGGTGCTGCAGCAGGTGGAAGGTTTTGCCGACGGCACGATCTCGGCCAACGACTGCTTCCGTCCGGTTTCGCGCTATTTCGACCGCATCACCCGGCCGGAGCAGATCATCCCGGCGCTGCGTCGCGCCATGCAGGTTTTGACGGATCCGGCCGATTGCGGCCCGGTCACGCTCTCGCTTTGCCAGGACGTGCAGGCGGAAGCCTATGACTATCCGGAAGCCTTCTTCGACGAGAAGGTCTGGTCTTCGCGCCGCATCGAGCCCGATGCCGATGAGCTCGCCTCTGCTATTGCTGCGCTGAAGGCAGCCGAGAAGCCGGTGATCGTCGCCGGCGGCGGCGTGCTCTATTCGGAAGCCAGCAAGGCGCTGGCCGCCTTCGCGGAAAAGCATGGCATTCCGGTTGTCGAGACCCAGGCCGGCAAGTCCTCCCTGCCGCACAGCCATCCGCTCAACATGGGTTCGGTCGGCGTCACCGGCACGTCAGCCTCCAACCAGCTGGCGGAAGCGGCCGACGTCGTGCTCGCCGTCGGCTCGCGGCTGCAGGACTTCACCACCGGCTCCTGGTCGCTGTTCAAGAACGAAGGGCTGAAGATCGTCGGCCTCAATGTCCAGCCGTTCGATGCGGCCAAGCATGAGGGGCTGCCGCTGGTCGCCGATGCGCGCATCGGCCTCGAACGCATTTCCGCCGGGCTCGGCAATCACAAGGCCGACACCGCCTGGACCGACAAGGCCAAGGCCGGCAAGGCCGAGTGGCTGAAGGCCGCCGACAAGGCGACGGCAACCACGAATGCGGCGCTGCCTTCGGACGCACAGGTCATCGGTGCGGTCCAGCGTGCACGCGGCGGAGCGGAGACGGTCCTCGTCTGTGCGGCAGGCGGGCTGCCCGGCGAGTTGCACAAGCTCTGGCAGGCGGAAACGCCCGGCGGCTACCACATGGAATACGGCTTCTCGACCATGGGCTATGAAGTCGCAGGCGGCCTCGGCGCCAAGCTCGCCCGCCCCGACAGCGACGTCATCGTCATGGTCGGCGACGGCAGCTACATGATGCTGAATTCAGAGATCGCCTCGTCGATCATGCTCGGCGCCAAGATCACCATCGTGCTGCTCGACAATGCCGGCTACGGCTGCATCAACCGGCTGCAGATGGCAACCGGCGGTGCCAACTTCAACAACCTCTTGCGCGACACGCACCATGTCGAGCTGCCGGTGATCGATTTCGCTGCGCACGCCGCGGCGATGGGCGCGCTCACCCGCAAGGTCGGCTCGATTTCCGAACTGGAATCGGCGCTGAAGGAAACGGCAGGCGAAGCCCGCACGACCGTGATCGTCATCGACACCGATCCGCTGATCACCACCGACGAAGGCGGCCATTGGTGGGATGTCGCAGTCCCCGAGGTTTCCAACCGTACGGAAGTCAACGAGGCCCGCAAGGGCTACGAGAAGGCGCTGACCTCCCAGCGCTTTGGCTGAGATTGCCCTTTCGGCGCCCGCGTTGTCCACGTGGGCGCCGTTGCGCATTTATGCCCCTCACCCTAACCGTCTCCCCGCCTGCGGGGAGAGGGAACTTCGGAGAGCGCGGCATATCCCTTCTCCCTGCAAGCGGGGAGAAGGTGGCGGCAGCCGGATGAGGAGCCATCGTCGCCCTCCCCTGCCGTACGAGTGAGACACAACAAACCTTCCGCCCCAAGCGGATGACGCAAGAGAAAGTGAAAGACATGATCCGCTACGGAACCAATCCGATCGCCTGGAGCAACGACGACGATCATTCGATCGGCGCGCATCTGACGCTCGAGGATTGCCTCTCCGATTGCCAGAAGATCGGCTTCGACGGCATCGAGAAGGGCCACAAGATGCCTTCCGATCCGGAAGCACTGAAGGCAAAGCTCGCCTCCTACGACCTCGTCTTCGTCTCCGGCTGGCACTCGACCAACCTGCTCACCCATGACGTCGAGACAGAGAAGAAGGCGATCCAGCCGCATCTCGACCTCCTGAAGCACAATGGCTGCAAGGTGGCGATCGTCTGCGAGACCTCGAACGCCATTCACGGCGATGACACCAAGTCGGTCGCCAACGACAAGCCGGTGCTGCCGGCAGACCAGTGGAAGAAATTCGGTGCAGACCTCGAAGCGATCGCGCAATATTGCGCCGACCAGGGCGTCGATCTCGTCTACCATCACCACATGGGCACGATCGTCCAGACCGGCGAGGAAATCGACCTGTTGATGCAGAACACCGGTCCGGCAACCAAGCTTTTGCTCGACACCGGCCATGCCTGGTTCGGCGGCTCCGACCCGGCCGAGGTTGCGAAAAAATGCATGCACCGCGTCCGCCATATCCATTGCAAGAACGTGCGCACTGCCGTGCGCAAGGTCGTCGAAGGCGAAGGCCTCTCCTTCCTCGAAGGCGTGCGCCGCGGCGTCTTCACCGTTCCGGGCGACAGCGAAGGCGGCGTCGATTTCCTCCCCGTCCTGAAAATCGCCGCCGAACACAATTACGATGGCTGGCTGGTGATCGAAGCCGAGCAGGATTCCGCCGTGCGCAATCCCTTCGAGTATCAGTCGCTCGGACTGAAATCGCTGAAGGCGTTTGCCAAGGAAGCCGGGCTCGATCGGGCTTAGCAGCCCCTCATCCGGCTGCCAGGTTCGAGGGGAACGCCCCTCATCCGGCTGCCGCCACCTTCTCCCGCTCGCGCGGAGAAGGGAAATGCCGCTAGCTCCGCGCCCCCCCTCGCAGCGTAAGGCGAAGAAGATCAGGCGCACTCCAGAATCCCCTCTCCCCGCTTGCGGGGAGAGGGCTAGGGTGAGGGGCAGGCCAAGAATGCCGCCGCCAAGTAAGAAGTCAGGAGACCGCCAAATGTCCAAACTGCTCGTCAAACCGAAGGCCAAGTCCGGCCTGATGCAGAACGTCACACCCGAAAGCGCCGGCTGGACCTATGTCGGTTTCGCGCTCAATCGGCTGAAGCCGGGCGAGACGACGCAGGGCGAGGCGGGCGACAAGGAAATTTGCCTTGTGCTGGTTTCGGGCAAGGCGAAGGTTTCGGTCGATGGCGAGGATTTCGGCGAGCTCGGTGAGCGCATGACGCCGTTCGAGGGGCAGCCCTATGCCGTCTACGTGCCGAAGGGCAGCCGCTGGCAAGTGGCGGCGACGACCGATCTCGATCTTGCGATCTGCTCGGCCCCGGGCGGCGAGGGTTTCAAGGCCAAGGTGATCAAGCCGGGAACACACCCGCAGCTGACCCGCGGCAAGGGCACCAACACCCGCTATGTCACCAACATCATGCCCGAGGACGACAGCTCCGCCCAGTCGCTGCTGGTGGTCGAAGTGATCACGCCGGGCGGACACACCTCTTCCTACCCGCCGCACAAGCACGACCAGGACGATCTGCCCGCCGAGAGCTACCTGGAAGAAACCTATTATCACCGCCTGAACCCGCCGCAGGGATTTGCCGTGCAGCGCGTCTATACCGACGATCGCTCGCTGGACGAGACCATGGCGGTGGAAGACGGGGACGTGACGCTGGTGCCGAGGGGATATCACCCCGTTGCGGCCGTGCACGGCTACGACGTCTATTATCTCAACGTCATGGCCGGGCCGAAGCGGGTCTGGAAGTTCCACAACGCCCGCGAACACGAGTGGCTGTTTACCGGCGTTTAGGAGCGACGTGGCGCACCTACCGATCAGGACCTTAGGTGTGCGCCGATCCGTACGGCACCGTGCCGTACCGTTGCACTGGGATGGACGGATGCGGGCCGCCCCAGAGCCGTTAGTGCGAAGCGGCTTTCCTTCAGGAAATGCGAAAAATGGAGCGTTTCCGTGACTCCGTTTAGGACGGAAACGCTCTAGGTTATGGTCTTTCAGGGAGGCTTTGCCATGCGGATCGACGGACAATGCCATTGCGGCTTCGTGACCTATGAGGCGGAGATCGATCCGGACGATGTCGCGATCTGCCACTGCACCGATTGCCAGCAACTGACGGGAACGGCCTACCGGGTGTCGGCCGGCACGGCCCGCGAGAATTTCCGACTGACCGGGGGCGAACCAAAGCTCTACGTCAAGACCGCAGAGAACGGCCGCAAGCGGCTGCAGTTCTTCTGCCCGAACTGCGGTTCGCCGGTTTACACCACCGGCACGGACGAGGACGCCGAAGAGGTCGGCATTCGCCTCGGGACGATCAACCAGCGCCGTGAGCTCACCCCGAAATCACAGATCTGGCGCTCGTCCGCCCTGCCCTGGATCAACGACGTCGGTGCACTGCCCGGTCACGACAGGGATTAATCCCGGTCATGCCTCGGCCGTCATCCTTATTTTCAAGTGTGCCCAGGCTTGGCCGATCACCTCGGGTGCCGGGGTTCCGGTCATCTGCGACGGACGCGCGTCCGGGTTGGCCGCGAGGTAGGCTTTGACGAGATGATAGCCGATCGAATAACCGGCCCAGCGGGGAAGCGGGTTGCCATGGCTGCTCCAGCCGAAGAACCAGGCGCTGTGGTTGTAGGCGTCGGCCCAGAGCTCCAGCTCGGCCTGCTCGATAACCCCCAACCAGTCTTCGGCAGGGATAGCGTGGTTCCAGCGATTGCCATCGCCACCGTTGATCTCGGCGTCGAAAGCGTCCGCCAGGCCCTCGGTGACCAAGACTTCTCCCAGCCTGAAACCATAACCGCACATCGCGTGGCGGAAGGAATGGTGAAGTTCGTGCGTGAGCGTCTTTCGCAGCTCGCCATTGGCGAGACTGGCGGCGAAGTTGGGATTGTCCGGATCGAGCGTGACCGTCACGAGCCCGCGGCGGTAGCAGGCACCCGACAACCCAAGCTCCGGAATCGTCTCGCCCGGCCGGCGCTCGACGATGACATCGACGGGCGCAGCCCTGTCGGCCGCGGAAACGCGGCCGCCGACACGCTCTGCCGTCACTTGCACGTCTGCGAGGATCTGCTCGCGCCATTGTGCAAGGGCTCCATCGGCTTCGAGGAAGTGAACGCGCAGGTCCAGCATTCGGCACATCTCCGGTCGTCATCGTCATTCGACGGCGGAATTTAAGCATGCGGCCGTCGATTGCAACGCCGGAAGGACAAAAGCATCAGCCCATGCCTGCGCCCATTGTCGCGCCGACCTTGCGGCCGTCGCAGCGGTTACAGTCGATCGCCATGGCCGGAAAGGCGCGGCCGGTGTAAGAAAGAACTGAAACATCCGACGGGCCACCAGTGCCCGACCAGGCGAGGCGATGGCAAAGGGCCGATTCACGATATTCCCCGGCCGCATTGGCGGCATCGAGGCCGTCGAGGCGGCGTCGGGGCACGTGTTTGCCCGCCACACGCATGAGCAATTCGGCATCGGCCTCATCCACCAGGGCGCCCAGAAATCGCTGAGCGGTCGCGGCATGGTGGAAGCCGGCGCCGGCGACATGATCACGGTCAACCCCGGCGAGGTCCATGACGGCATGCCGATCGGCGATGCGGGACGGTCCTGGCGGATGCTCTATTTCGAGCCTTCCGCAATCGCCGACGCCATGGAGGACATCAGCCAGGGCAGGACGCGAAGTGCAGAATTCACCGCTCCCGCCTTCCATGATGAGCGAACGTCGAAACACTTCCAGGCTCTTTTTAGCGCGATCACCGCACCCGATGGCGATCGGACGGGGATGCAGGGCGAGGAGCACGTCCTGACGCTGCTGGCCGATGTGATGCGCGTGCGTGAGGGGAAAACGCATGGCGGACATGTGCCGTCGGCGATGCGCAGAGCGCAAAGCCTGATCGACGACGATCCGACCGTCGCCATCACCCTGTCCGACCTTGCGCAGGCAACCGGCCTCAGCCGATTTCAGGTGGTGCGCGGTTTTTCGAAAACCTTCGGGCTCACGCCGCATGCCTATCTCGTGCAACGCCGCATCGATCTGGCGCGGCGGCTGATTGCGCGGGGCGTGCCGCTTGCCGAGGCGGCAGTGGAAGGCGGCTTTGCCGACCAGAGCCACATGACCCGAATCTTCGTGCGCAAGTACGGCATTTCGCCGGGCGCCTATGCCGATGCATTCCATTGACCTGAAGACGCGCTTTGCGTTCTTGTTTTCGCGGATGTCGTCAATGCAGAATCGCTACACAGTTTTGCTCGCCACGCCTTAACGCCTGCAATTCCGTTCAAGACCGAAAGATCCGGATGAGGTTTTCTGCGCGCCAACGCAGGAGTGGCCGCATGACGGAAAAAATTCAGGGATACCTCTACCTCTCGCTGGCGATGATCACGGTCGGCAGCACGGTGATTGCCAGCAAGCTGATCGCTTCCGGCTTACCGCCGTTTAGCGCCACCGCCTTGCGCTTCGCGGTCGCCTTTCCGCTGTTCTTCACCTTGGTGCGACTGACCGGCACGCCTTGGCCAAGGTTGGAGCGGCGCGAGTGGCTGATCCTGCTCTTGCAGGCCGGAGCCGGCAGCGTCGGCTACACGACACTTCTGATTGCCGGGTTGCGCTACAGTTCGGCGACGGATGCCGGCGTCGTTATCGGCACTCTACCGGTCGTCTCTGCCGGAATCGCCATCCTGCTGCTCGGCGAACGGCCCAGCCGCTCGACCCTTGTCGCGATCGGGCTGGCGGCAGCGGGCGTTCTGACCATCGTGCTTCGGCCCGACGATGGTGCACACCATTCGCCGCTCGGCATCACTCTCGTCTTCGGCGCGGTGATCTGCGAAGGGCTGTTCATCCTGATCAACAAACGCATCCGAACGCCGATCGCACCTCTCGCCTTGTCCACCATCATGGCCGGCATGGGCGTTGCCGTCGCCATCGTGCCCGCTCTGTTCGAAGCGCCGTCGCAGCAAGGGGTCACGATGCAGTCGCTGGCAGCCGTGCTTTATTATGCCCTGGTCCCGACCGTTGCCGGCTTCATCCTCTGGTACGCAGGATCCGCCAGGGTGAGCGGAACGGAAGCCTCGGTTTTCACCGCTCTTGCACCCGTCTCCGCCGTGCTGCTGGCCTTCGTCATTCTCGGCGAACCCGTCAGCATCAACCAGCTCGCCGGCATCGGCTGCGTGCTTGTCGCCGTCCTCAGTCTTGCCATGCCGCATTTCCGGCCCAAGACTGCCGGCCAAACGCAGAGCTGACGCCGTCATCATCTCTTCCACTTCGAGGCATCCCATGCATTTCCAGCATTCAGACAGCATCTGGCGTGATTTTCCCGAGCTTGCAGCCGGCGCGCTCCACGTCGAGGGCATTCGCAGCGACGTTTCGGTCGCCGATGCCGTCGAGCGGTTTCAGGCGATCGCCAGGGACGTTCTTGCAACGCGCGCCGAAGGCGAACTTGCGGAAATTCAGGCGTGGCGCCGCACCTTCGCCAGGATGGGACTGAAGCCGACGCAGTATCGCTGCGCGTCCGAAGCCTTGCTGCGCCGGTTCAGGAAGGAGGGCGACCTGCCGTCGATCCATCCGTTGATCGACCTGTGCAACGCCGTGTCGCTGGCCTTTGCCATGCCCATCGCCGTCTTCGACGTTTCCCGCATCTCCGGCAATCTCGAGGTTACCCGCGCGGGCGGAGACGAGGTCTATGCAACCTTCTCCGGTGAAACGGAACACCCTGAACCTGATGAAGTGATCTTTCGCGATGCGGAGGGACGCGCCCATGCGCGCCGATGGACCAACCGGCAAAGCGGCTATTCGGCGATCCACCCGCAGACCACGTCGGCCCTCATCGTCGCGGAGGCGCTGCATGAAACCGCAGCGGCTGACGTGGCCGAACTCGTTGCCGCATTGGAGGAAGCCATCGCCGCCGCCTGGCATGTCCGCCCGACCTCTATGCTGCTCAGCCGAGCGGCGCCGCGGTTTGCCTTTGCCACACATGAGAGTCTTTGACGCAAGGCCACCGGTCATACTATCGCAGCCTCCCGGCAGCCTGCAGCGCCCCACGTCAAAAGGGGCGCGATGCTGCCGTTCTTTAAATTTGCCGCAAAGTTCCGCCTTTAACTCGACCCCGATTTAAGGATCATGCGGCGAGCAAGAGGCGATGATGACTGAAGGTACGCGATCAAAACTCGGTCTGGCGCGGCGAATGCTGTTCGATAATGGCGGGCTCGAAGAGATTTTTCGCCATGTGCGCAACCTGGTGATGGCGACCTTGGTGATCGCCGCCGGCATGCATGCGATCGAGAATGGCCGCAGCCTGGAGATCAAGGGCCTGCCCAACATCGCCGTGGCGGGCTACATCGTCTCCGTCATCGGCACAGTCCTGTTTCTGCTCAACCTGGCGGATGGTCTGCACAGGCTGTCGAAGGTGCGCCGGCACCTGGCGCTGCAGATCCTGCTTTTGGCGATCTACGTCTTCATAACCCTCAGGGTGACGCAGCTGGTGCTGGCGCTGCGCATGTCGGCCTTCTGATCGGCCGATGGTCAGCCGGCGAACGCCGCCGGCTGACAGTGTCATCGTTCACGCCGCCTTCTCACGCCGCTTTGGCGACGTGATATTCCTTGATCGCGACCATCTTGATCGCGGGATAACGTTCAGCCTCATAGCGCAGCGAGAAGCTGTCCTGCGCCAGGAACACCGGGTCGCCGTCGAGGTCGCGGGCGATATCGCCGCGACGGGCAGTGACGAACTTGTCGAGGTCACCAGGCTGATCGGCCGAAATCCAGCGGCAGACGGAGAAGCGCGACATTTCGAAGGAGACAGGCAGGCCGTATTCGGCCTGCAGGCGCTCCTTCAGAACGTCGAGCTGCAGCGCGCCGACGACGCCGACGATCGCCGGTGAGCCGTCTTCCGGCGAGAACAGCTGCACGACGCCCTCCTCCGCCATCTGCTGCAGGGCTTCCTTCAGCTTCTTGGCCTTCATCGCATCCTCAAGTCGCACGCGGCGCAGGATTTCCGGCGAGAAGTTCGGCACGCCCTGGAAAACGAGATGTTCGCCTTCCGTGAGCGTGTCGCCGATGCGCAGGGTTCCGTGGTTCGGAATGCCGACGACATCGCCCGCATAGGCCGTGTCGGCCAGCTGGCGCTGTGAAGCGAAGAAGAACTGCGGGGCGCTCAGACCCAGCTGCTTGCCGGTGCGCGACAGCCGCGCCTTCATGCCGCGCTCCAGCTTGCCGGAGCAGACGCGCGCAAAGGCGATGCGGTCGCGGTGGTTCGGGTCCATGTTCGCCTGAATCTTGAAGACAAAGGCGGTCATCTTGTCGTCGGTCGCATGCACCGTGCGCGTGTCGGCAACCTGGTCGCGCGGCGGCGGGGCGATCTCGCCAAGCGCGTTGATCAGGTCGCGCACACCGTAGTTGCGGAGCGCCGAGCCGAAGAAGACCGGCGTCAGGTGACCTTCAAGGAAGGCTTTCTTGTCGAACGGCTTGCAGGCCTCGATCGCCAGCGACGTCTCTTCGATGAAAGCATCGCGCTCGTTTTCCGGCAGGCGGTGAGCCACCATCTCAGGACCGTTGACCCTGGTCAGCACTTCCTGCGTATCGGCACCGCGCACGGTGTTGTCGGCAAGGTGATAGGAGCCGCAGAAGGTCTTGGAGCGACCGATCGGCCAGGTCACCGGCGCACAATCGAGCGCCAGCTTTTCTTCGACTTCATCGAGGATCTCGAAGGGGTCACGGCTCTCGCGGTCCATCTTGTTGACGAAGGTGATGATCGGGATGTCGCGCATGCGGCAGACTTCGAACAGCTTCAGCGTCCGCGGCTCGATACCCTTTGCCGCGTCGATGACCATGATCGCCGCATCGACCGCCGTCAGCGTGCGGTAGGTGTCGTCGGCGAAGTCTTCGTGACCGGGGGTGTCGAGAATGTTGAAGACATTGCCGCCATATTCGAAGGTCATCACCGAGGTGACGACCGAGATGCCGCGCTCGCGCTCGATCTTCATCCAGTCCGAACGGGTCTGGATGCGATCCTTCTTGGCCTTGACCTCGCCGGCGAGTTGGATGGCGCCGCCGAACAGCAGCAGCTTTTCGGTGAGTGTGGTTTTACCCGCGTCCGGGTGGGCGATGATCGCAAATGTGCGGCGGCGGGAGACCGCCTCGGCGAGACTTTCGGCCATGTCGTAGATTCCTGTGAGTTGCGGCGTCTTTACAGGCTCAGCCCTCATTATGCAATTGACCGGCGCAGTGAGCGCCCGGCTTATGAAACGATGACCATGCACACGCCCCAGACAAAACCCGCCTTGACCTTCATCCGCCTGCCGCATGCCGAGGCGTTGGACCTGCCGGCCTATGAGACCGAGGGTGCTGCCGGCATGGACCTGCGCGCCGCAGTGGCAGTCGGCGAGCCGATGACGCTTGCGCCAGGAAAGCGGGCGCTGGTGCCGACCGGCTTCATCTTCGAGATCCCGGCCGGCTATGAGGCGCAGATCCGTCCGCGCTCGGGCCTTGCCTTCAAGCACGGCATCACCTGCCTCAACACTCCGGGCACGATCGACAGCGATTATCGCGGCGAGGTGAAGGTTCTGCTGGTCAACCTCGGCGACGAGGACTTCGTCATCGAACGCGGCATGCGCATTGCGCAGATGGTGATCGCGCCAGTGACACAGGTGAGCGTTCGGGAAGCCGACAGCGCCAGCGACACGGCACGCGGTGCCGGTGGCTTCGGCTCCACGGGCGTCTAGACCATTTCCAGGAAAAGTGCGAAGCGGTTTTCCGTCCGGAATTGCGTGATCTCGAAACGTTGGATCAGATAAGCGGCGGCAAGCGCCGCTTGACCGGTGTCGACTTGACGATCGACGTATTGGTCTGCGCCTTCTCGGCGATGCGATCGAGCAGCGTGTCCAGTTCCCCCATATCGCGCACGAACAGCTTGGCGATGAAGCAATCGTCGCCGGTGACCTTGTCGCATTCGACGATCTGCGGCGTCTCCTGGATCAATTTCTCGACGATATGCAGCATGCCCGGCATCGGCCGCACGCGGATGATCGCCTGCAGCGGATAACCAAGCTTCACCGGATTGAGGGCGATGGTGAAGCCGTCGAGGACGCCGCGTTCCTCCAGTTTGCGCAAACGTTCGGCGGCACTTGGCGAGGACAGACCCACCTCCTGCGCCAGCTCCTTCAGCGACACGCGCGCATTCGCCGCCAGGATACCCAGAATGCGGCGATCGAGTTCATCGAGCATGGGCAACCTCATAAGCCAAAAGATCGAAACCATCTTAGATGATGAGGTATAATAGCAGAAACACCTGCGATCCTCCATATAAACCTGCGCTCTGGCCGATTAATCTTGGAGCCTCAACCGAGGAGTGATCGCCATGGGCGCAGACATTAAAAGAGGCAGTGCGGAGATGACGGCGGCCATGCTGATATCGGGCACGATCGGCTGGTTCGTGCTGATGTCGGGCCAGCCGGTGACGAGCGTCGTCTTCTGGCGCTGCGTATTCGGCGCGGTGACGCTGGTGGCGATCGCGGCCATGCTCGGCCTGCTCGACCGGCGCCATTTCACCCGGCGGACGGTGCTCCTGTCGATTGCCGGCGGCATCGCCATCGTCGTCAACTGGCTCTTGCTGTTTGCGGCCTATTCGCATGCCTCGATCTCGATCGCGACGATGGTCTACAACACCCAGCCGTTCATGCTTTTGGGGCTCGGAGCCTTGTTCCTCGGCGAAAAGATCACCGCGACCAAGGTGTTCTGGCTTTCGATCTCCTTTGCCGGCATGCTGGCGATCATTTCAGCCAAGCCCGGCGGCGGCTTTGCGCCGGAGGATTACCTGATCGGCATCGCGCTTGCGATCGGTGCCGCCTTCTTCTACGCGATCGCGGCCCTGTTGACGAAGTTGCTCAAGGGAACGCCTCCGCATCTGATCGCGTTGATCCAGGTGGTCACCGGCACGCTGATGCTGGCGCCGATGGCGCTTGCCGCCCCGGCACCTTCCGGCGCCGAACAGTGGTCGATCCTGATTGCCGTCGGCGTCATCCATACCGGCATCATGTATGTGCTGCTTTACGGCGCGATCCAGCGGCTGCCGACGCACATGACCGGGGCGCTATCCTTCATCTACCCGATCGCTGCCATCGTCGTCGATCGGCTGGCTTTCGGCCATGCGCTGCAGCCGATCCAGATCTTCGGTTCGATCGCCATCCTGGTCGCCGCAGCCGGCATGAATCTCGGCTGGAAACTTCGCCTGCCCTCGCCTATCAAGCGGAGACGCGAAGGGAGAACCGCATGATCACCTGCTATCTGAAATACGTTATCGACCCTTACAAGCTGGCCGAGTTCGAGCACTACGCCAAGCTCTGGATACCGCTCGTCAACCGGCTCGGCGGCACCCATCACGGCTATTTCATGCCGCACGAGGGCGCAAACAACATCGCACTGGCGCTCTTCACCTTCCCGAGCCTGGCCGAATATGAAGTCTATCGCGGGAAAATGGCCAAGGACCCGGAATGCCTGGAGGCTTTCGCCTTCGGCGAAAAGACGCGCTGCATCGTCAGCTACGAGCGCAGCTTCATGCGGCCGGTGTTCGAATAGGAAAGACCACGCCGCGTGTCGCCGTAGAGCGGCGCGCGGCAGCGAATTGCCTGAAGCCCGATAGAGGCCGCTTATCTGAAACGCGTCGCGATCTCTACAGCGCCGCGCGTCCTATTAGACGCGCAAAGGTCGCTGTAGCACTTTGAATGGCTGCATGTTTTTATCGCTAAATCGAATAGGATTTAACGAAACATGCAGTAGGATTCGCTGACTGCGCTTAAAGCTTTGGTTTTTGCGCATGTCGTGATCGCAAAGCCGCTGCCCACTTTTGCGCGACATGTGTCAACGGCGCGCTTCGGCGGCCATGCTGAGGGCAAAGCCGAACAGTGCCGTGCCCATCGCCCAGCGCTGCACGACCATGAACAGGGGACGCCCGGCCAGGAAGGCGGCGATAGAACTTGCCGCCAGCGCAATCATCGCGTTGACCGAGACACTGGTGGCGATCTGGATCGAGCCGAAGATCATCGACTGCGCCAGCACATTGCCCGCCTCCGGGCGGATGAACTGCGGCAGGAGCGAGAGATAGAGCACGGCCACCTTCGGGTTGAGCAGGCTCGTCAGGAAGCCCATCAGGAACAGCTTGCGCGGACCGTCCTTCGGCAGGTTCTTGATCTGGAACGGCGAGCGCCCGCCGGGCCTGACCGCCTGCCAGGCGAGATAGACGAGATATCCGGCACCGGCGAGCCGCAGGACATCATAGGCGAAAGGCACGGCCAAGAGCAGCGCGGTGATGCCGAGCGCCGCCGAGACCATATAGACGACGAAACCGAGCGCGACGCCGCCAAGCGAGATCAGGCCGGCCGCCGGCCCCTGGCTGATCGAGCGGGAGATCAGGTAGATCATGTTCGGCCCGGGTGTCAGCACCATGCCGAGAGCAATGAGGGCAAAGCCGATGATGTTTTGGATCTCGGGCATAACGCGCGCCTTTATTGAGTATTTCCCAAAGCTCTACGCATCTCCAAAAACCGGGCAACGCCAGACTTGTCACCCGATCAATTTTGTCGCGAAATTGCCGCTCGCCCGCCGATCCCGATTTCCATTTTCGACGCTCTTTGGTAAAAGCGGCGTCGCCACCCGGGAGGAACGATCATGACGCTTGCAGCCCTGCTTGCCTATAGCGGCGCTCTCTTCATCGCAGCCATCATTCCCGGCCCCGGCGTGACGGCGCTCGTTGCGCGAGCGCTCGGCTCCGGCTTTCGCGAGACCTTCTTCATGGGGCTCGGCCTGATCCTCGGCGACATGGTTTACCTGACCGCCGTGGTGCTCGGTCTGGCGC
>Ga0247819_10000367_pt1 | contig 27683 bp, 28 predicted proteins | sample 13C_Xylose_Day6_FD_193428 | JGI IMG/M metagenome (GOLD analysis project Ga0247819, IMG submission 193428) | Soil microbial communities from agricultural site in Penn Yan, New York, United States - 13C_Xylose_Day6 | ecosystem: Environmental > Terrestrial > Soil > Agricultural land | place: USA...
GCTCACCGCCGCGCTCGAGGGCGGACTGCCGCCCACCCTGCGGGCCCTCTACGACGAGCCCGCGTTCAGGAAGGAGTACCCCTTCTCCCAGGAGGTGCTGTCCTCCCTGGAGTCGGCGGGCGTACGGCCGCTCACCCCCGCCTACCAGAACGTGTCGATCGTCGTCTCCCACACCCTGTCCCCGCCCTCCGCCATCAGACCCGAGAGCGCGGTCCGCACCATCGGCGACCAGATCGACCAGGCCCTGCGATCCGAGGGTGTGATCCCGTGAGCACCATGGCAGAGTCGGCGAACGACAGGACGAAGGGCGGGAGGACCCCCTCCGCCGGCGCCAGGCAGGAGCGCCGGCTGGGCTGGCTGCTGTGCGCCCCGGCCGTCCTCGTCATGACCGCCGTGACCGCCTACCCCATCGGCTACGCCGTCTACCTCTCCCTGCAGCGCTACGACCTGCGCTTCCCCGACCGGGCCGAGTTCGTGGGGCTCAGCAACTACGGGTCGGTGCTGTCCTCGCCGTTCTGGTGGGACGCCTTCTGGGTCACGGTGTTCCTCACCGCCGTGTCCGTGACCATCGAACTCGTCCTCGGCATGGGCCTCGCCCTGGTGATGCACCGCACGCTCTTCTCCCGCGGCACGGTGCGCACCGCCGTCCTCATCCCGTACGGCATCGTCACCGTCGTCGCCGCCTTCTCCTGGCAGTACGCCTGGACCCCCGAACTCGGTTACCTCGCCGAACTGTTGCCCAGCGGCGACGCGCCGCTCACCGAGCAGTGGCCCGCGCTGTGGCTGATCGTCCTCGCCGAGGTGTGGAAGACCACCCCGTTCATGGCGCTGCTCCTGCTGGCGGGCCTCGCTCTCGTCCCGGAGGAGACCCTCAAGGCCGCCATGGTCGACGGCGCCACCTCCTGGCAGCGGTTCCTACGGGTCATGCTGCCCCTGATGAAACCGGCCATCCTGGTCGCCCTGCTCTTCCGCACCCTGGACGCCTTCCGGATCTTCGACAACATCTACGTCCTGACCTCGGGCGCCCACGGCACCGGCTCCCTGTCCATCCTCGGCTACGACAACCTGTTCACCGCGCTGAACCTGGGCATCGGGTCGGCGATCTCGGTCCTGATCTTCCTCTGCGTCGGGATCATCGCCTTCACCTTCGTCAAGCTGTTCGGCGCCGCCGCACCCGGCGCGGAGGTGAAGCGCTGATGACCGCCGCGGGCAGGACGCACGCGACCCGGTGGGTCGTCGTCAACGTCGTCGTGGTGCTGTACGCCCTGTTCCCGGTGTGGTGGATCGCCGCACTGTCGTTCAAGGACCCCGCCACCCTCACCGACGGGGACTACATCCCCCGGGAATGGACCCTGGAGAACTACCGGGGCATCTTCGCGACCTCCGAGTTCACCCGGGCGCTGGTCAACTCGATCGGCATCGCGCTGATCGCCACCGTGATCGCGGTGGCCCTCGGCACCATGGCCGCCTACGCGGTGGCCCGGCTGCGGTTCCCCGGCAAGCGGCTCCTCATCGGCATGTCGCTGCTGATCGCCATGTTCCCGCCGATCTCCCTGGTCTCCCCGCTGTTCGACATCGAGCGGACCATCGGGATCTTCGACACCTGGCTCGGGCTGATCATCCCGTACATGACCTTCTCGCTGCCGCTGGCGATCTACACCCTGTCGGCGTTCTTCCGGGAGATCCCCTGGGACCTGGAGAAGGCCGCCAAGGTGGACGGCGCCACCCCCGCGCAGGCCTTCCGGCTGGTCATCGTGCCGCTGGCCGCGCCCGGCGTGTTCACCACGGCCATCCTCGTCTTCATCTTCTGCTGGAACGACTTCCTGTTCGCGATCTCGCTGACCTCCACCGAGTCCGCGCGCACGGTGCCCGCCGCGATCGCGTTCTTCACCGGCAGCTCGCAGTTCGCGCAGCCCACCGGGTCGATCGCCGCCGCCGCCGTGGTGATCACCATCCCGATCATCGTCTTCGTCCTGCTCTTCCAGCGGCGGATCGTCGCCGGACTCACCTCCGGCGCGGTCAAGGGTTGAGCATCAAGGCAAGGAGGAGCCACCCATGGCCGAGATCGTCCTCGAGGGAGTCACCAAGCGTTTTCCCGACGGCTCCGTCGCCGTGCGGGACGTCGACCTCGAGATCGCCGACGGCGAGTTCGTGATCCTGGTCGGTCCCTCCGGCTGCGGCAAGTCGACCACCCTCAACATGATCGCCGGCCTGGAGGACATCACCGACGGCACCCTGCGCATCGACGGCCGGGTCGTCAACGACCTCGCCCCCAAGGAGCGGGACGTCGCCATGGTGTTCCAGAGCTACGCCCTGTACCCGCACATGAGCGTGCGGGAGAACATGGGGTTCCCGCTGCGGCTGGCGAAGGTCGACCGGGCCACCATCGACAGCAAGGTCGAGGAGGCCGCGCGGGTGCTCGACCTGAGCGAGTACCTCGACCGCAAGCCCGCCAACCTCTCGGGCGGCCAGCGCCAGCGGGTGGCCATGGGCCGGGCGATCGTCCGCGACCCCAAGGCGTTCCTCATGGACGAGCCGCTGTCCAACCTCGACGCCAAGCTGCGGGTGCAGATGCGCACCCAGATCTCCCGGCTGCAGCGCCGCCTGGGCACCACCACCGTGTACGTCACCCACGACCAGACCGAGGCGATGACGCTCGGGGACCGCGTCGTGGTGATGCGGCAGGGCCTCGTCCAGCAGGTCGGCACCCCCGCCCGGCTGTACGACATGCCGCGCAACCTGTTCGTCGCCGGCTTCATCGGCTCCCCGGCGATGAACTTCCTGGGCGCCTCCCTGTCCGGCGGCGCGCTGCGCACCCCGCTGGGCGACCTGCCGCTCGACGACCGCACGCGCCAGGAGCTGGAACGCCGCGACGCGCCGCGCGAGGTCATCGTCGGGCTGCGTCCCGAGGCCTTCGAGGACGCGAGCCTGGCCCGCGGCACGGGCGGCCCCGTCGTCACCGTCACCGTGGACGTACTGGAGTCGCTGGGTTCCGACGCCTACGTCCACTTCGGCGCGGAGGGCGGGCCGGTGACCACCGCCGAACTGGAGGAGCTGGCCACCGACTCCGGCATGCGCGACGCCGGGGCCGGGGGAGCACAGCAGATCGTGGCCCGGCTGGACGCCGCCACCCGCGCCCGGGAGGGCGCACCCGTCGAACTCCGGATCGACATGGGCAAGGCCCATGTCTTCGACCCGTCGACCGGAAGCAACCTCACCCACCCGGAGCACCCGGAGCGCTAGGCGGCGGCCCCGCGTCCCGCGTGTCAGATCACGCAGCCCGCGTGCGCCAGCGCCTGCTTCAGGAGCACCCCGTGGCCGCCCGGCATCTCGCTCTGGACCGCCTCGGACACGGCGTCCCGCGGGCTGAACCAGACCAGGTCGAGCGCGTCCTGCCGGGGCCGGCAGTCACCCGTCACCGGCACGATGTACGCCAGCGACACCGCGTGCTGCCGGGGGTCGTGGAACGGGGTGACGCCGTGGGTCGGGAAGTACTCGGCGACCGTGAACGGCTGCAGCGACGCCGGCACCCGCGGCAGCGCCACCGGTCCGAGGTCCTTCTCCAGATGGCGCAGCAGGGCGTCACGGACGCGTTCGTGGTGCAGCACCCGGCCGGAGACCAGCGTCCGGCTGACCGTGCCGTCGGGTCCGATGCGCAGCAGCAGACCGACGCTGGTGACTTCACCGCTGTCGTCGACGCGCACGGGCACGGCCTCGACGTACAGGATCGGCATCTGGGCGCGTGCCATCTCCAGTTCGTCGGAGGACAGCCAGCCCGGCGTGGTTTCGGTCATGTCAGACATTGCTTGATCATACTTTCAGCGGTCAAGGCTTCACGGCTACCGCGCCGTACTGGGGCACCACGAGATCGGATCCGGGCGCGGCACGCCACTGGGAGCAGGACACCAGCCCGGGCCCGACGAGTTCCAGCCCCTCGAGGAACGAGCCGATGTCCGCGGCGCTCCGGGCAGTGATCGGGGGAGTGGCGTTCTCGTTCCAGAACTCCATGGCCGGGACCTGCAGTTCGCCGCCGACCTCGGGGTCGAACGTGGGGTGCGTGAGGACCAGGAAACTGCCGGAGGGCACCGACGCCATGATCCGGCGGACGATGTCCCGCGCCTTGTCGGTGTCCAGCACGAAGTTGAGGATCCCCAGCATCATCACCGCGACGGGCCGCGTGAGGTCCAGGGTCCCGGCGGCGCGCTCCAGTATGGCGTCCGGGTCGTGCACATCGGCGTCGATGTAGTCGGTCGCGCCCTGGCTCGCGCCGGTCAGCAGGGTGCGGGCGTGCACCAGCACGATCGGGTCGTTGTCGACGTAGACGATCCGCGAGTCCGGCGCGATCCGCTGCGCGATCTCATGGGTGTTGTCGGCCGTCGGCAGCCCGGTGCCTATGTCGAGGAACTGCCGCACACCGCGCTCGCCGGTCAGATACGCCACCGCGCGGCCCAGGAAGTCCCGGTCGGCGCGGGCGATGTCCCGGACGACCGGGTTGATCGAGGCGACGTGGTCGCCGACCCGCTGGTCGACCTCGTAGTTGTCCTTGCCGCCGATCCAGTAGTTCCACACGCGCGCGTTGTGCGCCACACCGGTGTTCAGCCTCGCCGAGCCGCTCGGCGGGGTGTGGCTCTCACTCACGGTCTCTCCCTCTCCCTTGCCCGTGCGGCCCGTGCCGGGCCGTCGCGGCCATTGTGCCGCGCGGTGATCACGTTGTCCCGCGAACGGGGGGAGGCGGAGGCCGGGACGGCCGGGTCACCGGGCGCCGGCGCGCTCCAGCGAGTCCTCGGCCACGTCCTTGTCGATCGCCGAGCGGACCAACGCCGCGGCGAGCACGGCCGGTTCGGTGCGCCCGGCGAGCCCGAGGAGCCGCTCCGGGTCCCTCGGCAGCCCCAGCCGCTCGGCGCCCTGCAGGGCCTTGGCGTCCAGCCGCGGGGAGGTCTCGGGCCAGACGCGCTGGACCTCGCGCAGGAAGATGTCGGCGCCGGCCGGGCCCATGCCGGGGAACTCCTGGAGCAGCCGGCGCAGTTCACCGGTGTCACCGTCCGCCTCCCTGCGCAGCCTGCGCAGGTCCCCGCCCCAGCGTTCGTTCAACAGCTCCGCCGCCTCACCGAGTTGGGTGGCGGTGCGCTCGTCGTAGCGCCGGTAGCCGCCCCGCCCCAGCGCGTCCACCCGTTCCTGCCAATCGGCGCCGGCCATGCGGCGGGGATCGCGCAGCCCCGCCTCGTGCAGGGCACGGGCGGCGGCCACGGCGATCGATCCCCTGATCCGGGCGCTGAGCAGATGGGCCAGCACCAGCAGCCGGTACAGCGGCTGCGGGGTGTCCCGCAGCGTGATGCCGGCCTCCTCCGCGTACGTCCGGCCGTGCGCGCCGACCAGGGCGCCGACCACCCGCTCGTCCCGGCCGGTCACGGTCAGGCCTTGAGCGGGTCGTGGCCGAGGGTCATCAGACGGTGCCGACGGGGTGTGTCCTCGGCCGCGGGCTCGTTCTCCGGGTCCGTCTGCGCGGTGACGGCGTCCACGACCTCCTCCATCACCCGGAGGTCGTCGTCGGTGAGATCGGTGCGGCGCTTCTGCAGGATGGCGAGGACGTGCTGCCCGGTCTCGCTGCCCGCCCGGTCCGGCAGCGGCTCGGTGGTCTCACCGGCGTCGCTCACCCGCAGCCAGGCCGCGAGTTCCGCCGAGGTCATGTTCACCACGCGATGGAAGTCCTCCCACAGCGCGTCCATTTCGAGGGCGTCGCTCATGTTGTGCCCCTTACGTGCGTGTGTTCTCCGGTGCCGGGGCGGTCAGGACCCGCCGGGGGAGTTCTCCGCCTCGAACATCCAGCGCTGCTTCTCCAGGTCCGCGGTGACCGAGATCAGCAGGTCCTGGGTGACCGGGTCCGCCTTCTCGGTGGCGTCTATACGCTCGCGCAGGCGCAGGACCGCCGAGCCGAGCGCCTCCGTCATCACCTCGATGGCCTCCGAGTCGCGCAGCCAGCCCTCCTTCGGGGCCGGCAGCGAGAAGACCTTGGCGATGGTCTCCGGGCGGCCGTCCGGCGGCACGCCCAGCGTCGCGGCGCGCTCCGCCACCGTGTCGGCGTGGGTGCGCGCGGCCGAGACCACCTCGTCCAGCTGGAGGTGGACGGAGCGGAACCGGGGACCCACGACGTTCCAGTGCGCCTGCTTCCCGATCAGTGACAGCCCGAGCAGGTCCACCAGGGTGTCCTGGAGGGCCTCGCAGGAAACCCGGCGGGCCTCGTCGGGCAGGGTGCTCCTCACGACGGTCATGGGGTGCTGTTCCTCCTTCTCGTGACGTCCGTGGTCCCGCGGAGCGGTGCCCCGCGTGCGCTCTCTCCCTGGCGGGCGGCGCTCCGCGACCACTCCCTGAGCGCGCGGGTGCCCCCGCCCCTCCCGCACAAACACGGCCCGCGGAGGGCGGCGGGGCCGGCCGGGGATCTTCCCAGGCGGCAGTCCCGCGGTCTATAGTCAAAAACTAGCGGTGATAATTAAAATGCCGCGGTCACCGCACCGCCACCGGCATCGGTCAGGAGTCCTGTCGTGCGTCCCGTCCACTTCGCCGCCGCCCGCCGCACCCCCATCGGCAAGTTGCGCGGAGCCCTCTCCACCGTACGTCCCGACGACCTCGCCGCCGCCGTGATCCGCGGTCTGGTCGCCGACGTGCCCGCGCTGGACCCGGCCCGCGTCGACGACGTCTACTGGGGCGCCGCCAACCAGGCGGGCGAGGACAACCGCAACGTCGCCCGGATGGCCGCGCTCCTCGCCGGTCTCCCCGAATCCGTCCCCGGCGCCACCGTCAACCGGCTCTGCGCCTCCGGACTCGAGGCCGTCACCGCCGCCGCCCGCACCATCGCGTCCGGCGAGGCCGACATCGTCGTCGCGGGCGGCTCCGAGTCGATGAGCCGGGCCCCCTTCGTCCTGCCCCGTCCCGACGAGGCCCTCCCGCACCGCATGGAGACCGCGGACACCCGACTCGGCTGGCGGCTGGTCAACCCCGCGATGAAGGACCTGCACGGCCTGCTGGCCATGGGTGAGACGGCCGAGGAGGTCGCCACCCGGTACGGCATCACGCGCGAGCGGCAGGACGCGTTCGCCCTGCGCAGCCACCAACGCGCCGCCGCCGCCCGGGCGAACGGGCACTTCGACGACGAACTGCTGCCCGTGACCCGGCCGGACGGGGTGGTCGTCGACGCCGACGAGTGCATCCGCGAGGACACCTCAGCCGAGAAGCTGGCCCGGCTGAAGCCGGCGTTCCGCGCGGGCGGTTCGGTCACCGCGGGCAACGCCTCCCCGATGAACGACGGCGCCGCCGGCCTGATCCTCGTCAGCGAGGAGGCCCTCAACGAGCTCGGCCTGGAGTCGCTCGGCCGCTATGTCGCCGGCGCCTCCGCGGGCGTCCACCCGGACGTCATGGGCATCGGCCCCGTCCCCGCCACCCGCAAGGTGCTCGCCCGGGCCGGCTGGAGCGTCGGCGACCTCCAGGAGGCGGAGTTCAACGAGGCGTTCGCGGCGCAGGCGCTGGCCTGCGTCGACCAGCTGGGCGTCGACCCCGGCCTGGTCAACGCCGGCGGCGGCGCGATCGCGCTGGGCCATCCGCTGGGCTGCTCCGGCGCCCGCATCCTCACCACCCTGCTGCACCGCATGCGCCGCACCGGCGCCGAACGGGGCCTGGCGACGATGTGCGTGGGTGTGGGACAGGGCAGCGCGCTGCTGGTCGAGAGGCACTGACCACCACCCCGGGACGCCGTCCGGCGAGACCGTCCGCACGGGCGCCGATCGCCTGCGCATAGCATCGGTCCCCGAAATGGACATGATGACGCTGTGGCACCTCAACGGCTGGGAATTCGCCGCGCTCGCCTTCGCGGCCCTGCTCGTCGGCTTCTCCAAGACCGCCGTCAGCGGGGCCAACACGGTCAGCCTCGCCATCTTCGCGGCCGTACTGCCGGCCAAGGCCTCCACCGGCGTCCTGCTGCCCATCCTGATCGCCGGGGACGTGCTCGCCGTCCTCACCTACCGCAGGCACGCCCACTGGCCCACGCTGTGGAAGCTGTTCCCGGCGGTCGCGGCGGGCGTCGTCGCCGGGACCCTGTTCCTGGTGTGGGCGGACGACGGGATCGTCCGGACCTCCATCGGAGCGATCCTGCTGATGATGGCCGGGGTGACGGTGTGGCGGCGGCGGACGGCCGACGCGGCGGGGGAACCCGACGCCGTCACCACCCGGGCCGGCCGCGCCAAGGCCCGCTCCTACGGCGTCCTCGGCGGCTTCACCACCATGGTCGCCAACGCGGGCGGCCCGGTGATGTCGATGTACCTGCTCTCCGCGGGCTTCCGGAAGCTCGGCTTCCTGGGCACCTCGGCGTTCTTCTTCCTCATCGTCAACACCTCCAAGCTGCCCTTCAGCGCCGGCCTCGGCCTGATCGACGCCGACTCGCTGCTCCTCGACGCGGTGCTGGTGCTGTTCGTGGTGCCCGGCGCGTTCCTCGGCAGATGGGCGGTGAACCGGATCAACCAGCGCCTGTTCGAGCAACTGGTGATCGCGGCGACGGTCGTGGGCGGCGTGCAGCTACTGGTGCCCTGAGCGGGGCCCGGCCGGTTCGTTGCGCCCGGCCGGCCGGTGCGGATCCCGCGCCCCGTGCGGGCGGTGCAGCCGGCTGGGCGCGGCGGTACGGCCGACCGTCGCCGCCAGCTTGCGCAGCCGCTTCCAGTCCAGCCGCGGCGGGGCGGGTGTGACGCCGGGCCGCTTGCGCGGCACCCGGACGCGCAGCGCGCCGGGCGCGATGCGGCAGTGGACGGGGGCGGGCAGGACCATGGCCTCCCCGTCGACGCCGGCCTCGATCTCGGCGCGGTCCGCCTCGATGACGACCTCGGTGGCGGTCACGATGGTCAGCCCGCTCGGCTCGGGGTTCAGCAGCAGCGCCGCGGCGCTGATGGCTCCCTCCAGCCGCACCCCGAGGACGCCCAGCGCGGCCGAGTCCAGCCGCTCCCGCCGCCCGAGGCCGAACGGGTCGCCGGTGCGGTAGGGGTTGTTGCTGACCAGCACGGCCTGCGGGGCGACGAGCGTGGTGTCCCCGGCGCGGGCGACCAGCCGGGGCCCCTGCTGGCCGGTGAGCAGGTCGGGCAGCATCTCCAGACTGGTGCCGATCTTGTCGTCGCGGTAGGCGGGGCTCTGCACGATCGCCGCGTACGCGCCGAAGGACGCGTTGTTCACGAACGGCTGACCGCCCGCGAACCCCAGGTCGACACGGAGTTCGACGCCGTCCGTGAGCGCGTCCAGACAGGCCGCCGGGTCGCCGCGGTCGAGGCCGAGGTCCAGGGCGAAGTGATTGCGCGTCCCGGCGCTGATGACCAGGAACGGGATGTCGTGCTCGGCGGCCACGGCCGCGACCAGGGCCTGGGTCCCGTCACCGCCGGCGGCGCCCAGCAGATCCGCCCCGTCGGCGACGGCGGCCCGGGCCAGCGCGGTGACGTCGTGCTGCTTGCCGGGCTCGAGCAGCACGACCCGGGCGCCCAGACGCTCCGCCTTCTCCCGCAGCCGGAACCGGCCCACCTTGCCGCCGCCGGACCGGGGATTCATGATCAGCACCGGCTTCCGGGGCGGCGGCAGCCGCCGCTCCCGGGCCGGGGCGTGCCCGCCGCCCGTTCCGCGCAGCGCGAACCTGCCGCTCCACACGGCCAGACCCCACAGCGCGAGGGACACCAGCAGCGCCCAGAACAGCGTCACGGCGAACAGGGTGATCAGCCCCGCCGGCACACACACGGCGACCAGGGCGGACACCCACCGCAGCGGGCCCCGCAGGGTCAGCGTCCACCACAGCGCGGCCGCGCTGAGCCCCAGTCCCGCGACCCCGCACACCAGCAGCAGCAGGCCGGTCAGCCCGCCGTAGACCAGCGGGGTCGCCACCGCCAGCACGGCGGCGGCCAGCGCCCCCCGCGCCGCCCACCGCTGGGCGTGATAGCCCCGCCCGCTCCAGTCCACGGCCATGCCTCCTCCAGTCACCCGGCGTCATCGTAGGACGTGTGCGTACGTGTGTGCGGCGGGACGGCGATCTTCGCGGGCGGCCCGCCGCCGGACAGGGCGCCCGGGCCTCGTACCCTCGGCTCCATGGCCCCCCACGTCCTCATTCTCGGCGGCACCGCCGAGGCGCGCGCACTGGCCGCCGAGCTGTCCGCCCGCCCCGGACTCCGGGTGACCACCTCCCTCGCCGGACGGGTGTCCCGGCCGGGCGCGGTCGCCGGGGAGGTGCGCGTCGGCGGCTTCGGCGGCGCGGAGGGTCTCGCCGACTGGCTGCGCGAACGGGGCGTGGACGCGGTGGTCGACGCCACCCACCCCTTCGCCCGGGCCATCACGGCGAACGCGGTTCGGGCCACGGCCGCCGCCGGACTGCCCCTGGTGGTGCTGCGCCGCCCCGGCTGGCGGCCCGGCCCCGGCGACCGGTGGCACCCGGTCGCCTCACTGCCGGAGGCGGCGGAGCTGCTGCCCCGGCTCGGACACCGGGCCTTCCTCACGACCGGCCGCCTCGGCCTCGCGGCCTTCGCCTCCCTGACGGACCTGTCCTTCGTCGTCCGGTCGGTCGAGCCCCCCGAACCGCCCCTGCCGCCGCACACACGCGTGGTGCTGGCCCGCGGCCCCTTCACCGTGGCGGGCGAGACGGCCCTGCTGCGCGAGCACCGCGTCGACGTGCTGGTGACGAAGGACAGCGGCGGCGCGGCGACCGCCGCGAAACTCACCGCCGCCCGCGACCTCGGCCTCCCGGTCGTCGTCGTACGCCGCCCGCCCCTGCCGGACGGAGTCACCCCGGCCGGCGACGTACCGGCGGTCCTGGAGCGACTGGACGCCCTCGCCCGGCCGTGACCCGGCGGACGGTCGCCGGCCGGCCGGACCCGCCGCTCAGCCCTCGGCCGGCCGGCGGCGCAGCAGATACGTGTCCATGATCCAGCCCTTGCGTTCGCGGGCCTCCGCCCGGAGCCGCTCGATGCGGGGGGCGGCCTCGGCGATCGGTCCGGAGACGAGGATCTCGTCCGGGGTGCCGATGTAGGCGCCCCAGTAGATGTCGATGTCCTGGTCGGCGTACGCGCGGAAGCCCTGGTGGGCGTCCAGCATCACCACCACGTCGTCCACGCCCTCCGGGAACCCCTCCGCGAGCCGCCGGCCGGTGGTGATCTGCACCGGGCGGGCGACCCGGTTGAGCCCCGTGCGGTGCCGGGCGACCAGCGCCGAGACACTGCTGATGCCCGGCACGACGTCGTAGGCGAAGGCGACACGGCCGCGCCGGAGGACCTCCTCCAGGACGCCTATCGTGCTGTCGTACAGCGAGGGATCGCCCCACACCAGGAACGCCCCGGTCCGGTCCTCGTCCAGCTCCTCGGAGATCATCCGCTCGTAGATGTCCGCGCGGGCGCTGCGCCAGTCCCCGACGGCGGGGGAGTACGCCGGCCCGCCCGCCGTGCGGTCCCGCTCCGGGTCCCGCGCCTCGACGACCCGGTAGGAGCCGTCCGGGACGTGCGCGTCGAGCATGTCCCGGCGCAGCCGGGTCAGGTCCGCCTTCGCCTCGCCCTTGTCCAGGATGAAGAACACGTCCGTGCTCCGCAGCGCCTTGACCGCCTGCAGGGTCAGCTGGTCGGGGTCGCCCGCGCCGATACCGATGACATGAATCTCTCGCACGCCCCGAGTCTGCCGCACGCCTCCGGCCGAGCGTGCACCGCACCCGGTCTCCGCGTCAGGACGCCTCCCGCAGCCGCGGCGCCCGTACTCCCGCGTCCACCCGGGCGCCCGCCTCCACCTCGGCCGCCAGGTCACGCGCCCAGGCGATCACACCGGGAAGATCGATCCCGTGCGGCCGGCGTCCCGCCTCCGCGGCCCACGCCTCCGCCGCACCGGCCCCGCGCCGCAGCAGCCGCGCCCCGCCGGTGGCGTTCCCGCGCGCGGCATGGGTGAGCCCCACGGCCAGCTGGGCCAGCCCCCGCCACAGCTCGCGCTCCTCCTCCGGCCCCGACTTCCAGGCGTCCTCGAACACCTCGTGCGCGTGGAACGGCTTCCCCTCGTCCAGCAGCCGCTGCGCCTCCGCGACACTCTCCTCCGGCCGTCGCACCACCCCCTCGGGCTGCCGGGGCACCCCCTCGGTGCCGTACGGCAGCGGCCGCCCGAGCCCGTCCCGCGGCCGGGCGTTGCGGGCCCGCCCCTCACTGTCCCGGTCCCGCGCGGCGGCCGTCCGGCCCGACGACGTGCTGTCCATGCTGCCCATACGCCGATTGTCCCGCGCCCGGTCCGATTCGGGGCGCCCCGGGGGTGTGGGGTAAAGTGATGGTCGCGCGATCACGCGGTTCACCGCACGCGATCGCACCGGGACGTGGCGCAGCTTGGTAGCGCACTTGACTGGGGGTCAAGGGGTCGCAGGTTCAAATCCTGTCGTCCCGACGGTGCACGTCGGGCCCGGAGCCCAGGTCGAGGGCCCTGTCCACTCAGGTGGACAGGGCCCTCGACCCGTTTGCGGAGCAAGGACGGAGCGTGGCGGCCTCCCGCGGTGCCGTCCCGACAGCCCCGCGCACGGCCCGCGGCCAACTGCCCGAGCCGGCAAGGACGTCGGCACCCGGCTCCAGCGGCGGCGGGACCGCGCTAAGGGGCCGGGACGTCCAGCGGGCCGCCGGTGTCAGCGCAGGGTGACCCGGGCCGCGACCGGAAGATGGTCGCTGCCCGTCGCGGGCAGGGTGCGGATGTGGGCGACGGTGGCCGAGCGGGCCATCACCTGGTCGATCCGGGCCACCGGCAGGGCCGCGGGGAAACTGAGGGCGAAGCCGCGCTCCGCCACGCCCATCCGTGAGGTCAGCGGGGCCAGCCCCCGGTCGTCCGCGGTGCCGTTGAGGTCGCCCAGCAGGATCACCGTCTCCAGCGGCTCGGCGGCGACCGCCTCGCCGAGCAGGCCGGCGCTCTCGTCGCGCCGGGAGGAGGCGAGGCCGCCCGCCCCGACGCGGACCGAGGGCAGGTGCGCGACGAGTACCGCGGCCTCGCCGTGCGGCGTGCCGGCCACGGCCCGCAGCCCGCGGTTCCAGGACTCCGTGATCCCGCGCGGCTTGATGTCCAGCGGCCGGACGCCGGTGAGCGGATGCTTCGACCACAGCCCGACGGTGCCCCGGACCGCGTGGTACGGGTAGTCCGCGGCGAGTGTCCTCTCGTAGACCGCGAGCGCCGGGGGCACCAGCTCCTGCAGCGCGATGAGATCGGGCCGGGCGCCGCTCAGGGCGCGGGCCGTGCCCGCCGGATCGGTGTTCTCGTCGCTGACGTTGTGCTGCACCACGACCAGGTCCCGCGGGCCCGCCCCCGCGTCGGGCAGGAGCAGCCCGCCGAAGAGGTACGTCCACACCGCCGCGGGAAGCAGCAGGGCCACCAGGGCGACGACCGAACGGCGCAGCAGCGCCAGGCCGAGCAGCAGGACGGTCACCAGACCGAGCCAGGGCAGGAACACCTCCAGCAGACTGCCCACGCGCCCCACCGAGTTGGGCACCGCCCGGTGGAAGGCCAGCAGTCCGGCCGTCAGCACCGCGCACCCGGCGAGCACCCGGCCCCGGGTGCGGTCCCACCCGCGCCGCACCGGCCGTGCGGCCGCCGTCTCTCCCGCCACCGCCGCGCCGCTGTCCCGCTGTTCCACCTGGCATTCCCGTCCGTTCGGCTCGCTGATCAGGACGCGGCGCGCGGTCGATCGGTTTCCGGCGCCCCAAGTCGCCCTCGGCACCCTTGACTTGAAGTGCGCTTCAAGCGGAAGACTCCCGTGCCGTGCCCCGACAACGGGGCTGGAACCGGAAGGTATCCCCATGAAGTACCGCACCATCGGCACCGGTCCGCACAGCCGCCGGGTGAGCGTGCTCGCGCTCGGCGCGATGCTGTTCGGATCGGTGACCGACGAGAAGACCTCCTTCGCCCTGCTCGACCGCTATGCCGAGGCCGGCGGGAACTTCGTCGACACGTCCGACAACTACGCCTTCTGGACCGACGGCGGCCAGGGCGGCCAGAGCGAGGAACTGCTCGGCCGCTGGCGCCGCAGCCGCGGGGCCGGGGACGAGATCGTCTTCGCCACCAAGCTCGGCGCCCGCCCCCTCGCCCCCGGCACGAGCTACACCGACAACCCCGAGGGACTGTCCGCGAAGGTGATCCGGGAGGCGTCCGAACGCAGCCGCGAGCGGCTCGGGCTGGAGCGGCTGGACCTGCTGTACGCGCACATCGACGACCACACCGTCCCCCAGCGCGAGACGGTCGAGGGCTTCGGCGCCCTGGTCGCCGAGGGCGCGGTGGGACTGCTCGGCGTGAGCAACCAGGCCGTGTGGCGGGTGGAACGGGCCCGCGCCCTCGCGGCGGCGGCCGGACTGCCCGGCTACGAGGTCCTGCAGTACCAGCACAGCTACCTGCGGTCGCGCACCGACGTCCCCGGCGACCTCTTCCCCGACGGCAGCCTCGGTCACGCGGGCGCGGAGCTGGCCGGCTACCTGCGCGCCGAGCCCACCCTGACCCTGGTCGCGTACTCGCCGCTGCTCAAGGGCGCCTACACCCGCCCCGAACGCCTGCCCGGCGACTACGACCACCCGGGCACCCCGGCCCGCCTCGCCGTGCTGCGCGACGTGGCGCGGGAGACCGGGGCGACCCTCAACCAGGTCGTGCTGGCCTGGCAGATCGGCCACGAGCTGCCGGTCCTCCCGCTGGCCGGGGTGTCGACCCTGGCGCAGCTGGAGGAGAACCTGGCCGCGGTGGACCTGGAGCTGTCGGCGGAGCAGCGGGCCCGGCTGGACGCCGCGCACTGAGCACCGCGGGCCTCAGGGTCTGACCAGCAGCTGGAACTCGAACGAGTACCGGGACGCACGGTAGATGTGGGTGCCGTACTCCACCTGCCGGCCGGTGTCGTCGTAGGCCGTGCGCTGCATGGTGAGCAGGGCGGCGCCCTCCTTCTCCTCCAGCCGGGAGCCCTCCGCCGCGGTGGCCGCGCGGGCGCCGACGGTCTGGCGGGCGCTGTGCAGGGTGATGCCGGCCGAGCGCATCATCCGGTACAGGCCGGTCGCCTCGAGGCGGGCGCTGTCGAGGCCGAGCAGTCCCGACGGAAGGTAGTTGCACAGCAGGGCGACCGGCCGGCCGTGGGTGCGGCGCAGGCGTTCCAGCAGGACGACCTCGGCGCCCTCGGCCAGACCGAGGGCCGCCGCCGCCTCCGCGGGCGCCGGGACCGTCTCGTTGCGCACCACCTCCGTGGTGGGGCCCTGCCCGGCCGCCTCCAGGTCGTCGTAGAGACTGCTCAGCTCCAGGGGGCGCCTGACCTGGCTGTGCACCACCTGCGTGCCCACCCCGCGCCGCCGGACCAGCAGGCCCTTGTCGACGAGGGACTGGATGGCCTGGCGGACGGTGGGGCGGGACAGCCCGAGCCGCACGGACAGGTCGACCTCGTTGCCCAGCAGGTTGCCGGGGGCGAGGACGCCCTGCTGTATCGCCGCCTCCAGCTGCTGCGCGAGCTGGTGGTACAGCGGCACCGGACTGCCCCGGTCCAGGGCGAAGTCCAGGGTGCTCAGCGCGGGTCCGGTCGCGGCGTGTGCGGGGTCGCCGGTCTTCGCCATGGACGTGCCTTCCTGTAGCAGCGCGGGCGGGGTCAGAGGTGGCGGCGGCGGCCGGCGACCTCGGAGTCGTACCGTGCGCGCGCCTCGACGGCGGCCTCGCGCGCGGACACCTCGGCCACCGGCACGTCCCACCAGGCCTCGGCCGGGGGAGCGGTGGGAGCGGGGTCGGTCTCCACGTACACGCACGTCGGCCGGCCGGAGGCGCGGGCCTCGGCCAGCGCGCTCCGCAGCTCCCGCACGGTCCTGGCGCGCAGTACGTCCATGCCGAGGCTGGCCGCGTTCGCGGCGAGGTCCACGGGCAGCGGGGCGCCGGTGAAGGTGCCGTCGGCGGCCCGGTGACGGTAGGCGGTGCCGAACCGCTCGGCGCCCACCGACTCCGACAGGCCGCCGATCGAGGCGTACCCGTGGTTCTGCACCAGGACCAGGTTGACCGGGAGGTTCTCCTGGACGGCGGTGACGATCTCCGTCGGGTTCATCAGATAGGTGCCGTCGCCCACCAGCGCCCAGACCGGGGTGCCGGGAGCGGCCTGCTGGACGCCGAGCGCGGCGGGGATCTCGTAGCCCATGCAGGAGTAGCCGTACTCCAGGTGGTACTGGCGGGGGCTGCGCGCCCGCCACAGCTTGTGCAGGTCGCCGGGGAGCGAACCGGCCGCGTTGATCACCACGTCCTCGTCGCCGACGACCGCGTCGAGCGCGCCGAGCACCTGTGTCTGCGTCGGTACGGCCGTGTCGTCGGCGGCGTGGTAGGCGGCCTCGACGACCCGTTCCCAGCGTTCCTTCCCGGACCGGTACTCCGCCTCGTAGGACGGCTCCACGCGGTGGCCGGCGAGCGCCCCGGACAGCTGCTCCAGACCGGTCCGCGCGTCGCAGACCAGGGTGCGGGCAGCCAGCTTGTGCGCGTCGAAGCCGGTGATGTTGAGGTTGAGGAACCGCACGTCCGGGTTCTGGAAGAGGGTGCCGGAGGCGGTGGTGAAGTCGGAGTAGCGGGTACCGACGCCGATCACCAGGTCGGCGGTGCGGGCGAGTTCGTCGCTCACCGCCGTGCCGGTGTGGCCGATGCCGCCGAGGTCGGCGGGGTGGTCGTGGCGCAGGGAGCCCTTGCCGGCCTGGGTGGAGGCCACCGGGATCCCGGTGGCCTCCACGAACGCCCGCAGCGCCTCCTCGGCCTCGCTGTGGTGGATCCCGCCGCCCGCGACGACCAGCGGCCGCCGCGCGGCCCGTACGGCCGCCACGGCCGCCGCCAGCTCCGCCGGGTCCGGGGCGGGACGGCGCACGGACCAGACGCGGTCGGCGAAGAACTCCTCCGGCCAGTCGTACGCCTCCGCCTGCACGTCCTGGGGGAGGGCCAGCGTCACCGCACCGGTCTCGGCCGGGTCGGCGAGCACCCGCACGGCGTTCAGCGCGGACGGGATCAGCGCCTCGGGGCGGGTGACGCGGTCGAAGTACCGCGACACCGGGCGGAGTGTGTCGTTGACCGACACATCGGCCTCGACGGGGTGCTCCAGCTGCTGGAGCAGCGGGTCGGCGACGCGGGAGGCGAAGTAGTCGCCGGGCAGCAGGAGCACCGGCAGCCGGTTGATCGTGGCCAGGGCGGCCCCGGTGACCAGGTTGGTGGCACCGGGGCCGATGGAGGTCGTCACCGCCTGCGCCGAGAGCCGGTTCAGCTGCCGGGCGTGGCCGACCGCCGCGTGCACCATCGCCTGCTCGTTCCTGCCCTGGTGGTACGGCATGACATCGGCGTACTCGACGAGCGCCTGCCCGACGCCGGCCACGTTCCCGTGGCCGAAGATGCCCCAGGTGCCCGCGATCAGCCGGCGGCGCACGCCGTCCCGCTCGGTGTACTGGGCGGACAGGAACCGCACCAGCGCCTGGGCGGTCGTCAGTCGGCGGGTGGTGGCGCTCATGCTGACCTCTCCGGTGCGGTGTAGAGGGGGAGTCGGGGGTCGACGGGCTGGTCCGGCCAGGTGTCCCGGATCCAGGCGTGGTCGGGGTGGTCGCAGATCAGCCAGGCGCGTTCGGCCCCGGGGCCGGCCATGACGTTGAGGTAGTACATGTGGTGGCCGGGCACGGCCATGGAGGGCCCGTGCCAGCCGTCCGGGATGAGGACGACGTCGCCGTCGCGCACCTCGGCCAGCACGTCCGTCCGGCCCGGTCCGGAGGGGGAGACCCGCTGGTAGCCGAGGCCGGGGGTGCCCTCGTGGCCGGCGAACTCGAAGTAGTAGACCTCCTCCAGCACGGACTCCTCGCCCGGCCGGTGCTCGTCGTGCTTGTGCGGCGGGAAGGACGACCAGTTGCCGCCGGGGGTGAGCACCTCGACCGCGATGAGTTTGTCGCACTCGAACACGCCCGCCGCGCCGAAGTTGTTGACCTGCCGTGAGCAGTTCCCGGTGCCGCGCAGCTCCACCGGGACGCCGGAGGCCGGCCCGTAACGGGCGGGCAGCCGGCGGGTGCAGCGGGCGCCGGTGAGCGCGAACCGTCCGCCGCCCGCCGAGGAAACCGTCGCGCGGGCGTCGCGCGGGACATAGGCGAAGTCGGTGACACCGTCGAACACCCCGTCGCGGCCGGTGAGTTCGAAGGAGTCGTGGCCGAAGTCGTCGTCGGCGACGACCGTGCAGCCACCGCTCAGCGGCAGCACGATCCACTCGCTGTCCCCGGTGTCGAAGGTGTGCGTGCCGCCCGCGGGCAGCTCCAGGACGCGCAGGCTGGAGTGGTCCCAGCCGGCGGCCTTGGGGGTCACGTCGACGACGTACGGGCCGGCGGTGGCCCTGCCCGCCGGAAGGTGATGTGTCATGCCGTGCCTCCGTCTTCGAACAGGCTTCTCACGCGTCTCACAGCAGTCCGACGGCCGTGTCCACCGCCGTCTCCACACTGCCCTGCGCCGGGTAGAGCAGCGAGCGGCCGACGACCATGCCCTGCACGGTGGGCAGCCGCAGCGCCTTGCCCCACCGCTCGTACGCCGCATCCTGGTCGCCGACCTCGCCGCCGAGCAGCACGACGGGCAGCGTCGAGGCCCGCAGCACCTCGGGCATGTCGTCGACGTCGTCGGTGACCGGCAGCTTCAGCCAGGTGTAGGCGGAGGTGCCGCCCAGCCCGGAGGCGAGGGCGATGGAGCGGGTGACGGCCTCGGCGGACAGGTCGTTGCGGACCCGGCCGTCCACCCGGCGGGAGACGAACGGCTCCACGAACACCGGCAGCCGGCGTTCGGCCATGGCGTCGACGGCGCGGGCGGCGGACTCCATGGTGGTCAGGGAGCCGGGGTCGTCGTAGTCGACGCGGAGCAGCAGCTTGCCCGCGTCCCAGCCCAGCCGGGCGATGTCCTCGGCGCGGTGGCCGGTGAAGCGGTCGTCCATCTCGAAGGACGCCCCGGCCAGACCGCCCCGGTTCATCGAGCCCATGACGACCTTGTTCTCCAGCGCCCCGAGGAGCAGCAGGTCCTCCAGGATGTCGGCGGTGGCCAGCACCCCGTCCACACCGGGGCGGGACAGCGCGACGCAGAGACGTTCCAGCAGGTCGGCGCGGTCCGCCATGGCCAGGCGCCGGTCGCCGATGCCGAGCGCGCCCCTGGCGGGGTGGTCGGCGGCCACGATCATCAGCCGGCCGCTGTCGCCGAGCAGCGGGCGCCGTGCCCGGCGGGCGGCGGCCTCGGCGACGGCCTCCGGGTTGCGGGCCCGGACCGTGGTGAGGTCGGGGATGCTGAGATTCAAGGAAGTGCTCCGTTCAGGACTGGCTCGGCAGGTCCGCCGCGTCCGGCGACGCGGCCCGCGCGAGGAGGTCCGCCACCTCCGGCCCGGTCGGCATGGCGGACGAACAGGCGAGGCGCGAGGCGACGAGGGCGCCGGCCGCGTTGGCGTGGCGCATGATCCGCTCCAGGTCCCAGCCGGAGAGCAGACCGTGGCAGAGCGAGCCGCCGAAGGCGTCGCCCGCGCCGAGGCCGTTGACCACCTCGACCGGCACCGGCGGCACCTCGGCCCGGGTGCCGTCGCGGTGCACGGCGAGCACTCCCCGGGGGCCCTGCTTGACCACGGCCAGCTCCACCCCGGCCGCCAGCAGCGCCTCGGCGCAGGCGTCGGGCTCGCGCACTCCGGTGGCGACCTCGCACTCGTCGAGGTTGCCGACCGCGACCGTGGCGTGGCGCAGCGCCTCCCGGTAGTACGGGCGGGCCTGTTCGGGGTCGCGCCAGAACATCGGGCGCCAGTCCAGGTCGAAGACGGTGGTGCCGGCCTTGGCGCGGGCCTCCAGGGCGGCGAGGGTGGCCGAGCGGCTCGGCTCCTCGCTCAGACCGGTGCCGGTGATCCAGAAGATCCCGGCCGCGCGCACGGCGGCCAGGTCCAGCTCGGCGGCGTGGATCTCCAGGTCGGGGGCCTTGGGCCGGCGGTAGAAGTACAGCGGGAAGTCGTCGGGCGGGAAGATCTCGCAGAAGGTGACCGGCGTGGGGTACGCGGCGACCGGCGTTACCCAGCGGTCGTCCACGCCGAACCCCTTCAGCGCCTCGTGCAGGTAGGCGCCGAACGGGTCGTCACCGGTGCGGGTGATCACCGCGGCCGAGCGGCCCAGCCGGGCGGCCGCCACCGCGACGTTGGCGGCCGATCCGCCCAGGAATTTCCCGAACGTCTCCACCCGCGCCAGCGGAACGCCGGTCTCCAGTGGATAAAGATCGACCCCGATGCGACCCATGGTGATCAGATCGAAATAGTGTGGTGAGTCGGCCATTGAGCGACGCTCCTCGAGCTGCTGGGGATGCGGGTCCCAGGACGCCCTGCCACGGTGGGGGGCGTGGATTCCAGGGACCTGCCGCCTCACAGGTGTAGGTCTCGGAGGGCGGCGCTGTCAATAGTTTGTACTTACATTCGGACTAGTTAGTGAAATGATGTCTTAACAAAGTATTGACAGCAGGCGGTTCTGGGGATTGGATCGCGTCCCAGCACGACCGCCGTGTTCACGGCACACCCGGACTCCCGAGGCTCCGGGCACCGGATTCCTCGGACTCCCGCCCTTTCCCCGCGTAGCACAGTGAGGTGCAGGACAGATGGACCGCTCTTCTCACATCCGCCCCCGCAGAATCGCGTCGTTCGTCGCGGTCGCGGCGGCAGCCGCCCTGACCCTCGCCGGCTGCTCCAGCGGTTCCGGAGGCAAGAAGTCCGAGGAGGGCGGAGCCGACGCGTCCGCCGGCAAGGCGTCGACGCCGCGCATGAAGGTCGCCCTGGTCACCCACCAGGCGCCCGGTGACACCTTCTGGGACATCGTCCGCAAGGGCGCCGAGGCCGCCGCCGCCAAGGACAACGTCGACCTCGTCTACTCGGCCGACCCGAACGCCGGCAGCCAGGCCACCCTGGTGCAGAACGCGATCGACCAGAAGGTCGACGGCATCGCGGTCACCCTCGCCAAGCCCGACGCGCTGAAGGCCGTCATAGCCAAGGCCAACGCGGCCGGCATCCCCGTCGTCGGCCTCAACTCCGGTCTGACCGACTGGAAGGAGCTCGACCTCCTGGAGTTCTTCGGCCAGGACGAGTCGGTGGCGGGCGAGGCGTTCGGCAAGAAGCTCAACGAGGTCGGCGCGAGCAACGCCGTCTGCGTCATCCACGAGCAGGGCAACGTCGGCCTCACCCAGCGGTGCGACGGGGTGAAGAAGACCTTCGAGGGCAAGACCCAGATCCTCAACGTCAACGGCACCGACATGCCGTCGGTGAAGTCGACGATCACCGCCAAGCTGAAGCAGGACTCCGCCATCGACTACGTCGTCACCCTCGGCGCGCCCTTCGCGCCGACCGCGGTGCAGTCGGTGGGCGACGCGGGCAGCAAGGCGAAGGTCGCCACCTTCGACCTCAACAAGGACCTGACCAAGGCGATCCAGGCCGGCGACATCCAGTTCGCCGTGGACCAGCAGCCGTACCTGCAGGGCTACCTCGCCGTCGACGGCCTCTGGCTCTACAAGAACAACGGCAACTACAGCGGCGGCGGGGAGCAGCCGGTGCTGACCGGCCCGGCGTTCGTGGACAAGTCCAACGTCGACGCGGTGTCCCAGTACGCCGCCAAGGGCACTCGGTGATGAGCATGGCCCGACAGGCTGAGCCGGCGGTGGACACACCGCCGGCCCCCGGCCCGAAACAGACCGACGGCCGCACCGTGCGGCGCTCGCCGGTGCTGCGCCTGCTCGCCCGCCCCGAGGTCGGCGTGTTCCTCGGAGCCGTGGCCGTCGTGGTGTTCTTCCTGTTCGCCGCCCCGCCGGTGCGGGACGCCGGCTCCATGGCGAACATCCTGTACCAGTCGTCGGTCATCGGGATCATGGCGCTGCCGGTGGCCCTGCTGATGATCGGCGGCGAGTTCGACCTCTCGGCCGGTGTCGCCGTCGTGACCTCGGCGCTCACCGCGAGCATGCTCAGCTACCAGCTCACGATGAACGTGTGGATGGGAGTGATCGTCGCCCTGGCGGTCTCCCTGGGCATCGGGGCGTTCAACGGCTGGATGCTGGTCAGGACCGGGCTGCCCAGCTTCCTGGTCACCCTCGGCACCTTCCTGATCCTGCAGGGCGTCAACCTCGCGGTGACCAAGCTGGTCACCGGGAACGTCGCCACCGACGACATCAGCGACATGGACGGCTTCGAGCAGGCCAAGAGCCTCTTCGCCTCCTCCTTCGAGGTCGGCGGCGTACAGGTGAAGATCACCGTGGTGTGGTGGCTCGTCTTCGCCGCCCTGGCCACCTGGGTGCTGCTGCGCACCAAGTACGGCAACTGGATCTTCGCGGTCGGCGGCAACAAGGACAGCGCCCGCGCGGTCGGCGTCCCCGTGACCTTCACCAAGATCTCCCTGTTCATGCTGGTCGGCTTCGGCGCCTGGTTCGTCGGCATGCACAACCTGTTCTCCTTCAACACCGTGCAGTCCGGCGAGGGCGTGGGCCAGGAGCTCATCTACATCGCCGCGGCGGTCATCGGCGGCTGTCTGCTGACCGGCGGCTACGGCTCCGCGATCGGCCCGGTCTTCGGCGCCTTCATGTTCGGCATGGTGCAGCAGGGCATCGTCTACGCCGGCTGGAACCCCGACTGGTTCAAGGCCTTCCTCGGCGTGATGCTGCTCGGCGCCGTCCTCATCAATCTGTGGGTCCAGCGCACCGCGACCCGGAGGTGACCCCCATGACCGACAAGACGACCTCCACCCCCGGCGGCGACCGTCCCCTCGTCGAACTCCGCGCCGCGGGCAAGTCCTACGGCAACATCCGCGCCCTGCACGGAGTCGACCTCACCGTCCACCCCGGCAAGGTGACCTGCGTCCTCGGCGACAACGGCGCGGGCAAGTCCACCCTCATCAAGATCATCTCGGGTCTGCACCAGCACACCGAGGGCGAGTTCCTCGTCGACGGCGAGCCCGTGCGGTTCTCCACCCCGCGCGAGGCCCTCGACAGGGGCATCGCCACCGTCTACCAGGACCTCGCGGTCGTCCCGCTGATGCCGGTGTGGCGCAACTTCTTCCTCGGCTCGGAGATGACCAAGGGCCCCTGGCCGGTCCGCCGCCTCGACATCGACCGGATGAAGAGGACGGCCGACGAGGAACTGCGCAACATGGGCATCGTCCTGGACGACCTGGAGCAGCCCATCGGCACGCTCTCCGGCGGCCAGCGCCAGTGCGTCGCCATCGCCCGCGCCGTCTACTTCGGCGCCCGCGTCCTCATCCTCGACGAGCCGACCGCCGCCCTCGGCGTCAAGCAGTCCGGCGTCGTCCTGAAGTACATCGCCATGGCCCGCGACCGCGGCCTCGGCGTCATCTTCATCACCCACAACCCGCACCACGCCTACATGGTCGGCGACCACTTCAGCGTGCTGCGCCTGGGCACCATGGAACTGACCGCCTCCCGCAGCGAGGTCGGCCTCGAGGAACTGACCAACCACATGGCCGGCGGCGCCGAACTCACCGCGCTCAAGCACGAACTGGCGCAGGTCCGCGGCGTCGACACCGAGGAACTCCCCGGGGAGGGCGACCTCCCGGCCCCCGTAGCCGCAACTCCGGAAGGAAAGTCCTGACATGGCAGTCGCGCTCGACCGCATCCGGGTCGGCTCCGCCCCCGACTCCTGGGGCGTCTGGTTCCCCGACGACCCCCAGCAGGTGCCCTGGCAGCGCTTCCTCGACGAGGTCGCCCAGGCCGGCTACTCCTGGATCGAACTCGGCCCCTACGGCTACCTCCCCACCGACCCGGCCCGCCTCACCGACGAGGTGACCAGGCGGGGCCTGAGGGTCTCGGCCGGCACCATCTTCTGCGGACTGCACCGCGGCCCGTCCGAATGGGACGCCACCTGGGAACAGGTCAGCCGCGTCGCCGCGCTCACCCGGGACATGGACGCGAAGCACCTGGTCGTCATCCCGTCGTTCTGGCGCGACGACAAGACCGCCGAGATCCTCGAGGCCCCGGAGCTCAGCACCGAGCAGTGGGGCCACCTCACCCGGGGCATGGAACGCCTGGGCCGCGAGGTCAAGGAGACGTACGGGCTCGACATCGTCGTCCACCCGCACGCCGACACCCACATCGACACCGAGGAACACGTCGAACGCTTCCTCGACTCCACCGACTCCGGCCTGGTCAACCTGTGCCTGGACACCGGCCACTACGCCTACTGCGGCGGCGACAGCGTCAAGCTGATCGAGACCTACGGCGAGCGGATCGGCTACCTCCACCTCAAGCAGGTCGACCCGGAGATCCTCGCCGACGTCGTCAGCAACGAGATCCCGTTCGGACCGGCCGTGCAGCGCGGAGTGATGTGCGAACCGCCCGCCGGCGTCCCCGAACTGGGGCCGGTCCTCACCGCCGCCCAGAAGCTCGGCGTGGACCTGTTCGCCATCGTCGAGCAGGACATGTACCCCTGCGAGCCGGACAAGCCGCTCCCCATCGCCGAACGCACCCGCAAGTTCCTCCGCTCCTGCGGCGCCTGACGTCCCGGAAGGGGAGGCGAGAGAGATGAACCGGCGCGAACCACTGCGCGTCGCCGTCATCGGCACCGGCCGCATGGGCGCGGACCACGTACGCCGGATCGACCGGGTCGTCAGCGGCGCGCGGGTCACCGCCGTCGTGGACACCGACGCCGAACGGGCCAAGGCGGTCGCCGCGGGCGTCGACGGCTGCGCCGCGTACACCGACCCGGCCGCCGCGATGGCGGCGGCCGACGTCGACGCCGTGCTCGTCGCCTCCCCGGGACCGGCCCACGAGGCCGCCCTGCTCGCAGCGTTCGCGCACGACCTGCCCGTCCTGTGCGAGAAGCCGCTCACCCCCGACGCGGCCTCCGCGCTGCGCGTGATGGAAGCCGAACAGGCCCTCGGCCACCGCCGGGTCCAGGTCGGCTTCATGCGCCGCTACGACACCGAGTACGTGCGGCTCAAGGCCCTGCTGGAGAGCGGACAGCTGGGCCGCCCCCTGATGCTGCACAACCGGCACCGCAACGTGGCCAGCCCGCCCTTCTTCACCAGCGCCATGCTCATCAGCGACTCCGTGGCCCACGAGGTGGACGCCACCCGCTGGCTGCTCGGCCACGAGATCAGCGCCGTGACGGTTCTGCGCCCCACACAGTCGTCCGGCGCCCCCGACGGACTGCGCGACCCGCAGTTCGTCGTCCTGGAGACCGACGGCGGCGCGCTCTCCGACGTGGAGATCTTCGTCAACTGCGGCTTCGGCTACCAGGTGCAGGCCGAAGTGGTCTGCGAACGCGGCACCGCACGCATCGGCGACGGCCACGCCCTGGTCACCCACATGGCCGGCCGCTGGGGCGGGACCATCACCCAGGACTGGACCGACCGCTTCGCCCAGGCCTACGACGACGAGATCCAGGCCTGGGTCGACACCACCCGCCGCGGCGGCGTCACCGGCCCCAGCACCTGGGACGGCTACGCCGCGGCGGCCGTCTGCGAGGCGGGCGTGCGGGCCCTTGAGGAGGGCGGCCGGGTGGAGGTCGCCCTGGTGGAGAAGCCGGCCCTGTACCGCTGACGGGCGTACCGGCGGCGCGGGGGTTCCCGGCCGCCGGGCTCGCTCATGCCTGCCGTACCTCCTCGAGGGTGACGGGACGGTGCTCGTGCAGGGACAGGGTGCACGCCTCGGCGATCCAGCCCGCCTCCAGGGCGTCCGCGATGGTGCACGGCGAGGGCCGGGAGCCGGCCACGACCTCGGTGAACGCGGTGAGTTCGGCGCGGTAGGCGGCCGCGAAGCGGTCCATGAAGAAGTCGTGCGGGGTGCCCGCGGGGAAGGTCACTCCCGGCTCCACCGACCGCAGCGGCAGCTTGTCCTCCAGGCCCACCGCGATGGAGTCGGTGAAGCCGTGGATCTCCATGCGCACGTCGTAACCCCGCGCGTTGTGACGGCTGTTGGAGACCACCGCGAGGGTTCCGTCGTCCAGGGTGAGGACCGCTCCGGTGGTGTCGGCGTCGCCCGCCTCCCGGATGTAGCCGGCGCCCCGGTTGCCGCCGGCCGCGTACACCTCGGTCACCTCGCGGCCGGTCACCCAGCGGATGATGTCGAAGTCGTGCACCGAGCAGTCCCGGAAGATGCCCCCGGACGCGGCGATGTACGCGGCCGGCGGCGGCGCCGGGTCGAGCGTGGTCGAGCGCACGGTGTGCAGCGTGCCCAGCTCCCCGCTCCGCACGGCGGCCCGCGCGGCGACGAAACCGGCGTCGAAGCGGCGGTTGAAGCCGATCTGGACCGGCACGTCACGGCCCCCGACGGCCTTCAGCACCTCCACGCCCTCGGCCATGGTGCGGGCCACGGGCTTCTCGCAGAAGACGGGCACGCCCGCCTCCGCACAGGCCACGATCAGCGCCGGATGGGCGTCGGTCGCGGCGGCGACGACCACGCCGTCCACCCCGGCCGCGAGCAGGGCCTCGGGGGAGTCCGCGACCTCCGCGCCGAACCGCCCGGCGGCGGCCTTCGCGGCGTCCGCGAACGGGTCGGAGACGACGAGGGACTCGACGGCGCCGAGCCCGGACAGGGTCTCGGCGTGGAAGGCGCCGATACGGCCGAGGCCGAGGATTCCGATGCGCATGGGGGCGGTGCTCCTTGCTTCGCGGGTCGGTACGGGTGGTGCGTGCGGGCAGGTCAGTCGAGGCCGCCCAGGACGTTCTGGTCCCAGTCGATCACGGAGCCGGTGACCACCCCGGAGCGGTCGGAGAGCAGCAGGACCACGAAGCCGGCGATCTCGTCCGGTTGGCCCAGCTTTCCCATCGGCAGCCGTGCGGCGGCCTGTTCGCGCCAGTCGTCCCCCGCGCCGTGGAAGGCGCGCTGGGTGGCGTCCTCGCCCTCGGTGGCGGTCCAGCCGATGTTCAGGCCGTTGATCCGGATCCGGTCCCAGCGGTGGGCGTGCGCCGCGTTCCGGGTCAGCCCGGCGAGCCCGGCCTTCGCGGCGACGTACGGCGCGAGGAACGGCTGCCCGCCGTGCGCCGACGAGGTGATGACGTTGACGACCGTGCCGGGCGCCGCGCGCCGCACCATGTCCGCGACGGCGGCCTGCATGGCGAAGAACGGCCCCTTCAGGTTGATCGCGATGTGCTCGTCGAACAGCTCGGGCGTGGTGTCGAGCAGCGTCCCGCGCGAGGTCAGCCCGGCGGAGTTGACCAGGCAGTCGACCCGCCCGTACGCCTCCACCGTCCGCGCGACACATGCCCTGGCCTGCTCGGCGTCGGCCAGGTCGGCACGGACGAACATCGCCTTGCCGCCCGCGGCGGCCAGCTCGGCGACCAGCGCCTCACCGGGTTCCGGGCGCCGGCCGCTCACGGCCACCACCGCCCCCTCGCGGACCGCGGCCCGTGCGACGGCGGCGCCGACGCCCTGGCTGCCGCCGTTGACGAGGACGACCTTGTCGTCGAGAAGTCCCATGACGGTGTCCTGTCCCCTTCAGCTCTCGCGCCGCTTGGCGCCGGCCCGCAGTTCGCCCCGCAGGGTCCGCGCGGTCCAGCCCTCGCGCAGGGCCCGGCGCACGACGTCGGCCTGCGAGGGCGGGGCCAGCCCGTCGACCGGCGGGTCGCTGTCGAGGTTGGTGGGGAACGGGTACCCCTCGGCGCTCGCCGCGATCACGTTCTCCAGCCACTGCTCTCCGGCGCCCTCGCCCCGGCGCCTGAGGAGCACCGGATAGACGG
>Ga0247819_10000368_pt1 | contig 27678 bp, 28 predicted proteins | sample 13C_Xylose_Day6_FD_193428 | JGI IMG/M metagenome (GOLD analysis project Ga0247819, IMG submission 193428) | Soil microbial communities from agricultural site in Penn Yan, New York, United States - 13C_Xylose_Day6 | ecosystem: Environmental > Terrestrial > Soil > Agricultural land | place: USA...
TAGTCGTACGACAGGCCCTTGAGCTCGAGCGCGATGCGGACGCGGAACGAGGCGGAGGAACGGAAGTAGTTGTGCAGCTTCATCGCGGCGAGCATAAACCTAGCCCGCGGCCAGAAGCCGCCGGCCGATCGCGACCACGGCCGCGCCCGCCACGGCCGCGACGATGTCGCTGCGGGTGAGCTTCATCACCACCGCCACCGTCATCAGACCCGCGATCTCGGGCGGCCGCCCCGCTGCGACGTAGGGCGCGACGATCCCGACCATCACGCCGATCGGCATCGCGCGCAGCGCGGCCTCCAGGCGCGGCGTGATCGTCACCCAGCCCATGAGCAGGAAGCCGCCGACCCGGCAGGCGTAGGACGCCACGGCCATGCCGAGCAGCGCGAGGTAGAAGCTGTGGTCAGCGTCCATGGCGCAAGGCTCCTGCGAGACCGGCGGCAAGGCCGGCGAGCACCACCGTCCAGCCGCTCGGCGACCACAGCGCCAGGGGCAGCGCCACCGCCACGGCGCAGGCCAGCGGCGCGAGGTCCGCGCGGCCGCGCCACAGCGAGATGCCGATGGCCGCGGCGAACGCCGGCAGCATGAAGTCCAGGCCCCAGGCGCGCGGGTCCGGCATCTCGCTCGCCAGCAGGTAGCCCACCAGCGTGCCGCCGATCCAGGGGATGAAGCCCGCGAGGCCGCTGCCCAGGATGAAGCCGGCATCGCGATAACCGGCCGCGTACTCGCGCATCGCCAGCGCCCAGCTGCCGTCGCCCAGGAGGAACAGCGTGCCCAGCGCCTGCGGCCGCGACACCTGCGACAGCCACGGCTGGATGGCCGCGCTGTAAAGCACGTAGCGCGCGTTGATCGCCACCACGGTGAGCACCAGCGCCAGCACCGCCGATGACTGCGCGCTCCACACCTGCAGCGCCGCCAGCTGCGCGCTGCCGGAGTACACGAACACGCTCATGAGCAGCGACTGCAGCCAGGAGAGCCCGCGCTCGCCGGCCAGCGCGCCGAACACGAGGCCGTACACCGCCACGCCCGGCGCCAGCGGCTGCGCCAGCACGAAGCCGCGCCAGACGCCTTCGCGCGTGAAGCGCACCGGCTCCGCGCTCACCGGCCGACGACCAGGCGGATGGCCGGCATGAAGCTTTCGAATTCCGTTCGGCGCTCCAGCGCCATGCGCAGGTTCATCTGCGCCACCTCGATGTGCTCCACCGCCAGTGCCTGGGCGCGTGCGCCCTCGCCGCGCCGCAGCGCATCGAACAGCATGTGGTGCTGCTTGTGGGCATAGAGCATCCAGTCGCGGTCCTGCTTCAGCGAGGACTGCATCGGCAGCATGGCCGAAGCGGGCGCGAACGGCAGCGCGTTGTTCAGCGCCACCGCACGCTGCAGGGCGCGGTTGCCGCTGGCTTGCAGGATCAGCTCGTGGAAGCGGTCGTTCATCGCGGCGTAGGCCGCGTAGCTGTCGTAGTCGAGCGGGTCGGCCTCGAACAGGCGATCGCCTTCGGCCAGGCAGGACTCCAGATCCAGCTGCAACTGGCGCGAGACGCCGTGCTCCGCGACCAGCCGCGCGGCCATGCCTTCCAGGTGGCCGCGCACCGCGATCGCATCGGCGACCTCGCGTGGCGTGAACTGCCGCACCAGGTACTTGCCGGTCTCGTTGGCCTCGACCAGGCCTTCCTGCTCCAGCGTGACCAGCGCCGCGCGCACCGGCGTGCGCGACGCGCCCAGCCGCTCGGCCAGCTGCTGCTCGGCCAGGCGCTGGCCCGGCGCGAACTCGCCGCGCAGGATCAGGTCGCGAAGCTGCATCAGCACGGTCTCTTGCAGGTTCATGGCCAGCGACTGTACACTGAACTTCAATTTCGGGATACCGTTTTGGAAGGACCGCGATGAAAGCCGAACAGAACGAACTGGTCACGCGCATCGGCCCGGGCACGCCCTGCGGCGCCGTGCTGCGCCAGTACTGGCAGCCGGTGGCGCTGGTGGATGAATTCGATCCCGCGCTCGATCCGCGGATGGCGCAGCGCCCGGTCAAGGCGGTGCGCGTGCTGGGCCAGGACCTGGTGCTGTTCCGCGACCAGCGGGGGCGCTGGGGCCTGCTCGACCGCGACTGCCCGCACCGCGGCGCCGACCTGTCGTTCGGCCGGCACGAGGGCGACGGCCTGCGCTGCCCCTTCCACGGCTGGAAGTTCGACGCCGCCGGCGCCTGCCTGGAAACGCCGGCCGAGCCCGCCGGCAGCAAGCTGTGCGAGCGCGTGCGCCAGCGCAGCTATCCCATCGTGGAGAAGAGCGGCATCCTGTTCGGCTGGTTCGGCGAGCCGGGCACCGAGCCGCCGCCCTTCCCGCAGTTCGACTGCTTCGTCGCGCCCTCCACCCACACCTTCGCCTTCAAGGGCCTGTGGAACGCCAACTGGCTGCAGGCTTTCGAGGTCGGCATCGACCCGGCGCATCCCTCTTTCCTGCACCGCTTCCTGAACGATGCCGCGCTCGACGCCATCGGCGACAACGCCGCGGGCAAGCAGTTCCGCAGTGCCAGCGAGGGCGAGTTCCAGGGCGGCGAGCGCTGGCCGATGACGAGGATCATGCGGGAGTTCCACCAGCCGGAGATCTCGTTCGAGGCCCGGCCCTGGGGCCTGCAGCTCACCGCGTTGCGGCCGATGACGCAGGAGCTCACGCACGTGCGCATCACCCACGCGATCTTTCCGCATACGTTCGTCATCCCGCTGTCGGAGACGCTGACCATCACGCAGATGCACGTGCCGGTGGACGACACGCACACCTACTGGTATTCGGTGTTCACCAGCTTCGCCGGCCCGGTGGACAAGGCCGCGATGCGCAACCAGCGGACGCAGTTCATCTCGCTGCCGGACTACGTGCCCAAGTCGGGCCGCCACAACCGCTGGGGCTTCAACGCCGACGAACAGCGCAGCACCACCTACCTGGGCATGGGCGAGGAGGACATCAACGTCCACGACCAGTGGGCCGTCGAGAGCATGGGCCCCATCCAGGACCGCACGCGCGAACACCTGGGCACCAGCGACAAGGTGATCATGGCCAACCGCCGCATGCTGCTGAAGGCGATCGAGACCGTGCAGGCCGGCGGCACCGCGCCGGGCGTGGCGGACGCCGCGCTCGCGCCGCAGATGCAAGGTCCCGACACCGTGGACGGCATCGCGCCCGCCGGTGAATGGCCGACCTGGTGGCAGGAGCGCGTGCGGCACAAGCGTGACGGCGCGCCGTGGATCGCCAAGGCCTCCACGGCCGCGGAAACCGCATGACCCGCTTCTCCGAGCGCTGCGGCCTGCACGACAGCGCCCGCGAACAGGCCGCGCAGCGCACCATCCGGCTGATCGAGACCGCCGGGCTGGAGCTGGTGCGCATCGCCTGGTGCGACCTGCACGGCGTCACGCGCGGCAAGACGCTGGTGGCTTCCGCGGTGCGGCGCGCGCTCGACGAAGGCATCGGCATGGTCAGCACGCTGATGCTCAAGGACACCTCGGACCGCACCGCCTACAAGGTGTTCGAGCCCGGCGGCACGGCCACCCTGCCCGGCTTCGGCCAGGCCAACAACCTGCTGCTGCTGCCCGACCCGGAGAGCTTCCACCCGCTGCCGTGGACCGACGGCACGGGCTGGCTGCGCGCGCAGCCCTGGTTCCAGGACGGCACGCCGGTGGAGCTGGACACGCGCCGCGTGCTGCAGCGCGCGCTGGCCCGGCTCGAGAAGGCCGGCCTGCGCATGCACTGCGGGCTGGAGATCGAGCTCCACATCTACCGCATCACCGACAGCCACGCCGAGCTCGACCCCGAGCGCGCCGCCTGGCCCGGCCTGCCGCCCGCGCTGCAGCTGGTGCACCCCGGCTACAACCTGCTGTCCGAGAACTGGTTCGACCTGGCCGAGGAGCCGCTGCGCATCGTGCAGCGCACCGCGCAGGCGCTGGGGCTGCCGCTGTCGTCGCTGGAGATCGAGCTCGGCCCCAGCCAGGTGGAAGCGGTGTTCGACGTCACCGACGCGCTCACCGCCGCCGACAACATGGTCCTGTTCCGCAACGGCGTGCGGCAGGCGCTGCGCCGCGCGGGCTACCACGCCAGCTTCATGTGCCGGCCGCCGTTCCCCAACATCATGTCCAGCGGCTGGCACCTGCACCAGTCGCTGTCCGAGGCGGAGACCGGGCGCAATGCCTTCCAGCGCGAAACGCCCGCGGCCGGCAGCACGCCGGCCGATGCGACGCACACGCTGTCGGACCTGGGAGCGCACTACCTCGCGGGCCTGCTCGAACACGCGCGCGCGATGGCGGTGTTCTGCACGCCCACGGTCAACGGCTTCGGCCGCTTCCGGCCCAATGCGCTGGCACCGCAGTCGGTGCTCTGGGGCCGCGACAACCGCGGCGCGATGCTGCGCGTGGTGGGCCAGTGCGGCGACGGCGCCACGCGCATCGAGAACCGCATCGGCGAGCCGGCCGCCAACCCGTACCTGTACATGGCGTCGCAGATCCATGCGGGCCTGGACGGCATCGAGCGTCGCCTCACACCGCCGCCCGCCACCGACTCGCCCTACGGCGCGACGGACGCCCGCCTGCCCACCAGCCTGGGCGAAGCCCTGGACGCGCTGCGCGCCGACACCGTGATGGGCGAAGGCTTCGGCCGCGACTTCATCGACTACTTCGCCACCGTCAAGCAGTCGGAGCTGCAGCGGCACGAAGCGGCCGAGGACAAGGCCGACTTCCAGCTGCGCGAATACTTCAGCCGTTTCTAGAACGCGAAATGATCAAGGTCCACCTGGTTCCCGCCGACGGCGGCGAGGCCCTCACCCTTCAAGCCAAGCCCGGCCAGAGCCTGATGCAGGCGGCCGTGGCCGCCAACGTGCACGGCATCGAAGCCGAATGCGGCGGCCTGCTCACCTGCGCGACCTGCCACGTCTACGTGCGCGAGGCGTTCATCGACAGGCTGCCTGAGCCCTCGGGCGACGAGCTGGGCATGCTCGACTTCACCGCTTCCCCGAAGAAGCCGAACAGCCGGCTGTCCTGCCAGATCGAACTGAGGCCCGAGCTGGACGGGCTGACGGTGGACCTGCCGGCTACCCAGACCTGAGCGGCACGCCGCGCGCCTGGCCGGCCTTGCCGAACTGCCGGGAGGCGAACGACCACGCCAGCCGCGACGCGTCCGGGCCCATCGCGTCGCTGTACCGCTCGCCTTTCGCGCCGCCGCTCCATGCATGCGCCAGTTCGCCGATCTCGACGAAGCTCGCGACCACGGTGCGGCCGCGGGAGAAGTCGGTGATCTGCATCGGGTAGCGCTTGCCTCGCTGAAGGCTGCGCCGGGTTCCCGCCTTCGCCTGCACGGCGTCGGCCCAGAGCGCGATCGCGGCGCGGCCGTTGCTGGCCGCAACCACGCTGTCACGGCCGCCGTGGATCACCATCAGTGGCGGCCACGACGCGGCGTGGTCGACCGGGACCGTCACCGCCGGCGCCGTGCCGCGCCGCCCGCGCATCGCCTGGACGGCCGTGGTCGCCGACGAGGCGGCGCCGGGCGGGATGCCCGAATGCATGATCACCGCCTTGAAGCGCGCGGGTTCGTGGGTCGCCAGCAGCGCCGCCATGCTGGCGCCGGCCGAGAGGCCCGCCACCGCGATCCGCTCGCGGTCGGCGCCGTAGAGCAGGCAGGCCTGGTCGATCGCCTTGAGGATCAGCGCCATCTCCGCGCGAGCATGGCCGTTGCGCGTCTCCCACCAGTTCCAGCAGCCCTGCGCATTGCCCAGGCGGTCCTGCTCCGGATAGAGCACGAGGAAGCGCTGCTGCCGCGCCAGCCGGTTCATCCGGGTGCTGTTGGCGAACGTGTTCGCATCCTGGCCGCAGCCGTGCAGCATCACCAGCAGCGGCAGCTTCTCGCCCAACGCCACGCCGGGCGGCCGGTACAGGCGGAAGCGCCGAGCGCCGGCGGCGCCCATGGAGACGCCCGCGATCCATTCGCCTTCGACCTTGGGAAGCCTGGAGCGGTGCAGGCCGGGCGTCCACCAGCCCGCATGGCCGGCCTTGCGGCCCTGCTTCAGGCCCTGCTTCAGGGTGTGCTCGAACAGTCGGCTCCAGGCGGCCAGTGGGTTTCGCTTGGGCATTTCCCATTCTGCGGCGCCGCAGCATACGTACTCCTCCGTGGGCGCGGTCCCACGCGGTAATGACGGAACTGTTTCCGACTGTCGCCCCTCGGGCGTGCCCCCCTGCGCAGAATCGGCGCATGGCCGAAACACTGCTGCAACAACTCAAGCGCTACGACGAATCCCGCGAGAGCTTCCCCGGCGAGCACTGGGTGGCCTTCGCGGCCGGGCTGGGGCTGTGGATCGCGACGCGCAAGCACCCTTCCATCGCGGTGCGCGTGCTGGCGTCGGTGATGGGCACGCTGCTCGTGGCGCGCGCGGCCACCGGTCGCGACGTTCCCGACCCGCTGTCGCGGCTGCCGTTCGCGAACCGGCCTTCGCGGGCCAGCGACCTGATCGGCTAGCGCGACGCCGGCGCGACCGCCGCGCCCGTGATGCCGTGGCGATCGAGCGCCTGCTGCACGAAGCCGCTCGCCTTCATCTCCTCGACGTAGCCGGCCAGCACTTGCGCCGCCGCCTCGCCGCGGCTGCGCGGGCAGCCCATCGCCTGCTGGATCACCATGAACCGGCCCGGCAGCAGGCGCAAACCGCCCAGCCGCTGCGCATCGGCTTCCAGCTGCTGCTTGACGCCCGCGGCGACGTCGGCACCGTGCTCGAGGAAGTGCTGCACCACCGCCGGCGAGCTCGGCGCGCGGACGATGCCCGCGTTCTTCAGCTCGCGGCTGAGGAACAGGTCGTACGCGCTGCCCTTGCCGACCACGACGCCGACGCCGGCGCGGTCCACCTGGTCCATGGCGGTGATCGGCGAATCGTTCTTCACCGCGTAGCAGCCTTCGATCAGCACGTAGGGCCCGGTGAAGTGGATGCCCTCGCCGCGCTTGGGATCGATGGCGAAGAAGCCGATGTCGGCCTCCTCGCGCGTGACGGCGTCGACCGACTTGCCCGCCGTGTCGAACACCACCAGCTCCAGCGGCACGCCCAGCCGCTGCGCGAATCCGCGCGCGAGATCGACCGACACGCCCTTGGCCGATTGCGTGGCTGCATCCGGCGCGGCCAGGATCGGATTGCCCGTGTTGATGGAAGCGCGCAGCCGGCCGCTGGGCGCGAAGGCGCGGACGATGTCGTCGGTGGGTTTCATTTCTTGCCGGGCTCCAGGATGTCGGTGATGCGCGCCAGGTTGCGCAGCGTGCTGCCGAGGTGCTCGCGCATGACCTCGGCGGCCTCCTCGTTGCGCTCGCGCTCCAGCAGGTCCAGCAGCATCAGGTGCTGGTCGCAGTGTTCCTGGTAGCGCGAGCGGTCGCGCATCGAGCGGTACGACAGCAGGCGGCGCACACGGTTGACGCGCCGCATGGTGTCGATGAAGAAGGGATTGCCCGAGCCTTCCACCAGTGACTCGTGGAAGCGCACGCCGCGGTCGTGCAGCTGGTCGGCGGTGTCGGTCTCGATGCCGCCCTGCAGCAGGTGCAGCTCGGCGGCGCGGCAGCGCGCGATCACCTGCCGGTCGATGCGGTAGCCGGGCTCCAGCAGCGCCGCCGGCTCGATCGCCAGGCGCAGCCGGTACGACTGCAGCAGGCTCTCGGGCGTGGTGAGCATCGTGGAGAACTCCCAGCCGTAGCCGGGCTTCTTGCGCGCCCAGCCCTCGTCCGAGATGCGGGCCAGCACGGCCTGCAGCTGCGCCGGCGTGAGCCCGTAGCGGCGCCGGAGCATCGCTTCGGTGAACTGGTCCGGCAGCTCGCCGCGCAGGCGGTCTTCGGCGATCCGGAAGTAGGTCGCCTCCTCGGACGTGCCGCCGTCCTGCGCCATCAGCTCGGGCGAAGGCGCCGCGGAGGCCAGGAAGTAGCCGCGGTTCGGCTCGCGCCGCACGATGCCCTGCGACTTCAGCAGCTCCAGCGCCTCGTTGACCGGCGAGCGCGACACGCGCAGCCGATCGGCCAGCCACTGCGCGGGCAGGTGCGCGCCGACCGGCAGTTCCTCGGCACGGACGAGTTCGACGATCTGGGACGGCAGCGCGGGAACCAGGCTCATAGGCCCTGCATTGTCCTTCGCAGGATGGCGGGCAGGACGCCGCCCTGCCGCAGCAGCGAAGCTTCGAGCTGCGTCTCGACGGCGGCGTGCGCGGTGAGGCGCTCGGTCGCGCCATCGGCACGGATCACCTCGACGTCGATGCGCGCGCCCGGCACGACCTGATGCTCGCCCGCGACGACGCGGATGCGATCGCCGGGCCGCAGCGCCAGCGCCTCGGGCCGCACGCCCGCCGGCAGCCGCAGCGGCAGGATGCCCATGCCGATCAGGTTCGACCGGTGGATGCGCTCGAAGCCGGACGCCAGCACCGCGCGGATGCCCAGCAGCCGCTGACCCTTGGCCGCCCAGTCGCGCGACGAGCCCATGCCGTAGCGCTCGCCGGCCACCACCACGACCGCCTGCTTCGCCTCGCGGTAGCGCCGGGCCGCTTCCCAGATCGGAAGCACTTCGCCCGAAGGAACGTGCAGCGTGTGCCCCACCGGCGCGCCGGGCGCCAGCAGGTTGCGCAGCGACTTGCTGTAGAACGCCGCGCGCATCATCACCTCCCAGTTGCCGCGGCGCGAGGCGAACACGTTCAGGTCGTCGCGCCGCTCGCCGCGCTCCACCAGGAAGTCGGCGACGTAGCTGTCGGGCGGGATGGCGCTGGCGGGCGACAGGTGGTCGGTGGTGACGTCGTCGCCCAGCACCATCAGCGGAAAAGCCGTGTAGTCGCCCAGCTGCGGGCCTTCGTCCAGCGAGGCGAAAGGCGGGCGGCGCAGCGCCGTGGACTTCGGGTCCCACGGAAAGCGCGGACCTTCCGGCGCCTGCAGGCCCAGCCACAGCGGGTTGCGGCCGGCGCGCGCGAAGTCGCGGCCGAAATCCAGCGGATCGTGCGAGCGCGCCAGGTGCTCCTGCACTTCCTCGCGCGAGGGCCAGAGATCGCGCAGGTAGACGGGACGGCCTTCGGGGTCGACCTGCACCGGCTCGCGGCTCAGGTCGCGCTCGGCATCGCCGGCCAGCCCGAAGGCCACGACCAGCGGCGGCGACATGATGAAGCTCAGGTCCAGGTCCGGATGCACGCGGCCGGGGAAGTTGCGGTTGCCCGAGAGGATGGCCACGCCCCTGGCGGCGCCGGCCTCCTGCGCATCGCGCACGGCCGGCGTGAGCGGCCCCGTGTTGCCGATGCAGGTGGTGCAGCCGAAGCCGACCACGCCGAAGCCCACCGATTCCAGGTCGGCCATCAGCCCCGATCGTTCCAGGTACGACAGGGCCGCCGGCGAGCCGGGCGCGAGCGAGGTCTTGACCCATTCCGGGCGCTTCAGGCCGCGCTCGCGCGCCTTCTTCGCCACCAGGCCGGCCGCGATCAGAAGCGCCGGGTCGGAGGTGTTGGTGCAGCTGGTGATGGCGGCCACCGCGACCGGATGCCGCGGCATCGCGCCACTCCCACCCGAGGGCGTGAAGCGCTCCGCTTCGAGCACCTGGCGCACCTGCGAGTAGTCGCGCAGGTCCTGCGGCCGGCGCGGCCCCGCCACGTGCATGCCGACGCCCGCGAGGTCGATCTCGATGGTGCGCGTGTAGCGCGGCTGCGCCTGCGGGTCGAACCACAGGCCGTTGCCGCGGCAATAGGCTTCGACGAGCTCGACCGCTTCCTCGCTGCGACCGGTGTCGCGCAGGTAGCGCAGCGTCTGCTCGTCCACCGGGAAGAAGCCGGTGGTGGCGCCGTACTCCGGCGCCATGTTGGCGACCACGGCGCGTTCGCCCGCGCTCAGGCTGGGCAGGCCGGGACCGAAGAACTCCACGAAATCCCCGGTGACGTCCAGCTCGCGCAGGCGATGCGTGACCACCAGCGCCAGATCGGTCGCCAGCACGCCCGGCCGCAGCGCGCCCGTGAGCCGCACGCCGACCACGTCGGGCACTTGCAGCATCGTCGGCATGCCGAACATCACCGTCTGCGCCTCGAGGCCGCCGACACCCCAGCCGAGCACGCCGATGCCGTTGACCATGGGCGTGTGGCTGTCGGTGCCGATCATCGCGTCGGGCACGACCCAGTCCTCGCCGTCGCGCTGCTCGGTCGTCACGACCGTGGCCAGCTGCTCCAGGTTGATGGTGTGCATGATCCCCGTCCCCGGCGGATGGATGCGCACCCCGGGCAGGGCCTTGGACGCCCAGCGCAGGAAGCGGTAGCGCTCCGCGTTGCGGCGGATCTCGTGCTCCATGTTGATCGGGATGGCGCCGGGCTGGGCGAAGGCCTCGACCGCCAGCGAGTGGTCCACCGAGACGTCGACCGGCAGCTGGGGACGCAGCACCGAAGGATCGACGCCGGCTTCGGCCAGCGTGTCGCGCAGGCCGGCGATGTCCACCAGCGCGGGCGTGCTGGTGGTGTCGTGCATCAGCACCCGGCCGGGCTGGAACGGGATCTCCACCTCGCTGGTGCCGGTGTCCAGCCACTCCAGCAAGGCGCGGGCGGCGGCCGCGCCCTCCTCGCCGGGCGCGCAACGCAGCACGTTCTCCAGCAGCAGGCGGTGGACCCAGGGCATCCGCGCGAGGCGCTCGCCGGCGCAGCCCGGCAGGTCGGCAGTTCGAAGGCTCCTGCCGCGGTGCCGGAACGTCTGGCCGGCGGCATACGTGTTTTCCATGATCTAATTTTGCATATTGCTCGTTCAAAATGCAATTCGTGCAAACGCCTAGGCCGGCTCATCGGCCGCTCAACCGCTCTTTCAAAGGATGAACATGCACCCGAACCGCTTCTCCCGCCGCGGCGTGATGGCCGCCCTGCTCGCAGCCGCGTCGGCCGTGGCACTGCCCGCCGCCGCCCAGGCGCCGCTCGAGCTCAAGATCACCGCTCCCGCCGGCGCCGGCGGCGGCTGGGACGGCGCCGCCCGCTCCCTGCAGCAGGTGATGACGGCCACGGGTTCCGCCAAGAGCGTGCAGGTGGTCAACGTGCCCGGCGCCGGCGGCACGGTCGGCCTGGCGCAGTTCGTCAACACGGCCAAGGGCGACGGCCACCAGATGATGGTGATGGGCATCACCATGGTCGGCGCGGTGCTGACCAACAAGTCGCCCGTCACGCTCGAGTCGGTGACGCCGATCGCGCGCCTGACCGCCGACCAGCTGGTGGTGGTGGTGCCGGCCAGCTCGCCGCACAAGACGCTCAAGGACCTGGCCGCGGCGCTGAAGGCCGACACCTCCAAGGTGGTGTGGGCGGGCGGCTCGGCCGGCGGCGCCGACCACATCCTGGCCGGCCTGGTGGCCAAGGCCGCGGGCGGCGACGCGACCAAGCTGAACTACGTGCCCTTCTCCGGCGGCGGCGAGGCCCTGGCCGAGATGCTGGGCGGCCGCGTCACGGCGGGCATCTCGGGCTACAACGAGTTCGAGAGCCAGATCAAGGCGGGCAAGCTGCGCGCGCTGGGCATCTCCGGCGGCAAGCGCATGGCCGGCATCGACGTGCCGACGATCAAGGAACAGGGCATGGACGTGGAGCTGCTCAACTGGCGCGGCATCGTCGCCGGCCCCGGCATCTCCGCCGCGCAGAAGACCGCGCTGTCGTCCGCCGTCTCCAAGGCGATCAAGTCGGAGGAATGGAACAAGGTGCTCAAGGCCCGCGGCTGGGACGACGCCTACCTCGACGCCGACGCCTACGCCGCCTTCCTGAAGGCCGACCAGGCTCGCGTCAAGGAAGTGCTGACCTCCGTCGGCCTCGTCAAGTGAGCGAGAGCAGCGCACCCGCCGGGCCGCGCTGGCAGACGCAGTGCGGCATCGGTGTCGCGCTGCTGCTGGTCGCCGCGGCGCTCTGGTTCGATGCCCGCCAGTTGCCGGCGCCGCCGGCGGTGGGCGTCGGGCCCTCCGCGGCCTTGCGGCTGGTCGGCGTGCTGGTGGCCCTGCTCGGCCTGGCGCATTTCGCAAGCGCGTGGCGAGCGCGGCGTGCCGGGCACGTCGCCTCGACCGACCGCGGCAACCACGTCTCGCTGGGCATCGTGCTGGCGGCGCTGGTCGGACAGATCGCGCTGCTGGAAGTCGGGGCCGGATTCATCGCGAGTTCGCTCTGGCTGTTCGCGCTGACGGCGCGCGGCTTCGGCGAGCGCATAGCCCCCAGGCTGGTCGCCATCGGCGCCGTGCTGTCGGTCGCCGTGTACCTGTTCTTCACCCAGGCGCTGTCGCTCGCGCTGCCCGCCGGTCCGCTCGAACGCCTGATCGGCTGAGCAAGCCCTCCCCATGGAAGTCCTTCAATCCCTGCTGCACGGCCTGGCTGTCGCCATCCAGCCCGGCAACCTGCTCTTCGCCGGCATCGGCGTGCTGCTCGGCACGCTGGTGGGCATCCTGCCCGGCATCAGTCCTTCGCTCACCGTCGCCCTGCTGCTGCCGGTGACGTTCAAGCTCGATCCCACGGGCTCGATCATCATGTTCGCCGGCATCTACTTCGGCGGCATGTACGGCAGTTCCACCACCGCCATCCTGCTGAACACGCCGGGCGAAGCGGCCTCCATCGCCACCGCGATCGAAGGCCACAAGATGGCGCGCGCCGGCCGCGGCGGTCCCGCGCTGGCCACGGCCGCCATCGGCTCGTTCGTCGCGGGCACGCTGGCGACCCTTTGCCTCGCGCTGCTCGCGCCGATGATCGTGGACCTCGCGGTCGGCTTCGGTCCCTGGGACTACTTCGGCCTGATGGTGCTGGCCTTCGTCACCGTCTCGGCGACGTTCGGCAGCTCGGTGCTGCGCGGGTTGACCAGCCTGGCGCTCGGCCTGGTCCTGGGCCTGGTCGGCATCGACAAGCTCACCGGCCAGGCGCGCCTGGCGTACGGCAATCCTTCGCTGATGGACGGCGTGTCGATCACGACGCTGGCCGTCGGACTGTTCGCGATGGGCGAAGCGCTGTACGTGGCCTCCCGCTACAACGGCGTTTCCGAGACCATCGAAGCCGTGCGCGGCTCGCTGTGGATGACGATGGACGACTGGCGCCGCAGCTGGAAGGCCTGGCTGCGCGGCGTCGGCCTGGGCTTCCCGATCGGCGCGCTGCCCGCCGGCGGCGCCGAAGTGCCCACGCTGCTGTCGTACACGCTGGAGCGCAAGCTGGCGCGCGAACCCAACCAGTTCGGACAGGGCGCCATCGAAGGCGTGGCCGGTCCCGAAGCCGCCAACAACGCCGCGGCCACCGGCACGCTGGTGCCGCTGCTCGCGCTGGGCCTGCCCACCTCGGCCACCGCCGCGATGATGCTGGCCGGCTTCCAGCAGTACGGGCTGGTGCCCGGGCCGCTGCTGTTCGTCACCAACACCGACCTGGTGTGGGGCCTGATCGCCAGCTTCTTCATCGGCAACCTGATGCTGCTGGTGCTGAACCTTCCGCTGGTGGGCCTGTGGGTCAAGCTGCTGAAGGTGCCGCAGCCCTACCTGTACGCGGGCATCCTGGTGTTCGCGGCGATGGGCACGCTGGCGGCCAACCCGTCCACCTTCGAACTCGCGATGCTGGTCGCCTTCGGCGTGTGCGGCTACCTGATGCGCTGCTGGGACTACCCGCTCGCGCCCATGATCGTGGGCCTGATCCTCGGCCCGATGGCCGAGAGCCAGTTCCGGCGCGCGCTGCAGATCAGCCTGGGCGACCCCTGGGTCTTCTTCAAGCACGGCGGCTCGGCGACGCTGCTGGCGCTGGCCGTGCTGGCTCTCGTCGCGCCGCTGCTGTTCAAGGGACTGCGCCGCTTCAAGGGCGAGGACGCCTGACGGGCGTTCAATCCTCCGCGAGTTCCGTGTCAGGGGGCGCGGGCGCCTTGCCGCCATGCGCGTTCCGGTACGGATCGCGGGCCGCCTTCCACCACTGCAGCTGACGCTCGAAGTCGCCGCCGAAATCGCGCCGGCGCAGCACGTCGCCCACCCTCTGGCAGTGGATCATGACGCCGAGGTCCGCCCGCGACTCGGCGGTGACGCGGTCGCATTCCAGGTAGGCGGCCCGCAGCTGTGCGCTGCTGGCGCCTGCGATCTCGTGCTCCGGCAGCGTGAACGCGGACAGCGCCGCCGGAGCGGTGGCGACGAGCGCCAGCAGGATCTTGCGGACGTGCATGGGGACCTCGGACGTCGAACCAGTCTGGTTCGCCGCCCGCGAACGGCAAGCCGAATCGCGCACATATGCCCGCATGTTCTGACGCGGCGAGTGCATTCGCCGGTCGAGCAACGCCCTCACAACGCCATGTCGCTCGCGATCTGTGCCGCGAAGTGCTCCGCGCTGCCGTGCACCGGCACGTTGTTCATCTCCACCAGCCGGCGTCGCAGGCCGGGCTCCTTCAAGGCGAGATCGATTTCCGCGTTGAGCCGAGCTACGACCTCGACGGGCGTGCCCTCCGGCGCGAACAAACCGAACAGCGAGCTGAGGTTGGCGCGCGGATGCCCGAGTTCCTGCAGCGTGGGCACCTGGGGCAGCACGGGCAGGCGCGAGGGCGACCCGACGGCCAGCGGCTTGAAGCGGCCGGCGCGGATGGCGTCCAGCTGCTGCGTGGCCACGTTGGTGGACAGCACCTCGAAGTGGCCGGCCAGCGCGTCGTTCAGCTGCTGCCCGCCGCCCTTGTAGGGCACGTGCACGATGTCCAGCCCGCTCTCGCGACGGATGCGGTCGAGCACGCGAAAGCCGGTCGTGCCCTCGCCCGTCGTCGCCCAGCGCACATCGCCGGGGCGGGCGCGCGCCGCGTCCAGCATCCCGGCGAAGTCGCGCGCGTGGAGGGCCGGCGTGCCCACCACCAGCGAGGGCGTGCGCATCACGCCCGCGACCGGCACGATGCCGGCGCTCAAGGCGCTGGAGCCCGCGACGGGAATGGACAGCGCGGTGATGGCGGTGAAACACAGCGTGTGGCCGTCCGGCGCGCTGCGCGAGAGCAGTTCGAGCGCCAGCGCGCCGCCCGCGCCCGCGCGATGGTCCACGACCACGTGCACGCCCATCTGGCGCGCGAGCCGCTCCGCGAGCGCGCGGGCCACGCCGTCGCTGACGCCGCCGGGCGGATAGGCGACCACGATGCGCAGCGGACGCGCGGGCCAGGCCGCGCGTGCATCGTCCGTCAGCAGGCCGAGCGCGAGCGCCCCCAGCAGGAGCCGCCTGCGCGGCTCATCGACGGGAGCGCTTGGTCGTTCCATTCGAACGGGCCGCCGTCCGGTAGCGCTGCGCCAGTTCGCGCACCAGCGCGATGAAGGTGCCGCAAGGGCCTTCGCAGTCGGTTTCCCGGTACACCAGCGTGATCGGCGCGCCGAGCTTGAGCGATGCGGGCAGCGGCCGGTAGACCACGGCCTGCGGATGCGCCCCGCCCATCGAGCTCGGGACGATGGAGATGCCGACGCCGGCGGCCACCAGGTTCAGGTTGGTCATCATGCGATCGACTTCCGCCGCGAGAGTGACGCTGACATTGTGCCGGGCGCAGGCGGCCAGCAGGTTGGCGTACAGGCCCGGCGCGCCGGGGCGGCGCACGAGGATGAGCCGCTCGCCGTCCAGCGACTTCACCGACACCGGCGTCGTGGCCGTCGCCAGGCGATGGTCGGCCGGCACCGCGAGCAGCGACGGCTCCTCCAGCAGCGTCTCGAACCGCAGCCCGCGCGGACGCGACACCGGCACGCGCAGCAGCCCGCAGTGCAGCCGCGCGGCGGCGACCTCTTCGATGATCTCCGCCGCGTTGGCCTCGCGCACGCCGACCTCGATGTCCGGATGCCGCGCGCGGCAGGTTCGCAGCACCTCGGGCGTGAAGGCATGGGCGGCCGCCGAACTGGTGAAGCCGACCTGGATGCGTCCACGGTGGCCTTGCGCGAAGGCCAGCATGCGGTCCTGCAAGGCGGCGAAGTCGGCCAGCAGGCGCTCGGCTTCCACCTTGAGCAGGCGGCCCGCTTCGGTGAGTTCCACGCCCTTGGGATGGCGGGTGAAGAGCGCGCTTCCGAGCTCGTTCTCCAGCGACCTGATCTGCTGGCTGAGCGGCGGCTGCTGGATGCCGAGCGCCTCGGCCGCGCGCGTGACGTGGCCGGTGTCGGCCACGGCCTTGAAGTAGCGCAGGTGCCGAAGCTCGATATGCATGGCGTATGGAGTCCAGATTCTAGACATCTTTGCCATCTGGACCCGCCGTCGCCAGAATCGCCGCGCAGACCGACAGAACAGGAGACATGGATTGCCGTTCCCGATGAGCTGGCGCCTCGGCGCGACCGCCTCTTTCACCTTCGCGCTCGCGGCCCTCGCAGGCTGCGCGTCGAACGCCCCCAACGTCACGGCGACCACCGAGGCCGCGCCCGCCAAGGTGCCCTGCCCCGCGCATGTGCCCACCAACGCCACCTGCCTGGGCGGCACCGACTCCCAGGGCGCGCACTACCTGATCGCCATGCCGGCCGACTGGAACGGCCACCTGGTGCTGCATGCGCACGGCGGCCCCACGCTGGGCGCGCCCAAGCCCGAGCGGGCGATCGAGGACCTGACGCGCTGGGCCATCACGGTGAAGGCCGGCTACGCGTGGGCCGGTTCCACCTTCCGCCAGGGCGGCGTGGAAGTGCGCACGGCGGCGGAGGACACCGAGCGGCTGCGCCGCATCTTCCTCGCGCACGTGGCCAAGCCGAAGCGGACGATCCTGCACGGCCAGTCGTGGGGCGCCGGTGTCGCGGCCAAGGCGGCCGAGATGTACACGGCGGCGACCGTGGGCCGCCAGCCCTACGACGCCGTGCTCCTCACCAGCGGCGTGCTGGCCGGCGGCACGCATTCCTACGACGTGCGCACCGACCTGCGCGTGGTCTACCAGTACCTCTGCGACAACCACCCGCGTCCGGACGAACCGCAGTACCCGCTGAACCTCGGCCTGCCGGCCGGTGCCTCGATGACGGCGGCCGACCTGCGCTCGCGCGCCAACGAATGCCTGGGCCTGAACCTGCCGGCCGCGCAGCGTTCGCCGCAGCAGCAGGCCAAGGTGCGCACGATCGAGAACGTGCTGCGCATCCCCGCGAGCTCGATCCAGTCGCACCTGGACTGGGGCACCTTCCACTTCCAGGACGTGTCCGGCAAGCGCACCGGCGGCGCCAGCCCGTTCGGCAACACCGGGGCGCGCTACACCGGCTCGACCGACGACGCGGCGCTGAACGCCGGCGTGCGGCGCTTCCGCGCGGACGCGGAGGCCTACCGCCGTTTCGCCGCCGACACCGACCCGACGGGACGCATCCCCGTGCCGGTGCTCACCACCAAGTGGATCAACGACCCGACGGCCTTCGTCGAGCTCGATTCGTACTTCAAGGCCGTGATGGACCGCGCCGGCAGCGGCGACCGCCTGGTGCAGACCTTCACCACCCAGGGCACGCACAGCTACATCAGCGATCCCACCTACCCCACCCTGCTCGCGGCGCTGCTGCAGTGGGTGGAACAGGGCACCAAGCCCACGGCCGCCGGCGTGGCCGCGGCCTGCCCCGCTCATGAAGCGAAGTTCGGCAAGGGGTGCAGCTTCGCGCCCGACTACCGGCCCGCCGCCCTCGACACCCGCGTGCCGGCGCGCGAGCGCCCGTGAACGGCGCGCGGAACCACGACCCCTTCCACAGGAGACACGCCATGCTCATCAAGAGATTCTTCGTGCTGCTCGCCTTCGCCTGGTTCGCCGGCCCCTCGATGGCCGAGCCTTTGAAGATCCTGTTCGTCGGCAACAGCTTCACCTACACCCGGCCGCCCGCGCTGGACTACAACACCGCATCGGTCACCGACCTCAACCTGCAGAACTCGATCGACAAGCCCGTGGGCAACGACCCCGAGCTGCCGCAGCCCTGGGGCGGCGTCCCGGGCATCTTCAAGGCGCTGGCCGACCAGTCCGGCGTGGACGTGGTGGTCAAGCATTCGCTGCGCGGCGGCGCCACGCTGCGCGGGCACATGATCAATTCCAACCCGGCGGGCTGGGACCTGCGCTCCAACATCGCGTCGGAGAAGTGGGACGTGGTGGTGCTCCAGGGCAACAGCACCGAGGCGGTCAACCGCATGGGCGGCGACTTCGCGCAGTTCAACACCTACGTCGGCCTGCTGGAGCGCTTCATCCGCGTCGGCGATGCGCACAGCTACCGCGAAGCGCTGCTCTATCCGGGCGGCAGCAACGCGCTGCGCACCATCCCCGCCAACCCGAAAGCCAACCCGAACGCGGCGATCTACCTGTACCAGACCTGGGCGCGTCCCGACCTCGCCTACCCCGAAGGCACGCCTTACGCCGGCGAGCCGCTGGAGACCATGCAGCGCGACCTGCACAACGCCTACGAACAGGCCGCGCAAACGCACAACATCACCGGCGTGGTGCCCGTGGGCGATGCCTTCCTGCGCGCGGTCAACGACAGGGTGTCGGTGCGCAACCCGTACGACACCACGGAGCGCGGCATCAGCCTGTGGTGGCCCGCCGACCAGTTCCACCCGAGCGGCCACGGCGCCTACCTGAGCGCACTCACCATGTTCGGTGCCCTCAGCGGCATCGACCCGGCGTCGTTCAGCGCTTCGGAGCAGGCCGCGCGCGACCTCGGCATCGCGCCGCAGCACGCGCTGCAACTGCAGCGCACGGCGTCGCGGCAGCTGCGCGATGCGGGGTATCCGCTGCTGCTGCGGCCTTGCGTGGGCTCGGGGCAGGCGCGGGCGGTGGAGCGGGGTTGCGCGGGGATCGCCCGCTAACCCACGCACAGGGGCGACATCCGCCTCGACAACTCGCTACCGCGCGAGTCCAGGAAGGCGACCAGCCGTTCCGCGTAATCCGGCACGGCCGCTTCCCGGACGGAAGGCCGGGCCGCCAGCGCGGCGCGCCAGGCCCGCATCCGCGGCAGGCCTTCGAGGAAGCCGGCTTCACCGATGGCCTCGAACACCTCGAAGTAGCGGAACACCGGCGCGAAGACCGCGTCGACCAGGCCGAAGGACGCGCCCGCGAAGAAGGGCCCTTGCGGATCCAGCGCGGGCTCGAGCTGCCTGAACCGCGAGACCAGCGCGTCCCGCGCCGCAGACAACGCCGCCGCGTCCGGCGCGGTATAGAACGTCCAGATCCGGTTGAGCACATCCGAGCCGAATTCCATCCACGCCCGATGCCGCGCGCGCTGCAGCGGGTCGGCGGGATGCAGGCGCGGCGCGAACACCTCGTCCAGGTACTCGCAGATCACGGCGGACTCGAAGATCGCCTCGCCGTCCGCCAGCAGCACCGGCGTCTTGCCCAGCGGCGAGATCGCGGTGAACCAGTCCGGCTTGGCGGACAGGTCCACCCAGCTGCGGGAGAAGGCCACGCCCTTCTCCCGCAGCACGATGGCGGCGCGCTGCACGTAGGGGCAGAGGTGATGGCTGACCAGCGTGAGTTCCATGGTCATTCCTTCAGCAGGCCTTCGGCACGCAGCGCCGCGCGCACGGCTTCGCGCGAGCGCACGCGGTCCATCCACGCCACCACGTTCGGCCAGGCCGCCAGGCTCATGCCGACCATGGGCGCCCAGCTCAGGATGACGAAGGCGTAGGCGTCGGCCACGGTGAAATGGCGGCCGACCAGCCAGTCGCGGCCCTGCAGGCGCGTGTCCACGTCGGCGATGCGCAGCTTCAGCTTGTCCTTCACGGCCTTGCGCGTGGAGTCCGCCGTCTCCTTGTGGAACAGCCAGGGGCTGAAACCCTTGTGCAGCTCGCTGGAGGTGAAGGTGAGCCACTGCAGGGCTTCGAAGCGTTCGCGGCTGCCCACCGGCGGGATCAGGCCGGCAGCGGGCGCCAGGTCGGCGACGTACTGCAGCAGCGCGGCGACTTCCGTGTGCCGGCTGCCGTCGTCCAGCTCGAGCATCGGCACGTAGCCGCGCGGGTTGATCGCTCGGTAGTCGCCGCCGTCGGCGGTGCGTCCGGCGACCGTGTCGACCTGAACCAGGTCGGCGGCGAGGCCGGCTTCGCGCAGCGCGATGTGGACGGCCTGCGAGCAGTAGGCGGGGGAGAAATAGAGCTTCATGCGGGTTCCTTGGTGGGTTGGGAGCCCGGACTGTAGGATTGCGCAGGCGCAACGAAAATAGGACCATCCGCAATCCATGAATGCACGGACGCAATACCACCTGACGGCCGCCGACCTGGAGGTGGTGCTGGCGCTGGTGCGCGGCGGCACGCTGGCGCAGGCCGCCGAGCGCAGCGGCAGCGACGCCTCCACCGTGTTCCGCGCCCTGCAGCGCATGGAGCAGCGGCTCGGGCAGCGGTTGTTCGAGCGCAGCCGCCAGGGCTATTTGCCGACGGAGCAAGCCAGCGAAGTCGCCCGGCACGCCGAGCGCATCGAGGCGGAGCTGGAAGCCGCGCGCGCGGCGGCGGCGGGCACGGCCGCGGCGGTGTCGGGCCGCGTGCGCCTCACCACCACCGACTCGGTGCTGCGCGGGCTGGTGCTGCCCTGCCTGCCCGCGCTCGCGCGCGAGCATCCGCTGCTGCAGCTGGAGCTGCGCGCCACCAACGAGCTCATGAGCCTGAGCAAGCGCGACGCCGACCTGGCCCTGCGCGCGACGCCCAAGCCGCCGGAGCACCTGGTCGGCCGCAGCCTGGGCACCATCGAGTTCGCGGTGTGCGCGCTGCGGGCGCGGGGTTCGAAGTCCGCCGAGCTCGACCAGCTGGACTGGATAGCCCCCGACGAAGCCATGCCCGAACATCCCTCGGTGCGCTGGCGGCGCAAGCACCTGCCGAAGCTGACGCCGCGCCACCTCGTCGACGGCATCGTCGGCGTGGTGGATGCGATCAAGTCCGGCCTGGGCGTGGGCATCGTTCCGCTGTTCATGCTGGAGGTGGAGCCGCAGCTCAAGGCGATCTCCGAGCCGCTGGTCGGCTGCGAGTCCTCGCTCTGGCTGCTGGCGCATCCGGAGTCGCGCCACCTTCGCCGCATCGCCGCGGTGTACCAGCACCTAGGCGATGCGATCAGGCTTCCTGGCCGTCGGCCAGCTTCTCGACCATGAAGTCGCTGAAGGCGCGCACCGCGGGCAGCACCGCGCGGTCCGCCGGGCGGACGATCCAGACCTTGGCACCGAAGCGGCCCGTGATCTCCCACTCGGGCAGCAACCGCACCACGCGCCGACGCTTCAGCTCCGCCGCCGCCACGTAGTCGGGCACCACGGCCACGCCCAGCCCGCCCGCGACCAGCGCGGCCAGTCCTTCGCTGTTGTTGACCGACACCCGGCCGCGCGTCCGCACGGGTTCCGCCTGGCCGTCGCGCGTGAACGTCCACTCGGCGCCCTGCGCCTCGCGCGCGTAGTTGAGGACGTCGGCCTTGCGCAGGTCGGCCGGCTTGCGGATGCGGCTCGCCATCGCGCTGCCGCGCGCCGCCACCAGGTAGTACGCGATGGGTCGCAGCGGCTTCGCGATCGACAGGTCCGGCGGCTGGTCGGCCAGGCGGATCGCGACATCGATGCCTTCTTCCGCGAAGTCGATCATGCGGTCGAGCAGCAGCACGTCCACTTCCACTTCCGGAAAGCGCTGCACGAACTCCGAGACGAGCGCCAGCAGCACGGCCTTGCCGTAGGCCACCGAGGTGGTGACGCGCAACAGCCCGCGTGGCGCGCGGGTCAGCGAGGCGACGGCCGAGCGGGCCGCCTCCGCGCTGCGCGCCAGTTGTGCGGCGTGCTCATAGGCCAGCCGGCCCGGCTGCGTGAGCGAGAGGGATCGCGTCGTCCGCTGCAGCAGCCGCGCGCCGAGGCGCTGCTCCAGCCGTTGCACCTGCTTGCTGAGGGCCGACTTGGACGCGCCCAGCCGCCGCGCCGCCTCACTGAAGCTGCCGGCCTCGCTGACCGCGGCGAAGGCGGCCAGTCCGGCGAGCAGGTCGGCATCGAGGGCTTCTTGCATGGGATTGTCTCCATCCGGGCGACAGTCTATTTCCTCAGGACCCGATTGTGGAGCGCGGGAGGACGCGGGACCATGCGCCTCCGTTCGATCCCACCGGAGCCCTCCATGCCTTTCCTCGACCTCACGATCCAGCATTCCGTGCCGACCCAGGCCGCCCTCGAAGCCGTGCAGCAGGGCTTGACCGGCCTGATGGCCGACATCCTTCGCAAGCGCGCCGACCTCACCGTCGTCAGCATCGGGCTGCAGCCCGGCGCTTCCATTGCGATCGGCGGCCGCCGCCTCGGGCCGGATGCCTGGTCGGGCCGGCTCATCGCCTACGTCACCGAAGGCACGAACACCGAGGAAGAGAAGGCGCGCTTCCTGCAGGCCGCGCACGCCCTGCTCTCGCGCCACCTGTCGGCGCCGGCGTCGCCCTTCTACATCGTGGTCCAGGAAGTGCCGGCCGCCTCGTGGGGCTACGACGGACGCTCGCAGGCGGATCGCGCCGCGGCCGTGGCGTGATGGACACCGACGCGCGCTACTGGAACCAGATCGGGCCGCACGGCGGCTGGCTGGCAGCCTGCGTGCTCGGCGCCATCCGCCATCGGCACGGACCGGGTCGGGTGGTGCGCTCGCTCAACGTCGAGTTCATGGGGCGCGTCGAGCCGGGCGGGTTCGACATCGACGTAGAACCGGTCGCGCAGCAGCGTTCGGTGGCCTTCGAGCGCGCGGTGCTGCTGCAAGGCGGCAAGGCCCGTGTGCAGGCCTCCGCCGTGATGGCTGCCGTCCGCTCCCCGACGGTCCACCAGCTGGCGCGCGCTCCGCGAATCGGCGCAGCGCAAGACCATCCGCCGCTGGACGCGCTCGACTCCCTCGCCGCCTTCCCGCGCATGTTCGACTACCGCGTCGCCTGCGGATGGCCCGGCGCCGAATCCACGCCAGGCACGACCAGCGGCTTCGTGCGCCCCCGCTTCGAACGCCGCATCACGCCCGAAGCGCTGGCGATGCTGGCGGACGCCTGGTTCCCGGCGGCCTGGTCCGGCGCCGCCGGGCGGACGCCCGCCAGCACGGTCTCGATGTCGCTGGTCTTCGGCGGTGTCGACGAAGCGGTCGACCTCGGCGAAGACGACTACCTGCAAGCGCACTTCCGCACCGTGCAACTCGCGGGCGGCTTCGGCGACGAGAGCGGCACGCTGTGGTGGCCCGACGGCCGGCTCGCGGTCAATGTGCAGCAGCTCGTGTGGTTCGCCGCGGGGCCTTGACCCCGTTCAACCCGCGAGGCCCTGCAACCACTCCAGGAAGTCGCGCAGGAACTTCGGCTTGTCCGAGTCCCGCGGCACCAGCGCGAAGTACTCGCTCCCCCGGCTGATCAGCTTCGGGAACGGCGTGACGATGCGCCCGCTTTCCAGGTCGCTGTCGAGCGTGGGGAACGGGCCGATGCCCAATCCCATCCCATCGACGACCGCCTGCAGCGTCACGAAGAAGTGATCGAACCGCAGCGTCTGCGCCGGCCGCAACTCGGCGCAGCCGGCCGAGGCCAGCCAGTTCTCCCAGTCGCCGGGGCGGGATTCGGTGGACAGCCACACCGCCTGCGCCAGGTCGGCGGGCTTGCGGACCTTGCGCTGCTTCAGGTAGGCCGGACTCGCGATCACGGTCGTCTGCTCCGCGAGCAGAGGCAGCACCTCGAACTGCGCCCTGTCGTCCGCCGAACGCCGGATGCCGACGTCGAAGCTGCCACGCAGCACGGGGTCGTTGCTGAAGGCGGTCGAGATCCGCACCTCCACCTGCGGATGCCGCGCGCGGAACGACGGCAGCTGCGGGATCAGCCAGCGCATGGCCAGCGTGGCCGGGGCGTTGACGCGGATCACCTTGGTGCTGGCCTGCTTGCCGTAGCGCCGCGCGGCGTCGCTGATGTGGTCGAACGCCGCGCTGATCTCGCGCGCGAACGCCTTGGCGTGGCCGGTGGCCACCATGCGCTGGCCTTCCTTGCGGAACAGCGGCTGGCCGAGCGCTTCCTCCAGCAGCTGGATCTGCCGGCTGATGGCGCCGTGCGTGAGGTGCAGCTCGCGCGCCGCTTCGGTGTAGCTGCCGGCGCGGGCGGTCACTTCGAACACGCGCAGGGCGTTGAGGGGCGGGAGCTGGTGCGGCATGCGTCAGTTTTTATCACGCATGCGCGATTTTTTCTCGATTGTGTGACGTTCGCTGGCGCCTTACCTTCGCGGCCATGGAACCTCAAACGATCTCAGTGAACGACCGCCGGTACTCGCTGCCCGGCCAGCCGACGGTGGTGGTGTGCATCGACGGCTGCGAGCAGGAGTACATCAACCAGGCCGTGCAGGCCGGCGTGGCGCCCTTCTTCGCTTCGCTGGCTCAGCGCGGCACGGTGCTCGCGGGCGATTGCGTGATGCCCTCCTTCACCAATCCCAACAACCTTTCGATCGTCACCGGCGCGCCGCCCAGCGTGCACGGCATCTGCGGCAACTTCTTCCTCGATCCGGAGCGCGACGAGGAAGTGCTGATGAACGACCCGCGCTACCTGCGAGCGCCCAGCATCCTCGCCCGCGTCGCGGCCGCGGGCCGCAAGGTGGCGGTGGTGACGGCGAAGGACAAGCTGCGCACCCTGCTCGGCCACGGCATGGAGGGCATCTGCTTCTCGGCCGAGAAGGCCGACCAGGCGAGCGTGGTGGAGAACGGCATCGACGACGTGCTCGCCAAGGTCGGCATGCCGCTGCCTTCGGTCTACAGCGCCGACCTTTCCGAGTTCGTGTTCGCCGCCGGCGTGATGCTGATGCGCACCCTTCGGCCGGACCTGATGTACCTGTCCACCACCGACTACGTGCAGCACAAGTTCGCGCCGGGCACGGCGGGCGCCAACGAGTTCTATTCGATGATGGACCGCTACCTGGGCGAGCTCGACGAGATGGGCTGCGTGCTGGCGATCACGGCCGACCACGGCATGAACGCCAAGACCGATTCGCTGGGCCGGGCCAGCATCGTGTTCCTGCAGGACGTCCTGGACCAGGCGTTCGGCGCGGGCCGCACCCGCGTGCTGCTGCCGATCACCGATCCCTACGTGGTCCACCACGGCGCGCTCGGCTCCTACGCCACCGTCTACATCAAGGACGCCTCGCTGCGTGCGGAAGCGTCGCACCGCATCGCGGCGCTGCCGCAGGTCGAGCGCGTGCTGACGCGCGCCGAAGCCGCCGCCGAGTTCGAGCTGCCGACCGACCGCATCGGCGACCTGGTGGTGGTGAGCGAACGGCTGTCGGTGCTGGGCACCTCGGCCGATCGCCACGACCTCTCCGGCCTGACCGTTCCGCTGCGCTCGCACGGCGGGGGTTCCGAGCAGCGCGTGCCGCTCCTCTTCAACCGGCGCCTGCACGACGTGCCCCAGCGCCGGCTGCGCAACTTCGACGTGATGGACCTGGCCTTGAACCGGGTGGGTTGACGGCACCCTGCGCCGTCGAACGAGAAGGAGACAAGAGTGATCAGAAGAAGATTCGGTTGTGCCCTCGCGTGCGCAGGGATGCTGGCCGGGGCCGGCGCGTGGGCGCAGGCCTTTCCCGCCAAGCCGGTCCGCATGGTGGTCGGGTTCGCCGCCGGCGGGTCCACCGACAAGCTCGCGCGCGTGCTGGCGCAGCGCATGGGCGAGGTGCTGGGGCAGTCCGTGGTGGTGGAGAACCGCCCGGGCGCGGCGGGCAACATCGCGGCCGAGCTGGTGGCCGGCTCGCCGCCGGACGGCTATACGGTGTTCATGTCCACCGTGAGCAGCCAGGCGATCAATCCGCACCTGTACAAGCTGAAGTTCGACCCGATCAAGAGCTTCGAGCCGGTCACGCTGGTCGCCAAGTACCCGTTGCTGCTCGTGGTGCCGCCGCAGATCCCGGTGAACAGCGTGCAGGACCTCGTCTCCTACGCCAAGGCGAACGCGGGCAAGACCTTCTTCGCCTCCTCGGGCAGCGGCTCGCCGGCGCACCTGGCGGGCGAGATCTTCAAGGGCGTGACGGGCACCGAGGTGAAGCACGTGCCGTACAAGGGCGGCGGGCCCGCGATGCTGGCGCTGATGGCCAACGAAGTGCAGTTCGGCTTCGAGACCATTCCCAGCGCCATCGGCCATGCGCGCAGCGGCAAGCTGCGCGGACTGGGCGTGACGTCGGACAGCCGCTCGGGCGCGGCGCCCGACCTGCCCACGATGCAGGAGTCCGGCCTCAAGGGCTTCTCCGTCACCTCCTGGGCCGGACTGCTGGCGCCGGCCGGCACGCCCAAGGACGTGATGGCCAGGCTGACCGAGGCGACCCTTGCTTCGCTCAACAGCCCCACGGTGAAAGCCGCGCTCGCGGCCGACGGCGCCGAGCCGGGCGGCGGCACGCCGGCGGCGTTCGGCAAGTTCATGGCCGACGAGCTCAAGGCGTGGGGCGAGGTCGTGCGCAACTCCGGCGCCAAGGTCGACTGAGGGGATGACGCACCTGCTGAACCTGTTGGCGGCCATCGCGCTGCTGGTGTGGGGCACCTACCTGGTCCGCACGGGCATCCTGCGAGTCTTCGGCGCCAACCTGCGGCAGGTGCTCGCGCGCAGCATAGGCACGCGCCCCGCGGCGGCCCTGGCCGGGCTGGGCGTCACGGCGCTCGTGCAGTCCAGCACGGCCACGGCGCTGATCGTCTCTTCGTTCGTCGGCCAGGGCCTGGTGGCCCTGCCGACGGCGCTGGCCGTGATGCTGGGCGCCGACGTGGGCACCAGCCTGATGTCGGTGGTGTTCTCGTTCGACCTCTCCTGGCTGTCGCCGCTGCTGATCCTGCTGGGCGTGGTGCTGTTCATCACCCGGCCGTCCACGCCGGTCGGCCGACTGGGCCGGGTGCTGATCGGCCTCGGGCTGATGCTGCTCGCGTTGCGGCTGGTGTCCGAATCGACCGGCGTGATGATGAAGTCGCCGGTCGCGCGCGAACTGCTGCATTCCCTCTCCAGCGACCTGCTGCTGGAGATCACGGTGGGCGCGGTGATGACGATCGCGGCCTATTCCAGCCTGGCCATCGTGTTGCTGACGGCCACGCTCGCCGGCTCCGGCACGATCCCGCTCGACGTCGCGTTCGGCCTGATCCTCGGCGCCAACGTGGGCGGCGGATTGCTCGGCGTACTGGCCACCGCGAAGTCGCCGGTCGAGGTGAGACAGGTGCCGCTGGGGAACCTGGTGTTCAAGGTGGCGGGCGTGCTCGCCGCGGCGCCTTTCATCGGCCTCTTGCTCGGACTGCTGCAGCCGCACCTGTCAGCGCCGGCTTCGGCGGTGGTGCTGTTCCACCTGGTCTTCAACACCCTGATCGCGCTGGCCTTCCTGGCGTTCACGCAGGTGGTGTCACGCTGGGTCGAGCGGTGCCTGCCCAAGCCCGAACAGAGCGCGGCGACGGCCCGCCCGCGCCACCTGGATCCCTCGGCGCTGGCCACGCCGTCACTCGCCATCTCCTGCGCGGCGCGCGAAGCGCTGCACCAGGCCGACGTGGTGGAAAGCATGCTGCTGGGCACGCTGACGGTGCTGAAGAACGACGACCTGCGCCTGGCCGAGGAGCTGCGCAAGCTCGACGACACGGTCGACGAGCTCTATTCGGCGATCAAGTACTACCTGGCCCGGCTCTCGCGCGAGGCGCTCGGCGAGGAAGAGAGCCGGCGCTGGACCGACATCATCAGCTTCACGATCAACATGGAGCAGATCGGCGACGCCATCGAGCGCATCCTGATCGACATCGAGGACAAGAAGATCCGCAAGGGCCGCCGCTTCTCGGACGCCGGCATGGCGGAGATCTGCGAGCTGCACGCGCGGCTGGTCGCCAACCTGCGGCTGGGGATGAGCGTGTTCCTGTACGG
>Ga0247819_10000370_pt1 | contig 27632 bp, 26 predicted proteins | sample 13C_Xylose_Day6_FD_193428 | JGI IMG/M metagenome (GOLD analysis project Ga0247819, IMG submission 193428) | Soil microbial communities from agricultural site in Penn Yan, New York, United States - 13C_Xylose_Day6 | ecosystem: Environmental > Terrestrial > Soil > Agricultural land | place: USA...
AGCCCGTCGCCGCCGAAATGCATGGCCGGCACATGTTCAGACCGCGCCAACAGCCCGTGACCAAGGACGATGCCGGAGATGAAGATCATCGAAAACGCGCTGGCAAGGCCGGCGAGAAAGCGGATGAGACTGAGCACCAAGACCGAGGACGTCAGGCCCATCGCCGCCAGCAGCAGTGTGGTTGCCGCGAGCGAAGCAAGCCCGATCCTTCGCTCCTGCCCATGCGCCCAGCCGTAAGCGCCAAGCACGGCGCCGGCGAGATAGCCGACGAAATTGGCCGAGGCGATGAGGCCGGCATCCGCCGGCGATAGGCCGAGGTCCGTCATCATCGCCGGCAGGATCGGCGTGTAGGAGAAGCGGCCGAAGCCCATGGCGACCGCCATGGCAATGGCGCCGGCGGTAGCGGTGGAGGCGAGGCTTGCGTGATGTGGTCTGTCGATCGTGGTCATAAGCAGTTTTATTGCACTGCAAAACGAACACCACAAATCACTATAATTGAATGTCCTATTGAAGGAATCGAACGATGGCCCGTCAGCCGGGCAGCGTCACCACCAACGGACCGCCGCGCGTGACGACGACCGTGTGCTCATATTGCACGGTCGGTGCCCGCGGTTCGCTGTAGAGCGTCCAGTCGTCCTTGTCGCCGCTCTCGGCCCAGTCCGCGCCCATCGAGAGGAACGGCTCGACGGTAAAGACCATACCGTCGGTCATGCGCCGCCGCTCGCTCGGATCCGGCCAGGTCGCGATCTCCTTCGGCTCCTCGTGCAGCGAGCGGCCGATGCCGTGGCTGGCAAGGTTGGTGACCAGCGAATAGCGGTTCTTGCGGGCGAAATCGCCGATCGCATTGCCGATCGCTGCAAGCGACTGGTCCGGACGCACTTGCTTGAGGCCGACCCACATCGCCCGCTTGCCGTCACGGCAGAGGCGGTCGATGGCTGCCGAGACCGGCGGCACCGGAAAGGAAGCGCCGGTGTCGGCGAAGATGCCGTCTTTCTCAGCCGAAACGTCGATATTGACGAGATCGCCGGCGCGGATGATGCGGCTGCCGGGGATGCCGTGGGCGATTTCCTCGTTGACGCTGATGCAGGTGGCGCCCGGAAACTGGTAGCAGAGTTCCGGCGCAGAGCGCGCACCTGCCTCTTCCAGCACCTTGCGGCCGATGGCATCCAGTTCCGCCGTGGTGATGCCCGGCTCGAGCGCTTCGCCCATAGCCTGCAGCGCATTGGCGCAGATGCGGCCGATTTCCTTCAGCCGCAGCAGATCTTCTTCGTTGTTGAGGGTCATCCGTGTCTCGCTTTCGTGCCCACATGTAGCCGGTCGGTGCCGGATTTTCCAGCGCCGACAAGCGAGACATGAACGGCCTGTGGCGGCTCAGGCCGAAACGGTCTGTCCGGCCCCCTGCTCGGCAAGCGCCTTGCGCACCAGCGGCGCGACCTTGGTGCCGTAGAGTTCGATGCCGCGCATGATCTGGGCATGCGGCATCGGGCCGATCGCCATCTGCAGCAGGAAGCGGTCGTTGCGGAAGAGCTTCCAGTTCTCGACGATCTTCTCCGCCACGGTTTCGGGGTCGCCGAGGAAGAGATTGCCGGCAGGGCTGCGCGCCTGGTCGAAATGCGCCCGGTTCGTCGGCCCCCAGCCGCGCTCCCGGCCGATGCGGTTCATCACCTCGGCCTGCGGGCGATAAAACTGGTCAGCGGCAAGATCGGTCGTATCGGCGATGAAGCCATGGACATTGATGCTGGTCTTCAGCTTTGCCGGATCCTGGCCGGCACGACGGGCGGCCTCGCGATAAAGATCGAACAGCGGAGCGAACCGGCGCGGCTCTCCGCCGATGATCGCAAGTGCCACCGGCAGCCCGAGGGCACCGGCACGGGCAACCGACTGCGGCGTGCCGCCGACGGCGATCCACAGCGGCAGCACCTCCTGCAGCGGACGCGGATAGACGCCGCGATCGCTGATCGCAGGGCGCATCTCGCCCGCCCAGGAGACCTTTTCCGCTTCGCGCAGCGCCATCAACAGGTCGAGCTTTTCGGCAAAGAGCTGGTCGTAATCGTCGAGCGACTGACCGAAGAGCGGGAAGGACTCGATGAACGAGCCGCGCCCGGCCATGATTTCGGCCCGGCCGTTGGAGAGAAGGTCGAGCGTGGAAAACTGCTGGAACACGCGCACCGGGTCGTCCGAGCTCAGCACCGTCACGGCACTCGTCAGCCTTATGGTCTTCGTCCTCGCGGCGGCTGCCGCAAGGATGACGGCTGGTGCCGAGGCTGCATAATCAGGGCGGTGATGTTCGCCAAGGCCAAAGACATCGAGGCCGACCTGATCTGCCAGTTCGATCTCTTCCAGCAAATTGGCAAGCCGACGCTGGCCTTCCCGGCCCTTGTCGGCAGCGTTCGGATCGACATCCGCAAATGTGTAAAGCCCGAGTTCCATGATGCCCATCCTATCGTTGTTCTACCGACAGATAGTTGGCCCCGGCGAAAGCAGCAAATGCGCGTCCGGGAAACACTGTGTTTCCCGGATGATGCCAAACGGCGCTTGGATCAAGCCAAGGGTCCGGGGCGAGAGCGTTTCCGGTTTAAGCGGAGTCGCAGAAACGCTCTATCTCCTTGTTTTTACGCATTTCCTGACGGAAAACCGCTTCGCACTTTTCCTGGAAATGCTCTAGGTCAGCGTGCGCTTGACCGCATTGCGCCAGCCCTTGAGCTTCGTCTTGCGCGTCGCTTCGTCCATCGCCGGCTCGAAACGGCGATCGCGCGCCCAGGACTTGGCGAACTCCTCCTGCTTCGGCCAGACGCCGGCGCGGCTGCCGGCGAGCCAGGCAACGCCGAGCGCCGTCGTCTCGAGGATGGTCGGCCGGTCGACCGGCGCATCGAGGAGGTCGGAAAGCCGCTGCATCGTCCAGTCCGAGACGACCATGCCGCCGTCGACGCGCAACACGGTTTCCTTGCCGTTGCTGCGCCAGTCCTTGTGCATGGCTTCGAGCAGATCGCGCGTCTGGTAGCAGACCGCTTCGAGCGCGGCACGCGCAAACTCGGCGGGCCCGGTGTTGCGGGTCATGCCGAAGATCGCGCCGCGAGCGTCGGGATCCCAATGCGGCGCACCGAGACCGGTGAAGGCCGGGACGAGGTAAACCTCCTGCGACGGGTCGGCGCCTTCGGCAAGCGTGCCGGTGTCCGGAGCCGCCTTGATGACCTTCAGGCCGTCGCGCAGCCACTGCACCGCCGCGCCGGCAACGAAGATCGAGCCTTCGAGCGCATAGGTGGTTTCGCCATCCAGCCGGTAGGCAATGGTGGTGAGCAGCCGGTTCTTCGAGCGCACCATGTCCTTGCCGGTGTTGAGCAATGCGAAGCAGCCCGTGCCGTAGGTCGATTTCAGCATGCCCGGCTTGAAGCAGGCCTGGCCGATGGTGGCGGCCTGCTGGTCGCCGGCAACACCGAGGATCGGGATCGCCGTGCCGAAGCGCTCCTTGTCGGTGACGCCGAAATCGGCGGCGCAGTCCTTCACCTCCGGCAACATGGCGCGGGGAACGCGCAGGATGTCGAGCAACTCGTCGTCCCAGGCATTGTCGGCGATGTTGTAGAGCAGCGTGCGCGAGGCGTTGGTCGCATCGGTGACGAAGGACTTTCCGCCTGTCAGCCGCCAGATCAGGAAAGTATCGATCGTGCCGAAGCAAAGCTCGCCCTTGGCAGCTCTGGCCTGGGCGCCCTTCACATTCGACAGCAGCCAGTTGAGTTTGGTGCCGGAGAAATAGGGATCGAGCAGCAAACCGGTCTTCTTGGTGAAGGTCTTTTCGAGACCCTGTTTCTTCAGCTTGTCGCAATAGGCTGATGTGCGGCGGTCCTGCCAGACGATGGCGTTGTGGATCGGCTTGCCGGTTTCGCGATCCCAGACCACCACCGTTTCGCGCTGGTTGGTGATGCCGATGCCGGCGATATCGCTTGGGGAGATCCCCGCCTTCCTGATCGCCTCGTTGACGGTGACGACGACGCTATCCCAGATTTCCTCCGGATCGTGCTCGACCCAGCCGGATTTCGGAAAGTGCTGCCTGAATTCCTTCTGGTCGAGGCCTGCTACCTGCTGCTTGCCGTCGAAGACGATCGCCCGGCTCGATGTCGTGCCCTGATCGATCGCGAGAATATATCCGCCCATATGCCCCTCCCCGGCCTCACATCACGTGTCTCGACGCCCTTCCTCTTGGGCGTGGCGTCCATTTCGAAAAACTTCAATACGATGGCAAAACGAATGTCAAACGAAAACAAAACGCAAGAAATCGTGACAAGGCCTCCCGCCGCAACTCTGCGTCGGCGGCCTGAAAAACACAATTGTCACCTCAGCGGTTTTACGCGTAGGTTGACGCTGTTGCGCCGCAAAAAACGGGCAAGATCAGCGGCGCTGCAAAGGGAGAGATCAGGAATGACGAGAACTGCGGTCATCACCGGTTCGACGAGCGGCATCGGCCTTGCCATTGCCAAGGCTTTTGCCAAGGGCGGCGCCAACATCGTCTTGAACGGCTTCGGCACGCCGGACGAAATCAAGGCTGCGACGGACGAAGTCGGGGCGCTCACCACGGGAACGGTCATCTATCACCCGGCCGACATGACGAAGCCGGACGAGATCGCCGACCTGATGGCAACGGCGGCAAAACGCTTCGGCAGCGTCGACATTCTGGTCAACAATGCCGGCGTTCAATATGTCGAGAAGGTCGAGGATTTCCCGGTCGAGCAATGGGACCGGATCATCGCCATCAACCTCTCCTCCTCTTTCCATACCATTCGCGCCGCCCTGCCCGGCATGAAGGCAAAGGGCTGGGGCCGCATCGTCAACATCGCCTCTGCCCACGGGCTCGTCGCCTCGCCGTTCAAATCGGCCTATGTCGCCGCCAAGCACGGCATCATGGGGCTGACAAAGACCGTCGCGCTCGAAGTTGCGGAAAATGGCATCACCGCCAATTCGATCTGCCCGGGTTATGTGCTGACCCCGCTGGTCGAAAAGCAGATCCCGGATCAGGCCCGCACCCGCGGCATCACCGAAGAGCAGGTCATCAACGACGTAATGCTCAAGGGCCAGCCGACCAAGAAATTCATCACCGTCGAGCAGGTAGCGTCGCTCGCCGTCTATCTCGCAAGCGATGATGCGGCGCAGATCACCGGCACGCATGTTTCCATGGACGGCGGCTGGACGGCGCAATAGAGAGCCGCCCGTCCATTGAGACGAGGCGGACGACGCCCTAACTCTATGAAAATGCGCATGGTCCGTCGCCGGGAACGCTTCCGGTTTTTGCGGCCATGCATCAGCAGGAATGAATGGCATGCCTAAGGTTAGGGAACGCAAGGACGACGACAGCATTCGCTTCATCCTCAATGATAGCGAGGTGGCGCTTTCCGACGTCGCGCCGACCGCGACCCTGCTCGACTATCTCAGGCTTGAGCGCCGGCTGACAGGAACCAAGGAAGGCTGCGCGGAGGGCGATTGCGGTGCCTGCACCGTGCTCGTCGGCCGGCTCGCCGGCGAAACGCTGGTCTATGAAAGCGTCAATGCCTGCATCCGCTTCGTCGGATCGTTGCATGCGACCCATGTGGTCACCGTTGAGCATCTCGCCGCCAGGGATGGAACGCTTCATCCCGTGCAGCAGGCGATGGTCGATTTCCATGGCTCACAATGCGGCTTCTGCACGCCCGGCTTCGTCATGTCGCTTTATGGCCTCTGGCTTTCGAACGACAATCCCAGCCGGGCCGACATCGAAAAGGCGCTGCAAGGCTACCTTTGTCGCTGCACCGGCTACGAGCCGATCGTCAAGGCGGCCGAGGCCGCCGCAAGCGCGCGGCCTTCTGCTATCTTCGATCCGATCACGGCTGCGCGCGAGGCCACCATCGCCCGCCTCAAGGCGCTTCAACCCGAGAAAACGATCACCGTCCGCCACGGTGAAAGCTGTCTGATCGTGCCGGCGGATGCCACCGGCCTCGCGACCGCTCTTGCCGAGCACAAAGGCGCGACGGTGGTTGCCGGCGCCACCGATGTCGGCCTCTGGGTCACCAAGCAGATGCGTCCGATCGATCCCGTCGTCTTCATCAACGGCATCGCCGAACTGCAGCGCATCGAGGAAAGCGACGGCGGCCTGACCATTGGTGCCGGCGTCAGCTATTCAGCCGCCTTTGCAGCGCTCAGCAAAGCCTATCCAGCCTTCGGCCGGTTGATCGACCGTATCGGCGGCGAACAGGTGCGCAACATGGGCACGATCGGCGGGAACATCGCCAACGGTTCGCCGATCGGCGACAGTCCACCGCCCCTGATCGTGCTGGGGGCAACTGTCACGCTGCGCTCGACGGAAGGGACGCGCACGCTGCCGCTTGAAGATTTCTTCATCGCCTACGGCAAGCAGGACCGCAAAGCCGGCGAATTCGTCGAGAGCGTCTTCGTGCCCGCGCTGCCGGCGGGTGAGCTGTTTGCGGCCTACAAGCTCTCCAAGCGCCGCGACGAGGACATTTCCGCATTACTCGGCGCCTTCCGCATTTCGCTTGACGGCAACCGGGTAGAGACCGCCCGCATCGCCTTTGGCGGCATGGCCGGCACGCCGAAACGCGCTGCAACCGTCGAGGCCGCGCTCATCGGCAAGCCCTGGACCGAGGAAATGGTGCGCGCCGCTCAGGCAGCCTTCGAGGCCGACTATCAGCCCTTGAGCGATTGGCGCGCCACCAGCACCTATCGCATGCTGGCGGCGAAGAACCTGCTGATGCGCTTTTTCCTGGAAAGTGGCGGCCAGCCGGCGGAGCTCGTGCGCTACGCGGCGGGAGAGAGGTAATCATGGACAAGTCGACCTTCGAAGAACGCAAGGCGATCAAGGGGCAGATGCATTCGCACCAGCGCCATGACAGCGCCCACAAGCACGTGACCGGCACCGCCGATTACATCGACGACATGCCGGAACCGGCGGGCACGCTGCACGGTGCGCTGGGGATGACCGACCGCGCCCACGCCGAAATCACCGCCATGGACCTCTCGGCCGTCGCCGCGGCGGCCGGCGTCGTCTGCGTGCTGACGGCGAGCGACATGCCGCATTCCAACGATATCAGCCCCAGCCACCTGCATGACGAGCCGGTGCTTGCCGACGGCATCGTGCAGTTCCACGGCCAGCCGGCCTTTGCCGTCATCGCCGAGACGCGCGACATCGCCCGTCGTGCTGCCCGGCTGGCGAAGATCAGCTATCGCGACCTGGCGCATTTCACCGATATCACCGATGCGGTAGCCCATGGCGGCGAGCTCGTCACCCAGCCCCTGACCTTGCAGCGGGGCGATGCCGACGCTGAACTGGAAAAGGCGCCGCGCCGGCTGAAGGGCCGGATGCGCATCGGCGGCCAGGAGCACTTCTACCTCGAAGGCCATATCGCCCTTGCCATTCCCGGCGAGGACGACGAGGTCACCGTCTGGTCGTCGACCCAGCACCCAAGCGAAATCCAGCACATGGTCTCGCACGTGCTCGGCGTTCCCTCCAATGCGGTCACGGTCAATGTGCGCCGCATGGGCGGCGGCTTCGGCGGCAAGGAAACGCAGGGCAACCAGTTCGCAGCCCTTGCAGCCGTGGCGGCGAAAAAGCTCGGCCGTGCGGTCAAGTTTCGCCCCGACCGCGACGAGGACATGACCGCCACCGGCAAGCGTCACGACTTCCTCGTCGACTACGATGTCGGCTTCGACGAGGAAGGCCGCATCCACGCCGTTCACGCCAATTACGCTGCGCGCTGCGGCTACTCCTCCGATCTCTCCGGACCGGTGACCGACCGCGCGCTGTTCCACGCAGACAGCTCCTACTTCTACCCGCATGTAAAACTGACGTCGCAGCCGCTGAAGACGAACACCGTCTCCAACACCGCCTATCGCGGCTTCGGTGGCCCGCAAGGCATGGTCGGCGGCGAGCGCATGATCGAAGAGATCGCCTACGCTCTCGGCAAGGATCCGCTCGAGATCCGCAAGCTCAATTTCTACGGCGAGAAGGGTTCCGGCCGGGATATCACCCCTTACCACCAGCAGGTCGAAGACAACATCATCGCCCGGATCGTCGCCGAGCTTGAAGTCGACGCCGATTACCAGGCGCGCCGCATGGCCATTATCGAGTTCAACCGTGCGAGCCGTGTCATTCGCAAGGGCATCGCGCTGACGCCGGTGAAGTTCGGCATCTCCTTCACCATGACCGCATTTAACCAGGCCGGCGCCCTCGTGCACATCTATCAGGATGGCTCGATCCACCTGAACCACGGCGGCACGGAAATGGGCCAGGGCCTTTATGTGAAGGTCGCGCAGGTCATCGCCGACAGCTTCCAGGTCGATCTCGACCGCGTGCGCGTCACCGCGACCACGACCGGCAAGGTCCCCAACACCTCGGCGACCGCTGCATCGTCCGGCTCCGACCTCAATGGCATGGCCGCCTTCGATGCGGCGCGCCAGATCAAGGAACGGCTCGTCGCCTTTGCAGCCGAGCGCTGGCAGACGACGGCGGAAAACGTCACTTTCGTTCCCGATCACGTGAAGATCGGCGAAGAACTGGTACCCTTCCCGGAATTCATCAAGCTTGCCTATACGGCGCGCGTGCAGCTTTCGGCCGCCGGCTTCTACAAGACGCCGAAAATCCATTGGGACCGCGCGACCGGACGGGGAACGCCCTTCTACTACTTCGCCTATGGCGCCTCGGTGTCGGAAGTATCTGTTGATACGCTGACCGGCGAATACATGGTCGATCGCGTCGACGTGCTGCACGATGTCGGCCGCTCGCTCAATCCGGCGATCGACCTTGGCCAGATCGAAGGCGGTTTCGTCCAGGGCATGGGATGGCTGACAACGGAGGAGCTGTGGTGGGACGACAAGGGCCGACTGCGCACGCACGCACCCTCGACCTACAAGATCCCGCTCGCCTCGGACCGGCCGAAGATCTTCAACGTCAAACTGGCCGAGTGGTCGGAAAATGCGGAAAAGACCATCGGGCGGTCAAAGGCCGTGGGCGAACCGCCCTTCATGCTGCCGATCTCCGTGCTCGAGGCGCTGTCGATGGCGGTGGCGAGCGTTGCCGATTATCGCGAATGCCCGCGCCTTGATGCGCCGGCGACGCCGGAGCGCGTGCTGATGGCCGTCGAACGCCTTCGACAATCGTCTTGATTGATGACATCGCCGCGCATCCCGTTCGACGCGCGGCGTGTGAGAGCTCCGGTCAGATCCGGGGCAGCTCGTCGATGTTGACGAGGCGGTGCGCGTCGGCCTGCGCCTCGACATCGTCCCCATAGGGGCCACGGCCATCCATGAAACCCATGTCTCTTTTGATATGGTCGGACAGCGCATTGACGTCGAGCACCGGCTTGGCGACAACGGCACGGCCAAACAGGGTGGACGTGAGCCGCACGACCGCATCCAGCGAAAGAAGCGGTTTTCTTTCAGTATGTTCGATAACGTCGCAAGTCATTTTGAGCACCTGTTCGTCTTGGGAAGTTGACTTGCAGGATGCCGTGGAAGAGGATTGAGTTCCAATCGAACATCCGTCTGCATGCATCAAGAGAACTTATCCATGAAGATGTCCAAGCAGTTTCCGCTGAATGCGTTGAGGGTCTTCGAAGCCGTCGCCCGGCTCGGCAGTTTTACCAAGGCCGGCGAGGAGCTGGGCATGACCCAGACCGCCGTCAGCTACCAGGTCAAGCTGATCGAGGAGAGCGTCGGCGAGCCCTTGTTCCTGCGCCGCCCACGCCAGATCGCGTTGACCGATGTCGGCCAGCGGCTGGCGCCACGGGTCACCGAAGCCTTCGAGATGCTGCAGGAGGCCGTCTCCTCAGCGCGCGGCGATATCGACAGCACACTGTTGATCAGCTCGACCCCGACCTTCGCCTCGCAATGGCTCGCCCGCAACATCGGCTCGTTTCAGCTCGCCCACCCCACCATCGCCGTGCGCCTGGACACCAACGACAACCTCGTCGATTTTGCCAAGGAACCCACGGATCTCGCCATCCGCTCCGGCGCCGGCGTCTGGCCGGGCCTCGACACACATCCGCTGATGCGCGTCGAGTTCAGCCCGATGCTGAGCCCGGCACTCGCCGAAACCGTTGGCGGCATCCGCGAGCCGCGTGATCTCCTGAAGCTCAGGATCATCGATGCCGGCGACCCCTGGTGGCGGATCTGGTTTTCGGCCGCCGGCGTCGACGATCCGGATCTCGAGGGCCGCCCGACAAGCCGGCTCGGCGCGCAATCCTTCGAGGCGCGCGCCGCCGTTGCCGGCCAGGGCGTGGCGATCCTGACACCGGAATTCTACGGTGACGACGTAGCGCTTGGCCGGCTCTACCAGCCTTTCGACCTGCGCTGCAGCGACGGCTGCGACTACTGGCTGGCCTACCCGCATGCGCGCCGCAACACCCCGAAGATCCGCATCTTCCGCGACTGGATCCTCAGCGAACTCTGCCCGTCGGTTCAGTTCGGGGCCGATTGGGTAGAAGAGCGCAAGGCGGCTTCCGCGAGCTAGGGTAACCCATTAGAATCCATCAGGTTTATCATTCCGGGTGAATTCACCCCGAAATCGTCCCGATCGCGGCAATTTACGCTTGGAGGCGCATTCGCCCCCTTCCCCAACTCCCGGTTTTTGCGCAAGGTGCGCTGACGGAGAGAATAAAGGGGACCTGAATGTACGAGTTCGCCATCGCCTGGGAATGGCTGGCCTTTGCTGTGCGCTGGCTGCATGTCATTACCGCCATCGCCTGGATCGGCTCATCCTTCTATTTCATCGCGCTCGACCTCGGTCTCGTGAAGCGCGACCACCTGCCTGTTGGAGCCTACGGCGAGGAATGGCAGGTGCATGGCGGTGGCTTCTACCACATCCAGAAATATCTGGTCGCCCCCGCCTCGATGCCCGAGCACCTGACCTGGTTCAAATGGGAATCTTACGTGACGTGGCTTTCGGGCTTCGCCATGCTCTGTCTGGTCTATTACGGCGGTGCCGATCTTTTCCTGATCGATCGCCACGTGCTCGATATCTCGGCAACGTCCGCGATCCTGATCTCGCTCGCCTCGCTCGGCATCGGATGGGTCTTCTATGACCTGCTCTGCAAGTCGCCGCTCGGCAACAACACCTGGGGCCTGATGGCGCTTCTTTATGTGGCGCTGGTGATCATGGCCTGGGGCTATACCCAGGTGTTTACAGGCCGCGCCGCCTTCCTGCATCTGGGCGCTTTCACCGCCACCATCATGTCGGCCAACGTCTTCTTCCTCATCATTCCCAACCAGAAGATCGTCGTTGCCGACCTGATCGCCGGGCGCACGCCCGACCCGAAGCTCGGCGCCCAGGCCAAGCAGCGCTCGCTGCACAACAACTACCTGACCCTGCCGGTCATCTTCTTCATGCTGTCGAACCACTATCCGCTGGCTTTTGCCACCGCCTTCAACTGGATCATCGCGGCGCTGGTGTTCCTGATGGGTGTCACCATCCGGCACTGGTTCAATACGACCCATGCCCGCAAGGGTAGGCCTACCTGGACGTGGCTCGTCACCGTCCTCCTCTTCATCCTGATCATGTGGCTGTCGACCGTGCCGAAGGTGCTGACCGGCGAAGAAAAAGCCGAGGTCGCGCCGGTCTTTGCCCGGTTTGCGGAGAATGCGCATTTCCCCGCCGTCAAGGACGCGATCTCGACCCGCTGTTCCATGTGCCACGCAGCCGAACCGGTCTATGAGGGCATCGCCCGGCCGCCGAAGGGCGTGGTGTTAGAGAGCGATCAGGAGATTGCCGCCCACGCCCGCGAAATCTATATCCAGGCGGGGCGCAGCCATGCCATGCCGCCCGGCAACATAACCGACATGACGACGGACGAGCGCCAGTTGCTGGCAGCCTGGTTCGAAAGCGCCGTCGAGGAAGGCAAGACACAATGACAACGACGCTCATCCGCGGCCGCCTCTTGAGCTTTCACCGCGCGCCAATGGCAATCGAGGACAGCGCCGCCTACACCTATGAAAGCGATGGCGCGCTGCTGGTCGCAGACGGCCGGATCAAAACGTCTGGCACCTACGCGACTGTGAAGGCCGAGGCAGCGGATGATATCGTCGAGATCGATCACCGCCCGCACCTGATCGTGCCGGGCTTCATCGACACGCATCTGCATTTCCCGCAGATGCAGGTGATGGCCTCCTACGCCGCCAACCTGCTGGAATGGCTCAACACCTATACCTTCCCGGAAGAGTGCCGCTTCGTCGAGACCGCCCATGCCGAGCGCATCGCCAGCCGTTTCTTCGACGAAATGGTCCGCCACGGCACGACGACGGCGGCCGCCTATTGCACCGTGCATAAGGCATCCGCCGACGCCTTCTTCGCCGAGGCGCTACGCCGCGACATGCGCATGATCGCCGGCAAGGTGATGATGGACCGCAATGCCCCGCAGGGGTTGCTCGATACGCCGCAGATGGGCTACGACGAGACCCGCGCGGTAATCCGCGACTGGCACGGCAAGGGCCGCAACCATGTCGCCATCACTCCGCGCTTTGCCATCACCTCGACGCCGGAGCAGATGGACGTCGCAAAATCGCTGGTGCATGAGTTTCCCGACCTGCATGTCCAGACACATCTGTCGGAAAACCGCGACGAGATCGCCTTTACCTGCGAACTCTATCCGGAAGCCACCGATTATACCGACGTCTACGCCCGTTATGGGCTGCTTGGGCCGAAGAGCCTGTTCGGCCACTGCATCCACCTCTCAGACCGCGAGGCGGACGTGATGTGCGAGACGGGATCGGTCGCGGTCTTCTGCCCGACATCCAACCTCTTCCTCGGCTCGGGCCTTTTCCCGTTGCGGGCGCTCAACCGGCGCGAAAAGCCGGTACGCACCTCGGTCGCCTCGGATATCGGCGGCGGCACCAGCTATTCGATGCTGAAGACGCTCGACGAGGCCTACAAGATCCTGCAACTGCAGGGCGAGCGGCTGAACCCGTTCGACAGCTTCTTCATGATGACCCGCGGCAACGCCGAGGCGCTGTCGCTGGTCGATCGCATCGGCACGCTCGAGGCCGGCACCGACGCCGACTTCATCGTGCTCAACATGGCGGCAACACCGGCGATGGCGCTGCGCGCCGAAGTGGTCAACTCACTCGCCGATGAACTTTTCCTGCTCCAGACCATGGGCGACGACCGCGCGATCGTCGAGACCTATGTGGCGGGAAAACCGGCCAAGGCGGCACTCGCTGCTGCCTGACTTCACCGTCATTGGCAAAGAGGTCAAAAAAATTGACCTCTTTGCGTCCGCGCTATTAACAAGCCTCCGGCAAACATGGTAAGGCCTCGGTAGTCATCCCAAGAGTTGGGTGCGGAAAAGTGTCCGCGGCTTTCCGCCCGCATCCCGCTCTAACCTGTGTTTCAGATGAAGGCCGTTTCCATGACGCAAATCCTCGAAATCAGCGACCTCAAGGCCCTTGCCAAGCGCCGCGTACCGAAGCTCTTCTTCGATTACGCCGACAGCGGCGCCTGGACCGAGGGCACCTATCGCGCCAACGAGGAAGACTTCGCCAAGGTGAAGCTGCGCCAGCGGGTGCTGGTCGACATGACCAACCGCTCGCTGGAAACGACCATGATCGGCCAGAAAGTGTCGATGCCGGTGGCGCTGGCGCCGACGGGGCTGACCGGCATGCAGCACGCCGATGGCGAGATGCTGGCAGCCCAGGCGGCCGAAGCCTTTGGCGTTCCCTTCACGTTGTCGACCATGAGCATCTGCTCAATCGAGGATGTCGCGTCGGTCACAACCAAGCCCTTCTGGTTCCAGCTCTACGTCATGCGCGAGCGCGAGTTCGTGCTGAACCTCATCGACCGGGCCAAGGCCGCCAAGTGCTCGGCACTGGTGCTGACGCTCGACCTGCAGATCCTCGGCCAGCGCCACAAGGACCTGCGCAACAGCCTGTCGGCCCCGCCGAAGCTGACCCCCAAGCATCTCTGGCAGATGGCGACACGTCCCGGCTGGTGCATGAAGATGCTCGGCACCAACCGCCGCACCTTCCGCAATATCGTCGGCCACGCCAAGAGCGTCACCGACCTGTCCTCGCTCGGCGCCTGGACGGCAGAACAGTTCGACCCGCAACTCTCGTGGAAGGACGTCGAATGGATCAAGGAGCGCTGGGGCGGTCCGCTGATCCTGAAGGGCATTCTCGATCCGGAAGACGCCAAGATGGCGGCGGCGACCGGCGCCGACGCGATCATCGTCTCCAACCACGGCGGCCGCCAGCTCGATGGCGCCCATTCCTCGATCAGCATGCTGCCGCGCATCGTCGATGCGGTCGGCCACCAGATCGAGGTGCATCTCGATGGCGGCATCCGCTCCGGCCAGGACGTGCTGAAGGCCGTCGCCATGGGCGCCAAGGGCACCTATATCGGCCGCCCCTTCCTCTACGGCCTCGGCGCCATGGGGAAGGAAGGCGTGACCAAGGCGCTGGAAATCATCCGCAAGGAGATGGACATCACCATGGCGCTCTGCGGCAAGCGCGATATCAACGACGTCAACCGCGACATTCTCGCGGATTGATCGAGCGCGCCAACCGGCGAAGCCGGATTGCCTGAAAAGGGCGGCTTCGCGGCCGGCCTCCAACACGTGTGTGGAATGCCTGCAGTTCCAAATTGGTCGCATAAACTAAACGTATGCGATCGTTTCTTGCGGCGAACCGTCCTTTGAGACGGGCGGTTCAGTCGTAAGCTTCAGGATTGATGCAGGTCGCCTTTACAGCGCCGCGCGTCAAATATGACGCGCAAAGGACGCTGTATCGCTTCAAACTTGTTGCATAATTCTATCCTCAAATCGGATCAGATTTGAGGAATTATGCAGTAGATCCAAGAGTTTGCGGCTCTCCGATCTCTATTGCGTGCCCGTCGGGATCATAAAAACGGAACACCCGCTGTCCCCAGGCTTGCCGCTCAATCGGGTGGATCAGCTCCACCTGCGGCGCAATGCTTTCGAAGGCCGCTTCGATATTCTCATGCTCGAAGTAGAGCAGCAGGTTCCCTCGCCCATAGGGTTCTTCCGCGGGACCGACTTCCCGCCAGACTGTTTGTTCCAGCGAACGACCCTCGTGGATCGCAAAACCGGTCTCGAAGAGAACGAAGTTTCCGAAGTCCTTCAACACCGTCAGACCGAGTGTCTCCCGGTAAAAGTCCCTGGATCGATCGATGTCGCGGACGAAAGGGATCGGATTGATGAAACGCATCGAATTCCCCTCGTGAGTCTCAAAATCGTCTCACACAATCCCGATCAAGGCGACGGTTTTCGACTGAATTTTACGCCGCGAACACTCATCCACCCACGCTCAGCTGCCGCGATAGGTCGAGTAGCCGTAGGGCGAAAGAAGCAGCGGCACGTGATAATGGCTGGCCGGATCGGCAATGCCGAAGCGCAGCGGGATCAGGTCGAGGAAGGCAGGCTCCGGCAGGTCCGCACCGACACGACGAAGATAGTCGCCGGCGTGGAAGACCAACTCGTAGCTGCCCGCCATGAAGCCGATGCCTTCGACCATGGGCCCATCGACGCGTCCGTCGCTGTTGGTATGAACGGTGCGGATCAGTTGCCGCTCGTCGCCTTCGAGCCAAAAGAGGTCGATGCGCAAGCCTTCGGCCGGCGTGCCGAGCGCAGTGTCGAGGACATGGGTGGTCAGGCGGCCGGTGCTGCTCATCGCTGCTCTTCCTTCATATTGCGCTCTCGATGACGAAGGGCTCGTCGTAGACATATTCTTCGAGATTGTTTCCCGGCCCATCCCGATCGACGACGATGAAGTCGCTGACCGCGCCCACCGACATCAGCGGATGGTGCCAGACATTGCGCCCGTAGTTGACGCCCTGCCGCCCGTTCGCCCGGAACACCCGCGGCATTCCCGGTCGGCCCCCCTCGTCTTCGGCAACGACGACGAGCCAGGGCCGGTCCTCGAGCGGCGAAAAGCTCTGGCTGCCGAAGGGGTGTCGCTCCATCATCGCCACCGCGTAAGGAAAGGCGCGCGGCTGGCCGCGAAAGATATTGATGATGACATCGGCACCCTCGCCGACAACATCGGCACGCGCCAGGCCATGGAAGCGTTCGGTGGTCCCGCCATTGATGTACCGCATCGAAGCCGGATCAGCCTCGATGACCGTGCCGAACGGCGCGAAAGCATCCTGCGTCAGGGGTTCGATCGAAAGAATACGCGACATCAGGCCATCGCCCCGCGGTGCTCATTGCCGGCGGCGTCGGCATGGTCCGGTTCGACTGCCCTCGGTAAAGATGAGCGCAGATAGCGAACGGGTATGTCAGGCATTTTCGTCTCCTGGAAGCATGGATTGCAGCCGCAGGCGGGCGATCTTCTCCACCTGCGCACAGGCGGTTTCAAATTCCTCTTCGGTCGAATTGTCAATGCGCCTTTCGAACGAGGCGAGAATATCGTTCTTCGTCAGGCCCTTGACCGCGATGATGAAGGGAAAGCCGAATTTCTGCGTATAGGCCTCGTTCAGCGCCGTGAACCGGGCATGCTCGTCGGCCGAAAGGCGGTCGAGGCCGGCCGACGCCTGCTCCGCCGTCGAGTCCGCCGTCAGCTTGCCGGCGATCGCCAGCTTGCCGGCAAGATCCGGGTGGGCGCGCAGCACCGCCAGCCTTTCGCGCGGCAGACCGGCGCGAAAGGCCTGGCAAAGTGCCGAGTGCACGTTGCCGGCCGAAAGTCCCGTTGCGGCCGCCCGGTCGTAGGCCCGTTCGGCAACCCATGGAGAATGCTCGAACACGCCGCCGAAGCGGCTGACGAAGGCGTCGCGATCGGACATCAGAGAGCCCCTTCCGGCTTGTGGTGTTCATACCAGTGACGGGCGATGTCGATGCGCCGCGGCACCCAGACCTTGTCGTGCGACATGACATAGTCGATGAACCGCGCCAGCGCCGCGGCGCGGCCTGGACGCCCAACGAGGCGGCAGTGCAGGCCGATGTTCATCATCTTGGCGTTGCCTTCCTTGCCCTCCTCATAGAGCACGTCGAACGTGTCTTTGAGATAGGTGAAGAACTGGTCGCCGGAGTTGAAACCCTGGTTCGTCGCAAAGCGCATGTCGTTGGCGTCGAGTGTGTAGGGGATGATCAGATGCGGCTTGTCGGCCGTCAGCCCCGCCACCCAATAGGGCAACTCATCCGCATAGGAATCGGAGGAATAGAGGAACCCGCCCTCTTCGAGAACGAGCTTCAGCGTGTTGCTTGAAGGCTTGCCCTGGTAAAGGCCAAGCGGGCGCTCGCCGGTCAGTTCGGTATGCAGCCGAACGACTTCGCGGATATGCTCGCGCTCCACCTCTTCGGGGAAATCCTTGTATTCGAGCCAGCGCAGGCCGTGGCTGGCGATCTCCCAGCCCGCTTCCTTCATGGCGGCGACCGCTTCGGGATTGCGAGCCATCGCCAACGTCACGCCGTAGACCGTCAACGGCACGTCGCGGCTGGTGAACATGCGCCAGAGCCGCCAGAAACCGGAGCGCGAACCGTACTCATAAATCGATTCCATGTTGAGGTTGCGCTGGCCCTGCCAAGGCTGTGCACCAACGATCTCCGAGAGCAGGCTCTCGGAGGCCAGGTCGCCATCGAGGATGCAGCTTTCGCCGCCCTCTTCATAGTTGAGCACGAACTGCACGGCGATACGCGCATCGCCCGGCCAGTTTGCCTTGGGCGGGTTGCGGCCATAGCCGACGAGGTCACGCGGATAGGAAGTCTCAGACATCAAATCACCCTTCGAATTTTCCGGAACGGTATCACCGCCGACCGGATTGTCGAGACAAAATGACGTCGGTGCAGACGGTTAGCGGCCGGCCATCAGCGAGGCGACCATCCGCGACAGTGGCGGGATAGGGCCTGGCGCAAGCGTCGCCTCGGCTGCCGGCCGCTTGATCCGTTCGGCCCGCTTGGCCGCCGAAATCTTGCCGAGCGGGTGTTGCGAGTGGACGCGCATCGGCGCGCCCGATTCCTGCTCCACGAACAGCGCCAGGCTGCCGATCGTCAGCGGCGGCGCCAGGCATGGTTCGAACAGGTCGCGAAGCGGTGCCTCGATGCTGCGCATCGCGTCCAGATTGAGCGGCCCGGTCAGCATCATGTGAAAGCGATATTCATCCATCACATGAGGATCGCCCCAGCGATGCAGGTTGGAAAATTGCGGCGCCGTCAGCCTGTCGGGGTCGGAGCGCTCGATGTCGTCTTCGCTGAGCGGCGCGCGGAACGCGTCGAATTCCTGGATGATGCTGGCGGCCAGCAGATGCATCGCCGTGCTCGGGATCTGCGGCATCAGTCCCCAGCAGTGGCCGAGCCGGGCCACTTCCAGGCGCTCGATCTCGAACGGCGTCTGGGCGCCGGCAAAATGCATCAGCGCCTTGAGTAGCTGCGCCTCGTCCATATCGGGGTGAAGCCGGAAGGGCGACATCACCACCGCCTGAAAGCCGAAGCGACGCGGGACAGCCGTATGGAAGGCGATCTCGGATGCGGTCAATCCGGAGATCGATGGTAACTCGGTGGGCTCGCCGGAATAGACATTGCGGCCGAGCCAACTGGCGGCAACCGTTGAAAGCGGGTCGGCCATCGGCGGCGTGAAACAAATGGCGTAACGCATGCGCATGCTCCGGAAATCCGTTCTGGCACAGACCCGCGACAATCGATCTCGATCGTCGCCAGGGTGCGCAGGTTCAAAATCTTAGAGCTTCAACAATACCCTCCCCGGGAAGACGCGACGCTCTATTGCCCGCGTCTTAGGTGATTTGCGTGACAGCTTGACGAAGTGGAAGGGGCAATACCACGCGATTACCGTCCGGATCGCGCCCGCAGCTTTTTCGGAACCATCCCACCGACCAGCCGTTCCCCTGAGGTAGCAAACAACGATGGAGAAGAAGCGTGACCTATCACAATGCGAACCTTCAGGACGCCGGGATCAAGGAAACCCATGACCTGATCGCCAGCGACAAGGTTGAAGGCACGAAGGTTTATGGCGCCGACAACAAGCACATCGGCTCGATCGAGCGCGTTATCCTGGAAAAGCGCAGCGGTCGCGTGGCCTATGCCGTGCTCGGGTTCGGCGGTTTTCTCGGCATCGGGGAAGATCACTATCCACTGCCTTGGGCCAAGCTGACCTATGATGAGAACCTCGGCGGCTATCGGACTGATGTGACTCGCGAACAGGTCGAGCGGGCGCCGAAATATCACGGCAACGAGGAATACGACTGGAACAGCGAGAACGGACGCCGGGTCTATGACTATTACGGCGTGCCGCCTTACTGGATGTAAGGATCGGGTTTACGATCGTCCCGACATGGCTCCGCCGATGGCGGGGCCGTTCTTATGCCGCCAGCTTAAAGATGTTTCTCGCGAAGTGCCGCTATGTGATTCTGGCACAAGAAGGATCCCGGAATGTCGATCAACGGCTGGCCGGTGATCTCGTCGACGACGAAGCGCGCGAGGCGGTGGGCGATGCCGAAGCTCACCTTGAAGCCGCCTGTCAGGACCGACAGGTTTTCGTGATCCGGATGGCGCCCGGCGATCGGCTCCCGGCCGGTCGATTTCGGCCGGATGCCGGCCCAGCGCTCGACCACCTCTGCCCCGCGCAAGGACGGGACCAGCGCCTCGGCGCGCACCAGCAGCTCATTCAGCAGTTCATCCGTCGACTGCGGATCGGCATATTTGTTCTCGCTGGTGCTGCCGACCGCGATATGCCCGTCGTCATGGGCGACGATATAGACGCCGTCGGTGAAGATGACGGGCAATTGCGGATCGACATCGGCCAGAAGCAGCGCCGCCTGGCCCTTGACCCCCGTGCCGCTCGGTCCACGGAGAGGTCCCGACAGCGCATCGACGAGCGGAAAGCTGTCGACGCCGGCAGCAACTATGCAATGGCCGAAGGCGATTTCCGTGGCGTCATCGAGTTCGGCGCGGCCCTGGCCCGGATGGATTGCTCGAACGCCCGTCCCCTCGACGATCCGCACGTTCGGCGATTGCGCCAGTGCCGCACGCAGAACCGCCAGCATCTGGCGTGGAGAAAGCCGACCGCCAAGCGTATCGAACACCAATCCGCAAGCCGCCGCCTCGGCACTGAGCCATCCGGACGGCAGCTCGTCGCGCACGTGCCAGAAGAACTGGCGGTCGCCTGCCCGCCAGTTGCGGGTCGCATCCTGCTCGTGGCGAAGAGCGATCTCGCGCAGATGCGGCTTCGCAAGCGGCATGATCCGCCCGCTGCGGCGGTAACCTGCCGAAAGTCCGGTTTCGGCCTCGAGCGTTTCGATCTCGCTTTCGAGCGACACCAGGGCGTCGAACTGGAATTGTTTCTTGGCGTTCCATTTGTCCGGCATGTGCGGCATCAGCGCGCCGAGTATGCCGCCACTGGCGCCGGCCCCGATGCGATGCTCGTCGACCAGTTGCACGTCCATGCCGGTCCGTGCTGCCGTAAGGGCTGCCCAGAGCCCCATGATGCCGCCGCCGACGATCAAAAGTTCGCTCATCGATTGACCTTCTCCGGTGGCGGGATTATCGCCATCGCATGACAGGATCCGCCGCAGAACCGAACCAGCCCCCGGCCCATCAAAGCCTCGATTGGCACGAGGGCGATATGCCCTATTCCAGGGAGTTTGGCGATCATTTTTATTGCCGCACCGACGGTCGGCTCGAATGCGGACATGTGTTCCTCGCCGGCAACGGCCTGCCCGAACGCTGGGCCTCCGGCGGGGCATTCACCATCGGCGAACTGGGCTTCGGCACCGGCCTCAATTTCTGTGAAACCTGGCGGCAATGGAAAGCTACGGCGACCACGGACGGCACGCTGCATTTCGTCAGTTTCGAGCGCTTTCCCATGCAGGCGGAGGAAATCTCCCGCGCCTTGTCCCATTGGCCGGAGATCGACGCCGAACGGCTGGCCCTCACCGATCGCTGGCCGGCAACCAACGACGGCAGGATCGAGATCGATCTTGGCGATGGCGTTCGCCTGACCGTCGTTTGCGGCACAGCACTGGAGGGGCTCGCCCAAGCGAAGGAGCGCTTCGATGCCTGGTTCCTCGATGGTTTTGCACCGTCCCGCAATCCCGACATGTGGTCGGAGGAGCTGATGCGGCTGGTGTTCGACAAGACCGCGGCCGGCGGCAGCTTCTCCACCTATGCCGCCGCCGGCTTCGTTCGCCGCAATCTGCAGGCGGCCGGCTTTGCCGTCGAGAAGCGCAAGGGCTTCGCCGGGAAGCGCGAGATGCTGCGCGGAGACAAGCGCTGAGCGAGGCGAGCAGTCGGCGTCCGCGGGCATTTTGACGGCCTTTACTCCACCAGAGAACTGAACTGTCGCAAATGGCAGGGGCATGACCGCGAAAAATCTGCGACAGAAATCCATCGGCAACGCGGTGGGTTTTTCATGAACGACGATCAGTTTCCGGATGCTGCCACAGGTGAAACTTCCTCAGCCCCGCTCGAGCGGCGACGCCGGCCCGGCGGCCGCAGTGGCGAGCGCACACGAAAATCCTCAGGCGGTAAATATCTCAATCTCGTCAACACCCAGAGCAAATCCTCGGTACTGTCAGAAGACGCGCTCGAGGCGATCCATCAGGCGTCGCTGACGATCCTGGAAGAGATCGGCATGGATGTCATCCTGCCCGAGGCGCGCCAGCGCATGAAGGCAGCGGGCGCCGATATCACCCCCGGCACCGACCGCGTGCGCTTCGATCGCGGGCTGATCATGGAGATGATCGCTTCGGTTCCCTCCTCCTTCACCATGCATGCGCGCAATCCGGCCCGCAACGTCGCGATCGGCGGCAACAATCTGGTCTTCGCCCAGATCGCCAGCGCCCCCTTCGTGGCCGACCGCGAAGGCGGCAGGCGCACCGGCAATCAGGAGGATTTCCGCAAGCTGGTGAAGCTCGCCCAGTCCTACGACATCATCCACACCACCGGCGGCTATCCCGTCGAGCCGGTCGACCTGCACGCATCCGTGCGTCATCTCGACTGCCTCTCCGACATGGTGAAGCTCACCGACAAGGTCTTCCACGTCTATTCGCTCGGCCGCGAGCGGAACACCGACGGCATCGAGATCGCCCGCATCGGTCGCGGCATATCCATGGAGCAGATGGAGCGCGAACCGTCGCTGTTCACCATCATCAACACCTCCTCGCCGCTGCGCCTCGACGGGCCGATGCTGCAGGGCATCATCGAAATGTCGTCGCGCAATCAGGTGGTGGTGGTCACGCCATTTACGCTCGCAGGCGCCATGGCGCCGGTCACGATCGCCGGTGCCCTGGTGCAGCAGAATGCCGAGGCGCTGTGCGGCATCGCCTTCACCCAGATGGTCCGGCGCGGCGCGCCGGTCATGTATGGCGGCTTTACCTCGAATGTCGACATGAAGACGGGCGCACCCGCCTTCGGCACGCCGGAATACATGAAGGCGGTCATTGCCGGCGGCCAGCTCGCCCGCCGCTACAACATTCCCTACCGCACGTCCAACACCAACGCCGCCAATACGCTCGATGCGCAGGCAGCCTACGAGTCCGCGCTATCGCTCTGGGCACTGACGCAAGGCGGCGGCAACTTCGTCATGCATGCGGCCGGCTGGACCGAGGGCGGACTGACCGCCTCGTTCGAAAAATTCATCCTCGACGTCGACATGCTGCAGATGGTGGCGGAATTCCTGACGCCGCTCGATGTCAGCGAGGATGCACTCGGGCTCGACGCGGTGCGCGACGTCGGCCCCGGCGGGCACTACTTCGGCACGCTGCACACGTTGCAACGCTATGAGACAGCGTTCTATTCGCCGATCCTTTCCGACTGGCGCAACTTCGAAACCTGGACGGAGGCGGGCCGGCCGACGACCTATGACCACGCCAACCGTGTCTTCAAGCAGAAGCTCAACGAATACGAACGGCCGCCGCTGGACCCGGTGATCGAAGACGAACTCGACGCCTTCGTTGCAAAACGCAAGGAGGAAGGCGGCGTCCCGACGGATTTCTGACGGGACGCCTTGTTACATCAAGATGCGGCATGCGTATGAGAGCATTTCCGCCCTCTGCCTTACGCATGCCCAGACGGGAAACCGCTAAGCACTTTCCCTGCAAAAGCTTCAGGGATAAACGGCCGAGCGGGCGGTGGCGATCAGTTGCTCGATCGGCACAGTGACGCAGTTGCGGTCGATTTCGGCCACCGTCTTCTGCCTTACATTGGCAGAAAGCAGCTTGCGCAAATCTCCGAGCGTCCTTGGCGCCGCGCAGATCACCAGGCTGTCGAAGGCGTTGTCGTTCAGATAGCCTTCGAGCCTGCTGGCCACATCGACGGCAAAGCGATGCTTTTCCTCGCGTACCGGATCACTGCTGTATTCCATCGCCGACCGGCCATGACCGACGGACGAATGGCTGCGTCCCGGCTTGTCGGCCATGATATCCTGGGCGCGTTTCGGGTCGGTGTGAATAACCTCTTCTTCCGGGTGCTGACGTTCGTCCTTCCGCAGGTTGACGCCCTTGACGAAGCGCGCCGTATTGCCATCCGCGGCCAGTATCCAAGTCCGGTTCTGCACGATTGTCTCCCATGCAATGATGTTGCTCGTGGGCAGGCCAGAATAAGCCCTTAATAGAAACGGATGAAGCCCGATCCGGTTCCATCTTTTCCTCGATCGCGCGCACTTTTACGGTGTCATCCTACATGCGCGAGAGATAGGCGTCGAAGCTGCGCTCTGGTGACGACTGGAAATGATCGCGCTCGAGTTTCATCTCCCGGATGCGATCCACCCGGAAGTCGCGAAAGTCCTGGCGCAGCTCGCACCAGGTGGTCAGCAGCCAGTGATGGCCGAAGACGCTGAGGCCGAGCGGCCAGACGGTGCGCTCCGAGCTCTGATCGGCGAGGCTTTCATAGGCCATGCGCACCTTGCGCTCCTCGGCGATCGCCCGGCGCAGGTCACCCAGCATCGGCGGCGGCTTCGGCTGCAGCGCCGAACGGAAGGCGCGGATCGGGGCGCTGCGCAGCCGCGCCACGTGCTCGGGCGGAAGTCCGTGTTCGATCTTTTCCATGGCCTCGCGCGCGGCCTGCGCCAGCCGGTGGTCGCCAAGCATCTGCACGGCCCGCGCGCCGAAGGCCAGCGCTTCGAGCTGCTCGAAGGTGAAAGCGAGCGGCGGCGCGTCAAAGCTCTCGCGCAGGAGGTATCCGACACCGCGCTCGCCGTCGATCGGCGCACCCGAAGCCATCAGGTGTTCCATGTCGCGGTAGATGGTCCGCCGCGCCACCTCCATCTTGTCGGCGATTTCCTGCGCCGTCATCGCCCGGCCGGTCGCCCGCATGAGCTGGATGATTCGAAACAGCCGGTCGGCAGGTCTCATTCGCGTATTCCCATCGCATGTCGATGTAAGGCTATGGCCATAAGGCTGTCAGTTGCACTGTGCTTTAGTCAAGCGGCAATCAACATGGAGCATGACATGACCACCAAGAGCATCCTCGAACTCGCCGTCTGCATCGTTGTGGACAAGCCCGCGGCCGCAGCCGCGCGCCATCGGGCGATGCAGGCCGTTTCAAACTATCCGGGCTTCATTTCCTGGCGCGCCGTCGGCTCGTGCGAAAAGCCCGACATGCTCGCGGATCTGGTCGAGTGGGAAACGCTCGATGATGCCAGATCGGCAGGCGAACGCGTGCGTCGCGACCCGGATTTCGCCCCTTACATGGCGGCAATCAGCGCGGTAATGCTGATGCAGCATTTTGCTGTCGAACAGCAGATCTGAGCCGGGAGAGTACCGAGAGATGGCGGAGCCACTGAAAAACCTGTTGCATCCGGGCGTCGTCACCGCCATCGCAGACCGCCTGAGCGCGGTCTGCCCGACATTCGACCGCAAAAGGTTCGAGGCGCTTGCCAGCGACAATCTCGAGGCACTGGAACTGATGCAACGATCGCTGCAGATCCGCGATGCGCTCATCGAAACCCTACCGCAGTCCTTCCCGCAAGCCGCGGCAAAGCTTGGCGATTGTCTGCACACCGACGAGAGGCCCGGCCTCAGCGGCTGGACCCTGTTGCCCGTCAGCCAATATGTCGCCGCACGCGGGCTTGGCGATTTCGAGCTATCGCTGTGGCTGCTGCGCGCTTTGACGCCGCACTTCACCTCCGAGTTCGGTATCCGCGTGTTCATCGACACGGACCAGGAGCGGGCGCTCACGATCATCGGCTCATGGGTAACGGACGCCAATCACCATGTCAGGCGTCTGGCGAGCGAAGGCACCCGCCCGCGCCTGCCCTGGGCAATGCGGCTGCCGAAGCTCATCCGCGATCCCCAGCCGATCCTGCCGATCCTGACGGCCCTCCTCGACGACCCCGAGGACTATGTGCGCCGCTCGGTTGCCAACAGCCTCAACGACATTGCCAAGGATCACCCGGATCTGGTGGCCGGTTTCGTGGCCGAACACATGGTGGGTGCCTCGCCGGAGCGGCAGCAATTGCTGCGCCATGCCTCGCGAACGCTTCTGAAACAGGGACATGAGGCAGCTCTTTCGAACTTCGGCTTTGCCGCACCCGCCGGCATAGACGCAGCCTTCTCGCTCGACCGGTCGGACATCGCGCTCGGCGAAAGCCTCGTCTTCAAGCTTTCGGTCAGGCACACCGCGAAGACCACCCAGAAGATCATGATCGACTACGCCGTACACCACCGCAAAGCGAATGGCACGACCTCGCCCAAGGTGTTCAAGTGGACATCGGCGACGCTGGAGCCGGGCGCGACGATCAGGATCGAAAAGCGTCACGCGATTCGGCCAATCACAACCCGTCGTTACTATTCCGGCACCCATCGCGTGGTGATCCTCGTCAACGGCCAGGAGGCTGCCGACGCCGATTTCGAGCTGTCGGTCGCCGAATAGCCCCCACCTCATTTCGCACCTGCGAAAAGATGGACCTTGACTTTTGGGGCCAAAACGACGACATGGACGCAGCGTCACCTTCAGGCCGCCGCGTGAGCGCGCCCTCGGCAACACAGAAAGCCGTGAAGAAGGAAAAGCGCAACCATACGCCGTAACCGGCGACAGCACAGGCGCTTGACGACTTTTTTCTTAACCCACAAGTTCCCAATTCACGCGGGGTTCTTGACGCCAAACGACACCGGAACAGCAGATAGCGGTTCCGGCGAATGCGTTTGGCGCCCCCAAAAGGTATATACATTTGTCCACCTTCAAAGATCTTGGTCTTTCCGAACACATTCTGGAGACCCTGTCCGCCAACGGCTTCGAAAAGCCGACGCCGATCCAGGCGCAGGCCATTCCGCTGGTGTTGAAGGGCCACGACCTCATCGGTCTCGCCCAGACCGGAACCGGCAAGACGGCCGCCTTCGGCCTGCCGATGATCGAAAAGCTCGTTGCCGACGGCAAGCGCCCCGACCCGCGCAACATCCGCGCCCTGGTGCTGGCGCCGACCCGCGAACTGGTCAACCAGATCGCAGCCAACCTCAAGCTGTTCGTCAAGAAGTCCCCGCTGAAGATCGGCGTTGTCGTCGGCGGCGTCTCGATCAACAAGCAGACCGAACAGCTCGCCCGCGGCGTCGACATCCTGGTCGCAACGCCGGGCCGCCTGCTCGACCTCATCAACCGCAAGGCCGTGACGCTGACCCAGGGTCGCTACCTCGTGCTCGACGAAGCCGACCAGATGCTCGATCTCGGCTTCATCCATGACCTGCGCAAGATTTCGAAGCTCGTGCCGAAGAACCGCCAGACGCTGCTGTTCTCGGCGACGATGCCGAAGCTGATCGCTGAACTCGCCGGCGAATATCTGACCGACCCGGTCAAGGTTCAGGTGACGCCTCCGGGCAAGGCCGCCGACAAGGTCGAACAGTATGTTCATTTCGTCCCCGGCAAGGACCTGAAGACGACCATCCTCAAGAAGACCCTGACCGACAATCCGGATGGCCTGTCGCTGATCTTCAGCCGTACCAAGCATGGCGCCGAGAAGCTGATGAAGCATCTCGACCACGTCGGCTTCAAGGCCGCCTCGATCCATGGCAACAAGAGCCAGGGCCAGCGTGAGCGTGCGCTCAAGTCCTTCCGTGACGGTGAGATCCGCGTGCTCGTGGCAACCGACGTCGCTGCCCGCGGCATCGACATCCCCGGCGTCACCCACGTCTACAACTACGACCTGCCGGAAGTTCCCGATGCCTACGTTCACCGCATCGGCCGTACTGCCCGCGCCGGCCGCGACGGCATCGCGATCGCTTTCTGCGCACCGGACGAAATCCGCCTGCTTCGCGACATCGAGAAGCTGATGGGCATCAACATCGCGGTTGCCAGCGGCGAAGCGCCTGCCGACCAGGCCCGTCCGTCCAAGGGACGCGGCGGTCGCGGCAACGGCAATGGCAACGGCCAGCACCGCGGCAATGGCGGCGGCGGCCAGCGTCAGGACGCCCGCCCGCGCCGCGAACGCCCGGCTCGCCAGTCGGCACTGGCTCCAAGCAGCTTTGCCGGTGACGATCTTCTGCGCGACGACCGCCCGAAGCAGGACCGCCGCGATCAGCGTCCGGCTGGCCAGCCCCACGCCGACGGCCGTTCGGAAGGCAACCGCAACCACGAACCCAAGAAGCACCACGGTCGTCCCGGCCAGAAGCCGGGCGAATGGCGCAACAAGGGCCCGCGCCCTGAAGGCCAGGCCGGCGACCGCCGCGAAGGCGGCCAGGGCGGCATGCGTCGTGGCGCCGGCCTGGCCTTCAG
>Ga0247819_10000372_pt1 | contig 27569 bp, 26 predicted proteins | sample 13C_Xylose_Day6_FD_193428 | JGI IMG/M metagenome (GOLD analysis project Ga0247819, IMG submission 193428) | Soil microbial communities from agricultural site in Penn Yan, New York, United States - 13C_Xylose_Day6 | ecosystem: Environmental > Terrestrial > Soil > Agricultural land | place: USA...
AACGGACGGTGAAACCTCCGGCCGCCGGACCGTTCCCGCACCCCCGGGCCACCGGCCCTGTCGGTGCGCGCGGGTAGATTCACAGGCAGGCCGGTGCGCCATCCGCAGGCACCGACCGGCCGGACCGACGACTGCAGGAGTGATTCGCGTGGATCGTGTCGCGCTGCGCGGCCTGAAGGCCCGTGGGCATCACGGGGTGTTCCCGAAGGAGCGCGAGGAGGGCCAGACCTTCATCGTGGACCTCGTCCTCGGCCTGGACACCCGGCCGGCCGCGGCGGACGACGACCTGACGAAGACCGTGCACTACGGGATCGTCGCGGAGGAGGTCGTGGCCGTCGTGCGGGGCGAGCCCGTCAATCTCATCGAGACGCTCGCCGAGCACATCGCCCAGGTCTGTCTGAAGCACGACATGGTGCGGGAGGTCGAGGTGTGCGTCCACAAGCCCGACGCGCCGATCACCGTGCCCTTCGACGACGTGACCGTCACCATCACCCGGAGCCGCGTATGACCAGGCCGTCCCACCAGGGCCACACCGACCCGACGGTCCAGCCCGTCCCCGCCTCCGTGGTCGAGCGGGTCGACGCCGCCGACACCACCCTGCAGAACCCGAAGCGGGCCGTCGTCTCCCTCGGCGCCAACCTGGGCAACCGCCTGGAGACCCTCCAGGGGGCCGTCGACGCCCTGGAGGACACCCCGGGCATCCGGGTCAAGGCGGTCTCCCCGGTGTACGAGACGGAGCCGTGGGGCGTCGAGCCCGGCAGCCAGCCCTCGTACTTCAACGCGGTCGCGGTCCTGAAGACCACCCTGCCGCCGTCCTCCCTGCTGGAGCGGGCGCACGCGGTCGAGGAGGCCTTCCACCGGGTCCGCGACGAGCGCTGGGGCCCGCGCACCCTGGACGTGGACATCGTCTCCTACGCGGAACTCCACTCCGACGACCCGCAGCTCACGCTCCCCCACCCGCGCGCCCACGAGCGCGCCTTCGTGCTCGCCCCCTGGCACGACGTGGACCCGCAGGCGGAGCTGCCCGGCCACGGCCCCGTCGCCGATCTCCTCGGCACGGTCACCCGCGAAGGCGTCACGCCCCGCCAGGACCTGGAACTCCGGCTGCCCGAGTAGCCGTTAAGGTCGACACGACCACATTCCGGGGCACCGTCCGGGGAACGCGAAGGGACACCGTGAAAGAGCTGCGCATCAGGGTGCTGGCCGGCGTCTTCGTCGTGGCCGGGATCCTGTCCTGGGCCGGCGCCCGCCTCTGGAACTCCGTGGGCTCCCTGCCGAGCGTGCCGGTGGCCGCGCCCATCGTGCTGGCGCTGATCGCGGTGGTCCTCGCGGCCACCGCGCTCTCGATCCGCGCCCGTCTCAAGGCCCAGCGCGAGCGGCAGCCCGACGCCAAGGGCGTCGACCCGCTGATGGCGGCCCGGGCGGTCGTGTTCGGGCAGGCCAGCGCCCTGGTCGCCGCCCTCGTCGCCGGCATGTACGGCGGCACGGGCGTCTTCCTGCTGGAGTTCCTGGACATCCCCGCCCGCCGCGACCAGGCCATCTACGCCGGCTTCTCGGTGCTGGCCGCCCTCGGCGTCATAGCGGCGGCCATCTTCCTGGAGCGCGTCTGCAAGCTCCCGGAGGACGACGACAACAACGGCCAGGGCGCGGCCCCGGCGGCGTGAGCGGCCGTCAGCGCGCCATGATCAGGCTCATCGCCTCGTTGCGGGTCGCCGCGTCCCGCAGCTGACCGCGCACCGCCGAGGTGAGCGTCTTCGCGCCGGGCTTGCGGATCCCCCGCATCGACATGCACATGTGCTCGCACTCCACCACCACGATCACCCCGCGCGGCTCCAGGATCTCCATCAGGGAGTCCGCGATCTGCGTGGTGAGTCGTTCCTGCACCTGCGGGCGGCGGGCGTAGACGTCCACCAGCCGGGCCAGCTTCGACAGGCCGGTGATCTTGCCGCTGGTGGCCGGGATGTACCCGACGTGCGCGACGCCGCGGAACGGCACCAGGTGGTGCTCACAGGTCGAGTACACCTCGATGTCCTTGACCAGCACCATCTCGTCGTGACCGAGGTCGAACGTCGTCGTCAGCACGTCCTCGGGCTTCTGCCACAGCCCCGCGAATATCTCCCGGTACGCCCGCGCCACCCGCGCCGGGGTCTCCAGCAGGCCCTCGCGGTCCGGGTCCTCGCCGACCGCGATCAGCAGCTCGCGTACGGCGTTCCGTGCCCGCTTCTCGTCGAACTCGCCGATCGGGGTCACGCCGTCCAGCGTCACGGGGTCGGTCATCAGAGGTGCCTCGTTCCTGTGTCCTCACGCGTGAGGGGCACGCGTCTCAACTGCGGGTATACACAAACGCCGCGCCCCCCAGGCTAGAACCAGGGGGGCGCGGCATCCATTCCGGGCCCGGTGGGGCCACCGGGAGCCTCGGGTCAGCTCTCGGGGCGTTCCTCCGGGGTCCGCTCGGGCGCCGGGGCGGGCTCCGCCGTGGTGCTCTTGGCGGTGCTGATGGCCGGCGTCGCGCCGTTCGCCCCGTTCGTCAGGGCCAGCTCCTTGGGGGAGAGGACCGGCGGACGGGTGGACGGCGTACGGCGCGAGGAGCCGGTCCAGGCGGGCCGGGGCGGGCGCTTGACGATCGGCGCGAAGACCTCGGCGATCTCCTCCTTGCCCAGCGTCTCCCGCTCCAGGAGGGCCAGGACCAGGTTGTCGAGGACGTCGCGGTTCTCGACCAGGATCTCCCACGCCTCGTTGTGCGCGGTCTCGATGAGCTTCTTGACCTCTTCGTCGACCAGCGCGGCGACCTCTTCCGAGTAGTCGCGCTGGTGGGCCATCTCGCGGCCGAGGAAGGGCTCGGTGTTGTCGCCGCCGAACTTGATGGCGCCGAGCCGCTCGGTCATGCCGTACTGGGTGACCATCGCGCGGGCCAGTCCGGTGGCCTTCTCGATGTCGTTGGCGGCACCGGTGGTGGGGTCGTGGAAGACGAGCTCCTCGGCCGCGCGGCCGCCCAGCATGTACGCGAGCTGGTCCAGCATCTCGTTGCGCGTGGTGGAGTACTTGTCCTCGTCCGGCAGCACCATGGTGTAGCCGAGGGCACGGCCTCTGGACAGGATGGTGATCTTGTGGACCGGGTCGGAGTTCGGTGAGGCCGCCGCGACCAGGGCGTGTCCGCCCTCGTGGTACGCGGTGATCTTCTTCTCCTTGTCCGACATGATCCGGGTCCGCTTCTGCGGGCCCGCGACCACACGGTCGATCGCCTCGTCCAGCATGTGGTTGTCGATCAGCTTCTGATCGCTGCGCGCGGTCAGCAGCGCGGCCTCGTTCAGCACGTTGGCCAGGTCGGCGCCGGTCATGCCGGGGGTGCGGCGGGCGACGGCCGAGAGGTCGACGTCCGGGGCGACCGGCTTGCCCTTCTGGTGCACCTTGAGGATCTCCAGCCGGCCCTGCATGTCCGGGCGGTCGACCGCGATCTGGCGGTCGAAGCGGCCGGGGCGCAGAAGGGCCGGGTCGAGGATGTCGGGCCGGTTCGTCGCGGCGATGAGGATCACGCCGCCCTTGACGTCGAAGCCGTCCATCTCGACGAGGAGCTGGTTCAGGGTCTGCTCGCGCTCGTCGTGACCACCGCCGAGGCCGGCGCCGCGGTGGCGGCCGACCGCGTCGATCTCGTCGACGAAGACGATGGCGGGGGCGTTCGCCTTGGCCTGCTCGAACAGGTCACGGACCCGGGAGGCGCCGACACCGACGAACATCTCGACGAAGTCGGAACCGGAGATCGAGTAGAACGGCACACCGGCCTCGCCCGCCACGGCACGCGCGAGCAGGGTCTTGCCGGTACCGGGCGGGCCGTAGAGCAGGACGCCCTTGGGGATCTTCGCCCCGACGGCCTGGAACTTCGCCGGCTCCTGCAGGAACTCCTTGATCTCGTGGAGCTCCTCCACCGCCTCGTCGGAACCGGCGACGTCGGCGAACGTCGTCTTCGGGGTGTCCTTGGTGATGAGCTTCGCCTTGGACTTCCCGAAGTTCATGACCCGGGAGCCGCCGCCCTGCATCTGGTTCATCAGGAACAGGAAGACGACCACGATGAGGACGAACGGCAGCAGCGACAGCAGGATGCTCACGAACGGGTTCTGCTTCGACGGCGACACCGTGTAGCCGTCGGGGATCTGCTTGTTCTGGAACTTGTCCTGCAGCGTGCTGGCAATCGTGACGCCCTGATCGCCGATGTAGCTCGCCTGGATCTTCGAGCTGCCCTCGACCTTCTGGCCGTCCTTGAGTTCGACCTTGATGGTCTGTTCGTCGCCGGTGGTCAGCTTGGCCGAGTCGACCTTGTTCTCATTGATCGCCTGGACGACCTGGCCGGTGTCCACCGTCTTGTAGCCGCCGGACGAGCCGACGACCTGCATCAACACGACCACGGCAAGGACGGCCAGCACGATCCACATGACCGGCCCACGGAAGTATCGCTTCACGTCCATCCATACGGAGCGGTGCCGCCCCGTCCCTCCTGCCATAGTGAGTTTGATAAAGGCTGTTCTTCGGACGGTACCCCAGCTTCGTCCCCCGACGCTGCGGAGGACGGCCGGCAATCGCGTCCACGCATGCTCCAACGCCGCGGAGCCCGCCGGGGTTCCCGATCACGTACGGCGGGCCGGGCGCCGGGGCTCAGCCGCCGTAGACGTGGGGCGCGAGCGTACCGACGAACGGGAGGTTGCGGTACTTCTCGGCGTAGTCCAGGCCGTAGCCGACGACGAACTCGTTGGGAATGTCGAAACCGACCCATTCCACGTCGATGGCGACCTTGGCGGCCTCGGGCTTGCGCAGCAGCGTGCACACCTTGAGGGAGGCGGGCTCGCGCGAGCCGAGGTTGGAGATCAGCCAGGAGAGTGTCAGTCCGGAGTCGATGATGTCCTCGACGATGAGGACGTGCCGGCCCTTGATGTCGGTGTCGAGGTCCTTGAGGATCCGCACCACACCGGAGGACTGCGTGCCCGCCCCGTACGAGGACACGGCCATCCAGTCCATCGTGACGGGGGTGGACAGCGCCCGGGCGAGGTCCGCCATCACCATCACCGCGCCCTTGAGCACGCCGACGATCAGCAGGTCCTTGCCCGCGTACTCCGCGTCGATCTTCGCTGCCAGCTCCACCAGCTTGGCGTCGATCTCTTCCTTGGTGATGAGCACCTTCTCGAGGTCGGCACCCATGTCGTTCGCGTCCACCCGCATCACTTTCGGTCGTCCCACCGGCCGGTCCGGTCCGCCCCGCGACTCGTACGGGTCGGTGGGGTCCGGATTCAGCCCTGCCGAATCACCAGTCTGCCACCCTGCCGGCGGGCGACGACCCGGCCGGGGAGATTGATGGCCCCCTGGCCGCGCCAGCCGGTGATCAGCCGGTCCACCTCCTCGATGTGGCGGGCGAACAGCGAACCGGCCGGCGCGCCGGCCTCGATGGCGGCGCGGCGCAGCACTCGGCGGCGCACGGCGGGCGGCAGTTCGTACAGCTTGGCGCACTCCAGGCGGCCGTCGGCGTCGCGGACGCCGGCCTCGGCCCGGCCGGCCCACGCGTCGAGGGCGTCGGCATCGTCACGGGAGAGCTGGGCCGTACGGGCGAGGGCCTCGACGACGCCCTTGCCGAGGGCCTTCTCCAGGGCGGGCAGGCCCTCGTGGCGGAGCCGGGAGCGGGTGTAGGCGGGGTCCGTGTTGTGCGGGTCGTCCCAGACGGGCAGGGACTGGGCCATGCAGGCCTTGCGGGCGGTCTGCCGGTCGACCTGGAGGAAGGGGCGCCGGTAACGGCCGTCGGCCCCCGAGACCGCGGCCATTCCCGACAGGGAGCGGATGCCGGAGCCGCGGGCGAGGCCGAGGAGGACGGTCTCGGCCTGGTCGTCGCGGGTGTGGCCGAGCAGGACGGCGCAGGCGCCGTGCCGCTCGGCGACGGCGTCCAGGGCGGCGTAGCGGGCGTCCCGGGCGGCGGCCTCGGGGCCGCCGTCGCGGCCGACGGTGACGGCGACGGACTCGGCGGGTTCGAGGCCGAGTTCGGTCAGGCGCAGGACGACCTCGGCGGCGCGCAGGTCGGAGCCGGCCTGGAGGCCGTGGTCGACGGTGACGCCGCCGGCGCGGACGCCGAGGCGGGGGGCTTCGAAGGCGAGGGCGGAGGCGAGCGCCATGGAGTCGGCGCCGCCGGAACACGCCACGAGCACGAGCGGCGAGGGGGGCTGCTCGTGCGGGGGGCGGCCCGGTGTCCGGCCGTGGCCGTCGCGGATGTCGGTCAGGACGCGGCGGACCGCCAGGCGTATCGCCGCGACCGCAGGATGGGGACCCATGTCCGGTTCCCTTCATGAAGTTTTCGGGGGGTGAGCCCGAGATCGGTCACTCAGAGTGTGTAGATGGTGACAGAACCGGGCCGTTCCCCGAGCATTGCACGCCTACTCCGGACTCACGGTCCCTCGGACGGGTGATTGGAGGGGCGTCCGTCTGCCGTCGGCCGTGCGCGGCGCATGACGGGGCGCGGGGCTCAGGCTTCCGGTTTGCGGTGCACCCGTGTGATCCAGTCCGCAGGTTTGGCGATCTCCGCCTTGGTGGGGAGGGTGTTGGGCGAGGTCCAGACGCGGTTGAAGCCGTCCATGCCGGCCTCCTCGACGACGGCCCGCACGAAACGTTCGCCGTCGCGGTACTGGCGGAGCTTGGCGTCCAGGCCGAGCAGCTTGCGCAGGGCCATGTCCAGGCGGGAGGCGCCCTTGGCGCGGCGCTGCTGGAACTTCTCGCGGATCTCGGAGACGCTCGGCACGACCGCGGGGCCGACGCCGTCCATGACGAAGTCGGCGTGCCCCTCCAGCAGCGACATCACGGCGGTGAGCCGGCCGAGGATCTCCCGCTGCGCGGGGGTCTGCACGACCTCGACCAGGGAGCGTCCCTCGTCGCCCTCCTCGCCCTCGGGACGCCCGCCGGCCAGCGACTGCGCGGCCTCGCGGATGCGTTCCAGGACGGTCATGGGGTCGACGTCGGTCTCCTCGAGGAACGACTGGATCTCGCCCTCCAGGTGGTCCCGCAGCCAGGGCACGGCGGTGAACTGGGTGCGGTGCGTCTCCTCGTGGAGGGTCACCCACAGCCGGAAGTCGTGCGGTTCCACGTCGAGTTCGCGCTCCACGTGGACGATGTTGGGGGCGACGAGCAGCAGCCGCCCGGCGCCGTTCGCGCCGGCCGGGAGGTCGCGGGTGGCGGGGGCGAAGGTCTCGTACTGGCCGAGGACGCGGGAGGCCAGGAAGGAGAGCAGCATCCCGAGTTCGACGCCGGTGACCTTGCCGCCGACGGCGCCGAGGACCGCGTTGCCGGGGCCGGTGCCGCGCCGCTCCTGCATCTTGTCGAGGAGCGGTTTGAGCAGTTCGCGGAAGCCGGCGACGTTGGCCCGGACCCAGCCGGGGCGGTCGACGACGAGGACGGGGGTGTCGTGGGTCTCCTCGGTGCCCAGACGAGTGAAGCCCCGGACGTGTTCCTCCGAGGCCTTCGCGTGCCGGCGCAGTTCCGCGACGACGGCACGGGCCTCGTCGCGGCTCACGTCGGGGCCCGGTCGCATGAGGCGGGTCGCGGTCGCGACCGCGAGGTTCCAGTCGACCATCCCGGAAGAAGCGGCACCACCGATGCTCGTCATGCGTCAACGGTACGTGAGTGGGCCGGTTGGGGGCAGGGCGGCGAGGTGACGGGGCGAAGCCCCCGGGCCCCCTCGCGCGGTTCCCCGCGCCCCTGCCGGGGTCACCGGCAGCCGCAGGTGGCCAGGGCTGTGGCGGCCTTGTCCAGCGCGGACTGGGCGGCCGCGGGGTCGGTGGTGGCGTTCGCCAGGAAGGCGAAGGCCAGCAGGCGTCCGTCCTTGTCGACGACGGTGCCCGCCAGGGTGTTCACGCCGGTGAGCGTGCCGGTCTTGGCGCGTACGACGCCGGCCGCGCCGTCGCCGTAGCGGCCGGCCAGGGTGCCGGTGAAGCCCGCGACGGGCAGCCCCGTCAGGGCGGACCGCAGCTCGGGGTGGGCCGGGTCGCCGGCCTTGACGAGCAGCGCGGTGAGCAGGTCGGCGGTGAGCCTGTCGCGCCGGTCGAGGCCGCTGCCGTCCTTGACGTCGGCCCCCTTCACGGGGAGGCCGAGCTGCTTCAGCCGGGCGGTGATCGCCTCGCCGGCGCCGGCGAAGTCGGCGGGCTTGCCGGTGGCGAGCGCGGTGTGCCGGGCGAGGGACTCGGCGAGGTCGTTGTCGCTGTGGGTCAGCATCCGCTCGACGAGGGCGGAGAGCGGGGGCGAGGAGACCGTGGCCAGGGTCGAGGCACGGGTGGTGGCCTTCGAGGGGCCGGGGGGCGTGGTCTTGATGCCGTGTTCCTTGAGGAGGTCGCCGAACTTCCGCGCGGCGTCCGCCGCCGGGTCGGCGACCCGCGCGGCCGGCCCGCTGGAGGAGCCGTCGGTGCGGCCCTCGTCGGCCATCAGCGGGGTGACCGCGGCGAGGTTCGGGTTGACCCCGATCGGGTGGATCGTGCCGCCCTTGTAGAGGGTCGTGTCGTACGACAGCGTCACCTCGCGCACGCCCTTCCTGGCCAGCGCGGCGGCGGTCCGGTCCGCGAGCTCGCGCAGGCTCGCCGGCCCTCCCGCGGCGTCCTTGTCCTTGCGCGCGGTGAGGGTGGGGTCGCCGCCGCCGACCAGGACGACCTCCTCGGTGTCGGGTTCGTACACCGTCCGGGTGGTGAGGCGGTGGTCGGCGCCCATGGCGGAGAGCGCGGCGACGGCGGTGGCGATCTTCGTGGTGGAGGCCGGGGTGAGGGCTTTCCCGGTGCCCGGGCCGGTGCCGTAGAGCCGGGTGCCGGTGGCGACGTCGACCACGGCGGCGGAGCGGTCGCCGAGCGCGGGGTTCTTCAGCAGCGGGTCGAGGACGGTGGCCAGGGCGGTGCCGCCGGGCGCGGACTTCACGGTGGTGGCGGTGCCGCCGAGGCCGGTGAGCACGGACGCGGCAGGCGGGGCGGCCCGCGGTCCGCGGGGCGGAGTGCCGGCGTTGGCGCGGGCGCCGCCGTGATCTGTGCCACGCGCGGCGCCGAGGGCCACGGCCCGGTCCCGCTCGGCCGTACGCTGACCCGAGGAGTCCCAGGGACCGGCGGCGGTCACCACTCCCGCGGCCAGCGCCAGACCGGCGGTGGCGGCGGTCGCGGTGAACTGCCAGGTCCTCGGCCGCGCGACGCGCGGGACCCGCGGTGATCCGGGCCGGTCCGGCCGCCCGAACCGTGGCCCGAGGGCCGCGGCGACGCGCGCCAGACGCGGCCGTACGGTCTCCGCGGCCCGGGCGAGACGCGGCCGGACGGCGTCCGCGATCCGCACGACGTGCGGTCCCGCGGCCCGCCAAGGCCTCCGCTCTGGCACGACCACCAGCCCCTTTCGCGATCACACACCTGCGTGAGGGACACTTAACCACCAGAACTATGTGCTGATCATGGAGGAGCGTCCGGTGGAGTTCGACGTCACGATCGAGATCCCGAAGGGTTCGCGGAACAAGTACGAGGTGGACCACGAGACGGGTCGGATCCGCCTGGACCGTCGGCTCTTCACCTCGACCGCCTACCCGACCGACTACGGCTTCGTCGAGAACACCCTCGGCGAGGACGGCGACCCGCTGGACGCGCTGGTCATCCTGGACGAGCCGACGTTCCCGGGCTGTCTGATCCGCTGCCGCGCGATCGGCATGTTCCGGATGACGGACGAGGCCGGCGGCGACGACAAGCTGCTGTGCGTCCCGTCGACGGACCCGCGGGTGGAGCACCTGCGCGACATCCACCACGTGTCGGAGTTCGACCGCCTGGAGATCCAGCACTTCTTCGAGGTCTACAAGGACCTGGAGCCGGGCAAGTCGGTCGAGGGCGCCAACTGGGTCGGCCGGGTGGACGCCGAGGCGGAGATCGAGCGGTCCTACAAGCGTTTCAAGGAGACGGGCGGCCACTGAGCCCCTCCCGCCGCGGAACGCGGAACGGGCCGTACGCGTGGGCGTGCGGCCCGTTCTGCTGTCCGTGCGCATACTGAGGCGGTAGGGGGCAGGCTTACGGACGTCGCCCGGACGGTGTCGTACAGGGAGAGCGGAGCAGGTGAAGGACGCGGAGGACCGCAAACCGGATTCGGACGAGGCGAGGAGCGCGTACACGCCTCCGGCGGCTGTAGCGGCGCCGGCCGAGCCCGATTCGTCGACGACGTCCGAGTTCGCCGTACCGCGCGGGCTGGCCGTCCCGAGGACCGGCTCGGAGTCCGAGACGACGTCCGAGTTCGCCGTTCCGGACGGCCTGGACGTGGCCCCGCCGCCGCCGGCCGACGGGGAGGGGTCGGCGTTCAGCACGCCGAGGACGTACAACGCGAAACATGCGGCGGCGTTCACTCCCGCGAGCGGCATACCGCTGGTCCGGCTGGCCCAGGACGTGCCGTGGCAGGACCGTATGCGCGCGATGCTGCGCATGCCGGTGACCGAGCGGCCGGCACCGGAGGCGCCGCACCGGCACGACGAGACGGGGCCGGCCGTGCCCCGCGTGCTGGACCTGACGCTGCGTATCGGGGAGCTGCTGCTGGCCGGCGGTGAGGGCGCCGAGGACGTGGAGGCGGCGATGTTCGCCGTGTGCCGCTCCTACGGCCTGGACCGCTGCGAGCCCAACGTCACCTTCACCCTGCTGGCGATCTCCTACCAGCCGTCCCTGGTCGACGACCCGGTGTCGGCCTCCCGTACGGTGCGCCGCCGCAGCCCCGACTACACCCGGCTGGCGGCGGTCTACCAGCTGGTGGACGACCTCAGCGACGTCGAGACCCATGTCTCGCTGGAGGAGGCCTACCGGCGGCTGGCGGAGATCCGCCGCAACCGGCATCCGTACTCCGGCTGGACGCTGACCGCGGCGAGCGGGCTGCTCGCGGGAGCGGCCTCGGTGCTGGTCGGCGGTGGCGCACTGGTGTTCGTCGCCGCCGCGATCGGCGCGATGCTCGGCGACCGGCTGGCCTGGCTGTGCGCGGGACGCGGGTTGCCGGAGTTCTACCAGTTCACGGCGGCCGCGATGCCGCCGGCCGCGATCGGGGTGGCGCTGACGCTGGCGCACGCGGACGTGAAGGCGTCCGCGGTGATCACCGGTGGGCTGTTCGCGCTGCTGCCCGGGCGGGCCCTGGTGGCAGGCGTGCAGGACGGTCTGACCGGCTTCTACATCACCGCGTCCGCGCGTCTGCTGGAGGTCCTGTACTTCTTCGTGGGCATCGTGGCCGGGGTGCTCACGGTGCTGTACTTCGGCGTTCAGCTGGGCGCCAACCTGGTCCCGGACGCGGCGCTCGGCGGCAAGCCGCAGCCGCTGTACCAGATCGCCGCGTCACTGGCGCTGTCGCTTGCCTTCGCCGTGCTGCTCCAGCAGGAGCGGTCCACCGTGCTGATGGTGACCCTGAACGGCGGCGTGGCCTGGGTGGTGTACGGGGCGATGCACTACACGGGCGAGATCTCGCCGGTGGCGTCCACGGCCGTGGCGGCGGGCGTGGTGGGCCTGTTCGGGCAGCTGATGGCCCGGTACCGGTTCGCCTCCGCGCTGCCGTACACCACGGCGGCGATCGGGCCGCTGCTGCCCGGTTCCGCCACGTACTTCGGACTGCTGGGCATCGCCCAGAGCGAGATCGACTCGGGTCTGACGTCCCTCACGAAGGCCGTGGCACTGGCCATGGCCATCGCGATCGGGGTGAACCTCGGGTCGGAGATCTCCCGGCTCTTCCTGCGGATCGGCTCCGCGGAGAAGCGGCGGGCCGCCAAGCGGACGCGGGGCTTCTGACGCGGGTGCCGTCCCGCGGTGGGGCGCGGGTGCCATCCGGCCCTGGGCCCGAGGGCCCGATGAGCGGGGGCGGCCGCGGGCCGGTGGGGCCTTTCGCGCAGTTCCCCGCGCCCCTGGGGGGTTTCAGTGGCCGCGGTTGTACGGCTGCTGGGGGTTGTAGTGCTCGTCGCCGTACGGCTGCTGGGGCTGCTGCGGATAGCCCTGGTTGCCGTACGGCTGCTGGGGCTGCTGCGGCTGCTGGGGGTAACCCTGGTTGCCGTAGTGCTGCTGGGGCTGCTGGGGGTAGCCCTGGTTGCCGTAGTGCTGCTGGGGGCCGGTCGGGGTGATGCGGCGCAGCTGGGTCGTGGCGTCGTCCATGACGGGGGCCTGCGGGGCGGTGGCCGGGGCCTCGGCGGCGGCGCGCTTCTTCTTCCCGCGCTCGCGCAGGTACTCGATGATGATCGGCACCACGGAGATGAGGACGATCAGGACGAGGATCGGCTCGATGTTGGTCTTGATGAGCTCGATCTGCCCGAGCCAGTAGCCCGCGAGGGTGACACCGCAGCCCCAGGCGACACCGCCGATGACGTTGTACGTGAGGAAGGTGCGGTACTTCATCCGGCCGGCGCCGGCCACGATCGGCGCGAACGTGCGCACGATCGGGACGAAGCGCGCGAGGACGATCGCCTTCGGGCCGTACTTCTCCATGAACTCGTGGGCCTTCTCCAGGTTCTCCTGTTTGAAGAGCTTGGAGTTCGGCCGGCTGAACAGCTTGGGCCCGAAGAACTTGCCGATCATGTAACCGACCTGATCGCCTATCACGGCGGCCAGCACGATCAGCGTGCACACCAGCCACAGCGGCTGGCTGATGTAGGTGCCCTCGGCCACGAAGAGACCCGCCGTGAACAGCAGGGAGTCACCGGGCAGGAACGCGAAGAGTCCGGACTCCGCGAAGACGATCAGCAGGATGCCGGGCAGGCTGAAGGTCTCGATGAGGTAGTCCGGGCTCAGCCACTCAGGGCCGAGCGCAAGCGTGGTCACGGGGATGTGGCTCCTGCAGCTGGGGGTCGGGGTGGGGGGCTGGCTGCCCAAATTATGAACGCAGCCGACGTGGCCCGGGTTCCGCGGGGGTACCCAGGATGCCCTGTGACCCGCCCCGGACAAAGCCGTGAGCCGTGGCCCGGGGGCCGCACCGCAGGTCGTGGCCCGGTGGTGAGCCGGGCCACGGCGCTCAGGAGGTGTGCCGCGCGGCGTTCGCGAGGATCGCGTCGCGCATGTAGGCGGCCAGTCCCGGCCCTGCCGCGTCGATGTTCCGCGTGAAACGTTCGTCCGACACGTACATCTCGCCCAGGCAGGTGTGCATCTCGTACCCGCAGTCGTAGTGGTTGCGGGCGATCCCCTGCCGGTGGTCCTCGGCGGCGTCCATGGCCCCCTCGGAGTCGGCGGGCTCACCCGCGTCCATCAGGGCGACGAAGCGCCGGGTGAGCTCGTCGGCCTCGTCCTGGAGGCGCTGCCAGTCCTCCTTGGTGTACGAGGCGGTCTTCCGCCTGGACTGACGGTAGGCGTCGGTGTCGCCCCAGCGCTCCTTGACCTCCTCCTCGTACTGGTCGGGGTCGAAGTCACCGAAGACCTCGAACTTCTCCTCCGGCGTGAGGTTGATTCCCATACTGCGTGCCTCCATGGCGTGTTCCACGGCGGCCGCCATCTTCCGCAGCCTCTCGATCCGGTCGGTCAGCAGTTCGTGCTGTCGGCGCAGGTGCGCGCGCGGGTCCGCGTCCGGGTCGTCGAGCAGCACGGCGACCTCCTCGAGCGGGAAGCCGAGCTCCCGGTAGAACAGGATCTGCTGCAGCCGGTCGAGGTCGGCGTCGGCGTAACGCCGGTGCCCCGCGTGACTGCGCCCGCTCGGGACGAGCAGGCCGATGCCGTCGTAATGGTGCAGGGTGCGCACGGTGACCCCGGCGAAGCCCGCGACCTGTCCCACGGAGTAGCTCACTTCCGCTCCCTTCTCGGTACGCGCTCCAGCGTGGGTCCTCACGCCGCGTGAGGTGCAAGCCGCTTCCGGGTTTGCCGCCTTTGCCCCCTTATCGTGTGCGCGTGGCCCAGGACAGCGCAGAGCAGGCATCCCCCGCCGCCACGGCACGCACCCTGCTGCCGACCCTCGTCCCCGCGCTGCTCGTGGGCATGGTGGCGAGCCTGATCCTGGTGGGGGTCAGCACGGCGGCCGAGCAGCTGCAGGACGTGCTCTGGCAGAACCTGCCGGACGCGCTCGGCGTCGGCAGGTACTCCGTGCCGTGGATGTTCGTGATGCTCTTCGCCACCGGGGTCGCGGTCGGGCTGGTGGTGTGGAAGGTCCCGGGCCACGCGGGCCCCGATCCGGCGAGCACCGGACTCGACGCACCCGTGCTACCGCCCGCTGTGCTGCCCGGACTGCTGCTGGCGACCGCGCTCATGCTGGCCGGCGGACCCAGTCTGGGACCCGAGAACCCGATCATCGCCGTGAACGTCTCGCTGGCGGTCCTGGTGGGCACCCGGGCCTTCCCGGGTGCCCCCGAGCGGGGCTGGGTGGCGCTGGCGGAGGCCGGGACGATCGGCGCGCTGTTCGGCACGCCGGTCGCCGCCGCGCTGATCATCTCCGAGGCGCTGGCCGGGGAGCGGACCAAGGGGCAGCTGTGGGACAGCGTCTTCGCGCCGCTGGCCGCCGGCGCGGCAGGGGCGCTCACCATCACGCTGGTGTCGCGGCCGAGCTTCGACCTCCATCTGCCGCCGTTCGGACAGCCCGGCTGGGGCGACCTGCTCGCGTCCGTGGTGGTGGCCGCGGTGGGCGCGGTGCTCGGCATGTGCGTCGTGTACGCGTTCCCGTTCGTCCACGGGGCCTTCGGACGGTTGCGGCACCCGATGCTGATGCTTCCGGCCGGCGGGCTGGTGCTGGGGGCCCTGGCGGCCCTGGGCGGGCATCTGACCCTGTTCAAGGGGCTCGACCAGATCGCGGAGCTGGCGCGCGATCCGGACGGCTGGTCGGCGGGCGAGTTCGCCACGATGACGGTGGTGAAGCTGGCCGCGATGCTCGTCGCCGCGTCCTGCGGCTTCCGGGGCGGGCGGATCTTCCCGGCGGTGTTCGTCGGCACGGCGCTCGGGCTGTGCGCGCACGCGCTGGTGTCCGGGGTGCACCCGGCGGTGGGCGTGGCGGCGGGCGTGCTGGGCGTCCTGCTGGCCGTCACCCGGCAGGGCTGGCTGAGCCTGTTCGTCGCCGCCGTCCTGGTCGTCTCCCCCGGCATCCTCGCCCTGCTGTGCGTCGCCTCCCTGCCGGCCTGGCTGCTCGTCACGGGCCGCCCGTTCATGCGGCTGCGGGCGGACGGGACGGCGGCGCGCTGAGCGTGCCCCACCCGTGCGCGGCGCGCCGACGCCGGTGGTGGGCGGCGGCCGGGTCCCCTTCTCCGGGAGCGCGGCCGCCGGCCACCGGCACGGGCGCCGCTACCGGCCGAGCCGCGTGAACCGCCGTACCGCCAGCGGGAGGAACACCGCCAGCAGGGCCAGGGGCCAGAGGACGGCGGCCCCCACGTGGTCCGGCTGCCCGCCGGGAGCGCCGAACAGGTCGCGTACGGCCGTGGCGGTGTGGGACAGCGGGTTCCACTGGACGGCCGTGCCCAGCCAGCCGGGCATGGAGTCCGGGGTGGCGAAGGCGTTGGACAGGAAGCCGACCGGCCAGACCAGGATCTGCACGGCCTGCACCAGCTCCGGCTTCCCGGCGACCAGCGCCAGGTGGATGCCGATCCACAGCATCGCGAACCGGAACAGCAGGAGCAGTCCCACGGCGCCCAGGAAGCCGGCCGGGCCGCCCTCGGTGCGCCAGCCCAGCGCGGCGGCGACGGCGAGCAGCACGCCCAGACCGAGCGCCGACTGGAGCATGTCGGCGACGGAACGGCCGACCAGCACCGCGCCATTGGCCATCGGCATGGAGCGGAAGCGGTCGATGACTCCCTTGTCGAGGTCCCGGGTGACGGCGATCATCGTGCCCTCCAGGCCGAAGGCCATGGTGAGCGCGAGCATGCCGGGGACCAGGAAGGCGAGGTACTCCCCGGTCACCCCCCGGCCGCCGCCGACCAGATAGCCGAACATCAGCAGCAGCATCACCGGGAAGACCAGGTTCACCACCACCGCCACCGGCTGCCGCCCCCAGTGCGCGAGCTCCCGGCGGGTCATGGTCCAGGAGTCGGTCAGCGTGTGGGCCATGGCGGTCACGCGGCCTCCTTCACTCGTTCGTCCCCGGTGAGGTGCAGGAACACCTCGTCGAGCGTGGGTCCGCGCAGGGCGATGTCCTCGGCTTCGACGCCGGCCTCCTCCAGCGCGCGGACGACCCCGGCGAGGGCCGCCATGCGGTCGGTGACCGGGGCGCTCAGCAGCCGCCGGTCGGCGTCCACGGTGACCGCGTCCTCCGGCACGGGCAGCAGGGCGACGGCCGCGCCCAGCTGCCCGGCGTCGCGCAGGACGACGTCGATGCGGTCGCCGCCGATGGCCGCCTTGAGCTCGTCGGCGGTGCCGTCGGCGATGACCCGGCCGGCGTCCACGACCGAGATGCGGTCGGCGAGCTGGTCGGCCTCCTCCAGGTACTGGGTGGTGAGCAGGACCGTCGTGCCGCCGCCGACCAGGGAGCGGACCGAGTCCCACACCTCCGCGCGGCCGCGCGGGTCGAGGCCGGTGGTCGGTTCGTCCAGGAAGAGCACCTCGGGTTCGGTGATCAGGGACGCGGCGAGGTCGAGACGGCGCCGCATGCCTCCGCTGTACTGCTTGACGGCCTTGGGCCCGGTGCCGGAGAGCGCGAAGCGCTCCAGGAGTTCCTCCGCACGCGCGCGGGCCCGCCGGGCGCCCAGGTGGTGCAGGCGGCCGAACATCTCCAGGTTCTGCAGGCCGCCGAGTTCCTCGTCGAGCGCCGCGTGCTGGCCGAGCAGCCCGATGCGCAGCCGTACGGCGTAGGCCTCGCGCACGACGTCGTGGCCCGCCACCTCGACCCGGCCCGCGTCGGGGTGGAGCAGGGTGGCCAGGATCTTCACCAGGGTGCTCTTGCCCGCGCCGTTCGGCCCGAGCACTCCGTGCACCGTGCCGCGCGCGACCGTGAGGTCGAGCCCGTCCAGTGCGGGTCTGCCGTTCTTGCCGCCGCTGCCGCCGTAGGTCTTGCGTGCTTCCTCGACGGTGATCGCCGCGTCGGACACTGGGACTCCCTCGTTAGTCAAACTTGACTACTCGGGCGACCGTATACCCGTGCCCTTCATTGGTCAAACTTGATTAGTGACGGTCCCCGGGATGCCGCTCCCCCGTCGCGTACGGGTTCTCCTCGCCCTCGGCCAGCACGCCGACGAACGGCTCGCCCTCGCCCGCGAAGGTGTAGGCGCCGCCCCGGATGCGTTCGATGAGGCCGCGGGTCCAGGCGGCGCCGGTGTCGGCCGAGTGGACCCAGAAGTCCATGATCTCCCCGATGTGGCCGAGCTGCGCGGGCCCTTCCTCGGGCGTGTAGTACTCGGTGACGGCCTTGCGCCACTCACCGATCGCACGCATCCGCTGCTCCAGCAGGGAGAGCGCCTCACGGCGCTCCAGGTCGACCATGAGGCCGAGTCCGGCCGAGAGCACGTCCGGCTTCTGGTCGTAGGAGGTCAGGGCCTCGCGCAGCAGCCGGAAGAACTCCTCGGTGCCCCGCTCGGTGATCTCGTACTCCGTGCGCGGCGGGCCGCCGGCCGTGGACGGGGCGATCTCGTGCGCGTGCAGCAGTCCCTGCTTGGCCATCTGCTTCAGCGCGTGGTAGATCGAGCCGGGCTTGGCGTTGGACCACTCGTGCGCGCCCCAGTACTCCAGGTCGTTGCGCACCTGGTAGCCGTGGGCCCGCCCGTGCTGCCGCACCGCGCCCAGCACCAGGAGACGGATCACTGACATGCGGTCCAGGGTAGGCCGCGCGGGGCCGCTCCCTGGAGCGGCCCCGCGCTGTTGGGCGCTCAGAAGGGGAAGCCGCTCCTGCCGTGCTGGACCGAGATCCACTTGGTCGTGGTGAAGGCGTCCAGCATCGTGTCGCCGTTCAGCCGGCCGCTCCCGGAGTGCTTCTCGCCGCCGAAGGGGACGATCGGCTCGTCGTGCACGGTGCCGTCGTTCACGTGGAACATGCCGGTGTCGATCTGCTTGGCGAAGTTCACGCCGCGCTCGACGTCACCGGTGTGCACGGCGCCGCTGAGGCCGTACGGGGTGTCGTTGACGATGCGCACGGCCTCCTCCTCGCCGTCGAACGGGACGAGGAAGACGACGGGTCCGAAGACCTCCTGCCGCAGCAGCGCCGAGTCCGCGGGCAGGCCGGTCAGCACGGACGGCTCGACCAGGTTGTTGGTGCGGTTGCCGCGCACCAGGGCGGTGGCGCCCTCGGCGACCGCCTGCTCGACGACACCGGAGAGGGCGTCCGCCTGACGGGAGTTGATCACCGGGCCGATGACGGTCCCGGGGTCGCGCGGGTCGCCGGCCTTGAGGGACTTGACCTTGGCGACGAACTTCTCGGTGAACGCGTCGGCGACCGACCGGTCGACCAGGACGCGGTTGGCGGCCATGCAGACCTGGCCCTGGTGGACGTAGCGGCTGAACACGGCCGCGTCCACGGCGTAGTCGAGGTCGGCGTCGTCGAGGACCACCAGGGCGCTGTTGCCGCCGAGTTCGAGTATCGAGCGCTTGAAGAGGGAGGCGCAGACGGTGGCCACGTGGCGGCCGACCGAGTCCGATCCGGTGAAGGAGATGACCTTCGGGACCGGGTGCTCCAGGAAGGCGTCCCCGATCTCCGCGATGTCGGTGATGACGACGTTGAGCAGACCGCCGGGCAGGCCCGCGTCCTCGAAGATCTTCGCCACCAGGGAGCCGCCCACGATCGGCGTGTTCTGGTGCGGCTTGAGCACCACGCCGTTGCCGAGGGCGAGCGCGGGGGCGACCGACTTGAGGGCGAGCAGGAAGGGGAAGTTGAAGGGGCTGATCACGCCGACGACGCCGACGGGCACGCGGTAGACGCGGTTCTCCTTGCCGTCCACCGGCGAGGGGATGATCCGGCCCTCGGGGCGCAGCGCCAGGTGGACCGCCTCGCGCAGGAACTCCTTGGCGAGGTGCAGTTCGAAGGCGGCCTTCAGGCGTGTGCCGCCGAGCTCGGCGACGATCGCCTCGGCGATCTCCTCCTCGCGCTCCTCGACCAGCCGGAGCGCCTTCTCGAACACCGTGCGGCGGGCGTACGGGTTGGTCTGCGCCCACTCCTTCTGCGCGCGGGCGGCCGCCCGGTACGCCTGATCGACCTCGTCGACCGTGGCTATGGTGATCGACGCGAGCTTCTCGTCGTCGTACGGGTTGAAGTCGATGATGTCCCAGGAGCCGGAGCCCGGGCGCCACTCACCGTCGATGTACTGCAGAGCCAGGTCGGTGAAGTACGACGACATGTGATCCCTCAATCCCCTTGCCGCACCAGCAGAACACTGATCGATTCCGTGCGATCTGATTGCACGTCATCGTACTTGTGTTTTATGTGACTTGAGGGAATTCCGGGGGACGGTCCTCAGGACAGCTGCAGCAGGCCGCGCAGCAGGTCCCGGCTCTCCGAGGGGCCCGGGCTGTCGTGCTGCAGCTCCTTGAGGGCCTTCTCGTACTGGGCGACGTCCTCGGCCTTGTCGAGGTACAGCGCGCTGGTGAGCTGCTCCAGGTACACGACGTCCGACAGATCGGACTCGGGGAAGCTGAGGACGGTGAACGCGCCCGACTCGCCGGAGTGCCCGCCGAGGCCGAACGGCACGACCTGCAGCCGGACGTTGGGCCGCTCGGAGACCTCGATGAGGTGCTGGAGCTGTCCGCGCATCACCTCGCGGTCGCCGTACGGCCGGCGCAGGGCCGCCTCGTCCAGGACGACGTGGAACTCGGGGGCGTTCTCCGAGACCAGGTACTTCTGCCGCTCCAGGCGCAGCGTCACCCGCCGCTCGACGTCCTCCTCGCTCGCGCCCTTCATGCCGCGCCGCACCACCGCGCGGGCGTAGTCCTCGGTCTGCAGCAGACCGTGCACGAACTGCACCTCGTAGGCACGGATCAGCGAGGCGGCGCCCTCCAGACCCACATAGGTGGGGAACCAGCTCGGCAGCACGTCCGAGTAGCTGTGCCACCAACCCGCGACGTTGGCCTCCTTGGCGAGGGAGAGCAACGAGGTGCGCTCCTGCTCGTCCGTGATGCCGTACAGCGTCAGCAGGTCCTCGACATCCCTGGTCTTGAAGCTCACCCGGCCCAACTCCATCCGGCTGATCTTCGATTCGGAGGCGCGGATCGAGTAGCCCGCCGCCTCCCGCGTGATCCCCCGCGCCTCACGCAGTCGCCGCAGTTGTGATCCGAGCAGCATGCGCCGCACCACCGATCCCGGCTCTCCCGCGCTCACGTTCGCCAGCCTCCCCAACGTCCTCAGGGCCCGCAGTCTGCCACTAAAACACTTCGAGCAGTACTCGTCCGGTTACGGAAACGGAATCCAGCCGAGGAATCCGATCAAGAAGGAACACGGAACGGGCACGGAACGGGCAAGCCAGAGCAAGGATGCGGCAACGGGACAGCCATGGAAAGGACAGGAAGAGGACGGAAAAATTGGCCAACAAACCAGTACGGGAGGGTCGAATTCGGTCAGCTGCACGTGCATCTGCCCTTGCATCTGCTGTACGCATCCGAAACCATGGTCTCCGCACCACCGCAGCCTCGCTACGACCGCGAATTCCCGGGAGTGCCTCGCATGGGGACGAATGGATCGACCATGCTCGAGCCGTTACGGCAGGGCCTTCCGCCGCTGAACCTCGCGGCCGCGTCCGACGCCGCCTCCTGCGCCCTCCCCGCCCGCTACGAAGCGGTGCGCGAGGCCCGGCAGTTCACCCGCGGGACACTGGACCAGTGGGACCTGGGCGACCGTTTCGACGACGTGTGCCTGGTGGTCTCGGAGCTGGTCACCAACGCCCTGCGGCACGGCCTGCCGGCCGGCACCCCGCGGCCGAACGCGCCGGACCTGCCGGTGCGGCTGCATCTGATGCGGTGGACCGAGCGGCTGGTGTGCGCGGTGCGCGACCCCAGCGACGAGAGCCCGGTCACCCGCGAGCCGGACGACTGCTCCGCCGAGTCGGGCAGGGGGCTGTTCCTCGTCGAGTCCTTCAGCGACGGCTGGGGCTGGCACCCCATGGCCGGCGCGCTCAGCGGCAAGGTGGTCTGGGCCCTGTTCCGGCTGCCGCGTCCCGCCGACGGCCCCTGTCCCCGCGCATGACGGACCGCGGCGCGCCCGGGCGCCGCGGTGCTACGCGCGTCCCCGGCGCCTGAGCGGCTCCGGGCGCGGGCGTCCGCCGCGGCGCACCGGTCAGCCTGCGACCAGGTGGTCGAACTCGCCGTCCTTCACGCCCAGCAGCATGGCCTCGATCTCCGCGCGGGTGTAGACGAGCGCGGGACCGTCCGGAAAACGCGAGTTGCGCACGGCGACCTCTCCGCCGGGCAGCCGGGCGAATTCCACGCAGGACCCCTGCGAATTGCTGTGCCGGCTCTTCTGCCAGGCCGCGTCGTGCAGCCGGGTGGCAGCCATGCCGTTGTACACGCCGGACGCGTCGGCACCGTCGTACACGTCACCGTCGTACGAGTCGTGGTCCACAGGTCGCTCCCCGCTGGTGCACTGGCTGGTATGGCCATTGATGCATGGTCAACTGACCGGGATCATAGCTTTGTTCATGTGCAAATGCATGGGCAGATGCACGTGCACGCGGGGTGTTGCTCCGATTACAGCCGTGACGATTGCGCCGTGCCCGCTTTGACGGACGCTTTACCGAACCCCCGCTCCTCTAAGAGACGCGTGCGGGGGCTTTTGTGTTCCCTCGTGTTCCCTTGTGTGCCGCCCACATGCCGGAAGGCCGCTTCCCGCTTCGCCCCTTCCCCGCGCGGACGTCCGCGAGGTGCGTCACCAAGGGCTGGTGGGGTGCCGGGTGAGTCCTGTTAGCTGACCGCGGTCGTCCGGCCGACGGGGCCGGCGCAATCAAGGGGGGCTTGCAGTGACTTCGGTGGCTTCGGTGACGTACTCGGCCGCGACGCGCGCGTCGCGGCCCCGGCGCGCACGGGCCGCGGCCGCGGCCCTGGGACTGGCGGGCGCGCTCGCGCTGACGGCGTGCAGCGGGGACGGCTCCGACGACTCCGCGGCCACCCCCTCCCCGTCCGCCTCGGCGAGCGCGGACTCCGGCGGCGGCAGCGGTGACTCCGGCGCGAGCCGGGCCCCGGCGGGCGAGCTGGAGGGCAGCTGGCTCACCACGGCCGACGGCAAGGCGTTCGCCCTCATGGTCACCGGCGAGGAGGCCGCGCTCTTCGCCACCGGCGGCACCGTGTGCAGCGGTACCGCGCGCAAGCAGGACGGCACCCACGCGATCCGCCTGAAGTGCGCCGACGGCAGCGAGGACCGGGCGAACGGCACGGTGGACTCGGTCGGCGAGAACTCCCTGAAGGTCACCTGGGAGGGCGGCCCGGGCAGCGAGACGTACACCAGGGCCGAGGGCGGCTCCCTCCCGACGGACCTGCCGACCGCGGGACTGGGCTCCTAGAGGGCCTGTCTGACGGCGTCCGGCGGGGCGGACGGGCGGCGCGTGCGTGATGATGGCCGGTGGGCACCGTCACGAACCAGAGGATCACTCATGCGCACCACGCCGCTCGCCGTCCCCGCCGTCGCCGCACTCCTCCTGCTGACCGCCTGCGGCGCCACCGGAGGCGACGGGGACGGCGACGGGAAGCGGGAGAACACCGCCTGTTCGATGGACACGGTGAGCATGGAGGTCGGTCCGGCCAGCGTCGCGCCGGCCGCCGGGGACACCGGTGAGGTCCCGGTCAGCTTCACCAACCAGAGCGGGACGTGCACCGTGGAGGGCTTCCCCGAGGTGGAACTGACCGGTGACGGCGACTCCGCCTCCGCCGAGGTGCCGCCGGCCGGGGGCGCCAGGGCCCAGAAGCTGACCCTGGCCAAGGGCGACTCGGCGTCCTTCACCCTCACCTACGAACGCGGCACGCGCGGCGACGGCGCCTTCGACGCCGAGAACCTGCGGGTCGAGCTGTCCGGCAGCCAGGTGTTCCGCTGGACGTACGGCCCGGTCGCCTCCGACGGCGAAGGCGGCCACAGGATCTCCGTGAGCGCCTACCAGCAGGCGGGCGACTAGGGCCTGCCGGACGGCCGGGGCGGTCAGGGCAGGTGCGGGCGGGCCCTGACCTGGGCGTCGTCCGCCGCGCGGGCGCCCTCCTCCCAGCCCGCCGCGTCGGTCACCCCGCGCAGCCGGGTGGTCGTGGTCTCCGGGAAGAGCCGGTCCGTGCGCTCCGTGACCGCCACCGCGCGGGAGGCGAGGACGGGAAGCAGATCGTCGCTCACCGGGGTCTCGGCGGCCGCCGCGAGACGCGCGCCCACGCGGTGGGCGTAGGACGCCAGGAAGGACTGCCGGAAGGTCTTGGTCCGCTTGCGTCCGCCCGCCCGCTGCGCGGCCTCCGCCCTGGTCATCGCCGTGGTGGCCTGCACCAGCAGTGAGGTGTAGAGGAGTTCGACCGCCTCCAGGTCGGAGGCGAAGCCGACCACGGTGGAGAAGCCGAACGGTTCGTTCCACACGGCCCGGCAGTGGTTGGCGCCGGCCACCGCGTCCAGCAGCACCGCCTTGGCCTGCTCGTACGGCGGCTCCACGCCGATCCGGCAGGCGCCGGGCGTCTCGGCGGAGGCCCCGCGCGCGGCGAGCAGCGCCTCGTCGACGCTGTGCCGTGCCATCAGCTCCTGCGCCTTGGCGCTGAGGGCTTCCGCCTCCTCGGGGAACCCGGTCGCCTCCGCCTTGGCCAGCAGCGCGCGGATGCGGCCGAGCATGCGGGACTCCGGGCGCCGGTCCCGCGGGTCCGGCGCGGCCGTCTCGTCGAGGGGTTCGAGGGCGGGCAGCCGCAGCAGCAGCCGGTACAGCTCCAGCACGGCCGTGACGTACGGGAAGCGGTCACCGCGCGGGGCGGGGTCCGCCGCCCCCAGCTCGTCGAGCTGGGCCGTCCAGCGGGGTCCGCGGGGTGCGGGGTCGCGCCGGGCCTGTGCGCGGATCAGCGCCGCGGCCAGCCGTACGTGCACGTCGTCGAGCTCGCGCCGGACGATCCGTACGACGTCGGCCGGCTGCCAGCCGCGCTGCCAGGCGGCCGCCACGAACTCCTCTCCGCGCCGGGCGAGTTCGGCGTCGGCGGCCGGATCGGCGGCGAGCAGGGAGGCGCCGGTGTCGAGGGCGGCGTCGCCGGTGTCGTAGAGGGCGGCCCGGAAGGCGCGGTCGACGGTGCTGGACGTACTCACGGGCCGATCGTGCCATGTCCCGGGGATTCACCCCCAAGTGTCAACTCCGGGTTGACACTCCTTCACTGTCAACCTACGGTTGACACATGACGACGAACCCCGCCATCAAGTCATCCGTCCGTCTCGACGACCTCATCGCGGCCATCAAGAAGGTCCACGAGGAGCCCCTCGAACAGCTTCAGGACGCGGTGCTCGCCGGAGAGCACCTCGGCGACGTGGCCGACCACCTGATCGGCCACTTCGTGGACCAGGCACGTCGTTCGGGCGCCTCCTGGACCGACATCGGCAGGAGCATGGGCGTCACCCGGCAGGCGGCCCAGAAGCGCTTCGTGCCCAAGGAGGGCAACGACCTCGACCCGAGCCAGGGCTTCAACCGCTACACGCCCCGCGCGCGCAACACCGTGATGGCCGCGCACCAGGAGGCGCAGACCGCGCACCACGCCGAGGGCCTGCCCGAGCACCTGGTCCTCGGTCTGCTGGCCGAGCCGCAGGGCCTGGCGGTCAAGGCGATCACCGAGCAGGGCGTCACCGTGCCGGCGGTGGCTGAAGCCGCCCGCGCGGCGCTCCCGCCGGCCGTCGAGGACGCCCCCGAGCTGGTGCCGTACGGTCCGGCCGCCAAGAAGGTCCTGGAACTCACCTTCCGGGAGGCCCTGCGCCTCGGCCACAACTACATCGGCACCGAGCACATCCTGCTCGCCCTGCTGGAGCACGAGAACGGCGAGGGCCTGCTCAGCGGCCTCGGCATCACCAAGGCCGCCACCGAGCGGTACGTCGCCGACATGCTGGCGCAGTACGTCGAGACCCGTACGGAGGACGAGTCCGCGCCGGACGCCTGACCCGGGGGTCGTTGTCAGACCCCCCTGCCACACTCACGGCATGGCCGACCGGTGGGCACTCGCTCCGGCCGAGGAAGGCGGCGTGGACGTCGCCCCCCTCGGCCCGGACGGGCTGCCCGCCGCTCCGGTGCGGCGGGAGGCGGACCTCGCCGAAGCCGTGCGGAGCCGTCCCGGTGTCACGCGGTGGGTGTGGCGGTCCACCGCCGAGGTCTACCCGCGCCTGCTCGCCACGGGGGTGCGAGTGGAGCGGGCGTACGACGTCGAGACCGCCGAGACCCTCCTCCTCGGCCACGAGGGGCGGTACGGGGAGCCCCGTGCGGCCGCGGCCGCGCTGGCCCGGCTGCGCGGCGGCCCCGTACCGCCCGATCCGCCGCAGCGGCACGCCGAACCGGGCGCCCAGTCGCCCCTCTTCGAACCCCGGGGCACCCCGCTGCCGCTGCCGGACCTCCTCGCGGTCTACGCCGAGCAGCAGCGGCGCACCGACGCGACCGCGCACCCGGACCGGATACGGCTGCTGACGGCCGCCGAGTCGGCGGGCATGCTGGTGGCCGCCGAGATGAACCGCACCGGGCTGCCCTGGCGTGCGGACGTCCACCGCGCGGTGCTCCACGACCTGCTCGGCGAGCGGTACGCGGGCGGCGGCGAGCCGCGCAGGCTGGCCGAGCTCGCCGACGAGGTGTCCGCGGCCTTCGGCCGCCGGGTCCGGCCCGATCTGCCGGCCGACGTGGTCAAGGCCTTCGCGCAGGCAGGCGTGAAGGTGGCCTCGACCCGCCGCTGGGAGCTCGAGTCCGTCGACCATCCGGCCGTCGCGCCGCTGATCGAGTACAAGAAGCTGTACCGGATCTGGGTCGCCCACGGCTGGTCCTGGCTGCAGGACTGGGTGCGCGACGGCCGGTTCCGGCCCGAGTTCCTCGCGGGCGGCACCGTGACCGGCCGCTGGGTGACCAACGGCGGGGGCGCCCTGCAGATCCCCAAGGTGATCCGCCGCGCCGCCGTCGCCGATCCGGGCTGGCGGCTCGTCGTGGCCGACGCCGACCAGATGGAGCCCCGGGTGCTCGCGGCGATCTCCCGGGACCCCGGGCTGATGGAGGTGGCCGGCCGGGAGAGCGACCTGTACCAGTCGGTGTCCGACCGGGCGTTCTCCGGCGACCGCGCCCAGGCCAAGCTCGCCGTCCTCGGCGCGGTCTACGGCCAGACCTCCGGCGACGGCCTGAAGAACCTCGCCGCGCTCAGACGCCGCTTCCCCAGGGCGGTGGCCTACGTCGACGACGCCGCCCGCGCGGGCGAGGAGGGCCGGCTCGTACGGACCTGGCTGGGCCGCACCTGCCCGCCGGCCGCCCGTACGGGCGACGACGCGGCGGAGGAGGCGGGCATCCCGGTCGCCGACGAGGGGACCCCCGACGGCGACCGCGCCTGGGTACCGGGCTACGCCTCGACCGACGCCCGCGCCCGCGGCCGCTTCGCCCGCAACTTCGTCGTCCAGGGCAGCGCCGCCGACTGGGCCCTGCTGCTGCTCGCCGCGCTGCGCCGGACCCTGGCGGGCATGGCGGCCGAGCTGGTCTTCTTCCAGCACGACGAGGTGATCGTGCACTGTCCCGAGGAGGAGGCGGAGACGGTGGTGGCGGCGATCCGGGAGGCCGCGGAGCTGGCCGGCCGGCTGACGTTCGGCGAGACACCGGTGCGGTTCCCGTTCACCACGGCGGTGGTGGAGTGCTACGCGGACGCCAAGTGAGCGACGGCCGGGGAGGCCGCGCGCGGTTCAGGAGGGCTTGACGACGGAGACCACGGACCAGCGCAGCGCGCTGCCGCCCGAGTCGCCGCAGCGGACCACCTGAAGCCTGGCGTCGTTCCCGGCGGAGCCGCCGCCGGCCACACTCATGCACAGGCCGCTCGCGACGTTGCGGATCCAGTGACCGCCGGACTTCGGGTCCAGCCACCACAGCTGGTTGTCCGCCCTGGACCGGGCGCAGTGGTACTCGGTGACCTTGGTACCGGGGGCCACGCCGCCGTAGTTGGGCAGGTCCATGCACAGCCCGTCCTTGCGGTTCCGGACGACGAACAGGCTCGCGCCCTGGGGCCCGCCGTCCGCGTCGGTCACCTCCAGGTCCCAGAGCTGGTTGTCCCCGGTGGTGGGCCGGCAGTTGTACTGGCTCACCGGCCCGTCGACCGAACCCTTGTCGAAGTAGGGCAGGTCGGCGCACTTGCCGGTCGCGACGTTCTTCAGCTGCGCGTTGACCCTGGTGGAGAGGGCGTTGGCCAGTTGCCGCGGGGTGATCGCGGGGGACTTCGCCGCCTTCGGCTTCCGCTCCTCGCCGCCGGCCTTCTCCGCGGTGCCGGGCGTCGGCGAGGCCTTCACCACGGCGACCGCCTCGCCCGAACCGGCGCGCTCCGGCTTGGACTTGGGCTCTGCGGCGGCTGGGGAGCCGGACGCCTCCCCGGTTCCGCTCGGCGACGCCGAGGGGGACGGGGCCGCCGCCCGGTAGTCGGCGGCCGGGAGGTCCTCGGACGTACCGGGATCGAGCGTCGTCCCGCCGACGGGAGCCGTCCCGACGGTCCGCTCCTCCTCACGGTCCATCCCGAGTACCAGCAGCGGCACGCAGATCAGCACCGCCCCCACGAGCGCGGCGGCGGCCACCATGGGCC
>Ga0247819_10000376_pt1 | contig 27449 bp, 25 predicted proteins | sample 13C_Xylose_Day6_FD_193428 | JGI IMG/M metagenome (GOLD analysis project Ga0247819, IMG submission 193428) | Soil microbial communities from agricultural site in Penn Yan, New York, United States - 13C_Xylose_Day6 | ecosystem: Environmental > Terrestrial > Soil > Agricultural land | place: USA...
AGGACCAGTCCGCAGACGTGCGGATTGTCCGCCGCCGCCGCCTGGGCGATCAGGGCGCCTTCCGAATGACCGATCAGCCAGACGCAGGGCGCGTCTGTCTTCTGTGCGGTGAGAGACGCCCAGGCCTTGGCGTCGTCGATATAGGTGTCGAAGGTGAGGTCAGCCTCGCTGGTCGCGGCGGGGGCGCTGGCGGCGATGGCGCGCTTGTCGAACCGGACGGTGGCGATGCCGCGCTCGGCCAGGCCCTCGGCCAGTTGGCGATAGACGCCGCCGGTGACGCCGATGGGGCTGTTGCCGTCGCGGTCGGTGGGGCCGGAACCGGCGATGATGACGGCGGCGGCGCGCGTCGGGCCGTCCGGCGTCAGCAGGGTTCCGTGCAGGGCGGCGGGCGTGGAGGCCAGCTCGACGGGCGTCGAAACCGGCGAGAACAGCAGGGCGGCGGCGAGGGTCAGCATGCTTGTCTCCGTCTTGAAGGGGGTGAGATCAGAAGGGTTGCCGGTCAGGGTCGGCGCGCCAGACGCGCCAGCTCTCGAAGACCGACCAGGCGGCGGCGATCAGAACCCCGGCGATCAGCAGGCTGAAGCCCAGCGGCTGGGGCAGGACAGGGGCGGTGATCAGGCCGAGCAGACCCAGCCAGAACAAGAGGCGGCCCGCCAGCCGGTTGGAACGGTCCCAGGCCAGGCGGCTCTTGTAGTTCCAGGGGGTGCGGACGCCGATGACGGGGTTGGGCGCGATCCGTCCCATGAAGGCGCCCAGGACGGCGAACAGCAGGCTCATCAGGGCGGCCGTCATGGCCATGGACAGGCCCGGTTGCGAAGCGCCGCGTCCCAGGATCATCCACACCATGAAGCCGCTGGTCCCGACGATGGCCAAGAGGGAGACCAGTTGCCCGATCTCGAGACCGCGACGTCGCGCGGCGTCCGGGGTACGCTTGGCGTACCAGCTCATCGGTCCGGCGGTGATCGCCGCCATGAAGGCCATGAAGCCGATCAGGCCCGACAGTTCGCTGCGGTCGCCCCAACGGTCGGGTTGGCCGTGAATGTCGAAATGCATGGGGATGGCGCCTGTCGGGCCGGCGATCTGGACGCCGATGGCGACTGCGATCAGGCCGACGACGGTCAGACCGGTCAGGGCGTCCAGCAAGGTAAAACGGGGAATGGTCATGTCGGCGTCTCCTCCTCATTCGTCCTGCCTGTTCCGCTCAGGTCCATGAGGAAGGCCAGAGCTTCTTCAACCGCCGATATCTCCAGCCGGTAGCGGATCGACTGGCCGTCGCGTTCGGGGCTGACCAGACCAGCCTCCTTCAGCGCATTGAGGTGGCCGGTGATCGTCGGCCAGCTCATGTCGAAGACGGCGGCGATGTCGCCGGACGCCAGCGGTCCCGCCCTCAGCATGGCGATGATGCGTCGTCGCACCGGATGGGACAGGGCCTTGAACAGGCTGTTCATGAGGGAGAATCCTAATTAGGAATTTAGCTAAATGCAACCCGTGTTCGGTCAGGCGCGGCTGGCCTTCGGCGGTCGCCCGGCCTATGGCTGAGGTCGTTTCCCCTGCTGCGAGTCGTTCTCATGGAAATCCGCGATCAGATTGTTCTCATCACCGGCGGCGCGCGCGGCGTGGGCGCGGCGGCGGCGCGGGCCTTCGCCGGTCAGGGCGCGCGGGTGGTCATCAACTGGCGCGCCAGCGGCGAACAAGCCGAGGCTCTGGCCGCTGAGTTGGGCGAGCGCGCCGTCGCCATCAAGGCCGACGTGACGGACCGCGCAGCGGTGGAGGCCATGGTGACGAAGGCGCAGGCCCATTTCGGCGCGCCGATCAGCACCGTGGTCAACAACGCGCTCGACTACAGCTTCAACGGCGACGCGCGCGCCCAGATGGCCGACATTCCGTGGGAGGACATGGACCGCCAATTCTCGATTGTGATCCGCGGCGCCCTGAACGTCATCCAGGCGACGACGCCGGGCATGAGCGCGCAGGGCTTCGGCCGGGTGGTGAACATCGGCACCAACCTGTTCCAGAATCCGGTGGTGCCCTATCACGACTACACCGCCGCCAAGGCGGCCCTGCTCAGCCTGACGCGGACGGCGGCGGGTGATCTGGGCCCGTCGGGCATTACGGTCAACATGGTCTCGGGCGGGCTGCTGCGGACCACGGACGCCAGCGCGGCGACGCCGGACGCGGTGTTCGACCTGATCGCCGGAATGACGCCGCTGCGCTCGGTGACGACGCCGCAGGAGTTCGCCGACGCGGTGCTGTTCTTCGCCTCGCCGTGGAGCCGGGCGGTGACAGGCCAGAACCTGGTCGTTGACGGCGGGCTGGTCAGGGACTGAAGACGAAAAGGCCCCGCTGGCGAACCGGCGGGGCCTTTGTCTTTAGCGGCGAACCGGGGTCGCGCCCTCGAAGGTCATGAAGCGGGCGGGGGCGCCGCCGCCGAAGCGCATGACGTCATAGCGTTCGGGGGCGTAGCCCGGGGCCTCCATGCCGGGCGAGCCGGTCGGCATGCCGCCCACGCCGATCCCGCGCGCGGCGCCCGGGGATTTCAGGAAGGCGTCGACGGCGGCGGCGGGGACGTGGCCCTCGATCACCTTGCCATCGACGACGGCGGTGTGGCAGCTCCAGAGGGATTCCGGCACGCCGAGGCGGACCTTGACCGGGGCCAGGTCGTCGGTCGAGACGACGCGGATGGCGTAGCCGGCCTTGCGCATATGCTCGACCCAGCCGCCGCAGCAGCCGCAGGAATCGCTCTTGTAGACGGTCATGTCTGAGGCCTGGGCCACGGTGGGCAGGCCGTTCAGCAGGAAGCCCGCGCCGCCCAGGAGGACGGCGCCGAAGGCGAGGGTGGCGATCTTCATCCGGTTCATGATCAGGCCGCCTCGGCCGGATAGCCGGCGTCGTTCAGAGCGGTCATCAGGGACTGACGGTCGGCGCTGGTGGCGACCTCGACGCGACGGGCCTCGATGTCGGCCTTGATTGCAGCCGAGGCGTCGACGCCGTGGATGGCTTTCTCGACGCTGGCCACGCAGCCGCCGCAGCGGATCCTGGGGATGGTCAGGGCGATCATTGGGGAACTCCTTGGGAAACAGCGGCGGGCGATCCCGCCAGGTCGGACAGGATGGGGCAGTCGGGGCGGTCGTCCCCGGCGCAGCAATGCGACAGGGTGCGCAGGGCGTCGGCCATGGCCTGCATCTCCTTGATGCGGGCGTCGAGGTCGGCGACGTGCTTTTCGGCCATGGCCTTGACCTCGCGGCTGGGCCGGTTGTGGTCGCGCCACAGGGACAGCAGGCGGCTGATCTCCTCGACCGAGAAGCCCAGACTGCGAGCGCGGCGGATGAAGCGCAGATCGTTCAGGTCGCGCTCGCCGAAGTCGCGATAATTGCTCTCGGTCCGCTCCGAGGGCCGGATCAGGCCGACGGACTCGTAGTAGCGGATCATCTTGGCCGAGACGCCGGTGGCCTGGGACGCCTTGCCGATGTTCATTGAGCGGCTCCGTGGATCTGGGGTTTGAAGGCGCGCAGGCGCAGGGCGTTCAGCACCACGCTGACGCTGGACAGGGCCATGGCGCCCGCCGCCAGCATGGGCGACAGCAGATAGCCGAAGGCCGGATAGAGGACGCCCGCCGCGACCGGGATCAGCAGGACGTTGTAACCAAAGGCCCAGGCCAGGTTCTGGCGGATGTTGCTCATGGTCGCCCGCGACAGGCCGACCGCGCTGACGGCGCCGCGCAGGTCGCCGCCGGTCAGGACCACGTCGGCGCTTTCGATGGCCACGTCGGCGCCGCCGCCGACCGCCAGGCCGACATCGGCCGAGGCCAGGGCCGGGGCGTCGTTAACCCCGTCGCCGACGAAGGCGATGCGGCGTCCGCCGGCCTTCAGGGCGGTGATGGCGGCGACCTTGCCGTCGGGCATGACCTCGGCGTGGACCTCGTCGATGCCTAGACGACGCGCGACGGCTTCGGCGGTGCGGCGGTTGTCGCCGCTGATCATGGCTGTCTTCAGCCCCATCTCGTGCAGGGCGGCGATGGCGGCGGGGGTGGTCGGCTTGATCGGGTCGGCCACGGCGATGACGGCCGCCAGCTGACCGTCGATGGCGGCGTAGAGGGGCGTCTTGCCCTCGTCGCCCAGACGGGCGGCGGCCTCGGCGAAGGCGCCGACGTCGTGGCCCAGATCAGCCATGTAGCGGTCGGCGCCGACCTCGATGCGGCGACCCGCGACCAGACCCGCCACGCCCTTGCCGGGCACGGAGGCGAAGTCTTCCGGGCGGACGACGCTCAGGCCGCGCGCGCCGGCGGCCTCGACCAGGGCGCGGGCGACGGGGTGTTCGGACTGGCCCTCGACGGCGGCGACCAGGGCCAGAACCTCGTCCTCGGCGAAGCCCTCGGCCAGGCTCAGGTCGGTCAGCTCGGGACGGCCGGCCGTCAGGGTGCCGGTCTTGTCGAAGGCGATCAGGTCGACGCCTTGCAGGGCTTGCAGCGCCTCGCCCTTGCGGAACAGGACGCCCAGTTCGGCGGCCCGGCCCACGCCGACCATGATCGAGGTCGGGGTGGCCAGGCCCATGGCGCAGGGGCAGGCGATGATCAGCACCGCCACGGCGGCGACCAGGGCCATGCCCAGCGCCGGATCGGGGCCCAGCAGATACCAGATGGCGAAGGTCAGGACGGCCACGGCCATGACGACCGGCACGAACCAGCCGGTGACGCGGTCGACCAGGGCCTGAATGGGCAGCTTGGCGCCCTGGGCGGTTTCGACCATGCGGACGATCTGGGCCAGCACGGTCTCGGCGCCGACCTGCTGCGCCTCGAAGCGGAAGGCGCCCGTGGTGTTCAGGGTGCCGCCGACGACCTTGGCGCCCGCGCTCTTCTCGACCGGGATGGGCTCGCCGGTCAGCATGGATTCGTCGAGCCAGGACGACCCCTCGATCACCACGCCGTCGACGGGGACGCGCTCGCCGGGGCGGACCACGACGATGTCGCCGGGCTGGACGCTGTCGATGGCCACGTCCTGCTCAAGCCCGTCGCGCACCACGCGGGCGGTCTTGGCCTGCATCGACATCAGGCGGCGGATGGCCTGACTGGTCTGGCCCTTGGCGCGGGCCTCGATCCAGCGCCCGACCAGGATCAGGGTGACGATGACGGCCGCCGCCTCGAAATAGACGTTGGCCGTGCCCTCGGGCAGCAGGGCGGGGGCGAAGGTCGCCACGCTTGAGAAGGCCCAGGCCGCGCTGGCGCCCAGCACCACCAGGGAGTTCATGTCCGGGGCGCGGCGCAACAGGGCGGGCGCCCCCTTGCGGAAGAAGATCAGGCCCGGTCCGAACAGGACGAAGGTGGCCAGGACGAAGCTGATCAACCGCCAGTTCTGCACGCCGATGGTCTCGGCCAGCCAGTGGTGCATGCCGGGAATGAAGTGCGAGCCCATCTCCAGCACGAAGAGGGGCAGGGTGGCGACCCCGGCGATCAGGACGGCGCGGCCCAGGTTGCGGATCTCGGCGGCGCGGGCGGCCTGTTCGCGATCACCGGCCTCGGCGTCGCCCTGTTCAGGTTGCTCCAGCACATAGCCGGCCTGCTGCACGGCGGCGGCCAGATCGCGGAAGGCGACGGTTCCTGACAGGAAGCGCACCGTGGCCCGTTCGGTGGCCAGATTGACGCTGGCGCTGAGGACGCCGGGCACGGCGGCCAGGGCTTTCTCGACGCGACCGACGCAGCTGGCGCAGGTCATTTCCCGCACACGATAGACGACTTCTTCTTCCAGCGGTTCATAGCCGGCGGCGCGGATGGCGTCGGCGACGGCGGCGGGTGAACCGCCTGCGTCCAGCACCACGTGGGCGCGTTCGGCGGCCAGGTTGACGCTGGCCTCGGTCACGCCGGGCACGGCGCGCACCGCCTTCTCGACCCGGCCGACGCAGCTGGCGCAGGTCATGCCGAGGACAGGCAGATCAAGGGCTTTCAGGGAGGCGTCGGACATGGGCGGGTGCCTTTCGTCATTTACAGCCTCGACCTTCTAAACCTTCCCGTCATGGTAAGGTCAACACCCCTCGGCGAGGGCGTGAAGGGGCCGACGCGTAAGGGTCAGGAGAGCTGATTTTCCAAAGGAGCGCCCAATGTCCCTGTTTCGTCTTCTGCCCGTCGCCGCGGTCGCTGCGGCCCTGATGTCGCCGTCCGCCGCCGCTGCCCATGCCCGTCTGGTCAGTTCGACCCCGGCGGCGGGATCGACGGTCGCCTCGCCGCGCGCCATCAGCCTGACCTTCAGCGAGAAGATGGCTCCGGCCTTCTCGACCTTTGAGGTGGTCAGTGCGGCGGGCGTGAAGACGCCGGTACGCACGACCGTCAGCGAGGACGGTAAGACCTTGAGCGCCTCCGTGGCCCGGCCTCTGGCGGCGGGAGGTTATGTCATCAACTGGCGGCTGGCCTCCAGCGACGGCCACCGCATGACCGGCTCCGTGCCCTTCACCGTGCGCTGAGCATGGAGGCCTGGCTGATGGGGCTGCGCGCGGCTCAGTATGCGGCGGCGTCCGTGGTGTTGGGCCTGCCGGCCTTCATGCTTTACGCCGGTGGGGTCTTCGGCGGGCAGCCGCCGCGCTGGACGCGTCCGGTCCTGGGGGCTGGCGCGGCGGCTCTGACGCTGCTGGCGCTGGCGGCGCTGACCTTGCAGACCGGGCTGATGGCTGGGACGCCGGATCAGGCGTTGAACCCCGAGGCCCTCGGCTTCGTCGTCGGCGCCACCGCGCTGGGCGCGGCCTATGCCGTGCGGGCGGGGGCGGCCCTGCTGCTGGTCTTGACGGTTCTGGTCCTGCCTCCGGGGCGGGGGCTGTGGTGTGTGGCTCTGGGGCTGGGCCTGATCGTCGCCGCCAACTTCGCCTGGACCGGACATGGGGCGGCGACCGAGGGAGCGGGGCGCTGGCTTCATCTGACCGCCGACATCCTGCACGCCGTGGCGGCCCTGATCTGGCTCGGCGCGGTCTTCGCTTTCCTGGTCCTAGCGACGCGGCGGATCGAGGGGGACGCGGCGTCGCAGACAGCCCTGGCGTCGGCGCTGAGCGGTTTCGCCAGGGTGGGGACGCTCTGCGTCGCTGTCCTTCTGGTGACCGGCCTGATCAACAGCGCCTTTCTGGTCAGTTTCGCGCGCGCCCTGACCCTGGGCGAGACGCCCTATGGCCGTCTTCTGGCGCTCAAGCTGGTGGCCTTTGCGGCCATGCTGGGGCTGGCGGCGCTGCACCGGTTCCGTTCGACCCCGGCTCTGGAGCGAGGCGAGGGCGGACTTTCGGGGCTGAGGCTCAGTCTGGGCGCGGAGCTGGCCCTGGGTCTGCTGATCCTGGCTCTGGTCGGGGCTATGGGGATGCTGGCGCCGCCGGTATCCCTGTGATCTCCTAGACCTTCTGCGCCAGCTTGCGGCGGGCGGCCTGATGCACTGTCCAGTCGCGCGCCAGCTTGATCCACAGCAGGATGAAGCCGCTGATCACCATGCTGAGCGTCAGGATGGTGATGACGATCAGGGTCGGATGGTTGAAGTTCTCGCCGTTCTTGAAGTCGAGAATGTGCAGCCGCCAGAAGAAGTCATAGAAGCGCCAGACGCCCGAGCGGCGCGTGACGACCTCGCCCGTCTCGGGCGACAGATAGAAGCTGGTGTGTTCAAAATCATTGAAGTCGACGCGCCACAGCGGGCCCTCGCGGCCCGTCTCGCGCGGGGCCTTGTCGAACAGGGTGGCCTTTTCGGCCTGGGCCTCGCCGCGATAGGCGGCCTGGGCCAGGCGCAGGGCTTCGGCGCGCGGCAAGGCGGCGAAGGGCTCGCCGTCCAGAGCTGACAGAATGACCGGCTCGCCGCTCTTGGGCGTGAAGACCCAGGCCGGGCCGCGCGGGGTGTGGCGCAGTTCGGCCTTGTCGACGGGCGCCGACAGACGGGCCGCCGCCGTCTGCATCGGGATCAGGGCGTCGATGGCGAAGGCGGGATAGTCCGGCTTCTGGAAGCGATGCTCGCTGCGGACGGTCTCGATGGGGATGGCGGTCATCACCAGGCCGCCGCCGACCCAGAAAAGCACCTGGATGCCGATCACGAGCGCGACCCACTTGTGGATCTGGGTGGATAGTCGAAGCAGTTTCATGGCGATGAGCCCCTCTCGCGCGCCATTTCGTGTTCTGGAGCGCGTCCCTGCATGATCCTACGCACCGACGGCGGTCATCCCTCGCGGCGGGCGTGATCGTTCTGGACGCTCTGTGGCGTCCTGTCGCAAGGGGCGGCGGGTCGGGCCGCGTAATAGCCAGTGAAACCCGCGTCGCGTTCGTCTGGTGCGGGATGGTGCAAGAAGGATGACGCCCTCCATGTCGAGCATGGCTCTTGATCGCAGGTCTCTGTTGCGCGGCGCGGCTGCGGGCGGTGGACTGCTTGGTCTTTCGGGGCTGCTGCCCGCCTGGGCGCAGACGGGGTCTGCGGGCCTGCGCGCCGACCTGCCGACCCTGACGGGGCCGAACATCGACCTGACGGTGGGCCATTCCGACTTCACAGTCGGCGGTCGCACCGGTCACGCCTTCACCGTCAACGGCCTGTTGCCCGCGCCCCTGCTGCGGATGCGGGAGGGCCAGAACGTACGCCTGTCGGTGACCAACACCCTGGACGAGGACACCTCTATCCACTGGCACGGCCTGCTGTTGCCCTTCCAGATGGACGGGGTGCCGGGCATCAGCTTCCCCGGCATCAAGCCGCGCGAGACCTTCGTCTATGAGTTCCCGATCAGGCAGTCGGGCACCTACTGGTATCACAGCCATTCGGGGATGCAGGAGGCCATGGGCCACTACGGCCCCATCGTCATCGACCCGGCGGGCGCCGATCCGGTCGGCTATGACCGCGAGCACGTCCTGGTCCTGTCGGACTGGAGCTTCCTGCATCCGCACGAGATCCTGGCCAGGTTGAAGAAGAGCCCCGGCTATTTCAATCAGCAGAAGACCACCCTGGCGGGCCTGCTGGACGGGTCGGACGGCATGAGCCTGGCCGAGCGGCGGATGTGGGGCGGGATGCGTATGGACCCGCGCGACATCCTGGACGTCAACGGCACGACCTATACCTATCTGATCAACGGCCACGGCCCGCAGGAGAACTGGACCGGCCTGTTCCGGCCCGGCGAGCGGGTGCGTCTGCGCGTCATCAACGCCTCGGCCATGTCGATCTTCAACGTCCGTATTCCGGGTCTGGCCATGACCGTGGTTCAGGCCGACGGCGAGCACGTCCGCCCGGTCGAGGTGGACGAGTTCCAGATCTCGGTCGCCGAGACCTATGACGTCATCGTCCGCCCGCTTGAGGACCGCGCCTACACCATCGTGTCGGAAGCCATCGACCGTTCCGGCATGGGCCGCGCCACCCTGGCGCCGCGCCTGGGCATGACGGCCGAGGTCCCGCCGCTGCGCAAGGTTCCCAATCTGACCATGGCCGACATGGGCATGGGCGGGATGGATCACGGCTCCATGGCGGGCATGGACCATTCAGCCCACGGCGCCGCCGGAGCCGCTTCCGCCGCGCCGATGGACCACAGCGGGATGAGCATGCGCGACCCGAACAACGCCCCCGCCGACATGGCGGTCGGCGTCGGCGTGGACGCCATCGCGCCCGCGCCCGCCAACCGTCTGGGCGAGCGCCCGCAGGGCCTTCAGGACGTGGATCACCGGGTGCTGGTCTACACCGACCTGCGCTCGCTCACGCCGAACAGGGACACGCGTCCGCCGTCGCGTTCGATGGAGATCCATCTGACCGGCAATATGGAACGCTTCATGTGGGGCTTCGACGGGCGCAAGTTCTCGGAGCTGGTCGAGCCGATCCGGTTCGAGCTGAACGAGCGGGTGCGCGTGACCCTGGTCAACGACACCATGATGGCCCACCCGATCCACCTGCATGGCCACTTCTTCGAGCTGGTCAACGGTCACGACGGGCATCAGCCGCTGAAGCACACGGTCAATGTGGCGCCGGGGTCCAAGGTGACCTTCGACCTGACCGCCGACGCGCCGGGCGACTGGGCCTTCCACTGTCACCTGCTGATGCACATGCACGCGGGGATGTTCAACGTCGTCACGGTTCGTCCGCTGGAAGGAGCCGCCCGATGAGCCGCGCCCTGTTCGCCGCCGTCGCGGTTCTGCCCCTGATGCTGGCCGCCGGTTCCGCCGTCGCCCAGAGCCACGGGAGCCATTCAGGTCACGGCGCCCACGCCGCGCCCACCCGTCCGCCGCAAGCCCGGCCGACGCCCAAGCCCAGGCCGCGCGCTGCTGCGCCTCAGCCGCGCCGAGTCGCGCCTCCGGCCGCAGCCCCGGCGCCTGCCGCCGACCCGCATGCCGGCCATGACATGAGCGGGATGCAGACGGCTCCGGTCCAGGCGCCTGCTACTGACCCTCATGCCGGGCACAACATGGGCGCGGCTCCGGCGGCTGCGGCAGACCCGCACGCTGGTCATGACATGAGCGGGATGCAGATGGCTCCGGCTCAAACGCCTGCCGCTGACCCTCATGCGGGTCACGACATGGGCGCGGCTCCTGCCGCTGCGGCTGATCCTCATGCCGGTCACGACATGAACGGGATGCAGACGGCGCCGGCCGATCCTCATGCGGGTCACAACATGGGCCAAACGCCCGCCGCCGATCCCCATGCGGGGCATGACATGTCGGCCATGACCGGCGGCGCGCCCGATATCCCGACCAGCGTGGACGCCGTCGGCGGACGGATGGTCGAGACGCCGCCGCCCGCCGCCGCCCGCGCCGCGCCCGCCCATGCGGCGGACCTGCTGTTTGATCCCGCCGCCATGGCGGCCGCACGCAAGCAACTGCTGGCCGAGAACGGCGATGTGCGCATCACCGCCGTCCTGATCGACTCCATCGAGGCGAGCTTCGGCGACGGGGAGAAGGGCTACAGCTGGAACGCCCAGGGCTATACGGGCGGCGACATCAACCGCTTCTGGTGGAAGACCGAGGGCGAGGGCGATTTTGACGGCAGGCTGCACGACGCCGAGGTCCAGGCCCTCTACAGCCGCGCTGTCGCTCCCTTCTGGGACGTGCAGGCGGGCGTCCGGCAAGACTTCCGTCCCGACGGCGACGACACGACCCATCTGACCGTCGGGGTTCAGGGCGTGGCGCCCTACTGGTTCGAGATGAGCGCCGCCGCCTTCGTGTCGACCGAGGGCGACCTCACCGCCCGCGCCGAGGCGGAATACGATCAGCGCATCACCCAGAAATGGATCCTGCAACCCGCCGTCGAAGTGGCCTTTTCGGCCAGCGACATTCCCGAGCTGGAGATCGGTTCGGGCCTGACCTCGGTCACGGCGGGGCTGCGTCTGCGCTATGAGATCCGCAAGGAGTTCGCCCCCTATGTCGGCGTCGAATGGAGCCGGTCGTTCGGCGACACGGCCGACTACGCCAGGGCGCGCGGCGACGACGTGGACGCCACGCGTTTCGTGGTCGGGGTCAAGGCCTGGTTCTGACCTTGAAGGGGCCGCATTCGCGCTGCGGGAAGGTTTGGCCTATATAGCCGGCCTTCCCGCCGCCAATCCGCGCCGCCTGACTTCCCGAGTGATGACGCCACACCCGCCGCACAGACTGTCCGTCGCCCCCATGATGGACTGGACCGACCGCAACTGCCGGGCGTTTCACCGCGCCCTGAGCAGCCGGGCGCTGCTCTATACCGAGATGGTCACGGCGCCGGCGGTGATCCACGGCGACCGTGAGCGGCTGCTGGGCTTTGACGCGGTCGAGCATCCGGTGGCGCTGCAGCTGGGCGGTTCGGACCCGGCGCAGCTGGCCGAGGCGGCGCGGATCGGCGAGGCCTATGGCTACGACGAGATCAACCTGAACGTCGGTTGCCCGTCGGACCGGGTGCAGTCGGGCAAGTTCGGCGCCTGTCTGATGCGCGAGCCGGAACTGGTGGCCGACTGCATGGCGGCGATCAGGGAGGCGGTCAGCGTCCCGGCCACCGTCAAATGCCGCATCGGCGTCGATGATCAGGACCCCTTGGTCAGCCTGTTCGCCACGGTCGACGCCTCGGCGACGGCGGGCGTCACCAGCTTCATCGTCCATGCGCGCAAGGCCTGGCTGAAGGGCCTGTCGCCCAAGGAAAACCGCGACGTGCCGCCGCTGGACTATGAGCTGGTGCGTCGTCTCAAGCGCGAGCGGCCGGACCTGACCATCTGCATCAACGGCGGCATCGGCGATCTGGATCAGGCCGAGGCGCATCTGGACGACGCCGACGGCGTGCAGCTGGACGGCGTCATGCTCGGTCGCGCCGCCTATCACGAGCCGGCCCTGCTGGGGCAGGTGGATCGCCGCATCTTCGGCATGGATGTCGAGGACGTCGATCCGTTCGCCGCCATCGAACGCTATCGTCCCTATATGGCCGGGCGGCTGGCCGAGGGGGCGCATCTGGCGAGCATGGCGCGGCACATGCTGGGTCTGATGCATGGCCGGGCCGGGGCGCGGGCCTTCCGTCGCATCCTGACCGTCGAGGGCGTGAAGGCCGGGGCCGGCCTCGATGTGGTGGACCGCGCGGTCGAGGCCGTGCGCGAAGCCGAGGCGCGCCAGGCCCGTCTGGGCGAGGCAGCCTGAGTATCTTTCTCCTCCCCATGCAATGGGGAGGTGGATCGGCGGCGAAGCCGACGAGACGGAGGGGCTGCTTGGTTCCGCCGCCCTAGCCCCTCCACCGCTACGCGGTCCCCCTCCCCATTGCATGGGGAGGAAAGGGATCGGGGCTGACGGAGCGACAGCAGACGGCTAAGCCAGTGATCATGACCCTGCCCCTGTCCGAACTTCTGATGATGTTCGCCGCCCTTATCGCGGCGGGCGCCGTGGCGGGGGTGATCGGCGGCCTGTTCGGGGTCGGCGGCGGGACGGTGCTGGTGCCGGCGCTGTTTTACGCCTTTTCGGTGCTGGGCGTCGGCGGCGAGAGCAACCTGCACGTCGCGATCGGCACCTCTCTGCTGACCATTGTCGCCACCTCGCTGCGGTCGCTGGCGACGCACCGGGCGCATGGGGCGGTGGACGAGGTGGTGCTGAAGACCTGGACGCCCTGGGTGGCGTTCGGGGGACTGGTCGGGGCGGCGATCGCGGGCTTCACCTCCATGGAGGGGCTGGCGGTGGTCTATGGCGTCTGCCTGCTGCTGATCGCCATGCAGATGGGGCTGCTGCCCGAGCATGTGACCTTGCGCAAGGACCTGCCGACGGGCTGGGGGCGGCGCGGCGTGGGGACAGGCATCGGCCTGTTGTCGGCCATGATGGGCGTCGGCGGCGGCAGTTTCGGCGGCATGATGATGACCCTGTGCGGGCGGCCCATCCACCAGGCGGTGGCCACGGCCAGCGGTTTCGGTTTGGCCATCGGGGCGACGGCGGCCCTGGGCTTTGCGGTCTTTGGCTGGGACGCGCCCGGGCGTCCGCCGCTGTCGCTGGGTTACGTCAACGTCCCGGCAGCGGTGATCATGGGGGTGTTGACGGCCCTGACCGCCCCCTATGGCGCGCGGCTGGCGCACCGGCTGGATCGCAGGATGCTGCGTCGGGCCTTTGCGGTCTATCTGCTGCTGACCGCCCTGTCCGTGGTGCTGAAGGCGCTTTAGCGGCGACTACGTAGATTTCCGCTGTCGGACGATAAGGCTTTGTCGAACAGCATGAGTCTAGGGAGCAGGCTCAGTCCTCCCCCCCGAGCGTAGAAATGCTGCAGAATCTGTCCGTTCCCAAGAAGCTGATGCTGTCCTTCGTCGCCGTGATCGCGGCCTGCGGGGTGGCGACCATGGTGGTCCTGTGGGCCGTGACGGTGCTGCAGAAGGCTGACGCCGCCAACGCCGCCTCGGCCGAGATGTTCAAGGCCTCGGACCTGGTCCTGGCCGCCGCGGTCGAACAGCAGAACGCTATGCGCGCCTTTGTGGCGACGCGGGATGCGGATTTCATCCCCAAATATGAGGAGCCGGGCAGGGTTCTGGTTGCGCGCCTGGCTGATCTGGCCGCCGCCGATGTCAACGCGGCCTATGGGCAGGAACAGACGGCGCTGAAGGCTGCTGTCGACGCCTTTCATCAGAGCGCGGACGGTCTGATCGCCCTGGCGCGCGATCCCGCGACCCAGCCGCAGGCCGTCGCCGGTCTGGAGGCCGGCGCGCGTCTGTCGGATATCCGCGCCGCCATCACCTCCATTCAGGAAAAGGAGGCGGTGGTCGCCGCCGCCAACGCCGAGGCCAAGGCCTTCGCCTACAAGGGGGCCTACTGGAGCTTCGCCATCGGCGGGGTCGTGGCCCTGCTTATCGCCCTGGGCGCCATCGCCTGGCTGATCGGGGCGCTGAGCCGTCCGGTCGAGGCCATGACGCGCGCCATGGGGCGGCTGGCGGCCGGCGATCTGAACGTCGCCATCCCCGCCGTGGGCCGCCGCGACGAGATCGGCCACATGGCCGCCGCCGTCCTGACCTTCAAGCAGAACGCCGAGGAGAAGGTGCGGCTGGAAGCCGAGGCCGAGGTGCAGCGCGCGGCCGCCGAACAGGCCCGCATCGCCCAGGCCGAACGCGACGCCGAGGCGGCCCGTCAGCAGGCCCAGGTCGTGGAAGGCATCGCTTCAGGCCTCGACCGTCTGTCGAACGGTCAGCTGGCCTATCGCCTGAACACCGCCTTCGCGCCCGAGTATGAAAAGCTGCGCGCCGATTTCAACGGGGCCATGGCCAGGCTGCAAAGCACCATGAGCGTCATCGTCGACCGCTCCAGCGCCATCGGCGCCAGCGCTCACGAGATTTCACAGGCCTCCAACGACCTGTCGCGCCGCACCGAACAGCAGGCCGCCGCCCTGGAAGAAACCGCCGCCGCTCTGGAACAGATCACCGCCACCGTGACGCGCTCGGCCGAGAACGCCGTCGAGGCGGGCGGCGTGGTCCAGGCTGCTCGCAGCGAGGCCGTCGAGGGCCAGGCCGTCGTCGGTCGCGCCGTCACCGCCATGGGCGAGATCGAACGCTCGTCCAACGAGATCGGCAATATCATCGGCGTCATCGACGAGATCGCCTTCCAGACCAATCTTCTGGCCCTGAACGCCGGGGTCGAGGCCGCCCGCGCGGGCGACGCCGGTCGCGGTTTCGCGGTCGTGGCCTCGGAAGTGCGAGCCCTGGCCCAGCGTTCGGCCGAGGCCGCCAAGGAGATCAAGACCCTGATCTCGGCCTCCAGTCGTCAGGTCGGGGAGGGCGTGCAATTGGTCGGCGACACCGGCGAGGCCCTGAAGCGGATCGGCGGTCAGATCGAGCGCGTCACCGCCATCACCGGCGAGATCGTCGCCTCGTCGCAGGAACAGTCCAGCGGCCTGCAACAGGTCAACACCGCCGTGGCCCAGATGGATCAGGTCACGCAGCAGAACGCGGCTATGGTCGAGGAAGCCACCGCCGCCAGCCACTCCCTGGCCCAGGACGCGCGCGAACTGGATCGGATGATGGGGCAGTTCTCGCTGGAAGAGGCGGCGATGGACGCGCGCGGCCAGCAGCGGATGCTGGAACGCGCGGTGGCCTGAAGACCTTCGCCCGGCGAGCAATAAACAAGGGCCTCTCCGGCGAACCGGTGAGGCCCTTTTCACATCAGGCCGCCTGTTGCAGCACCAGGGCGTCCAGCGCCTGAACCAGATCGGCCAGAATGTCGTCCTGGTGCTCCAGACCGACCGACAGGCGGATCAGGCCGTCGGTGATGCCGGCGGTGACGCGCGCGTCGGGCGTCATGGCGGCGTGGGTCATGGTGGCGGGGTGGGCGATCAGGCTTTCAACCCCGCCCAGCGACTCGGCCAGGGTGAAGATGTCGAGGGCCTCGATCAGGTCGCGCACGGCGTCGGTCCCGCCGTTCAGTTCGAAGCTGAGCATGGCGCCCGGTCCCGACTGCTGGCGCGTCGCCAGGGCGTGGCCGGGGTGGGACTTCAGGCCCGGGTAGTGGACGGCCTTGACCGCCGGGTGCTGTTCCAGAGCGGCGGCGACCAGACCCGTGGTCGTCTGCTGGCGCTCGATGCGGGTGAACAGGGTCCGCAGCCCGCGCAGGGTCTGATAGGCGTCGAAGGGCGAGCCGGTGACGCCCAGACAGTTGGCCCACCAGGCCAGTTCCGCATGATCGGCCGGATCGGCCGCGATCACGGCGCCGCCGACCACGTCGGAGTGGCCGTTGATGTATTTGGTGGTCGAGTGGACGACGATGTCGGCGCCCAGTTCCAGCGGGCGTTGCAGGGCGGGCGACAGGAAGGTGTTGTCGGCCACCACCTTGGCGCCCACGGCATGGGCGCGGCGACAGGCGTCGGCCACATCCACCACGCGCAGCAGGGGGTTGGACGGGGTCTCGATCAGCACCAGCTTGCAGCCGTCGGCCAGGGCGGCGTCGAGCGCCTCTGCATCATTCTGATCGACGAAGGCGACGCGGAAGTGGCCCTTTTTCGCGCGGGCGGTCAGCAGGCGATGGGTCCCGCCGTAGCAGTCGTGCGGCGCGATCAGCAACTCGCCGGGGTTGAGCAAGGACAGGGGCAGATCGACCGCGGCCATGCCGGTGGCGGTGATGACGGCGCCGGCGCCGCCTTCCAGCTCGGCCAGGGTCTCGGCCAGGACGTCGCGGGTCGGATTGCCCGAGCGCGAGTAGTCGTATTTCCGCTTCTGGTCGAAGCCGGCGAAGGAATAGTTGGACGACAGATAGAGCGGCGGCATGACCGCGCCGTGGGCCGTGTCCGTATCGACGCCCAAGCGGGCGGCGATGGTGCGGGGATCGGCGGGGCGGGCGGCGCGGCTCATTGGTCGATGTCCTTCAGTACGGAAGTCAGGATGTCCGCGACCAGGGCGTCTTCCTTCAGGAAGGCGTCGTGGCCGTAGAGGGAGGGGTGTTGTTCGAAGCGCCAGAGGTTGGGCAGGCGCGCGGCCAGTTCCCTCATGTCGTCGATGGGGCAGAGGCGATCGGTGGTGAAACCGACCAGGGTGACCGGGGCGGTGATGGCCTCGGGTTCGACCCGGTGGCGGTCGATGGAGTCCGACAGGCTCAGCCAGCGCGAGGGGGTGGTGCGGTCGCGATAGGCCCGGCCGCGCGCCGTCAGATAGTCGCAGACCGGGTAGGCCTGGCCGGCATGGCTGGGGGCCTCGGAATCGAAGCGGTCGCCGAACTCTTCGTGCGTGCGATAGGTGGTCATGGCCAGTTCGCGCGCCAGACCGACGGCCTGATCCACGCGGCCGGTCTCGAGACCCAATTGCAGGATACGGCGCTGGATCCCGCGCCAGGCGGTGGCCAGCGGATGGGGGCGGTGGGCGGCGGACACCACCACCAGCTGCTCGGCCCAGTCGGGGAAGAGCTCGCCGAAGGCCAGGGCGATCATGCCGCCGTAGGAGCAGCCGATGAAGGCGGCGACCTTCTCGACGCCCAGGTGGTCCAGCAGCAGGGCCAGCAGCCGCGCCTGATCCTGGGTGGTGATGGTCAGCGGGGTCTTGGCGTCCTTGACGCCCTCGCCGAATTCCGGCGCGAAATCAAAGGCCAGGACGCGGAAGCGGGTCAAGTCGATGGGGGCGCGCACGCCGACGGCCCCTGACCACCAGCCCAGGCCCTTGGTTTCGGTGCGGTGGACGTAGCGGTCGGCCGAGATGCCGCCGGCCACGACGATCACGGGGGCGCCGGCCTTGCCGTGCAGGCGGCCGACGATCTGCTTCTGGTTCAGGGTTCCGCCGAAATCGAGCTCGAAACCGTCAGGGATGGGGACGACGACGTCGTGGGCCCCGTCGCGCGACAGCAACTCGGACGGACGGCGCGCGGACGCAGGCCGACAGGCGGGCTCTTCGGCGGGGGCGACGGGATCGATCAGGGCCAGGGTCATGGGTCTCGGTCACTCAGCAAAACGGCTCACCAGGGAACCCATGCAGTGACAGACCGTGGAGCGTCGCCTCGTCGATGCTCCACCCATCTCTCGCGGTTTTCAGGTCGCCCTGAAAACCCCGCAGGAGTTGGCACCGTTTCGGGCGGAACCCGATGGTTGCCCCGGCGTCAAAGGGCCTAATCCCTCAGCCGGTCTTGATGAGTGAGCTTACGTTGCGGATGCGAAGGGCGCCGGTCAAGCGAAATAATTCACCTCATTTCGGGCTGATTGCGTAATTCGTCGGTGAAATCACGCCTATTCGCTCAGCTTGAGAAAAATTTGTTCTTTTCGGGGTTGACGCGGTGCGGGGTCGTGGAACACCTTGAGGCACGATCTTCAACCGGACGCCGCCTGTGCTCGACCACTTCGCCAGCATGATGATGACCCTGATCGCCGTCGCGGCGACGGGTCTCTTCGCGTCCATGATTACGACCACCGGTACCACCACCATGCCCTCGCGGGCGGGGACCGGATGATGCGCGCCGACTAGGCGAGAAACGCAAAAACCGAACACCCCGCCCGGACCCCCGGGCGGGTTTTTTTATGGCCCGAACCGACCTCCGCCTCCCCACCAGACCCCGCCTTCAGGATCACCCCGATGCCCGCTTCCGCCCTCGCTCTCGTCGCCGATAAACAGAAACCCCAGGTCGCCCCGGACGCCGAGGTGGTGGTGCTGAAATTCGGCTCGTCCGTTCTGCGCAACGCCGCCGAAGCGCCGGCCGTGGCCTCGGAAATCTACGGCCACGTTCGCGCCGGGCGTAAGGTGGTGGCGGTGGTGTCGGCCCTTTCGGGTCACACGGACAGGCTGCTGGCCGACGCCCGCGCCCTGGGTCTGGATCACGAGAACGAACTGCTGCCCGCCTATGTGGTGCTGGGCGAGGAGAAGGCGGCGGCCCTGGTCGCCATCGCCTGTGACCGGGTGGGGCTGGACGCGGTGGGTCTGTCGGTGCGGGAACTGGGCATCGTGGTCGAGGGGCCGGCCCAGCACGCCCGCCCGGTCAGCCTGAAGGGCGAACGCCTGGCGCACGCCCTGTCCGAGCATGAGGTGGTGGTGGTGCCCGGTTTCGGCGGGGTGCGCGCGAATGGGCGGGTGGCCCTGCTGGGGCGCGGCGGATCGGACCTGACGGCGGTGGTGCTGGCGGCTGAGCTGGGTCTGGATCGGGTGCGTCTGGTCAAGGATGTGGACGGTCTCTACGACCGCGATCCGGCCTCGGAAACGGGCACGCCGCTGCGTTATCGCCGGGCCAGCTGGGAGACGGCGCGCCAGCTGGGCGGCGCCCTTGTCCAGCACGACGCCATCGATCTGGGCATGAAGCACGGGGTCGAGATCGAGGTGGCGGCGCTCGGCCGCGCCGAGGGCACGGTGGTCGGCGAGCGCGGGGCGCCTCCCGGTCCGGTCCAGCCGGAGGCGCCGCTGCGGGTGGCCGTGGCCGGCTGCGGCGTGGTCGGCGGCGGTCTGCTGAACCGGCTGTTGTCGGACAAGCACTATGAAGTGGTGGGGGTTCTGGTCCGCAATCCCGGCAAGAAGCGCGACGTGGCGGCCTCCGCCGACCTGTTCACCAATGACGCCGAGGCCCTGTTGGCCAAGAAGCCGGACCTGGTGCTGGAGGCCCTGTCCGAGGGCGAGGCCGGGCACGCCCTGATCCGCCGCGCGCTGGAAGCGGGCTGCGACGTGGTCAGCGCCAACAAGCAGGCGGTGGCCCGCGATCCGGCGGGCTTGCAGGCCCTGGCCGCCGCCGACCGAGGCCGACCAGGCGACGCGACAGCCGTTGGCGGCGGGGCGCCGATGATCGAGACGCTGCGGGCCGCCCGCGCCGCCGGTCCCGTCGCCGGGTTCGAGGCGGTGCTGAACGGCACGGTCAACTTCATGCTGCAACGTCTGGGCGAGGGCGCGGCCTTCGCCGACGCCCTGGCTGACGCCCGCGTGGCCGGTTTCGCCGAGGAAGATCCGTCCTCGGATCTGGAGGGTCACGACGCCGCCGCCAAGGTCAAGCTGCTGTCCTTCGAGGCTTTCGGCCGCGCCCCCGCCGACCTGCCGCGCGACGAGCTGTCGGCCGAGACGCCGCTGGGCGACAGGCCGGTGCGTCAGATCGGCGCCTGCCATGATCGGAACGGCGAACTGGACGCCTCGGTCCGGCTTGACGGCGATCTGAAAGACGCGCTGTTTCAGTCGCTGAACGGAGAGCGCAACGCCTTGAAGGTCTATGGTCGGGACGGTCGCGTCTGGACGTGCAAGGGGCGCGGCGCCGGGCGCTGGGCCACGACCGAGAGCGTTCTGGCCGATGTGGCCGATGTGGTGCGCGCCCGTCGCGCCGCGGCGGAGCTGGTTTAGAGATGGCTGTCTTCACGCCCGTCACGCCGGATCAGGCCGCTGACTACCTCATGCGTTACCCCCTGGGCGATCTGGTCGCGCTGACGCCGATCGCCGAGGGGGTCGAGAACACCAACTACAAGCTGGAGACCACGTCCGGCGCCTATGTCCTGACCCTGTTCGAGGGGCGGACGGACGCGGCTTCGCTGCCCTTCTGCCTGGGTCTGACCCGGCATCTGTCGGCGCGCGGTTTCCCCACGCCGTCGCCGGTGGCGGACCGTCAGGGCGAGATCATCGGTCATCTGAACGGCCGCGCCGCCGCCGTCCTGCACTGGGCGCCCGGCGGCTGGAAACGCCAGCCGTCCGACAAGGAACAGTATCGCGCCGGTCAGGTGCTGGCCCTGTTGCATCTCGACGCCGCTGACTTCGAGCTGGAGCGTCAGAACCCGGTCGGACCCGAGGCCTGGGCCGCCCTGGCCGCGCGCTGCGACGGCCCCGCCAAGGGCGTCGACCGCAAGATGCTGGACCAGATCAAGGCCCTGTTGCCGCGTCTGGCCGAGCCGTGGAGCGATCCCGCCCTGCCGCGCGGACCGATCCACGCCGACTACTTCCCCGACAATGTCCTGTTCGCGACCAACGAACATGGCCAGTGCGACGTCGGCGGGGTGATCGACTTCTATTTCGGCTGCACCGACGTCCTGGCCTATGACCTGGCCATCGCGCTCAGCGCCTGGGGCTTCGACGTCGAAGGACGACCGATGCACTCGGCCCTGCGCGCCTTCCAGAAGGGCTATGAATCCGTGAGGCCCCTGACGCCTGCCGAGGCCGCGGCCCTGCCGGGGCTGGGCGCGGCGGCGGCGGTGCGCTTCACCCTGACCCGCCTGCACGACCGCCTGTTCCACGACCCCGCCAACCTGGTCACCCCCAAGGACCCGGCGCCCTTCTTCCGGCGGCTGGACTACTGGAAGGCGGCGGAGGTGGTTTAGGGGAGGGCTCTCGGCCTGCTGTCCGGACACGATTTTCACGTGTCCGGACAGGCGTCTGATTGCTGGCGGGCGCGCTTTCATTCTGACTTGCGCCATGAGCCATTCAACTAGACCCCTTCCTGCCGCTCTCTCTGCAGCGCCATCCGAAACCGTCGCGTCGCGCGGGTCTGGTGGAATAGCCAGCACCGTCCTTGTCACGTTGTTGATCGCCTTGATCGTGCGAACTCTGGCGTTCCAGCCCTTCACCATTCCCTCGTCGTCGATGGAGCCAGGCCTGGTGATCGGGGACTACATTGTCGTGTCGAAATTTCCCTATGGATGGAGCAGGGCGTCTGCGCCGCTGAACTTGCCGCTCTTCAAGGGAAGGTTGTTCTCGCGCTCGCCTGCGCGTGGAGACGTGGTGGTGTTTCGTCATCCAGCCCGTCCGAAAGAGACATTGGTGAAGCGAGTGATCGGTCTGCCGGGGGATCAGGTTGAGATTCGCCGCGGCGCGGTCTTCATCAATGGCCTACCGATCCGCCAAACGCCCTTGGATCGGGTCCGTGACCACGACGAGCCGGAGCGGATTGTTCAACAGGTCAGCGAGACCCAACCCGAGGGCGCCGCCTATTTGACCTATGATCGGGGCGAGGGAGGGCCGGGCGATGACACAGGCGTTCATGTCTTGCCACCTGGCCATTACTTCGTGATGGGAGACAATCGCGACAACTCGCTGGATAGCCGTTGGTCGCGACCGGAAGGCGTCGGGCTTCTGCCCGAGGAGAATGTCGTTGGTCGGGTGGAGATTGTGCTGGCGTCTTGGCGTCCGGGCGCGTCCCTGTTCAAGCCGTGGACTTGGCTAGCCCTTCAGCCCGAGCGGTTCCTGAAGCGGGTAGGCTAATTTCGGCGGAACTCGGCGAAGCTCAATACGCCATCGTGGTTTCTGTCCAACTGGATGAAGGCGGCCTCGGAAGGGAGGCGGGGCTCGGCCAGAGATGGCGCCGCCGCTGCGCCCAGCGCCAGTCCGGCGGTCGCGGCCGCCAGTATTGACCACCCCCGCAGTCGGCTCGCCTTCGCAGGAAGGGATTGGGCCAGATCACGGTCGATGAAGCCCCGGACGGCGTCGCTGACCGTCCGGCCCTCGATGCGGCATCGGGCAGTGAAGGCGGTCTTGGTTGCATAGGGCAGACGAATCTCAATCGTCTCGCTTTTCTTGGGCGATCTTTGGCGGGTCATGGTCAGCCTCGTTTCCGGTTCGCGGGGGCAGGCTAGCGCAACACTGCGCGCGTGCAAGTCAGCTGAGCTATGCGGTCGATCCCGTGTCGAGCCCGGCGCCTTTCTGGAAAGCACCTATCCGGCCGCCGCTGATCTGGCGGCCTGGGACCGAGCTGCGCTGGAGTGTCCGCGCGGGACGCCTCGCCACCCGCGTCGGGTGCTGAGTCCTTAGTTGGCGAAGCCCTTCACCGCCGCCAGGGCGGCTTCGGCGGTGTTGTCGATGATGGTCAGGCGCTCGGGCTGGTCGCCCAGGGCGCGGATGACGGGGGCCGGTTCCGGCTCGAAGTCCAGGACGTCGGAGACAAAGGCGCCGAACTTGGATGGGTGGGCGGTCGACAGGGCGACGACGGGGCCGTTGGCGCGGTCCAGCCGACGCGCGGCGGCGAGGGCCACGGCGGTGTGCGGGCAGACGACGCGACCCCAGGCGGCGTGGGCGTGAGCGATCTCGGCCTGGGTCGTGGCCTCGTCGATGGAGACGGCGGAGACCTCGGCCTTCAGCGCGGCCAGTAAGGCGGGCGACAGGGTGACGGAACCGTCGCGGGCGAAGGTCTCGAACACGGCGCGCGTCGCCTCGGCGTCGCGGCCGGAGGCTTCATAGACCAGACGTTCGAAGTTGGACGGCGCCTGCACGTCCATCGACACGCTGCCGCTCTCGACAGCGGGGCGGCGGGCGTAGACGCCCTCGTTGATGGCGCGGGCCAGGGCGTCGTTCTGGTTGACGGCGGCGACGAAGCCCTGGACCGGCAGGCCCATCTTCTTCGCCGCGATGCCGGCGAAGGCGTCGCCGAAATTGCCGGTCGGGACCACAAAGGTCGCGGCCTGACCCAGCTGGGCCGTGGCCGAGACATAGTAGGGAATCTGGCCCGCCAGCCGGCCCCAGTTGATCGAGTTGACCGACGACAGGCGGCGGCCTTCGCGCAGGCTTTCTTCGGCGAGCAGGCCCTTCACCAGACGCTGGCAGTCGTCGAAATCGCCGCGCACGGCCAGGTTCAGGACGTTGTCGGCCTGCACTGTCGTCATCTGCTTGCGCTGCACCGGCGAGACACGGTCCAGCGGGTGCAGCACCACCAGATTGATACGCTCGGCGCCCGCGAAGGCGCGCACGGCGGCGGCGCCCGTGTCGCCGCTGGTGGCGGTCAGCAGGGTCAGCTTCTGGCCGGTCGCGGCCAGGGCCTCGTCCGACAGGGCGGCGACCAGCTGCATCGCCAGATCCTTGAAGGCGGCGGTCGGACCGTGGAACAGCTCCAGCACGAACAGGCCGGGCTCCAGCTCGACCAGAGGCGTCACCGCCGGATGATCGAAGCCGCGCGTCAGGCGGTCCAGCGCCCGGTCGAGCGCGCCGGCGGGCAGGGCGTCGCCGATGAACGGCGAAATCGCCTCCTTCGCCATCTCCGCATAGGTCCGGCCCGGACGCGCCGCGTCGGCGGGCAGGACCGGCCAGGCCTGCGGCATGTAGAGGCCGCCGTCGGGCGCGATGCCGCGCAGCAGGGCGTCGGCGAAACTGGTCGGGGCGGCGTCGCCGCGCGTCGAAAGATAGCGGTCAGGGGAGGCGGTCATGTCGGGTCGTTTCTAGCTGTCAGTCTGTGCTTCGTCATGATTATTTTGCGTTTGCGAAGGGATTTTCGCGATTTTGCGCAACAAGATGGCGATCGCGGCCGTGCGTCGTCGTCGGGACTGGCGCATCGCCGCCGTCCGGTCCATGTCAGAGACGATGAGACGCCGTTCCTTTCTGATCCGCGCGGGTGCGGCCGCAGCCGCTGTCGGCGGCGGCCTGTGGCTCAAGGACCATGTGATCTGGCGTCGGCCAAGGCTGGCCTTCGCCGACGGCGGGACCAGCGGCTGGCTGCCCTTCGTCGTCCATGACGCCGCCACGCCGACCGTGCGCGTGCGCATCGCCGGACGCGAGGTCACGGCCCTGATCGACAGCGGGGCCCAGTATTCGGTGATCGACAGGGCCCTGGTCGAAACCCTGGGGCTGACGACCTTTTTCGACATGCCCATGGTGGCCTACGGCGTGGGCGGCCAGCCGCAGGTGGGGCGCGGAGTGACGCTGGACATGAAGCTGGGGACGCTGGACGTCGGCGGTCTGCGCGCCGCCATCCTCGACCTGGGCCCCTTGGCCGAGGCGGCGGGACTGGGCGCGCCCCTGGTGCTGGGGCAGGACGTCCTGGGCGAGGCCGTGCTGGAACTGGACCTGAAGCGCCGCCGCGCCCGTCTGGTCGATCCCGAGAGCCATGTCGTTTCACCCGCCCTGCGGCCTGTTCCGGTCAAACGCAGCGGCACGGCTCTGACCGCCGAGGTCACGGTCGAGGGCGCGGTGGTTCGGGCCGTGGTGGACACGGGCTTTTCGTCCTTGATCGCGCTGAGTCAGGGCGCGGCGACGACGGCGGGTCTGCTGGATGGACGCGCCGAAAGCGCCGGGTCCAGCATAGTCCTGGGCGGGGTGGCCCGGGCGCGGGTGATCGAGGTGAAGACCGTCACATTCGGCGACGATCTCTGGCGCCGGGTTCAGACGCCGGTTTTCGCCGACTCGCCCCTGCCCAACTATCCCGACGCCCTGTTGGGCGTGGCGGCCTTCGAGGACCGCGAGGCGGTGCTGGACCTGGGGCGAGGGCGGCTGCACGTCTCGTCCCAGATGGATCTGACGATCGGCTGACTGGTAGGATATGTTACAATCTCGGGCTTTGCCGCCCGGATGATCGGCGCTAGGCGTGGAGCATGATTGATGCGCCCGCGCGCGCGCCCCTCGCGGCGCCCCAAAGGCTCGAGAGCCTGGACCTGCTGCGAGGGTTCGCCCTGTGCGGCATCCTGCTGGTCAACATCATTTCCATGGGCGGCATCTGGGAGGCCTATGTCCCGCAGACGGCGCCGAGTCTGGATAATCCGGACTGGGTCGCCTGGCTGGTCCAGCATGTCTTTCTGCAGGGCTCGATGCGCGGCCTGTTCACCCTGCTGTTCGGCGCGGGGATGCTGTTGATCACCCTGAGGGGCGATAGCGGCAAGGGCACGATCGAGGCGGCGGACGTCTACTTCCGGCGCTGCATGACCCTGCTGGTGCTGGGGATCGGCAATGTGACGATCCTGCTGTTTCCGGGGGATATTCTTTATGTCTACGGTCTGTCGGGCTTCTTCCTCTTCGCCTTCCGGGCGGCGCGGCCGCGCAGCCTGATCCTGGTCTCGGTGCTGCTGATCGCCGTGCTGACGGGGACGCAGGGCGCGAGCGCCTACAAACGGGCCGTCGAGACGCGCGAAGGCCGCGCCGTGGCCGAAAGTCATGTTCCTGTTGAACGCCTGAACCCCAAACAGCGTGAGACGCTGGACGCCTATCAGGCGGCGGTCGCGGCGCGCCAGCCGTCGCGCGAAGCCCGCGCCGAGCAGGCTGAGCTCCGCACCGGCGGGCCGGTCGGCCTGCTGAAGTGGAGCGTCCACACCTGGATCGACTACGCCGCCTCCAGCTACACCATCATCCTGGTCATGGAATGCGTGGCCTTCATGCTGCTGGGCATGGCCTTGTTCAAGCTGGGCGTGCTGACGGGCGCGCGTTCGCTGCGCTTTTATCTGCTGCTGGCGGCGGCGGGGTATGCGGTGGGGCTGGCCATCAACGGCGCCCAGGCGGCCGCCCTGTGGCGTAATGATTTCTCGCCCGAGCTGTGGCTGACGCGCGGCAGCTATGAACTGGGTCGGCTGGGCATGACCCTGGGCCACGTGGGTCTGATATTGACCCTGTGGAAGCTGAACGCCTTTGGCCTCGTCGGCACGGGGCTGAAGGCTATGGGGCGGATGGCGCTGAGCAGCTATCTGGCGCAATCGGCCATCACGTCCCTGCTCTTCTATGGCCTGCACCTGTGGGGGCGGTTCGACTGGTGGACCCTGTGGGGGATCGCCGCCGCAATCTGGGTGGTTCTGGCCATCGGCAGCCTGTTGTGGCTGCGCGTCTTCGCTTTCGGGCCGATGGAATGGGCGCTGCGGCTGGTGGCCTATGGCAAGGCGCCGCCGATCCGCCGCGCCCGAACCGTCACAGCCCCCTGAAGGTGTCGCAGGCCGCCGGGTCGCCGGTCTGATAGCCCCGCTGCAGCCACTCGACCCGCTGGGCCGAGGAGCCGTGGGTGAAGCTTTCGGGCGAGACGCGACCGCCGCCGCGGCGTTGCAGCGCATCGTCGCCGATGGCCTGGGCGGTCTTCATGCCTTCTTCCAGATCGCCAGGCTCCAGCGCCACCTGGCCGTTCGACACGGCGGCGGCGTTGCGGGCCCAGACGCCGGCGTAACAGTCGGCCTGGAGCTCCAGAGCGACGGAATATTTATTGCCCTCGGCCTGCGAGCGCGCCGCCTGCTGGGCGCGCTGCACCTGTTCGCTGGCGCCGGTCAGGGTCTGGACGTGGTGGCCGAACTCGTGGGCGATGACATAGGCCTTGGCGAAGTCGGCGCCCGAGGCCCCCAGCTTGGTCTCCATCTCGCGCCAGAAGCCGAGGTCGAGATAGACCTTCTGATCGGCGGGGCAGTAGAAGGGCCCCATAGCAGACTGGCCGAAGCCGCAGCCGGTCTGCGTGCCCTGTTCATAGAGGACGGTGGTCGGCGGCGTGTAGCCGCGCAGCTTGGTCTTCCAGACGTCGTTGATGTTGGTGCCGACAACCTCGACGAACTGGCCCGCCTGATCCTCGGGCGTGCCGGACTTGCCGGCCTGCTGGCCCTGACTGGCGCCGCCGAACTGGCTGGCGACCTGCTGGGTGGTGTTGGGGTCGATGCCGAAGACGAAATAGCCGATCGCGGCCAGCACCAAAATGCCGATGCCGCCGCCGGTCGCGACGCCGCCGCCCATGCCGCGCCGGTCTTCGATGCCGCCGCCGCGCCGTCCGCCCTGCCAACGCATGATGTCGTCTCCACCCTGAATTCTCGCCCGAAGCTAGGCGAAAACGCGGGGGGCAGGGAAGGGATGCAATTGTAACGGGCGGTCAGTCCGGGCGGCGGTCCAGCCAGGCGTCGATCTCGGTAGCGCCGCGCACCATCTCTTCGCGCCGGGCGGTCTGGGCCTCGCGGGCCCGCCGTTCTTCTTCGGGCGAGCGGACATAGGCGGTCGGC
>Ga0247819_10000377_pt1 | contig 27367 bp, 23 predicted proteins | sample 13C_Xylose_Day6_FD_193428 | JGI IMG/M metagenome (GOLD analysis project Ga0247819, IMG submission 193428) | Soil microbial communities from agricultural site in Penn Yan, New York, United States - 13C_Xylose_Day6 | ecosystem: Environmental > Terrestrial > Soil > Agricultural land | place: USA...
ACTCAAGGAGTTTTCCGCTCCAACTACGCTGGAAGTGGGGCGCATTATAAGGGGATCTGAGAGGGCGTCAACCCTTAATTTCAATAAACCGCAATATTGTTGAAATTAGGGTCAGAATCGCGGGGCGGGCCCGCTTCCACAGGGTGACGCGGGGTGCAACAGATAGGGGTGTGCAGTTAAAGCGCCAAAAACTAAGCAGGGAGGCCTACCGGCCTCCCTGCTTATATAAGTAGAAAGCGACTCAGAGCACACCTGCCCCACGCAGCTGCTGCACAGCCTCGCCGTCCAGCCCTAACACCTCTTCCAGTACAGCCTCGGTATGCTCCCCTAATAGAGGAGGCGCCTGCCGATACTCCACCGGCGTCTCAGACAGCCGAATAGGGCTAGCCACCTGCGGTACGCTGCCCGCCAGCGGATGTGCAATGCTAACCGCCAATCCACGAGCCAATACCTGCGGGTCCTGGAACATCTGCGCCAGATCGTTGATTGGCCCGCATGGCACGCCGGCCTGTTCCAATTCACTAACCCATTGGGCTGTGGTCTTGAACACAGTGGCCTGGCGAATCAGCGGAATCAGCTCAGCCCGATTGGCGACCCGCAGCTTATTAGTCGCAAAGCGCGGATCGTCCGCCCATTGCGGCTGCCCAGCGACCTCGGCAAATTTACGGAACTGCCCATCATTCCCCACGGTAAGGATGAAATCGCCATCGGCGGTCGGAAAGTCCTGATATGGCACGATATTAGGATGGGCATTCCCCAGCCGACGCGGAGCATTGCCTGTAGTGAGGTAGTTCATTGCCTGGTTAGCCAGGCAGGCCACCTGCACGTCCAGCAACGCCATATCAATATGCTGCCCCACTCCTGACTGGTCACGATGGGCGAGGGCAGCCAGGATCGCCACGGTCGAGTACAGCCCGGTAAGGATATCGGTCAAGGCAACGCCAACCTTCACCGGCCCGGCACCTTCTTCCCCCTCAGGGCGACCGGTGAGGCTCATCAGCCCGCCCAACCCCTGGATCATGAAGTCATAGCCGGCACGCTTGGCATACGGCCCGGTCTGGCCAAAGCCGGTAATCGAGCAATAGATAAGCTTCGGATTGACCGCCTTCAGGCTGGCATAGTCCAGCCCATAGGCCGCCAGGCCACCGACTTTGAAGTTCTCGATGACGATATCCGACTTCGCCGCCAATTCGCGCACCAGACGCTGACCTTCTGGTTGGGTGAAGTCGATCGTCACCGAGCGCTTGTTGCGGTTGGCGGACAGATAGTAGGCCGCCTCGCTGGTGTTCTCCCCATAGGCATCCTTGAGGAAGGGTGGCCCCCAGGAGCGGGTATCGTCACCTGCCCCCGGACGCTCGACCTTGATTACGTCAGCCCCAAGGTCGGCGAGGATCTGCCCAGACCAGGGCCCGGCCAGCACACGCGAAAGGTCCAGCACCCGCAGATGTGATAACGCCCCCATGGCCCAGCTCCTCTATTAATAGAACGCCTGGATGCCGGTCTGCGCGCGACCGAGGATCAGCGCGTGGATGTCATGGGTACCTTCATAGGTGTTGACCACTTCAAGGTTAACCAGGTGACGGGCTACGCCGAACTCATCGGAAATACCGTTGCCGCCGAGCATGTCGCGGGCCAGGCGGGCAATATCCAGCGCCTTGCCACAGGAGTTGCGCTTCATGATCGAGGTGATTTCCACCGCAGCGGTGCCCTCATCCTTCATCCGCCCCAGACGCAGGCAGCCCTGCAGCCCCAGCGTGATCTCGGTCTGCATGTCCGCCAGCTTCTTCTGGATCAGTTGGTTGGCGGCCAGAGGACGGCCGAACTGCTTGCGATCCAGGGTGTATTGGCGCGCGGTGTGCCAGCAGGCTTCTGCCGCACCCAGGGCACCCCAGGAGATGCCATAGCGGGCCGAGTTCAAGCAGGTGAACGGGCCTTTGAGACCACGCACCTCAGGGAAGATGTTTTCTTCAGGAACGAACACGCCATCCATGACGATCTCGCCGGTGATCGAAGCACGCAAGCCGACCTTGCCGTGAATCGCCGGGGCGCTCAGGCCTTTCCAGCCTTTCTCCAGAATAAAGCCGCGAATGTCACCCGCATCGTCCTTGGCCCAGACGACAAACACATCGGCAATCGGGCTGTTGGTGATCCACATCTTGCTGCCAGTCAGGCTGTAGCCGCCATCAACCTTGCGCGCCCGGGTGATCATCGCGCCTGGATCGGAGCCGTGGTTGGGCTCGGTCAGGCCGAAGCAACCAATCCACTCGCCGCTGGCAAGCTTGGGCAGGTACTTTTGCTTCTGCTGTTCGCTGCCGAATTCGTTGATCGGCACCATCACCAGCGAAGACTGCACGCTCATCATCGAACGGTAGCCGGAGTCGATGCGCTCCACTTCACGGGCGATCAGGCCGTAGCAGACATAGTTCAGCCCACTGCCGCCGTATTGCTCTGGGATGGTCGCGCCGAGCAGGCCGACTTCGCCCATCTCGCGGAAGATCTTCGGATCGGTCTGCTCATGGCGAAACGCCTCGATCACGCGCGGCGCCAGCTTGTCCTGGGCAAACTGATAAGCGCTGTCACGCACCATGCGCTCTTCTTCAGTCAATTGCTGATCGAGCAGCAGTGGGTCGATCCAGTTGAAGCTTGCTTTGCCGGCCATGAGCGAAATCCTCGAAATAGGGGAGCAGGGTGCGTGGGCAATGTTCTTGTGCATTGATCCTAGGCCTGTTCGGCCGTCGGGACAAACGAGGATTACGCACGGTTTAGTGATATTTTCTCACTTCGAAAATCTGCAAATCAGCATACTCAAAGCCTGACAAGTGAGGTCGACGTACATGCGGCGCAAGATTCCCAGCACTACAGCATTGGTCTGCTTCGAGGCCGCAGCGCGTCACGAGAGCTTCACCAAGGCCGCCCAAGAGCTGGCCTTGACCCAAGGCGCCGTCTGTCGACAAATTGGTGGGCTGGAGGAGTTCCTGAATGTCGAGCTGTTTCGCCGCTCGCGTCGCGGGGTAAAACTCACCGAAGCCGGCCTATCCTACAGCCGACAGGTGGCAGCACAGCTGGACGCGGTCGAGCGCGATACCTTGTCGGTAATGCGCCAGCAGGGCGCCAATGTGATCGAATTGGCGGTGGTGCCGACCTTCGGCACCCAGTGGCTACTGCCGCGCCTGAAGGACTTCCAGCACTGCCACCCTGAGGTCACCGTCAACCTGACCAACCGCACGCGGCCATTCCTGTTCGCCGATACCGCGTTCGATGCAGCGATCTACTTTGGCGATGCCGACTGGTCGGGCACCCAGTCCCACCGCCTGATGGGTGAGAATCCCATGCCAGTGTGCAGCCCGGCCTTGCTCAGCGGCCAGGGCGAACTCGATGCCAAGCGCATCGCCGAACTGCCGCTGCTGCAGCAGACCACCCGACCCTATGCCTGGCGACAGTGGTTCGATGGCTTGGGGATGAGCGTGGAGGGCGACATGACCGGCCCTCGCTATGAACTGTTCTCGATGCTCGCCCAAGCCGCCATGCACGAGATGGGCATCGCGCTGATTCCACCGTTCTTGATCCAGCGCGAGCTGGAGCAGGGTAGGTTGGTGGTCGCCAACAGGCATGCGCTATCGAGTAACAAGGCCTACTATCTAATGATTCCTGAGCGGAAGGTGGAATCTGCGTCGCTGCGCGCCTTCCGCGACTGGCTGATAGCACAGGCACGCTTGTACGCCTCCACCCACCCAGTAGATGCGACAACTTGACTCGGTAGTCAATTATTTTAAACACCTACAGATGTATTGAATTGTCGCATTTCAATAAACTGTTGCGTACATCCTGAATTCTTGCTTAACCCTGCATACTGCGCGGGTTTCAGGCCTATTTGCGACATTCGCCCAGCTGTCAGCGAAATTTGTTAAAAATAATCTAATTTCTCCCCTAATCTCCCAATAGCCCATGTTTGACGGGCTGCAGCCATACCCTTGCGACATACGGTCACAGGGTGACTTGTAGTTTTAACTTCGTATCGCTCCAGAACCGGTTGAAGGCCTACGTATTCATCTGCAAAATGCTTCGCCCGCCCGGGATCCGGCGGGTTCGAGCCTTACGGCTACGCTGGCGAAGTGCCGCGGATTCAACCCCGCGCATGCCAGCTCAATAAAGATAAGAAGGTCACCGCAGGAGAAAAGTCGTGCACATTGGTGTTCCTCTCGAGACGCAGACGGGCGAAACGCGGGTCGCTGCGACCCCCGAAACCCTCAAGAAGCTGGTTGGCCAAGGCCATCAGGTCACCGTCCAACGGGGGGCAGGGCTCAACGCCAGCATTCCGGACAGTGCCTATGAAGCCGTTGGCGCCTCCCTCGGTACCGCCGCCGATGCCTTCGGCGCGCAACTGGTACTCAAGGTCGTTGCCCCCAGCGAACAGGAGCTTGCCCTGATCAACAGTGGCAGCCTGCTGATCGGCATGCTCAACCCGTTCAACAACGAACTGATCGCCAAGATGGCTGAACGCGGCGTCACCGCTTTCGCCCTCGAAGCGGCGCCACGTACCTCGCGCGCGCAGAGCCTCGACGTGCTGTCGTCGCAGGCCAACATCGCCGGTTACAAGGCGGTGTTGCTGGCCGCGCATTACTACCCGCGCTTCATGCCGATGCTGATGACTGCCGCCGGTACGGTCAAAGCCGCCCGCGTGCTGATTCTTGGCGCCGGTGTTGCCGGCCTGCAGGCCATCGCTACGGCCAAGCGCCTGGGCGCAGTGATCGAGGCCTCGGATGTGCGCCCGGCGGTGAAGGAGCAGATCGAGTCGCTTGGCGCCAAGTTCCTCGACGTGCCCTACGAGACCGATGAAGAACGTGAATGTGCGCAAGGTGTCGGCGGCTATGCCCGGCCCATGCCCGCCAGCTGGATGCAGCGCCAGGCGCAAGCCGTGCACGAGCGCGCCAAGCAGGCTGACATCGTCATCACCACCGCACTGATCCCGGGCCGCAAGGCACCGACCCTGCTCAGCGCCGAGACCGTGGCGCAGATGAAGCCCGGCTCCGTGGTGATCGACCTGGCCGCAGCCCAAGGCGGCAACTGCCCGCTGACCGTGGCTGACCAAGTGGTGGTGGAAAATGGCGTGACCATCGTCGGCCCAACCAATTTGCCAGCCCAGGTCGGGGCAGACGCTTCGGCGCTGTACGCCCGCAACCTGCTGGACTTCATGAAGCTGCTGTTCGACAAGGACGGTGCGCTGGTGATCAACCTCGAAGATGACATTGTCGCTGCGTGCCTGATGTGCCGCGACGGCCAAGTCATCCGTAAGAACGGTTAAGGAGCACGGCTATGGAAGACATGCTGATTTCCCACGGCATCTACAACCTGATCATCTTCGTGCTGGCCATCTACGTGGGCTACCACGTGGTATGGAACGTCACCCCGGCTCTGCACACCCCGCTGATGGCAGTGACCAACGCCATTTCGGCGATCGTCATCGTCGGCGCCATGCTTGCTGCCGCGCTGACCGTGACTCCGGCCGGCAAAGTCATGGGCACCCTGGCGGTGGCCTTGGCGGCAGTCAACGTGTTCGGTGGCTTCCTGGTTACCCGGCGCATGCTGGAAATGTTCAAGAAGAAAACCAAGAACGAGGCGCAGAAGTAAGCATGAGCATGAATCTGGTAACGCTTCTCTACCTGGTCGCTTCGGTCTGCTTCATCCAGGCGCTGAAGGGCCTGTCGCATCCGACCACCTCACGCCGCGGCAACCTGTTCGGCATGATCGGCATGGGCATTGCGATGCTCACCACCGTGGGCCTGATCTATAAGCTCGGCGCCGAGCTGGCCACCGCTGGTATCGGCTACGTCCTGCTCGGCCTGCTGATCGGCGGTACTGCCGGTTCGATCATGGCCAAGCGCGTCGAGATGACCAAGATGCCAGAACTGGTCGCCTTCATGCACAGCATGATCGGCCTGGCAGCAGTGTTCATCGCCATCGCTGCAGTGCTTGAGCCGCAATCGATGGGCATCGTCGCATTGATCAGCGATCCGATCCCGACCGGCAACCGGCTGGAGCTGTTCCTCGGCGCTGCGATCGGTGCCATTACCTTCTCCGGTTCGGTGATCGCCTTCGGCAAGCTGTCGGGCAAGTACAAGTTCCGTCTGTTCCAGGGCGCACCCGTACAGTTCGCGGGCCAGCACAAGCTGAACCTGATCCTCGGCCTGACCACCATCGCCCTGGGTTTGCTGTTCACCTTCACCGGCCACTACAGCGCCTTCACCTTGATGCTGGTCCTGGCTTTCATCATGGGCGTGCTGATCATCATCCCAATCGGCGGCGCTGACATGCCGGTGGTGGTATCGATGCTCAACAGCTATTCGGGCTGGGCAGCGGCCGGTATCGGTTTCTCGCTGAACAACTCGATGTTGATCATCGCCGGCTCCCTGGTCGGTTCGAGCGGTGCGATCCTCTCGTACATCATGTGCAAGGCGATGAACCGTTCGTTCTTCAACGTCATCCTCGGCGGCTTCGGCGGCGAGGCGGACACCGGCGCGGCGGCCGGCTCCAAAGAGCAGCGCCCGGTCAAATCCGGTTCGGCGGACGATGCGACCTTCCTGCTGAGCAACGCTGACACCGTGATCATCGTCCCTGGCTACGGCCTGGCGGTGGCACGCGCGCAGCATGCCCTCAAGGAGCTGACCGAAAAGCTGATCCACAACGGCGTGACCGTGAAGTACGCCATTCACCCGGTAGCCGGGCGTATGCCTGGGCACATGAACGTGCTCTTGGCCGAAGCCGAGGTGCCCTACGACCAGGTGTTCGAGATGGAGGACATCAACGCCGAGTTCGGCCAGGCTGACGTGGTGCTGGTGCTTGGCGCCAACGACGTGGTCAATCCGGCGGCGAAGAACGATCCGAAGTCGCCGATCGCTGGCATGCCGATCCTCGAGGCGTTCAAGGCCAAGACCATCATCGTCAACAAGCGCTCCATGGCCAGTGGCTATGCCGGGCTGGATAACGAGCTGTTCTACCTGGACAAGACCATGATGGTGTTCGGCGACGCCAAGAAGGTCATCGAAGACATGGTCAAGGCAGTGGAATAAAGCCCTTCTATATAGATAGGCATAAACCCCCGGTGATCTATTCCCGGGGGTTTTTACTTTGGTTGATCCAGATCAACGGCTCTATTGCAGGGCTTCTCATACGACCATGGTCGTGGGACGGCGACGGGCGAAATCTCTAGACTGCGCTGCAGTAGCCTCAGTAGCCCGAGATAACAATCCATGTACCGTGATCGTATCCGCTTGTCCTCCCTGCACAGCAAGGTAATGAGTGCGGCCGACGCCGCTGGCCTGATCCAGGACGGCATGACCGTCGGCATGAGCGGTTTTACCCGCGCCGGCGAAGCCAAAGCCGTACCCCATGCCCTTGCTGAACGTGCCAAAGTGTCGCCGCTGAAAATCAGCCTGATGACCGGCGCCAGCCTTGGCAACGACTTGGACAAGCAACTGACCGAGGCCGGCGTGCTCGCCCGCCGTATGCCGTTCCAAGTCGACAGCACCCTGCGCAAAGCCATCAACGATGGCCAGGTGATGTTCATCGACCAGCATCTGTCGGAAACCGTCGAGCAGCTGCGCAACAAGCAACTGACCCTGCCGGACATCGCCGTCATTGAAGCGGTGGCCATCACCGAGCAAGGCCACATCGTGCCGACCACTTCAGTGGGCAACTCGGCCAGCTTCGCGATCTTCGCCAAGCAAGTGATCGTCGAGATCAACCTGTCGCACAACGCCAACCTCGAAGGCCTGCACGACATCTATATCCCGACCTATCGCCCGACCCGCACGCCTATCCCGCTGGTCAAGGTCGACGACCGCATCGGCAGCACCGCGATCCCGATCGACCCGGCCAAGATCGTCGGCATCGTCATCAGCGACCAGCCAGACTCGCCGTCCACGGTACTGCCGCCGGACCATGAGACCCAAGGTATTGCCAACCACCTGATCAACTTCCTCAAGAGTGAAGTCGACGCTGGCCGCATGACCAACAAGCTCGGCCCGCTGCAAGCTGGCATCGGCAGCATCGCCAACGCAGTCATGTGCGGCCTGATCGATTCGCCGTTCGAAGACCTGACCATGTACTCCGAAGTACTCCAGGACTCGACCTTCGACCTGATCGACGCCGGCAAGCTGAGCTTCGCCTCGGGCAGCTCGATCACCCTGTCGAGCCGGCGCAACGCCGACGTGTTCGGCAACCTGGAGCGTTACAAGGACAAGCTGGTACTGCGTCCGCAGGAAATCTCCAACCACCCAGAAGTGGTGCGTCGCCTGGGCATCATCGGCATCAACACCGCGCTGGAGTTCGACATCTACGGCAACGTCAACTCCACCCACGTCTGCGGCACGCGGATGATGAACGGTATTGGCGGCTCGGGTGACTTCGCCCGCAACGCGCACCTGGCGGTGTTCGTCACCAAGTCGATTGCCAAAGGCGGCGCGATTTCCAGCGTGGTGCCGATGGTCAGCCACGTTGACCACACCGAGCATGACGTGGACATCCTGGTCACCGAGCAAGGCCTGGCTGACCTGCGTGGCCTGGCGCCTCGCGAGCGCGCCCGGGCGATCATCGACAACTGTGTCCACCCGGACTATCGTGCGGCGTTGAACGACTACTTCGAACGCGCTTGCCAGCGTGGCGGCCATACCCCGCACATCCTGCGTGAAGCGCTGAGCTGGCACGAAAACCTGGAAGAAAGCGGGCGCATGCTCGCCAGCTGATCCAGCACAGCTATCCGGTCGATGGTGCGCAATGTCCATCGACCGGAACAGCTAATCACAGTAAAAGCAAAAAACTGTACAACTGTACTGGTAAAATCTCAGTCCCCCCCTGACAAATCTCCCCCCAACTCTCATAAACGCACCATATCTGTGCAGACCAGTACAGTTACGCCAATTTCGGGTGCAACAGTGCGCTTAATCAGTTAACTGAACCCTCGCAATACAGATGAACTGTACCTACTGTTATGGACAAGAGAGGAGGATCATTGGCATCAGTTAAATCACTACCTAATGCCGCCACAAGCGGAAGGATGAAACATCATGGAACGCACCCTCAGTTCCGGTCTGGTTTTTGAAAACAACGCTCAGTCCAACGCTTCGCTGCCACTGCGCGCTTTCTCCACGCTTCTGCTGTGGCAACGCCGCATCGCCAGCCGCCGTCAGCTGGCCCGCCTGGATGGTCGCCTTCTGGCTGACGCCGGCATCAGCGAGTCGCAGCGTTACGAAGAGCTGAGCAAGCCTTTCTGGCGCTAAGCACCGGCTAGCCGGTTTCGGCCGGCACCGAGAATTCCAAAAACCCGTTGCAGGGAACTGCGACGGGTTTTTTGTTTCAAAGGTGCGAATTAGAGCGCCTTGCAGCATGACCAATACAGTTTCATAGAAATAAAAAAATACCAGTACAATTGTATTGCTGACCGCCCGCGTCACATCCAGAAACAGCAACGCGTGTTACGCTTACTTGAACGGCTCATTAAATAAAGTACCGTGATGAGCCTAGCGAGCGTCCGATAACCAGAACCATCTCGACCCTATGCAGGAGTCTCCGACCATGTCCCGTAACCACCTGTTTGGCGCCGCCCTGTTGTTGGCCTTGGCCGGCACTGCCAACGCCACTAGCTTCATCGTTACCACCGATGCGGTCGTAGGTGCAGTTGCCGCCTCTACTGATGCCACCTCCGATGTCTCCTCGTCGTTCCGTGACGACAAAATCGTCCAGGCCGCCCGCGACGACGCTGCCAGCTTTGTCGGCAGCCAAGGCGCCATCCGCGGTGCCAAGCTTGAAAGTGCGTTCATTCACATTCGCCAGCAGGCGCCCGCCCTGCAAGCCAGCGACGCACAATTGGCGCAAGCCATCCTCGCGCTCTAACCCGCAGGTTTCATGCCCGGATACACTGGCTCTAGCCGGTGTATCCGCGGTAGCCTTCGCCATCCAAGCCTAAGCCTTTAGAAGTCCGATGCGTTATCTGTTGCCTTTGCTGTTTGCCCTCGCCGGTATGGGAAGCGCCCATGCCATGGACGTCTCTACCCAAACCCTGGTTGCCAGCGGCTACGTCACCAGCAAAGTGACCAGCGCGCCCTTCGACCGCAAACTGGTCGTGCAGGCCCGCGACGATGCCGCAGCGTTTGTCGCCACCGATGGCTCGATCCGTGGTGCTCGTCTGCAAGCAGCGCTGGATACACTGCGTCATGACAGCGGTTATCACTCTGTCGGCGACCTTGAACTGGCAGAAGCAATTCTCGTCCAATAACCTTATTCGACTCCCTGTATTCCTTCGGAGATGCTCCATGCGCAAGACGCTGATCGCCGCCACCCTCGGCATGTTGGTAATGGCCGACCTGGCACAGGCACAGACCCTGGTGGCCACCAGCAACATCATCGTGCGGGCCTTTGGCCGTTCGATCGATTTCACCTCGGACACCACCACTTCGATTCGCGACTCGAAAATCGTCCAGGATGCCCATGACGACGCCGCCAGCTTCGTCGCCAGCAAAGGCGATATCCGCGGCGCGCAGCTCGAAGCCGCCTTCACCACCATTCGCCATCGCGTGCCTGAGGCGCGTGATGCCAGCGATCAGGTACTGGCCGAAGCCATCCTGGCCCTGTGAAGCACATGCGTGCCTGGTTGCTCGGCTGCGTCCTGACGCTGCTGGGCATGCCTGCGCTAGCCGACCTGCAGCTCGATCTACAGGTGTCCGGGCTTGATCAGCAACAACAGCAAGCCACCCAGGCCTTGCTCGATGAGGCCTTGGCCAAACTCCCCCCCCGCTTCAAGCAACAGCTCGACCGCCGCATCCAAGTCAGTTGGAGCGAGCGCATGCCCGCTGATGCCTATGGTCAGGCTTCGCTGGTGTCCACCCTCGAGCTGAACCGCCGGCTATTGCCCGGCCTGGTCGATGGCAGCGCTGCCCGCGAGCGTACCAACCGTCCGCATGGCACTGTGCGGCAAGAACTACTGGCCACAGTCCTCCATGAACTGACCCACATCTACGACCGCGCCCGTCTCTGGCCGACCCAGGAGCGGTTGATGATCGCCCGCTGCAAGCGCCAGCAGGACACCCTCGGCAAGATCGGCCTGCCGCAAGACTGCCGTGGACAAGCCGAGCGCCGCTTCACCTTGAGCGATGATCCACGCCTACTCGACCTGGCTGGCTGGCAGCAGTACGTTGGCCGGCGCGGCGAGCGCGAACAGCACAACGCCCAAGTAGTGCGCAGTCCCGACAGTTATGAGCTGAGCAGCCCCAAGGAATACATTGCGGTCAACATGGAGTACTTCCTGCTTGACCCCAGCTATGGATGCCGCCGCCCGGCACTGAACCAATACCTGCAGCAGCACTTTGCCTGGACTCCACAGCAAACCCCGTGCGCCAAAGGCTTGCCATTCATCAATGCCGGCAACGACTTCGCCCGCCAACCTCTGGGCGAGATCGACCCGGAGCGGGTTTATGAAGTTGACTACCTGCTCGCCGAGGCCAACCAGAACCTGGTCAGCCGTTGGGGCCACAGCATGCTGCGGCTGGTCATCTGCGCACCCGGTCGACCGCGGGGTCCGGATTGCCGGCTGGACCTGGACCAACACCTGGTGCTGTCCTACCGGGCGTTCGTCAATGACGTGCAACTGTCCAGCTGGGACGGCCTGGTAGGCGCTTATCCGTCACGATTGTTCGTGCTGCCGCTGGGTCAGGTGATCGACGAATACACCAAGACCGAGCTGCGCAGCCTGGCCTCGGTGCCGCTGCGGCTCAACCGCGACGAGGTCGAGAACCTGGTTCGCCAAGCGGCGGAGATGCACTGGAGCTACGACGGCAATTACTGGTTCCTGTCCAACAACTGCGCAGTTGAAGGCCTCAAGCTGCTGCGCAGCGGGACGGCCAATCCGACCCTGAACGACCTCGACAGCATCATGCCCAACGGCCTGCTCGCGGTGCTCAAGGGCCGCGGCCTGGCCGATACCAGCGTGCTCGACGATCCCCGTGAGGCCCTGCGCCTGGGGTATCGCTTCGACTCCTATCGTGATCGCTACCAGGCCATGTTCGATGTGCTTAGAAAGCAGTTACCGGTCAAGCAAGAGAAGGTCGAGGACTGGCTCGCCCTGGATGCCGACCAGCGCCGGCCATGGTTCGCGCGCGCCGACCTGCGTACCAGTGCCGCATTGTTGTTGCTAGAGCAGGCTGCGCTGCGCCAGCAATTGCTGTTGGCTCAGGATGAAGTGAAGCAGCGTTACCTGAATGCCACCGCGCTCAAGGACGGCAGCATCGATAAAGCCAATCAGACCCTGCAGCAGATGCTGGCCAACAGCGGCTTCCTCAGCCGACCGGCAGAATTGCTGGGCACCGACGGCTATGGTTTGCCGCAGCCAGAAGAGCGTAAGCAACTGGAAAAGGTCAGCAGTGAGCGCCAGGCGCAGCTGCTACGCCTGAGCACCGACCTGGATAAAGAGGTGAGGGCGCTGCTCGATCCGGCCCGGGCCAAGGCGATTGCGGCGGTCGAGGCGAACGTGAAGCAGATTGGCCAGCACCTGCGGGAGCTGCACAAGGCTGCCGGTGGCTTGCAGTTGCCCTGACGGCCTGAGCTTTTTCCAGGTCAGTTCAGGGCTCATCGAGGGGCAAGCCCGCTCCCAAGCTCGCCCCGCGTTAAGGCCACAGAACCAAATTAGAGACGCTCCTCAGCCTCACCCGGCAACTGCTCATCCAGATGCAGCCAAGGCAACCGGCTACTGGTCCAGATGTGCCGGGTGGCCCGTACGTTCTCTGGATGATCCAGGGTCGCCACGGTCACATCGATGGTCTGCGGGCTGTGCACAGTACTCAGCGCCAGATGCGCGCCACAGTCGCCGCAAAAAAACCGGCTGCACGTGGTCGGTGCCACATACATCCGCGGCCTGCCCTTGAGCCATCGAAAACCACTGCGCGGCAGGGTCAACCAGGTCACCACCAACCCGCCGCTGACCCGCCGACAGATCGAGCAGTGGCAATGAGCGATGTCGGTCAGATCCCCTTCCAAGCGATAGCGCAGGGCGCCGCAATGGCAGCCTCCCTCGTAAAAATCGGACATGATTACCTCTCGTCACCTTTGCCGTAGCGAAAGCTGGCTGAAAGCTTGCGCTCATAGGATAGCCCCACTACCGGCACAAGACCGGTCAGCCAGGGCCCCCGGATTGTTCCGCGCCCGGCCCAATCGACAACAACAATGGTGATTCTGATGTATTCCTGTGCCCGCCTTCTCGCAGTCCCTCTCCGGCTATTCCACGCACAGCGCCCCACGCGCTGATTCGCCCGAAGCGTCTTTTCTCTTTCGCCGCGCCACGCCTGGAGTATCGCCATGCTGACCTTCCTCGGCTTTGCCATGGTCATCACCTTCATGTACCTGATCATGACCAAGCGCCTGTCGGCCTTGATCGCCCTGATCCTGGTTCCGATCCTGTTCGCCCTGTTCGGTGGTTTCTCCTCCGATATCGGCCCGATGATGCTGCAAGGCATCAGCAAGCTTGCGCCTACCGGCGTGATGCTGATGTTCGCCATTCTCTACTTTGCGCTGATGATCGACTCCGGCCTGTTCGATCCGGCCGTGCGCCTGATCCTCAAGGCGGTCAAAGGCGACCCACTGAAAGTCTCGGTCGGCACCGCCGTGCTGGCGTTGGTGGTATCGCTCGACGGTGACGGCGCCACCACCTACATGATCTGCTGCGCAGCGATGTTGCCGCTGTACAGCCGCTTAGGCATGAGCCCGCGGATCATGGCCGGCTTGATCATCCTGGCCGGCGGGGTGATGAACATGACCCCTTGGGGTGGCCCGACTGCCCGCGCCGCAAGCGCCCTGCATGTCGATCCGTCGGACATCTTCGTGCCGATGATCCCGGCCATGGCCTTCGGCGTGATCGCCATCCTGGCCATCGCCTACATGTACGGCAAACGTGAGCGGGCTCGCCTGGGTGAGCTGCACCTGCCGACCGATGACATCGACCACAGCGGCATCAGCGTTTCGCAGTTCCCAGAAGCACGCCGGCCAAAACTGATCTGGTTCAACGGCGCCCTGACCCTGGTCCTGATGATTGCCCTGATCGCAGGTCTGCTGCCGCTGCCGGTACTGTTCATGGTGGCCTTCAGTATTGCCATGATCGTCAACTACCCATGCCTGCAACAGCAGAAGGACCGCATCGCCGCCCACTCCGGTAGCGTCCTGGCCGTGACCGGGTTGATCTTCGCCGCGGGCATCTTCACCGGCATCCTGTCCGGCACCGGCATGGTCGATGCCATGTCCAAGAGCCTGCTGGCGGTGATTCCGGATGCGCTCGGCCCGTACCTGGCGGTAATCACGGCGATCGTCAGCATGCCGTTCACCTTCTTCATGTCCAACGATGCCTTCTACTACGGTGTGTTGCCGGTGCTGGCCGAAGCCGCCAGCCACTACGGCATCACCCCGGTGGAAATGGCCCGTGCGTCGATCGTCGGACAACCGGTACACCTGCTCAGCCCGCTGGTACCCTCAACCTACCTGCTGGTCGCACTGGCCGGGATCGAGTTCGGTGATCATCAGCGCTTCACGCTCAAGTGGGCAGTGCTGGTGTGCATGTGCATAATGCTCGGCGCATTGCTCCTGGGGACTTTCCCACTGTTCAGCAGTCTGTAAATACATACGCCCTACAGCGATGCGCCCTACCGGGCGCATCGCCTTTTAACGTTCGAAGGAATACACATGGAATGGCTGACCAGCCCGGAAATCTGGGTTGCCTTTTTCACCCTGACGGCACTTGAGATCGTTCTCGGTATCGACAACATCATCATGATCTCGATCCTGGTCAGCCGCATGCCCAAGCACATGCAGCCACGTACCCGGATCTTCGGCCTGGCCCTGGCCATGGTCACGCGCATCCTGCTGCTGCTCTCGATTACCTGGGTCATGCGCCTGACTGCCGATCTGTTCGAAGTGTTCGGCCAAGGCATCTCCGGTCGCGACCTGATCCTGTTCTTCGGTGGCCTGTTCCTGCTGTGGAAAAGCTCCCAGGAGATCTACCACGGCCTGGAAGGTGAAGACGAAAACCCCGAAGAGCCAAAGGGCGCGGGTGGCAAGTTCATCTACACCATCATCCAGATCGCCATCATCGACATCGTGTTCTCGCTGGACTCGGTGATCACTGCCGTAGGCATGGTCTCGCACGTACCGGTGATGATCGCCGCGATCGTCGTGGCAGTGCTGGTGATGATGCTCTGCGCCGGTGCCATCAGTAATTTCATCGACAAGCACCCTTCGCTGAAGATGCTCGCACTTTCGTTCCTGATCGTCGTCGGTACGGTGCTGATCGCCGAATCCTTCGACGTGCATGTGCCAAAAGGCTACGTGTACTTCGCCATGGCCTTCTCGCTGGCGGTGGAGGCGATCAACATTCGCATGCGCACGGCGCGGGCACGCAAACGCGGCGAAGAGCACGATGCGGTGAAACTGCGCAAGGACATCCCTGGTCAATAAGCTCAGGCGCGCAATCAAGAAAGGCCCTCCGGGGCCTTTTTTAGTTCCTGCCCCTGGGCAAGCGCAGGGCGCTCGCGTGTTTCAAATATGTTTCAGCCATGCCAAGCTGGCGTCAGCTGGGTAAAACAACTAAAGCTTGAGTGAGCACTGGAAAAAACCGCCCACCCCCGGGCCAGGCTCACGGCTTCACCCATTGGCCCCGCGTTGGGGCAACAGCAACAGGGGGGCCTCGTACATGCTGACCTTGCTCAATCTGCTTTCCGCCGTGGCATTGCTAGTGTGGGGCACGCATATCGTGCGTACCGGCATCCTGCGGGTCTACGGCTCCAACCTGCGCCGGGTGCTCAGCCAGAACATGAGCAAGCGCCCGCTGGCATTTCTCGCCGGTATCGTGGTGACCGCCATGGTGCAGAGCAGCAACGCCACCGCCATGCTGGTGACCTCCTTCGTCGGCCAGGGCCTGATGGCGATGACCCCGGCGTTAGCCATCATGCTCGGCGCCGACGTAGGTACCGCGCTGATGGCCCGGGTGTTGACCTTCGACCTGTCGTGGCTGTCGCCGCTGCTGCTGTTTGTCGGGGTGATTTTCTTTCTCTCGCGCAAACAGACCCGCCTCGGCCAGATGGGCCGCGTGGCGATCGGCCTGGGCCTGATCATCCTGGCCCTGCAACTGATCGTCCAGGCCGCGACGCCGATCACCCAGGCGCAAGGGGTGAAGGTCCTGTTTGCCTCGTTGACCGGTGACATTCTGCTCGATGCCCTGGTCGGCGCGCTGTTCGCGATGATTTCCTACTCAAGCCTCGCCGCTGTGCTGCTGACCGCCACCTTGGCCGGCGCCGAACTGATCAGCCTGCCGGTGGCGATTGGCCTGGTGGTCGGGGCCAACATCGGCAGCGGCCTGCTGGCGTTTCTCACCACCAGCATGCAGAACGCTGCTGGCCGGCGAGTCGCACTGGGCAGTCTGCTGTACAAGCTGATCGGCTTACTGCTGATCATCCCCGTCCTGCATCCACTGGTGGAGTGGATGGACAGCCTCAACTTCAGCCCCCAGGAATTGGTAATCGGCTTCCATCTGCTCTACAACACGCTGCGCTGCCTGATCATGCTGCCGACCACCAAGCCCATGGGCCGGTTGTGCAATGCGCTGCTGCCCGAGCGCGAAAATGGCAATGGCCAGATCCGCCCACGCCACCTGGATGCCTCGGCCCTGCAGACCCCCAGCCTGGCCCTGGCCAACGCCGCGCGCGAGACCCTGCGCCTGGGCGATATCGTCGACAGCCTGCTGGAAGCCATGCTCGGCGCCCTGCGCGGCACCCAGACCGCACTCCCGCAACAGGTCCGTGCGCTCGCTGAGGATGCCGAGGCGCTCTACAGCGCAATCAAACTGTACCTGGCGCAAATGTCGCGCGAAGACTTGAGCGAACAAGACAACCGCCGCTGGGCCGAGATCATCGAACTGGCCATCAACCTCAAGCTGGCCAGCGACCTGATCGAGCGCATGCTGCGCAAAGTGCAGCAGCAGAAGACCTCGCAGCGCCGCGAGTTTTCCCAGGTCGGCCTGGAAGAGCTGACCGGCCTGCAAGAACAGCTGCTGGCCAACCTGCGCCTGGGCCTGTCGGTGTTTCTCAGTGCCGACCCAGAGAGCGCCCACCTGCTGCTGCGCGAAAAACGCCGTTTTCGCGCCCAGGAACGGCGTTTGGCCCACGCTCATGTCAGCCGATTGCAACGCAAGGTAGTGCAAAGTATCGAGACCAGTTCGCTACACTTGGAGCTGATCGCCGATATGAAGCGTTTGAACTCTTTGTTCTGCAGCAGTGCCTATGTGGTACTAGGCGGCTCGGACACCGGCGGCTTGTTGCTCGACAGCGTACCGGACGAAGCCCGCCAGCCTTGAACCCGCACTACCGGAGACCCAAGCTCGCCCATGCGTAGCCTGATGTTCGTTTGCCTACTGATCTGCAGCCTGCCGTCGCTGGCCCTCGACCGCTCGAAGGTGGAGGGCTACCTGCTGCCCAATGGCTTGCAGGTGATCCTCAAATCCGGCTATGAGCGCGACCATGTGGCGATTCGCCTGGTGGTGGGGGTGGGCCTGGACGACTTCGAGTGTGACCAGCGCGAACTGCCGCACCTGCTCGAACACCTCCTGTTCAGCGGTATCGACGAAACCGGCGAGGGCGGCCTGGAGGAGCGCATGCAGGCCCTGGGCGGAGAATGGAACGCCTATACCAGCAGCGCCGACACCACCTTCGTCATCGAGGCGCCGGCGCGCAACCAGCGCAAAGTGCTCGACCTGCTACTGGCAGCGATCCGCGATACCCAGATCGACGCCAAAGCCCTGGCCACGGCAAAGAAGATCATCGAGCGAGAAGATGGCGGCCACTATGGCCACCTGCAACGTTGGCTCGACCGCCAGGACATCGGCCACCGCGCCAGCGACCAGCTGGCGGTTGAACTAGGGCTGAAATGCCCGGCACGCTCCGACCTTGACGACATGACCCTGGAGCAGGTCCAGGCCCTGCGCGAGCATTGGTATGCGGCCAACAACATGAGCCTGATCATCGTTGGCGGTCTTGACCGCCTGCTGCCGGCCTACCTGGAGCGCACCTATGGCGAGCTGCCAGCGATCGAGCCTGGCGAGCGGCGCAATCTGGACAGCATCAGCCAACAGGCCGAGCAACGCCGCGACCTCACCCGTGGCTGGCTGGGCGACAGCGTGAAACTGCACTGGCTGTTCATCGAGCCGACGCTGGACAACGACCACGACCAGACCCTCGACCTGCTTTCGCGCTACTTGGACTGGGCCTTGTACGACCAGCTACGGTTGCGCCATGGTTTGTCCTACGGACCGTCGGTGCAGCGCGAGAGCTTTGGCGACAGCGGCATGCTCAGCCTCAACGCCGACCTGGAACGCCAGGATGTCGATAAGGCGGTGAAAGTGCTGCAGGAGTTGTTCGACCACCTGCGCAAGAACGGCCTCGACCCCGATACTTTCTCCCGAATCAAAGAGCTCGCCATCGCCCGAGAAAGCTGGTCGAGCCAGGGCAACAGCGCGCTGGCCGACTACTACTGGGGCGCACTGAACAATTACACCGACGGGCGCTTTACCGATCCGATTCGGCAACTGCGCAAGGTCAGCCTCAAACAGGCTGACGCGGCGCTGCGTGAGCTGCTCAAGGATCCGGGCTACCTGCGCATCGAGAAGCCGCTGCTTGGCTATGACGAGCTCTATGGGCTGGTGGCGTTGTTGTTGGGGCTGATCCTTGCCGTCGGCTTGCTACGCCGGCGCCGGCATCCGCCCACGCGGCCCAGTGGCGCTACACGGGACGGCTGATTCGGCGGTATCCTGTAGCGGCCAAAGATCCTGGGTCCGCTGCGCGGTCCTTCGCGGGCAAGCCCGCTCCCACAGGGACAGCGCCACTCTGAACATGCGCGCTGATACCTGTGGCGGCGGGCTTGCCCGCGAAGAGGCCGGTGCGGCCGTCAGAGATCTTGGCTTCATCCGCCCATTTCAGTAGCTACCCATGCCCCCCATCCCCCAATTCATCCAGCGCGTGATCGAACTGCTCAAGCGCTACCCCGGCATCATCGCGCTTGGCGGTTTCCTTTCGGGGATCGGCAGCTTCATTCTGGTCGACCGCCAGGCTGGCTTGGCCAGCTGGGTGGCTATCCTGATGCTGGTCAGCTGGCTTTGGCTGATGCTGGAGAACACCCTCACCGGGCTGTTCACCCGCGCCTTCAAGCGCGAAATCCCGCAGCCACTGCTGCGCTATGCGACGCAGATGATCCACCAGGAAAGCCTGTTCTTCGTCTTGCCGTTCTTCTTCATCACCACCACCTGGAACAGCGGCCAGCTGATCTTCACCGGCCTGCTCGGCGCTGCCGGGCTGATCTCGATCATCGATCCGCTGTATTACAAATGGCTGGCACCGCGGCGCTGGTTGTTCATGGCGCTGCACACCCTGACTCTGTTCGCCGCACTGCTGACGGCACTGCCGATCATCTTGCACCTGACCACCGCGCAGAGCTTCAAACTGGCCCTGATCGCGGCCATGGCGCTGTCGTTCCCAAGCCTTGCCAGCAGCTTCCCGATCAATAACTGGCGGCGCGCCGTGGCATTGGTGCTGGTTACCCTGTCGGTCGGTGCTGGCGGCTGGCTGTTGCGCTCGTGGGTGCCACCCGCGACCTTGTGGTTGACCGAGGTGGCGGTCAGCACCGAAGTGCTCAATCGTCAGCCAGGCGCGTCGCTGGAAGAGATCCCGGCCAGCCGCATCAAAGGCAGCGGGCTGTACGCCTACACCGCGATCAACGCACCGCGCGGGCTTAACGAGCGTATCTATCACGTGTGGCAGCTGGACGGTAAAGAGGTCGACCGGATCGCCCTGGATATCCATGGCGGACGCAAAGAGGGCTATCGTGCCTGGACCCACAAGCAGAACTTCCCGCCCAATCCGGTCGGCAAGTGGCAGGTGCGAGTGCTGACCGAGGATGGCCAGGTGATCGGCGTATTGCGCTTCAAGGTAGTGAACGACGCAGCGTCGGGCTGATTACAAACCTTATCGCAGCGGCGAGGGAGTGACCTTGCCTGCGCGATAGGGCCAGTGAGCACAGCACCAAGGTGCAATACACTCATGGGCGATGCGCTATGATCTGACCCGTCGCCCCCGCGCCCGTCAGAAGCATGGAGCCCATGACCACACCCAGCGCTACCCTGGACACCAGCAGCCAGCCGGCCTGCCTGCGCGTTACCGGTGACTGGACCCTGGCCCACTACGCCGAGCTCAAGCGTACCAGCGAGCAACTGCGTAGCCAGTTCGCCGCCGACGCCATCGCCGACCTGAGCCAACTCGGCCGCCTGGACACCGCCGGTGCCTCGCTACTGGCCGAGTTGCTCGGTTCAGAACGGCTGTCGCACTGCACCAACGACCTGCCCGAAGCCAACCGCGCGCTGCTCAAGACGGTCTACTGCTCGGTGCAGGACTACTGCATCCCGGTCAAGGAAGCCGAGCGGCCGATCCTGATTCTGCTGCTCGATCGGATCGGCCGCGCCGTCGACACCCTGTGGCAAGACACCCGGCAGTTGCTCGGTTTCATCGGCCTGATCATCGAAACCTTGCTGCGCCGCGTGCTGCAACCGCACCGCTGGCGGATCACCCCAGTGGTTGCCCATATCGAACAGACCGGCCTGGACGCTGCGCCCATCGTCGCCCTGTTGACCTTCCTGGTGGGCGCGGTGGTCGCCTTCCTCGGCGCCACGGTGTTGGCGGCCTTTGGCGCGACCATCTTTACCGTCGACCTGGTGGCGTTTTCATTCCTGCGCGAATTCGGCGTACTGCTCACCGCCATCCTCATGGCCGGGCGAACCGCCAGCGCCTTCACCGCACAGATCGGCTCGATGAAAGCCAACGAAGAGATCGACGCCATCCGCACCTTGGGCCTGAACCCGATTGAGCTGCTGGTGGTACCGCGGGTACTGGCGCTGTTGATCTCGCTGCCGCTGCTGACCTTCCTGGCGATGATCTGCGGCATTGTCGGCGGCGGGGTGGTCTGCGCGCTGTCGCTGGATATCCCGCCGGCCATGTTCCTCTCGTTGCTGCAAAGCGACATCGGCGTACAGCACTTCCTGGTCGGCTTGGCCAAGGCCCCCTTCTTCGCCTTCCTGATCGCTGCCATTGGCTGCCTGGAGGGCTTCAAGGTCAGTGGCAGCGCTGAGTCGGTGGGCGCCCACACGACCTCAAGCGTGGTCCAGTCGATTTTCGTGGTGATCGTCCTGGACGCCGTGGCCGCGCTGTTCTTCATGGAGATGGGCTGGTGACTGGCGTACGAGAAGCTGTGATCGAGGCGCGCGGCCTGTGCAACCGCTTTGGCCGCCAGAGCGTGCACGAGAACCTGGATCTTGACCTGTTCAAGGGCGAGATCCTCGCCGTGGTCGGTGGCTCGGGCAGCGGCAAGTCGGTGCTGCTGCGCAGCATCATCGGCCTGCGCCGACCCAACGAAGGGTTGGTCAAGGTGTTCGGCCAGGACCTGGCGCAGCTCAACAATGAGCAACGCTCGTTAGTGGAACGGCGCTTTGGCGTGTTGTTCCAGAAGGGCGCGCTGTTCTCCTCGCTGACCGTCACCGAAAACGTCGCCCTGCCGCTGATCGAGCACGCCGGCCTGTCGCGGGCCGACGCCGAGCACTTGGCCGGGGTCAAACTGGCCCTGGCGGGCCTGCCGATCTCGGCTGCGGACAAATACCCGTCGTCGCTGTCAGGCGGCATGATCAAGCGTGCAGCGCTGGCCCGCGCCTTGGCGTTGGATCCGGATATCCTGTTTCTCGACGAACCCACCGCCGGCCTCGACCCGATTGGCGCAGCGGCGTTCGACCAATTGATCCTGACCCTGCGTGACGCGCTGGGCCTGAGCGTGTTTCTGATCACCCACGATCTTGACACGCTCTACACCATTACCGACCGAATCGCCGTGCTTTCGCAGAAGAAAGTCCTGGTCGCCGGCCCTTTGGCCGAGGTCGAGCAAACCAACGATCCCTGGATCCACGAGTATTTTCACGGCCCGCGCGGGCGGGCGGCCGAACAGGCCGCCGCCAGTGCCCGGCAGGAGCGCTGAACCATGGAAACCCGAGCTCATCATGTCTTCATCGGCCTGGTCACCGTACTGGTGGTGGCCGGCGCGCTGCTGTTCGGCCTGTGGCTGACCAAGTCCAGCGTCGACGACACCTTCAAGGACTACCAAGTGGTGTTCAACGAGGCCGTCTCGGGCCTGTCGCGCGGTAGCGCGGTGCAGTACAACGGGATCAAGGTCGGGGACGTCACCACCCTGCGCCTGGACCCGGAAGATCCGCGCCGGGTCCTGGCGCGCATTCGCCTGAGCGCCGACACCCCGGTCAAGCAAGACACCCAAGCCAAGCTGACCCTGGCCGGGGTCACCGGCAACTCGTTCATCCAGCTCACCGGTGGCACCCCGCAAAGCCCCGAGCTCAAGGGCAAGGACGGCAAACTGCCGGTGATCGTCGCTTCGCCTTCGCCAATTTCGCGCCTGCTCAACGACAGCAGCGACCTGGTGACCAACATCAACCTGCTGCTGCACAACGCCAACCAGATGTTCTCCGAAGACAACATCGGCCGCCTGAGCAACACCCTGGCCAATCTGGAGCAAACCACCGGCGCCTTCGCCAGCCAGAAGGGCGGAATCACCCAAGCCATCGAGCAGTTGGGCGAAGTCGGCAAACAAGCCAGCGCCACCCTCGCCGAAACCCAGACGTTGATGCGCAACGCCAACGGCCTGCTGGGCACGCAAGGCAAGCAGGCCTTCGGCAGCGCCGAGCAGGCCATGCAAGCGCTGGCCGAGAGCACCGCGACCATCAACAGCCTGCTCAAGGACAACCGCGAAGCGATCGACGACGGCGCCCAAGGCCTGAACCAGCTGACCCCGGCCATCCGCGAATTGCGCGAAACCCTCAACGCCCTCAAAGGCATCTCGCGCCAACTGGAGGCGGACCCAAGCGGCTACCTGCTGGGTCGCGACAACAACAAGGAGTTCCAGCCATGAACACTTCGCTGCGTCTTGTCACCCTGGCCGCAGCGCTGAGCCTGGCCACGGCCTGCTCGATCCTGCCCAAGAGTGAGCCGGTGGACATCTATCGCCTGCCAGTGAACCAGGCCAGCCGCACAGCCACCCCGCTGGACTGGTCGCTACGCCTGAACAAGCCGCTGGCCAGCGAAGCCCTGGCCGGCGCCCGCATTGCGGTAATCCCGCAAGGCGACATCATCAGCGGCTACAAGGGCGCCCGCTGGAGCGACCCGGTGCCTTTGCTGGTGCGTAACCGCCTGCTCGATGGCTTCCAACGCGATGGCCGAGTGCAGCGCCTGAGCGCCGACGACAGCAACCTGCAGGCGGACTATGAGCTGGCAGGCGAGCTGCAGGCGTTCCAGAGCGAATACCGGCCGGAAGGCGTGGAGGTGCTGATACGTTATGACGCGCGCCTGGTGCAAGGGCGCAGCCAGCGTATTCTTGCGAGCCGGCGCTTCGAGGTGCGTCAGCCGCTGACCACCACCCAAGTATCAGCAGTGGTCGCTGGCTTCGGAGCGGCCAGCGACCAACTGATGGCGCAACTGCTGGACTGGACCGTCGCCCAGGCAACTCAGGCTCAGGCGAAGAACCAGTAGCAGACGAAGATCGCCGCGATCACCCCGGACAGTTCGGCCAGCAGGGCGCAACCCACCGCGTGACGCACGCGCTGGATACCCACCGCGCCGAAATACACTGCCAACACGTAGAAGGTGGTTTCGGTACTGCCCTGGATGGTCGCCGCCACCAAGGCTGGGAAGCTATCGACGCCATGGGTCTGCATGGTCTCGATCAGCATCGCCCGCGCCGCGCTGCCAGAGAATGGTTTGACCAGCGCGGTCGGCAGGCCCTCGACGAAGCGAGTGTCCATGCCCATCCACTCCACGGCGTGGCGGATGCCATCCAAAGCCAGCTCAAGGGCGCCCGAGGCCCGCAGCACACCCACTGCACAAAGCATCGCCACCAAGTAGGGCAGCAGGTTCTTGGCGACGTCGAAGCCTTCCTTGGCGCCTTCGACGAAGGTTTCATACACCTTGACCCGTCGCAGCGCGCCGATCACCAGGAACAAGATGATGATGCCGAACAGGGTCAGGTTGCCAAGGATCGACGACAGGCTGGCCAGCGCCGCCGCCGACAGCGTGCCGAGGAAGGCCATGAAGCAGCCCAGCAGCAGCGCACCGGGGATCAGGTAGGCGAGCACCACCGGGTCCCACAGGCGCAGGCGCTGCATGACCGCCACCGAGAGCAGGCCGACCAGGGTCGAGACGCTGGTGGCGAGCAGAATTGGCAGGAACACCATGGTCGGATCAGGTGCGCCTTGCTGCGCGCGGTACATGAAGATGGTGACCGGCAGCAGGGTCAGCGACGAGGCGTTGAGCACCAGGAACAGGATCTGCGCGTTGCTCGCCGTCGTGCTGCTGGGGTTGAGCTCCTGCAAGGCGCGCATGGCCTTCAGGCCGATCGGCGTAGCGGCGTTGTCCAGGCCCAGGCCATTGGCGGCGAAGTTCATGGTGATCAAACCCAGGGCAGGGTGCCCAGGCGGCACTTCAGGCATCAGCCGGGCGAACAGCGGGCCGAGCACCTTGGCCAGCCACTCGACGATACCGGCCTGCTCGGCAATCTTCAGGAAACCCAGCCACAGGGTGAGGGTGCCGAACAGCAGCACCATGACTTCCACCGACAGCTTGGCCATGGCGAAGATGCTCTCGACCATCGCGGCGAAGATCCCCGCGTTGCCGCCGACCAGCCATTGGGCCAGGGCGGAAATGGCCGCCACCAGGAAAAAGCTGAGCCAAAGGCCGTTGAGCATCCGTGTGTTCCCCCGAAAAATGCCTCGAATGATAGCGTACTGATCGACCAGAACGCTGCTTCCACAGTTGCAAGCTAGCGCGAGAAAATTCCTAAGCCTCAAGCCCGCGAGCTGTAAGCGGCTGTCTGGGAGCGGCTGGCGTGGGGCTGGCGTGGGGCTGGCGTGGGAGCGGGCTTGCCCCGCGATAGCGTCTACTTGGCCAAATTGCTTAGCCGCGCTGACGCTATCGCGGGGCAAGCCCGCTCCCACGCTACCGACGCCTTTCTCCCACACGACACCACCTGCCGATCTCAAGACAACAAAAAGCCCCGACAAGTCGGGGCTTTTTGTTCAACGCTGAAGGCTTACTGCTTGGCAGTCTCGCCCGCAACGGAAGCGGCGGCTTTGGTACCGGCCATGTGCGGCAGCGAGTTGTAGTACTGCTCGCCTTTGACCGCGTCGTACATGCCTTCCCAACGTGCGATAACCAGGGCAGCCAAGGCGTTGCCGATCACGTTCAGGGCAGTCCGCGCCATGTCCATGATGCGGTCGACACCGGCGATGAACGCCAGGCCTTCCAGCGGGATACCAACACTGCCCAGGGTCGCCAGCAGCACCACGAAGGAAACGCCCGGCACACCCGCGATACCCTTGGAGGTGACCATCAGGGTCAGGACCAGCAACAGCTGTTGGCTCCAGGACAAGTCGATGCCGTACAGCTGGGCAATGAAGATCGCCGCGATGCTCTGGTACAGGGTCGAACCGTCGAGGTTGAACGAGTAACCGGTAGGCACCACGAAGCTGCAGATCGACTTCGGCGCACCGTACTTCTCCATCTTCTCGATCACCCGTGGCAGCACGGTCTCGGAGCTGGAGGTGGAGTAGGCGAGGATCATCTCGTCTTTCATGATGCGCATGATCTTGATGATCGAGAAGCCGAACATCCGCGCCACCAGGCCCAGCACCATGAAGGCGAAGAAGGCGATAGCGAAGTACACCAGCACCACCAGCTTGGCCAGCGGCAGCAGGGACGAGAAGCCGAAGTTGGCGACAGTCACCGCGATCAGGGCGAATACACCGATCGGCGCGTAGTTCATGATCATGTGGGTGACCTTGAACATGGTTTCCGATACGCCCTGGAAGGTGCGTACCAGCGGCTCGCGCAGGTCTGCCTGCAGGCTCGACAGGCCCAGGCCGAACAGTACCGAGAAGAAGATGATCGGCAGCATCTCGCCACGCGCCACGGCTGCGAAGATGTTCGATGGGATCAGGTTGAGCAGGGTCTCGATGAACGCGTGCTCATGCTGCACCTCGGCCGCAGTGGCCTGGTACTTGGAGATGTCCACAGTACCCAGGGTGCTCATGTCGATACCGACACCTGGGTGGAACAGGTTGGCCAGGCCCAGGCCGACGACGATGGCGATGGTGGTCACCACCTCGAAGTAGATGATGGTCTTCAGGCCAATGCTGCCCAGTTTCTTCGCGTCGCCAACCCCGGCGATGCCCACGATCAGCGACGAAATCACGATCGGGACGACGATCATCTTGATCAGGCGAATGAAGATGTCACCGGCTGGCTGCAGAACATTACTGATCCACCATGCCTTTTCTGCACTGAAATGGTTCAGCAGCGCGCCGATTGCAACGCCCAGGACGAGTCCGATGAGGATCTGCCAGGCGAGGCTTAGTTTTGCCTTCTTCATGTCGTTACCTTTTCTTCTAGTGGTCATGGTCGTCGAGCGGAAACGCGCGTTCCAGAGCCTTTAGAAGCATGCTGGGCAGCGAATTTAATCCGTACGACGGCTCCATCGAAGGTCAGCGCAAGCGAGCGTGTCGGCGCTCTGGCTAGCGAAAAAGGCCGCAACTATTGCGATGGAGAGGGAGGCAGTCTAATGCCGGAAACGACTACCCTATACCGATTCGGCATGAGATCAAGGGACAAAAAGTCGCACCCGAAGGGGCTGGATATACGCCGTTCGGATTTCCGAACAAGACCAAAGCGCCATTTTTCGGCCGATTTGGCGGCACTAAAAGGAGGGATCGGATGCCTTGTTCGACAATCCGAATGGTCTAAATGGTACATCGGGCGGGTAGTGCCAGACCCTAAAATAATTCGATGTACGGTCGAGACAAAATGTGTCTTGAAGGCAAATTCCTACAAGCTACACAAAGCCTTCTATATATAGGTGCTTCGGAAGTCAGGTCGGCTTCGGTGCTTGGCAGCCCCGAGCAACCTGATACTTCCGATGCCACCTTGCCTGACCCGGCCCGTGCTCGGAGGTACTCCCTGTACCCCTAGGCCACTCCGATCCTGGAACAATCAGAACAGCCCGGCCCCTTGGTCATGTGCCGCCCCTCCTCGGGGCTGCGCATCATAGAAGCCAGAACCTTAGAAAGGTTCAGCTTCTATAGCGTTACATTGACGTGAACCTTATGCGTACGCTGACGCCTAGGCTCTGTACGAAAAACCTTGATACTTGGTCATGCTGCGTTGAAAACAGCCTCGGAATGCTCATTTACTCCAGTAAA
>Ga0247819_10000378_pt1 | contig 27295 bp, 22 predicted proteins | sample 13C_Xylose_Day6_FD_193428 | JGI IMG/M metagenome (GOLD analysis project Ga0247819, IMG submission 193428) | Soil microbial communities from agricultural site in Penn Yan, New York, United States - 13C_Xylose_Day6 | ecosystem: Environmental > Terrestrial > Soil > Agricultural land | place: USA...
GGGTGGGGGTGGGCTTCAGCATCGAGGGCCTTCCTGCGCGTCTGCGGTGTTCGTGTTCTAGTGAATCAGGTTAAGATCGTTTTGGCAACCGATTGCCAGTCAGATGGTCTCCCCGGCGTCCGCGAGCAGCGTGCTCCCGGTCATGACGAGCGACAGGTCGGATGCGCAGAAGAGCACCACCCGGGCGATGTCGTCGGGTGTTCCCATTCGACCGATGAGGCTCTGCGACATCGCCGCGGGAACCGCCGACGGGTCGATGCCCGCGCTGGCCATCGCCTCCATCGCCGCGGCCGCCATGGCCATGTTGCCTTCCGTCGGGACATAGCTGGGGGCCACTCCGAGCACTCGGATACCTCGCGGTGCGAGTTCAAGCGCGAGCTGCTTCGTCAGGCCCCGCACCGCGTGCTTCGAAGACACGTACGCCGAGAGGCCGGGCGCGGTACCCCGGAACCCCGCGGTCGACACGATGTTCACGATGACGCCGCCCTCCGGCATCCGCTCCACCGCTGCGCGTGCGCCGTTGCGCACGCCGCGCGTGTTGACGGCGAATACCTGCTCCCAGGTCTCGTCGCTCATCTCGACGAGCGACTGGCTGGGGAAGATGCCGGCGTTGTTGACCCAAATGTCGATTCCGCCAAGGCTCTCTGCGACGAGATCGGCCGCTGCGGCGACGGAGGCCGAGTCCGAGACGTCCATGCGAACCCCGACAGTCGGGCCGCCGAACCGTGCCGCGATATCTTGCGCCGCCGCGCCGGCATGCACCTCGTCGAGGTCGGCGATCGCGACGGATGCTCCCGCCTCGGCGAGGCGGAGGGCGATGGCCTTGCCGAGGCCCTGCGCTCCTCCGGTCACGACGGCGCGGCGACCGGCGAGTGAGAGGAGGTCGCCCAGCGGGGCGGCGGAGACGTCTGCAAAGGGGAAGGACATGAGGGTTCCAATCGGAAGGTCAGCGGATACCGCGGACTTTGAAGGTGATGATCGAGCCGCCCGCGAGGGCGAGGGCTGCGGCAGTGAGATAGAGCGCCGTGAAGTTCTGCCCGCCCGCGCCGATGGCGAGCACGGCGGGCGCCGCGATCGGGGCGAGCACGCCGGGGATCTTCTGGGCGAACATCGTGATGGCCATGTAGCGACCGGCCTGTGTGTCGCGATCGGGGAGAACATCGAGGACGAGGGCCTGCCCGACAGCCGAGAACGAGGCGATTCCGAGGGAGGCGAACAGTGTGCCCAGGATGAGCAGGGGCAGGTCGTACGCGAACGCCGACACGACCGACCCGACGGCGAAGAGGACCGCCCCGACGAGGATCAGCGGCTTCCGCCGGCCCATGCGGTCGCTGAGCCATCCTCCCCCGATCGCCCCCAGCGTCGCGGTGACGATGCTGAGGCTCGACGTCAACGCCAGGACGCCGGCGACGTCGGCCACAGGCAGGGAGAGTCGCTGCGCGACGAAGAACACGGAGAAGCTGGTGGTGAGCGTGAGGCCGAGGAAGAAGACGAAGCGTCCGAGCCAGTTCCACGCGAAATCCGGCACGTCCCGCGGGCGGAACACGTAGCTGCGGAGCAGTCCGCCGAGCGTGAGCCGCGTCGGGAATCGCATCCCGCGGCTGTCGGATTCCCGGGCGAACACGACGAACAGGCCCACCAGGACGGTGGCGACGGCGGCCGGGAGCGCGAAGACGAGGACGATGTCGCCCCGCAGCGCCCCGACGGCGATGATGCCGACCACCGGCGCGATCTGCATCATGAGCCCGGTGAGGCCCGAGATGCTTCCCCGCTGGCTCGGGGGCAGGCGGTCTGCCTGCCAGTTCCCGACCGATCCTGCAGTCGTCCCCCAGCCCACGGTCGAGAGCACCCACCCGGCGCCGAGCCAGATCAGGTCGGGGGCGAACGCCATCACCGGCACGGATGCGATCCCGATGACCAGTCCGAGGACGGTGTACGGGCGACGGCGACCCCAGCGGGAGCGAGTGCGGTCGCTCAGGATGCCGGTGAGCGGTGCGACCAGGAGGGTCGCCGCCGAGCCGATGCCCAGGATGTACCCGAGGGAGTCGGTGCGACCCGGTGCCAGCTGGTCGAGCCGCACCGCGAGCGAGTACGCCATCGGCACGATCATCGCCATACCGCCGCCGAACGTCGCCGCGACCAGCAGCGCGATCTGCCAGCGCGACACCCGGGGAAGATCATCCCCGCCCTCGGCGGCCTGCCCTCCAGGGCCGGCGGGCGACTGCGGAAGAGCGACGTTCCCGGTGGGAACGCGCTCCTCCGCCGCCTCGATCGCGTCGTGAGCGCTCCGCTTGGAGCCGACCTCCATCTCGAGCCTCTCGTCGTTGCCGGGCTCGCTCAGGCGAGGCCGTTGCGGCGGGCGACATCGCCGAGCCAGGCGAGGCTCGGCTTGGGCGTGCGGACGAACGTCTCCCGATCGACAGCGATGAGCCCGAACGTCGGACCCCAGTGGCCCCACTCGTAGTTGTCGAGCAGGCTCCAGTGCAGGTAGCCGCGCACGTCGATGCCGTCGGCCATGGTGGCCAGCAGCCCCTGAAGGGCTTCCTCGGTGTAGCGGATGCGCTGCGTGTCGTCCGCGGTCGCGATCCCGTTCTCGGTGATCACGATCGGAACGCCCTGCGACAACGCCCACGCGTGACGGACCGCCATCGCGAGCGCGTCGGGGCGGTATGCGGTGCCCACCAGGGTGTTGTCGGGGTGCTGGGGGTGCGGGACGAGGCCGTTCGCGTCGACCTCCTGGCTCGAGTACGCCTGCACACCGACGAAATCGTCGCCGCGCGAGCCCTCCCAGTAGACGTCTTCCTTGCCGTATCGGATCTCCTTGAGCTTCTCCTCGCCGCCGGGAGCGGCGGTGAGCGCGCCGGCGGCGATGGTCCAGCCCACCTTCGCGCCGGTGCGTGCCCGGACGATCTCCCGCACGGCGTGGTGGATCTCGACGAAGCTGCGCCCGATCTCGGGATCGGCATACGTCAGGAACTCGCTGTGGGTGTTCTTCTTCTCACCCTCGTCACCTGCGCCGTCGCTCTCGACGGTCGGGCTCTGCCATTGGCCGCCGCCCGCCTGTGCCATGCGCCGCATCGCGGTCATGATCGCAGCCTGCATGTTCGGCTCGTTCATGGTTGCTACCCACTCGACCCCGTCGAGGATCGTGGTCGCCTCTGTGGCGAAACGCTGGAACCGCTCCGATGCGTCGGGAGCCGTCCACCCACCAGCCTCGGCGAACCACTGCGGGGTGGTGAAGTGCTGCAGGGTCACGACCGGAGTGATACCGCGCTCGAAGCAGGCCTCGATGACGCGGCGGTAGTGGGCGAGCTCGGCACGCGAGAAACGCCCCGGGAGCGGCTCGATCCGCGACCACTCCAGGCTGAACCGGTATGAGGTGAGCCCTGCATCGGCGAGCAGATCGATGTCCTCGCGGTAGCGGTGGTAGCTGTCGCAGGCGTCGCCCGACGGCTCCATGCCCGGCATGAGCTGCTCTCGCGCCCACCAGTCGCTGTTGATGTTGTTGCCCTCGATCTGGTGGCCGGCCGTGGCCGCGCCCCAGAGGAAGCCGTCGGGGAAGTTCGTCATCGCACGTTCCTTGTTCGCTCGAATGAACCGTCAACCGGTTGCCAGATCGAATGTAACATAGAATTCGAAAGGTCTCACTAATTTGTGAAGGAAGCGCGATGGCTCAATACGCCAAGACCGCAGAGGTGCGGCGCGGCATCCTCGACGCGTGCCTCTCGGCCTTCGGCGACGCCGGTTTCCATGGCGCATCGATGGCCGAGATCGCCCGCAGGGCCGGGATCAGTCACACGGGGCTGCTTCACCACTTCCCGCGCAAGGAGGCCCTCCTCACCGCCGTGCTGGATCTGCAGGACCAGCGCAGCGCCGACTACCTCCTCGCCCACTCAGCCCTCGAGCCCGACGCGGACCCGCTCGACCTGCTTCGGGGGATGGCGGATTCGCTCGTGGACCGGGATCGTCGCCCCGGCATCGTCGAGCTGACCGCGGTGCTCACCGGCGAGGCGACTGTTCCGACGCACCCCGCGCACGCGCACTTCGCCGAGCGATACCGGAACGTCCGCAGCTTCATGACGAGGCTGCTGGAGCGGTTGCGCGCCGAGGGACGACTGGCATCGCCCCTTCCGCCCACGACCCTCGCGGCCGTGGTGATCGCCGTCCTCGACGGGCTCCACACGCAGTGGCTCTACGATCGCGACGGGATCGACGTAGATGCTGCGGTTCAGGCGTTCCTCGCGACGATCGTGCCCGAGCTCGCCGCGTCCCCTCAGATTGCGGAGTCCTCCGTCGACGCGTAGGCGAAGCGCGTGATCACGGCGTTGCCGCCGATGGCCGAGACTCCGACGACCCGACCCGTGAAGCCGCCGGCCACCTCCGTGGAGAGGTAGCGGCCATCCAGCCGGGTGAGCTCCTGGAAGTCCTCGCCCAGGGTCGTTCCCAGCAGGATGACATCGGGACCGCTCGGCATGCCGCGCTCGACCGCCGGAGTGACCGTGCGGACCTCGAGGGCGGCGTCAGTGGCGGCATCCCCTCCCACGATGATCTGACTGAACGGACCGATCTCGATGCGCGCCTCGATGCGGCCTGCCACGCGTCGGACGGCAGCCCTGTGGCGCGCATCGATGCGGACCTCGAGGGCATAGTCCCCCTGTCCGTGTGCGCGGGCGGCCCAGGTCTGATCCGCCGCGCGAACCGCCAGGAGCGGCCCATTGCCGTCGGCAGCCCCATTCGTGCTGAGACGCAAGCCCGCGGCGTCCGGAACGGCGAAGGTCGCGGGTTCCACTCCGGGCGAGATCCAGCGGGGGTCGAGACGCGCTGCGGTGAACTCTTCGACGAACGCGTTCGATACGCGCCCTGCCTCGAATTGATCCTCGTTCACGACCGGCCAGTCGTCGATCCAGCTGATTCCGGCGAGGAAGGTCTCGCGGCCGTTCGTGTGCCAGCGCGGGAACGATCCGCGCGGTCGCGTGCCGAGGTGCACCATCGCCCATGAGCCGTCGGCGAGCTCCAGCATGTCGGCGTGCCCCGTCGCCTGCACCGCGTCGGACGTGCTGCGGTGCGTGAGGATCGGGTTCGCCGGATTCGCCTCGAACGGGCCGTCGGGGCGCTTCGACCGCGCCACGGTCACCATGTGACCGGCACCCGTACCGCCCTCTGCGACGAGCAGATACCACCAGTCTCCGCGGCGGAGCAGGTGCGGGCCTTCGGCGTGCGCACCCCCCGTCCCGTGCCAGAGCGACACGGCCTCGCTGAGGACCTCCCCGGTCACCGGGTCGACGACAGCCTGCGAGATCCCGCCGCGCACGACATCGCTCCAGGTGAGCAGGCACCGCCCGTCGTCGTCCCAGGCAAGGTCGGGGTCGATGCCGAGAAGCCCGGCGGTGTACACGGGATCGCTCCACGGGCCGGCGGGGTCCTCAGCATGCACGATGAGGTGCCCGCGTGCGATGTCGTGGATGTTGGTGGTCGTCATCCAGAATCGACCGTCGTGGTGACGAATCGTCGGTGCGTAGATGCCCCCGCTTGCGCCGCCGATCCCCTCTCGGACGCTCAGCTGAGACGACCGGTCGAGGACGTTTCCGAGCTGCCGCCAGAGCGTCAGGTCGCGCGAGGTGAACACGGGAACACCGGGGAAGTACTCGAAGCTGGAGTTGACGAGGAAGTAGTCCTCGCCGACTCGGCAGATCGACGGGTCGGGGTGGAACCCCGCGATGATCGGTGAGCGCGGCATCAGGCGGCCGCCAGATTCCGTCGCGCCTCACGACGCTCCCGCTGGAGGGAGGGATCGGCTACCGGCGCCGCCAGAAGCAGCTTCCGGGTGTACTCGTGTGCGGGCTCGGACGTCACCTGCGCAGCCGGCCCCATCTCGACGAGATCGCCCCGGTACAGCACCGCGACCCGGTGGCTGATATGCCGGACGACGGTGAGGTCGTGCGAGATGAAGAGATACGCGACGCCCGTCGAGCGCTGGATGTCGATGAAAAGGTCGAGCACGCGCTCCTGCGTCGAGAGGTCCAGGGCGCTGACCGGCTCGTCGCACACGATGAGCTTGGGCTGAGGCGCGAGGGCACGCGCGATCGCCACACGCTGACGCTGACCGCCCGAGAACTCCCGCGGCAGACGCTCAGCGGCGTCCGCGGGCAGCCCCACCTGATCGAGGAGGGTGCGCACCCGAGCGCGGGCATCCTTGCCGGTCGCCCCTTGGACCACGAGCGGTTCGGCGAGGATGTCCCCCACTGTGAGGGACGGGTTCAGCGAGGTGTACGGATCCTGGAACACGACCTGGATGTCCTTCGCGAGCCTGCGCCGCTGCCGCGGCGCCAGTGCCGAGATGGTCTCGCCGTTGAATCCGATGGTGCCCCCCGAGGGCTTCAGCAGTCCCAGCACAGCCCGGCCGATTGTGGTCTTCCCCGAGCCCGACTCCCCTACCAGACCCACGGTCTCGCCGTGCGCGACGTCGAGGGAGACGCCGTGCAGCACTTCGACGGGCTTGGCCCGCCAGCCGCGGCCCGGAAAGCTGACGCGCAGGTCGGTGATCTCGAGCAGGCTCATCGCAGAATCCCTTCGGCCGGCGCCGCCGCCGGCGCATCCGCTCGCACCGATCCCTCATCGAGGATGGCGCCCAGCAGCATCTTCGTGTAGTCGTGCTGCGGGTTCTGGAAGATCTCGGTCGCTGGCCCGGCCTCCACCACTTCGCCCTTCTGCATGACGACGATCCCGTCGCAGAGGTCGGCGACGACGCCGAAGTTGTGCGTGACGAGCAGGACCGCCATATCGAGCTCCGACTGCAGATCGCGCAGCAGATCGAGGATCTCGGCCTGGACCGTCACATCAAGAGCCGTCGTCGGCTCGTCCGCGATCAGCAGGCGCGGGCGGCTCGCCACAGCGCCGGCGATCAGCACCCGCTGCGCCATGCCGCCGGAGATCTGATGCGGGTAGGAGTCGAAGGTGCGCTGCGGATCCGCGATCCCGCATCGCTCGAGAAGTGCGATCACACGTGCCTTCGCCTCTCGCTTCGAAAGCCCCAGTGCCGAGCGCACACCTTCCACCAGCTGCGAACCCACCCGGTACGACGGGTCGAGGTTCGACATCGGCTCCTGAGGGATGTACGCGATGGCCTTGCCGCGGAGCGGGCGCATCTGCGCGTCCGTCAGCCCGACGAGCTCCTGGCCGTCGAAGAGTATGGACCCGCGGGTGATGACGGCTTCGGGCGGGAGCACTCCGAGTGTCGCGAACGCGGTCTGGGTCTTGCCCGAACCCGATTCGCCGACGACGCCCACGACCTGCCCGCGCGCGATCGACAGCGACACGCCACGGACGACCTCTCGCGGCTGCCCGCTCGGCCCTCGGTAGGCGATGCCCAGGTCGGTGACTTCGAGCAGCGCCCCGGACGCATGTGCCTTCGCGACGCCGTCTGCCGCTACCTTCTGTCCGGCTCCGACCTTGACCGGGGTGGGCTTGGAGCCCTCGAGGGTGTCTCGCAGCGCGTTGCCGAGCAGGACGAGCGACGCTGTGATGACACCGAGCATGAGACTCGGCCACAGGAACTGCGTCGGCGCGATGTAGAGGTTGCGGAATCCCGACGCGATCATCGCGCCGAAGCTCGGGATCTGGAGGGACCCGACGCCGAGGAACGCGAGGCCTGACTGGACCGCGATCGCCGAGCCCGCCATGAACGCCGCCGCGATGATGATCGGACCGCGCACCACGAACAGGACGTGGCGGCTGAGGATGCGGAGGTTTCCGAGACCGGACACCCGAGCGGCATCCACGTACAGTTCGTTCTTCACCCCGACGACGAGATTGCGGACGATGCGATAGATGCCGGGAGAGAGCAGCACACCGAAGATCAGCATGGTGAAGCGGTAGTCGCCGCCGGTCACCGGCATCAGGATGATGAGCAGGAGGATGCCGGGGAACGTCATGATGAGGCTGAAGAGCCATTCGGTCGACGCACGCGTGACCGCGCCGAAGTAGCCTCCGATGAGTCCGGCGATCACCCCGACCGTGAGTGCGACGCCGGCGCCGATGATCGCGGAGATCGCGGCGGTGTTGATCGAGTGGAGGAGACGCGTCCAGATGTCGCGCCCCGTCTCGTCCGCACCCAGAGGGTAGCCGGGGGTGCCCACCGGCGCGTTGACCATCGACAGATCGGCGTCGTTGGGGCCGTGCTGCGTGAGCAGTGGCGTGAGGATGCCGAGCAGGAAGATCACGACCAGGATGCTGGCGGTGACCACGAATTGCGGATCTCTCAGCAGCCGCTTCCAGATCGGGGTCCGTGATGCGGCTGCGGCATCCTCTATGGCGACGATGAGCTCGGTGCTCGGCGTCGTCATGGCCTCCATGATGGGTCCACGTTCGTCGCTCAATGGACTCTCGCTTTCGGGTTGAGCCAGCCGTTGGCCAGATCGGTGAGGAGATTGACGACAGTCACGAGCAGGACGCCGAAGGCGGTGATGCCCATGATCACGGGGATGTCGCCCTGCAGGGACGCGTTGAAGGCGAAGCTGCCGTAGCCGGGAAGCGCGAAGACGTTCTCGATGATGAGGGCGCTGCCGAACATCTGGATGAACTCGAGGGACATGACCGTCAGGGCAGGGCTGGCCGCGTTGCGGAGCGAGTGTCTCACGACGATCGAGGTCGTCGAGACCCCTCGGGTGCGGAGGGTCCGGACGTAGTCCCGGCGCAGTTCGTCGATCATTCGCCCGCGCACCTGCGCGGCCATGTTCGCCACCCCGCCGATCGTGAGGACGATGACCGGGATCGTGATGCTGCGCGCCCATGCCGCCGGGTCCTCGCTGAAGGGGGTGTACCCGGTGGCCGGGAGCCATTTCAGCCGGACTGCGAAGACGACGACGAGGCCGATCGCCAGGAGCAGCCCTGGCACGATGTAGCCGACCAGCGAGATCCCCTGCGAGATCCGGTCGGCCAGGCCGCCTCGTGAGGCTGCCCAGACACCGAGCACGACGGAGACGACCACCGTGATGAGGAGTGCCGGAACGATGACCGACAGGGTCACGAGGAGTCGCTGCACCACCGTGGGGCCGACGGGCAGCGACGTGTAGACCGATACGCCGAAGTCGCCCTGCACGGCACCGGCCAGCCAATCGAAGTACTGCACGATGAGGGGGCGGTCCCAGCCCTTGGTCTGCATGAGCGCGGCGGTCGCCTCGGGCGTCGCGGACTGGCCGAGGATCGTCTTCGCGACGTCCTCGAACGAGGTGCTGAGCAGGAGGAAGGTGATGAAGGTCACCAGCACGGCCAGGATGAGGCCGGCGCCGAGCCTGCGGAGAATGTAGGAGATCATCATCGTTCCCTGGGGTAGATCCGGGGATGCGGGTGAGAGCACCCGCATCCCCGGAAGGCGTTACTCGCTGACGCCGAACAGACGCACGGTCGGGACAGAGCTGCGACCGTCGTCGACCATCACGATGCCGTCGCGGCTGGCCCACGTGCCGCCGACGAACACGATGGGCGCCTCGAACGCCTGCTCGACGGCATAGGCATTCAGCTCCTGGTAGGACGGGAGTGCGGCGTCGAAGTCGACGGTCGTGTTGATCACACCGAACAGCTCGTCGATCGTGTCGTCGGTGTAGCCACGCGGGTTGGCGTAGCCGCTCGTGCTGTAGTGCGATGCCGCATCGGCGGGGTCGGAGTTGAAGCCCGTGAACTGGAAGCTGAGCGGGTAGTCGCCGGACAGGTGGGCCGACTGGGCCTGCTGCGGGGGCACCGGCACCCATTCCAGGGTGAGTCCGATGTCGGCGAACGCCTGGGTCAGCGTCGGCTCGAGCGTCGTCGAGAGGAACGTGCTGGGGATCTGGAACGTCTCTCCCGCGTAGCCGGCCTCCTCGACCAGCTCCTTGCCCTTCTCGGGGTCATACTCGTAGGTCTTGTTGAGTGCTTCGTCGTAGACCTTGCCGTACGGGCTGAAGATCTGCTCCGTAACCATTCCGACACCGTTGAACAGCCCCTTGAGCACGCCTTCCCGGTCGATCGCATAATTGATCGCCTGGCGCACCCGCTGGTCGCCGAGCGCCGGCCACTTCTCGCCACCCCGGTCGAGGATGTCGAGGTAGGCGACGGCCTGGGCTTCGATCTTCTGGATGGCGTATTCGTCGCCCAGCTGGCCGAGCAGCTGCGTCTGGACCGTGGCCGCATTGATCTCGCCCGCCTGCAGGGCGTTGAAGGATGCCGTCGGGTCCTGGAGCACGCGGACCGTGAACGTCTTGAAGGGGATCGCGTCGGCGTTCCAGTAGTCATCGCGCTTGGCCAGCACGTAGGTGCTGCCGGGCACCGTCTTGGCGGTGTCGAGCGTGAACGGGCCCGAGCCGACCGGATCGGTGGCCGTGCGCTCTTCGTCCATCGTGGCGGGGTCGCCGATCGCACCGGCGCCGCCGGTGAGGTTGGAGAGGAACTGCGGGTCGAAGGAGTCGAACTCGACCTTGACGGTGAGGTCGTCCTCGGCCACCACGTCTGCGACGGCGGCATACTTGACCTGCACGACGCCGGGGGTGGCCTTGTTGCGAAGCATCGTCGCGACAACCGCGTCGGCGTTGACCGGGTCACCGGTGCTGAAGGTCATTCCTTCGCGGAGCTGCAAGGTCAGCTCGGTGCCGTCCTCGTTGTACTCCCAGCTCTCGGCGGCGTTGGGGATGAGCTCGCCGGTGTTGTTCTCCTTCGCCAGGAGCGTGTCGAGGATCGACGACCAGACGAACTGCTGCTGGCCGTCCACGAGCTGGGCGGGGTCGAGCGAGTTGGGGCCGGACACCGCGGCGATGGCGAGGTCCTTCTCCACAGCCGGCGCCGACGCGTCGGTCGGGGCGGCCTCAGGCGATCCTCCGCAGGCCGACAGGGTGAGCGCCGTGGCCAACGCCACGGCACCGAGGGCTGCGAGCCGGAACGGCCTGCGAGCGGTACGGGATATTGACATGGATCCAGACTCCTTTGAATGAATAACTCTTGGTGCAACCGCTTGTCTTGCATCGGGGACTGTGGACCCGGAGGGGCGGTTGATGCTTAGTAAACCAGGGTTCTGTAGATTTGACAACCGATTGCCAGAATTGGTTACGGGTGTCATGTGTCACCGGGACTGACTCAGCCGGAAGGGGAGGCGCTGCGGTCGATCGAAGCGGTCACCGCGGCGACGAATACGTCGTCTGCCGCGAGAGTCCTGCTGAGCTGCGCAATGCGCTCACGTCCTCCCCCGACGCCGTCGGCCGCCAACCAGGCGCCGAGAGCCGCCGCGCACGCCGACGCGCTCCGCCCCGCTGCGCGCTCCAACTCGGCGACCGGGACGATCCGCAATCGCATTTTGGTGAGGGCGTCCTGCGCGATCTGCACGAGGGAGTGGGCGATGCGTGGGTTGGAGAAGCGATCGAGAAGCGCTGCCCGATAGGCCCGCACCTCCAGGCGCGGTGGGAGGTTGCGCTCCGCCTCGTTCCAGAACTCCTCCACGAGACTCCGGCAGGCCGGATCGGCGATCGCCTCCGAGACCTTCGTGTGGCCGCGCAGTGGGCCGGCGGAGGCGAGGATGGTGTGCGCGCCGTTGAGAAGCCAGAGCTTGCGCGCCTCCCAGGGTTCGAGCGCGTCGGTGAACCGCGCGCCGGCGGTCTCCCACGCGGGTCTGCCTGCAGGGAACTCCCCGGAGAGCACCCAGTCGCTGAACGGCTCGGCGACCACGGGCGCGGCATCCTGATATCGAATGGACAGGCGTGCGAGCTCGTCGGGAGCGACGCGAGGAGTGATGCGATCGACCGAGCTCGACACGAACGAGACGTTCCGCTCGCACCAGTCCGCCGTCTCGGGGATGGATGCCGCAAGCCCGCGCAGCACGCGAGCGAGATACCCGCCGTTGTCGGGGATGTTGTCGCACGAGACGATCGCGAGAGGTCCGGCATCGGCGCGCCGGCGGGCGTCCAGGCCCGCAACGAGTCTTCCGATCACGGTCTGCAGCGCGAAGGCCGCGTCCGCGTCACCGGCTGCCAGACGACCGAGCAGGCGTCGGTCGCCCGCGACGAGCGGGTCGTCGTCGTCGAGGTTGCCGTCGCCCGTGCCCCGGTATCCGGCCTCGGTGATGGTCAGGGTGACGATCGCGGTGGCAGGCGCTGCGAGATCTGCCAAAAGCGCCGCGGTGTCATTGCCGGGGTGGGCTCGGACGACGCTCTCGATGACCTCGTGACGGTCGCCGCCGGCCGACCTCTCGACCAGCGTGTAGACGCCGTCCTGACCAGCCAGTGCGACGGCAAGGTCGGGGCTTCGCCCGGTGTAGGCCGCGATTCCCCACTCGTCCGCGTCGAGCGCCCGAGCCGTGTACCAGGCCGTATGCGATCTGCTGAAGGCTCCGAGCCCGAGGTGCACGATGCGCACGGGCGGGGCCGGACGGGTGCGGCGCGGTCCCGCGACCAGAGCGCTCTGGTCGGCTTGCGAGAGCGTCACAGCTTGAACACCCGCTTCGGCTGCGGGCCGACGATGTCGGCGAGTATGACGCCGGCGGCGTCTTCGGTGAGCCGCCCCTCCCGCACGAGGCGCGCGAGGAACGAGGCATCCGCTCGCCTCGCGGTGTCGTGACGCGCAGGAATCGACAGGAAAGCACGGGTGTCGTCGATGAAGCCCGACCCGCGCGAGAAGCCGGCGGTCTCGGTGGTGGCGGAGCGGAAGCGCGCCATCGCGTCGGGGGCGTCGAGGAACCACCATGGCGCCCCGATGTAAACGCTTGGGTAGAAGCTCGCCATGGGTGCGATCTCGCGCGAGTACACGGACTCATCGACGGCGAACAGGACGAGGTGGAAGGCCTTCTCGAGTCCGAAGCGCTCGAGCAGCGGCCGAAGACCTCGCACGAAATCCGTGCGGCGGGGGAAGTCGTGACCGGTGTCGGCGCCGAAGCGCTGGAACGTCGCCGTGCTGTGATTGCGCACCACTCCGGCGTGGAGCGTCATGACGAGGCCGTCCTCGACGCTCATGCGTGCCATCTGAAGCAGCATGTGAGCGCGGAAGGCACGTCGCCCGCGGCCGTTGGCGCGGCCGGATACGACCGCGCGGAACAGCTCGCCGGCTTCGTCCTCGGTCATGTCGACCGTCGTGGGATCTTCGACGCCGTGGTCAGCGGAGGTAGCACCGTGCCGGATGAAGTGCGCGCGTCGCGCCTCGAGGGCTCGGAGGTAGCCGGAGAACGTGGTCGCCTCACCCTCTGACGCGAGCAGCCGCTGGACGTCCCCGCCGAAGGTGGCCGAGTCGGGGTCGAGGTAGCGGTCCGGCCGGAAGGTCGGCAGGACTCGGCCGGGCAATCCGCTCGCCGCGATCTTGTCGTGCAAGCTCAGGTCATCGAGCGGGTCGTCGGTTGTCGCGAGAACCTCGATGCCGAATCGCTCGAACAGCGCACGAGGACGGAACCCGGGAGTGTCGATCCGGGATTGGATGCTGTCGTAGACGGCATCCGCGGATGCCGCCGTGAGCGGCAGGTCGACGTCGAGCACGGTCCGGAGTTCTTCGTCGATCCAGTAGCCCGTGGCGGTGCCGGCGAACGTGTGCCAGTGCGCGGCGAACCGCCGCCACGCCTCCCGAGGGTCGACGGCGGCGCCGCCGACGCCGAGTTCGGCAAGATCCACCCCCGACGCATGCAGCAGCCGCGTGACGTAGTGGTCATGGGTGACGAGCAGGGCCGTCGGGTCGGCGAACGGCACGTCGTGGGCGAGCCACTCCGCAGGCACGTGCCCGTGCGGGGAGACGATCGGCGCGGTCGCGACGCGATCGTAGAGAGCGCGTGCGATGGCGCGCGTGGACGGATCGACGGGGAGGAGACGATCCGGGTCACGGCGCTCTGCATGGGATGCGCCGGCGGACGCACGAACCATCGCTGCCTCGATGCTGGTCATGCGAGCACCCCCGCCCGATCGCCGCTCGTAGTGAAGCGGCCTGGCACGAGCGACCGCTCCGAACCGTCGGGCAGCACCAGGGTGCCACGCGTTCCCGCGGGCAGCTCGACCTCGACCTCGAGCGCCTCGCCGGCCATGCGCCATGCCACGCGGATCGTGCCCCGTGGGGACTCGTGCGTTCCCGTCGCCCACGTCAGCGACCGGTGCGGCGTGGGCTGGACGATCACCGACTCCCACGCGACCGAGTCCGCGGCCTGGCGCAGGCCGAGCACATGCGTGTGCAGGAATCGCACGACCGCACCCTTGCTGTAGTGGTTGAGCGACTCGTGTGCACGGCCGTCGTCGTCGATGCCGTCCCAGTCCTCCCAGATCGTGCTCGCGCCCTTGTCGATCATGTTGAGCCACGACGGCGACGAACGCTGGAGCAGGACGTCGTAGGCGACGTCCGCATAACCGTGGTCGACGAGCACAGGCAGCAGGTCGCCTGTGGAAAGGAACCCGGTGCCGAGGTGATTCCCGGCTTCTCGGATGAGCTCGACCAGGCGCGCTGCAGCCGGGGCCCTCTGGTCGTCGGGAATGAGGCCGAACGACAGGGCGCGGACGTAGGCGGCCTGCGTGTCACCCGCCGTGCGGCCGGCGCCGGTCAGGAACTCGATGCGCCACGCCTCGCGGATCCGCTCCGCGAGCTCGCCGTAGGTCGTCGCCTCGTCCGAGTGCCCCAGGATCGCAGCGGCGCGAGCGAGCGTATCGACCGAACGGAACAGGAACGCGGTGCCGACCTCGCCTTTGTCCGCCATGAACCACGCCATGGGGTTGTCCTGAACGGGGTTGATCAGGGACCCGTCCGGGCGCCTGAGCCTGGGTTCGATCCACTCGCCCCAATGGAACGAGCCGTCCCAGAGGTAGCGCTCGTGTTCACGGGGCTCACTCGATCGTTCGATTCGGGACGGATGCCGCGCGCTCTCGGCCGTCTGGAGGGCCCACTGCACCCACCGCACCATCGCGTCCCAGTTCTCGGCGAGCACTGACTCGTCACCGTAGGCGGTGTACATCTCCCACGGCACCGCCGTGATCGCATCGCCCCACCCCGCGGAGCCCGTCATCATGGCGAACTGGGTGTCGGTGTTGAGCTTGACGCGCCGGCCGTCGGGCGAGAAGTTCGCAATCCGTCCGTCGTCGAGCTGATCGTCTCTGACCGACCGCAGCCACTTGCGCGTGAAGCCGCTCACGTCGTACAGCCGCGTCGCGGTGGGAACGAAGATCTGGTAGTCGCCGGTCCAGCCGAGCCGCTCACGGGTCGGGCAGTCGGTGGGGATGTCGACGGCGTTGCCGCGAAAGCTCCATTCGGCGAGCTCGTGCAGCCTGGTCAGATCGGCGTTGCTGCAGTCGAAGGAGCCGGTGCGGGCGAAATCGGTGTGGACGATCTGCATCGCGATGCTCGCCGGGTCGAACGGCGACGCCTCCCGTGTGACGCGCACGTACTGGAAGCCGTGGACGGTGTGACGCGGCTCGAACACCGCGCCGTCACCGGCCGAGACGACCTCGTCGCGCTGCACGAACGTCATCGTCGCGTCGGGGCGAACCGAGTCGAGGTGGGATGTCGACAGGTCGCCGGTGGCATCCCGGAACTCGCCGTAGTCGAGCACGGTCTTCGTGCCGGCGGGGCCGAGATCGCTCAAGGTCACCCATCCAGAGGCGTTCTGACCGAAGTCGGCGACCCACACGCCATCACGGACGGCCTCCACGGCGACGGGGGTGCGGGACTCGATCACGCGCACCGGCGGTGCCGGAGACCAGTCAATCGGCGGCGCGGTCACCTGGTCGACAAGCACCGGCACCGCCGGCGTGGTCGCCGCGCCGAAATCGGTTGCCTGCCCGCCCATGAGATCAGCGCGGGTGTTCACCGACGGCGCGCTGGTCCACTCCTCATCGGTGCGCACGACGCGGCTCGAGCCGTCCTCGAGCGTCAGGTGGAGCTCGGCGCGCGCACCAAGCATCGTGCCCCAGCCTGCGGGCACGCGGAACGCGCCGACCTGCCCGCGGTACCAACCGTCCGAGAGGACGATCTCGAGCCGATTCGCCCCAGCCTGGATCGAGGCTGTGACGTCGGATGCTTGTGCGTAGAGCGTCTCGTCGTACGAGGTCGCGCCGGGTGAGAGCTGCGCAGAGCCCGCGCGGGTCCCGTTCAGGAAGGCTTCGTACACACCCAGTGCGGTCGAGTAGAGACGAGCGGACCTCGCGGGCATCGGCAGGTCGAACCGGACCGCCAAGGTGTGCGCCGGCCGGCTCCCGTACTGACCCGCTTCGCTCTCCACGGGACTGACCCAGCGTGCTTCCCAGTCCTCATCGAGCAGACCGACCTCGAACTCGTGCGGCTCGGACCACCCCGACGGTCCTTCTGGTGAGGTGGCCCGGACACGCCAGGAGACCCGTTCGCGACTGCGAAGCGGCCGCCAGGGCCAGGTCACGTATAGGTGGTCCGCCGACGCGGTCGCAAGAGTCGGGAGCAGCGTTCCGTCGACGACCGCCTCCAGGTCGAACCCCGCGCTGCCGTGAGAGTGCGAGTCCTTCCACGAAAGGCGCGGCGCCCCTCCCGAGACGGGGAACTGATCTCCGCCTGCATCGATCGACAGGTCGAATGGTGCACTCATGAACGTCTCTCCGCGCGCACTTCACCGAGAGCGCGTCGTTATCATCGTCGATCATCGATCGAATTGGCAACCGATTGCACAATCGTAACGTGGTCCGCCTCTCAGCGCAACGTGCTCGAGATCGGCGGCAGGCACCAAGAGGCACGTCGGCCCCGAGCCGGCCGACGCTCGTGCCCGTCGACGGTGCATGCTGCGGAGTGGCCGGGGCCCATGGAGTTCCGCAGGTCTTTGGCCGTCCACTGGTTCATGCAGAGCGCACGAGGAGACGTGAACTCCCACCTTCTGAGAGTGGCTGCCCCGGTCCCCTGAGCCGCGATGCGCTCGAAGCCCTGACAATGCGACGCGTCCCTACCCGGCTGAAGCTCCTGACTGTGACCGGCGGAGGAGTGAGTACCGCACAACACGCAGGTCGTTGCTCTGGAATGCGAAGTACCTCTCATCGCCATTGAGCACACGCAGCGGCATCCACTCACCGTTCGTGTAGGTCCCCTCGTGGAGAGCGTCGACCTCGACGATGGAATCCGTCCGCGAGAAGGCGACGGATACGTGGCGGGCTACGACCATGAACTCGTCGTCGCCCGTCTGGAGGATCAAGCCGTAGCCGACGAGCTTGTCCGCTGCGGCACCGGTGCCCGTGCCGAACAGTCCGTAAGTGTCGCGGGCGCCGGTGATCGTGACGTCGAAGTCGGCGATCTGCACGCGCTGCTGCTCGCCGGTGGAGATCCGGAAGCCGTGGATGCGGTCGGCCGCCTGCGCGGTCGTGATGAACTCCGTCAGCTCTCCGAGCACGAAAAAGGCGCGGAACACCTCGTGGTCCTTCGGCAGATCCTCGATGCCGAAAGGGTTGAAGCCAAGCGCCTTGAACCGGCCGAGCGCGACGAAGGCGTTGCCCGCATCGGGAATCGCCTCGGGAATGAAGATGGGGTTGCCATCATCCGCAAACTGCTCCAGCGTTCCGTCGAAATCCGGTACGTAGATGTCGGGTGCCAGCAGGGAGAGCGTCGGGGCGCCGATCCGCCACACATCGTGCATTCGCGACACCGGGCCACCACTTGGGTATTGTCCGGGCGACTCGGCACCCGGCTGCGGGCCGAGCCACGCGTTCGTATACACGGGGAGGGGATACGAGTCGACGCCCGCCGCAGCCACCCGCTCGACGTACCGGCTGAACGCCCAGGACATGAAGACTTCCTCTGCCTCGCGGTCCGCGCCGAAGACCTCGGCCCACGTGCCGGACAGCTGAGATCCGGAACGCGCCCAGAGATCGCGCATCCACGGACGCAAGTCGTTCGAGCGTGAAGCGAGACCCTTGAGGAGCTCAGCGGGAACGGCGCCGCGCCATGCGGCCTCGGCGAGCGGCGAGCGGTCGCGGCTGTCACCAAGCAGTCCCACCTCGTTCTGGACCTGAACGGCGACGACGGTGTGATCGGGGTCGACATCCTTGATGTGCTGCATGAGCGCGGCGAAGGCAGCAGCGTCCGCCTGAACGAGCTCTTCGCTGAAGACGCTCAAGATCGGTCCGTCCAGCGAGAACCGCCCGCTCAACGGGCTCGTCTCGTCGCGTTCGGCACGAGGGAACCGTGACTCGTCGCGACGTACCCAGCTAGGCGCATAAGCCGAATCGGCGTTCTTGTACCCGCCGAACCAGAGCAGCACGAGACGGATGCCACGCGCCCGCGCCTGGAGGATCTGATCGTCGACTGCGTCGAAGTCGAAGCGACCCTCCTCCGGCTCGACGATCTGCCATGTAGCCGCGCCGATGACGGAGCGCAGGCCGGCCGCCTCGAGCCGATCCCACACCGGCGCCATGTAGGCGGGGCTCGACGTGCTCGAGTTGTGAAGTTCGCCGCCGAGCACGAGGTACGGCTTGCCGTCGACGATGAGCTGCTGCGCCACCCCACGCCGCTCAATCCGGGGGATCCCTCTCGAAGCGCTGTCGACCTCGGTCCGCGCGTCTGCCTTCATCGTGCTGTTCCTCTACGTCGAGTTGACCGCGTGGCCGCGTTGTCGACATCATCGCAGATCTGGCAACCGGCTGCCATCCTGCCAGACGCAACCTACCCCGCCTTCTTTGGAGCTGCACCCCCCGCGGTAGCGCCGCTCGATTCAGACGATCTGACTCGCCGCGGGTCCTGAGTCCCGGCTGAACGCGGCTTGGTATGCGTCGACGAAGGGGTAGAGCCAATCATCGATACTGGCGACACCCTCGAGGTCGATGCGATGCAGTCGACGAGTGCCGACGATGTCCACCGTCACAAGTCCCGCTTCGCGCAGCACCGCAAGATGGCGCGATGCTGTGAAGCGATTGGTCCCTGTCGCGGTCGCCAGCGATGTGATCGTCTGATCTGGCTCATTGCAGTTGTGCGCGATCAGCAGCCGATCAAGAAGTGCCCGCCGCTCGCCGAATGCCATCGCGCCCAACCGGCGAGCGAGTGAGTCGTCCGAGACGAGTTGGCTCGCCACGGCCCCTCACCCGAGTTCGCGCAGCACGCTCGCGACGATCGAGGTCACCGCGAGCCCATAGCGCTCGTGAAGCGTCGGCAGCGCGCCGGCATCGAGGAACTCGTCGGGAAGTCCGACGGGGACGACGCGCCGCGCGACACCTCGTCGCACAAGCGCTGAGGCGACGGTCTCGAACAGTCCACCGACGACGGTGTGATTCTCGAGAGTCACAGCCAGCCGCGGTGTGTCGATTTCGCGAATCACCGTGTCTTCGTCGAAGGGCTTCAGTGTCGGCGTGTGCACCACCGCGACGTCGATCTTGTGTGCGGCAAGGGCTTCGGCCGCTTGCAGCGCGCGCATCGTCATCAGCCCGCTGGAGACGAACACGACATCGGCGCCGGGGCGCAGCACCTTCGCCTTGCCGAGCTCGAAGGTGTAGTCGTACTCGTCGAGCACAGTCGGCACGTTGCCCCGCAGGAGTCGGAGGTAGGTGGGGCCGGGTGTCGCCGCGAGCTGCGGCACAGCCTGCTGGAGGTCGATCGAGTCGCACGGGTCCACGATTGTGAGGCCGGGGACGCCGCGGAAGATCGCCACGTCTTCGGTCGCCTGGTGGCTGGGTCCGTACCCGGTGGTCAGGCCAGGAAGTCCGCCGACGATGTTGACGTTCAGCCCGGGTTCGGCGATGTCGAGGCAGATGAAGTCGTACGCTCGCCGCGCCGCGAAGACGGAGTACGTGGAGGCGAACGGGATGAGTCCGACCTCGGCCATGCCGGCGGCGGCTCCGAAGAGGAGCTGCTCGGCCATCCCCATCTGGAAGAACCGATCGGGGTGGGCGTCCCGGAAGATGTGCATGTCGGTGTACTTCGCGAGATCCGCGGAAAGGCCGACAACCCGCTGGTCCGTCTCCCCCAATGCGGCGAGCGCGTGGCCGAAGGGCGCGGATGCCGTCTTCTGGCCGGGGTCGGCGAAGGAGGCGATCATCGCCGAGGTCTTGAGCTTCGGCTTCGTCGTCGTGCTGTTCATCGCTCATCGTCCTTCGTTGTGGCCGCGGCATCCGAGTGGAATCCTTCGATGAGCTGCGCGCGACAGATGGCCCATTCGTGTTCGTCGATGCGCATGAAGTGGGACTTCTCGCGCGTCTCGAGGAGTGGCACGCCGCGACCGACCTTCGTGTCGCACACGATGACGTGCGGCGCGCCGTCGGCTCTGCGTTCGTCGATGGCGTCGAATGCGCGCAGCAGAGCTTCGGGGTCGTTGCCGTTGACGCGCTGAGTGCGCCACCCGAAGGAGGCCCACTTCTGCTCGACCGGTTCGATGCTGAGCACTCCGGCGGTGGGTCCGTCTGCCTGGAGGGCGTTCATGTCGACCAGTGCGATCAGGTTGCCGAGTCGATGGGATGCCGCGCTCATGGCGGCTTCCCATGTCGAGCCTTCGTTGAGCTCACCGTCGGAGAGGAAGTTGATGACTCGGGAGTCGCTGTCGAGGTGCCGCAGCCCGAGCGCCATGCCCACCGCAACGGTCAAGCCATGTCCGAGCGATCCGCCAGAGATCTCCATGCCGGGCGTGTAGCTCGCCATGCCCGACATCGGCAGGCGGGAGTCGTCGGATCCGTAGGTGTCGAGTTCTTCGATGGGGATGATGCCGGCTTCGGCGAGCGCGGCGTAGAGGCCGATCGCGTAGTGGCCGGTGGAGAGGAGGAAGCGGTCGCGTCCTTCCCAATGGGGATCCTCCGCGTGGTAGCGCAGCTGGTCGGCGTACACGACGGCGAGCATGTCGGCAGCACCGAGCGCTTGGCCCACGTAGCCCTGACCTTGCACCTCGCCCATGGCGAGTGCGTTCAGGCGGATGCGCTGCGCGGCTTCGCTTGCACGGCTGACTCGTGTCGCGAGGTCGAGCGCGGTAGTGGCGGTAGTCATGGATGAAACTCCTTCGTTCGATCGCAAGGCTGGGGGCGGGATGCCGGTCAGTGCAGGTGACTGCCACCGTTGATGTCGATGGTGGTTCCCTGGAGGTAGCCCGCTTCGTCGCTGGAGAGGAAGACGAAAACGGCGGCGACGTCTTCCGGTGTGGCGGTGCGCCCGATCGGGATGTCTCGAACGATCGCTGCCTCTTGCTCAGGGGTGGAGCCGACGCGGATGTTGGTGTCGACGGCACCCGGGGTGACGGCGTTCACGGTGACGCCGCTGGAACCCAGTTCGCGGGCGAGGGCCTTGGTGAATCCGAGGATGGCGGCCTTCGCCGACGAGTAGGGGACCTTGCCGAAGACTCCCCCGCCGCGCTGGGCGGACACCGACGACATGTTGACGATGCGCCCGAACCCCCGCTGGATCATGTCGGGAAGGAACGCCTTCGTGACCAGATAGGTGCCGGTGGCGTTGACGGCCATCACTGTGTTCCACAGGTCCAGGGTCGTCTCCAGGAACGGCACGGGCGATGTGATGCCGGCGATGTTGGCGAGCGCACCTACGGGCGGCAGCGCACTGTCCTCCACCTTCGCCGCGATCGCCTTCTGCGCGGCTGCCACAGAGGACTCGTCGGCCACGTTCACGGGTCCGCCGTACGTCGCGACGCCGTATTCCGCGGCGATGTCGGCCGCGACGCGGGTCGCGGCCTCGCCGTCGAGGTCGAGGATGGCGACGGCCCAGCCCGCCTTGGCGTATGCCCGGGCGGTCGCCTGGCCGATCCCTCGTTCTGCTGCTGCGCCGGTGAGGACGGCGGTGCGTGTGGATGTCATCAGTCTCCTGCTTTCGGCCGCTCCATTGCGGCGGCAGGTCGATCGTACGTCGAAATGACTGACAGTTCAATAGTTGACTGTTCGATTGTTGACAATGGTGGACCATGTCTCACATACTGGGCTGACCGCTCGCGCTGCGAGTCGGACACAATGACGTGAGAAAGGCAGAGAGATGAGCGATGCAGCCATCACGATGCGGGGTGTGGTCAACGGCACCCCTGAAAGAAGGCGGGTAGCCGTCGGTTCGGGCGTTGGCGCGGTCATCGAGACCTACGACTTCATCGGCTTCGGAACCGCCGCCGCCCTCTACTTCGGCACGGCCTTCTTTCCGGGCTCGGATCCGGTCACCGGCACACTTCTGTCGTTCGCGACGCTCGGCGTCGGCTTCGCCGCACGGCCGATCGGCGGCATCATCGGCGGACACCTCGGCGACCGCGTCGGACGCAAACCCGTCCTCGTCGCATCCCTCATCGTGATGGGCCTCGCCACCTTCGCGATCGGGCTGCTGCCGACGTACGCCATGGTCGGCATCGTCGCGCCGATCCTCCTCGTCATCGTCCGCATCGTCCAAGGCCTCGCCTTCGGCGCGGAGTGGGGCGGTGCGATCCTGATGACCTACGAGCACGCGCCGTGGCGCTTCAAAGGTGGCTTCACGGGCATCGTGCAGGCTGGCTTTCCCGTGGGCCTGCTGCTGGCAAACCTCGTCTTCCTCGTCAGCGTTCACCTGCCCGGCGACTGGGCCTGGCGCGTCCCGTTCCTGGCCAGCATCCTTCTCGTCATCGTCGGACTCATCATCCGCGCCAAGGTTCCCGAGTCACCGGTATTCGAAGACGTCAAGGCAGAGGGAAAGATCCTCAAGGCGCCCCTCGTCGAAGTCATCAAGACCGACTGGGGCAACATCCTCCGCGGGATCGGACTTCGCGTGGCGGAGACCGCCGGCTACGCGATCTCGATCACCTATCTGATCTCGTACCTCAACACCAACAAGATCACCGAGAGCTGGCAGACGCTGACGGCGCTGTGCATCGCGGCGGGAGTCGGCATCATCGCCACTTGGGGATGGGCTCGACTCACCGACAAGATCGGTCGGCGCCCGCTCTACCTCGCCGTCACAGCGATGGGTGTCTTCTGGGGCTTCCTGATGTTCCTCGGTGTGAACACCGCGGTGTACCCGATGGTCATCGTCGTCATCGTGCTCTCCTACGCCGTTTTCCAGAACGCCCTCGCCGGCGCACAGGGCGCATGGTTCCCGGAACTGTTCAACGCGAACACACGCACCTCGGGCGCGTCGCTGGCGTATCAGGTTTCCGCGATGATCTCGGGCTTCACACCTTTCATCACAACGCTGCTGTACGGCGCTTACGGATGGGTCGGACCGGCCGCGCTGTTCGCCCTCTACGCGCTGATCGGATTCGTCTCGGCGATGATGACACCTGAGACGTGGACCCGCGCGCAGCGCGAATACGCGAAGCAGGCATCCGCAGAGGCGCGCGAACTCGAACCGGCACGATGACAAGCCGGCGGTGACGAGAGAGCGGCGCATCCCCCGGGGTATGCGCCGCTCTCTTCTAGACTCATCCTGAGGGGAGGCTGGCGATGACGGATGGTCCTGCGATCCTGGGCCTGCAGCGCAACACGCTGCGGATGCAGGCCATCGAGGCGCTCCGCCGAGCCATCACCACCGGGGAACTGCCCCCCGGCTCTCACGTCTCCGAGATCGAGATGTCCACACGCCTCGGCATCAGCCGCGGCACTCTCCGCGAAGCAATGCGCACCCTCGAACTCGAAGGCCTCCTGACCATCGGCTCCCGCGGTCGCCTGCTCGTCCGCTTCATGGACGAAGCCGAGCTTCGAGACCTCTTCCGTGTGCGCGCTGCGCTGGAAGCGCTCGCGGCGCGCACGCTCGCGGAGGACCCGGAGCGCGGTAAGGCCGTATCGGCGCTGCGAGCGGCGGCAGATCGCATGTCCGCTGCCGAGAATGAGTCTCTCGACATCAGGATGCGGGCAGACCTCGACTTCCACCGCGAGCTGTGCGGGCTGACCGGCAACGCGACTTTGGTCAGGGCGTGGTCTGCGCTCGAGAGCTCAATCCTGATGTCGATCACCCGCTCGGGCATCGAGCGCGCCGTACAGAACATGGATGTCCCGCGGCATCTCCAGATCGTCGAAGCGATCGCCACGGGCGATCCTGATCATGCAGCCGCAACCGTAGCGGAGCACATGCAACTGGCCACCCAGACTCTGGTGTCCTGACTGAGACCTGATCAGCCGCCAGCACGCTGCTCAGCCACCGCAGGCTTGATTCGGCCCGCGTTCCGCCAGGTCAGTGGCCAGAACATGCTGGACGCACACATTCGCCCATTCGCCACTGCCAAGCACTACAGGCGCCCGACAGTTTCGATGTCCTCCCAGAACTCGGCGGCGACCTCGGCCGATACCGTCGCCCGCGTCGCCGAGATCGCCGCGACGTAATCGTCGAGCAAGGGACCTTCAGGGTCTTCCGCTCCGGCGTAGACCGCGTTCTCCAGCGCGGATTGGGATGCCTTTCGGGCGGCATATTCGATGTCTGCTGGCGAGAATCCCTCGGTCATTCCGACCAGGCTCGGAACGTCGAGGCTGCCTGCCGCAGCCGGGATGTAGCGACGCCAGATCGCGTCGCGGGCTTCCTCGTCGGGGAGCCCGATCGGGATGACGTAGTCGAACCTCCCATGCCGCAGGAAGGCGGCATCCAACGCCCTGATGAAGTTCGTCGCGCAGATCAGAAGTCGTCCTGGCTGCTCCCGGAAGGCGGGGATGATCTTCAAGAGCTCGTTCGTGACCCCCTGCGTCGGGGAGGGCGGCTCCCCCTGACGATGCGAGGCGATCTCTTCGACCTCGTCGATGAACACCACCGCATGCTCTAGTTGGGAGATCTTCGTGAAGGTCTCGCGAAGAGCTCCCGCCAGCCCACCGGGGTTCGATGCGAGGCGGGACGGGAAGACCTCGACGAAGGACCACTCGAGGCGCGACGCTATGGCCTTCGCGAACGTGGTCTTGCCCGTTCCGGGCGGGCCGAACAGCACGATGGCACGTGGTGGGACGACACCGAATCTGTCCGCCAGTTCGGACTGCGCGAGCGGCATCACCACACGGCGCTCAAGCAGAGCCTTCTCGGCGGTCATTCCGCCGACGCTGTCCCACAGCCCACGCGGAAGAACGCGTCCGCCCAGCTCGGCGAGGATCTTCAGCTCCTCCCGTTGGACGGGGATGTGACGTTCGAAGTAGTGCAGGTCCTGCTTCGAAGCGAATCCCTGATGCAGGAATGCGCCGATCCTCGTTTCGGCGGCCGGCATGAGCGCCGACATCTTCGAGATGCCCGCAGCCGCCATTCGGGCCTCCAGCGCGGCAAGGAGCGACGAGCCGATTCCGAGGCCGCGCACGTGCGATGCCGTTGCCAGGAAGACCACCCAGCCCTGTGCGTGCGCGACGCGGCCGATGGCAGCGCCGACGACCTCGTCGCCGATCACAGCAACAACCGCATGGTCCTTGGAGCAGGAGGCGAGGACGTCCGCAAGCCCGTACACGGGCTCCGCGTTTGCGGCGAGCACCTGCTCCCAAAGGCGCAGGATGCCGTCGACATCGTCGGCGTGGTAGTCGCGGATCCGCCAACCGGTCATGGAGTCTCCCTTGATTCCCTGCGTTGAGCCTGTCATGAGAAGGATGCGTGGGGCATCCGATCACGGTCGTAGGTGATGTCGCTGAGACCGTCCGGCAGGGGTCGACCCTGCTCGTCAAGATTGACGAAGACGGTGCGCTCGATCGTCAGAATGCTGCACCGCGTCAGCGGGGCGCACCCAGTGGCGAGATCGGAAGGTGATTTCCTCCACAGAGGCTTCCCTCTTCACGCGGCGGGGATGAGGATGTCGCGGACCAGAGCATCAAGCTGAGCGTCAGCATCGAGGAACTGACGCAGCGTGTTGCGCGCGGCGCCGAAGTCCTCGAATTCCGCGGGCACCATGCCATCGACCTCGTAGGCGCGACGGAATTCGCTCAGCGACTCGAGTTCGCTGAGGACGTCCGCGGAGACCGGTACATCGATCCGGGACTCCGCCGGGATGTCGCTCTCATTGATGCGCGCCTGCCAGTCGAACGGCGGTGAAACGACCAGATCGCCGCCGACGAGCTCTGACCACTGCAGATGATTGCGGAAGGCGGCGGAGAGGATGCGGCTCCGATAACCGCGCTCGGTGAACAGGTGGTGGGCGCGCTTGAGCGCGGCGACTCCCGCCCAGTCCAGGACTCCCGGGCGGGTGAGGATGCGACGCTCCGACGTCCATTTCTTGAGCCAATCGTCCAAGCGACCACCCATGATCGTGACGACGTGACCGAATTCCTGCTCCGGCAGTCCGTCGGCGGCGCGCCGGTCGAGCGCCCGCTCGAGCGCTTCTCCGACCGCGATCGCCTGCGGGACGGTGAAGCTCAGGGTCGCGTTGATGCTGACGCCGCGATATGCCGCTTCCTCCATCGCGGCGATTCCGGTTGCGGTGGCGGGAATCTTGACGATGATGTTCTGGGCCAGCTGCGAGAACTCGACCGCCTGCGCAACCAGTGCGCCGGCATCACGGTGAAGCCGCGGGTCGGTCTGGATGGAAAGCCGACCATTGCGGCCACCGCTCTCGGCGAACGCCGGCTCGAGCAGCCTCGCGGCTGCAATCGACAGTTCCTTCACCGCCTGCCAGCCAAGTTCCGACTCCCCCCACGTCGGGTACTCGTCGGCAAGCTCACGCAGGCGCGGCCCCCATACATCCGGACGCTTCTTGATCGCAGCGAACGCGATCACGGGGTTGCAGGTGGCGCCGACGGCACCGAACTCGATCGACCGTCGGAGCTCATCAGGGTCGGCCGAGTCATTCCACAGTGCGGTCGGGGTAGCGCGCACCGCGCGTGCCAGCGAAGTCGTGCGGGTTTCGAGGAGGGTCGACATCTGTGCTTCCTTCGGTCAGGCCTGGACGGCGGGACGTGCGGCGGGAACGGCGAGCTCCCCGGTCATGTACTGCGCGCGTCCGAAGCCGAAGGACCAGTCCTGCGGCCCGTTCTCCACGTACCCGATGAAGACGTCCTCGCCGGCGACTCCGACAGTCTCGAGACGCTCGGCGATGGCGGCGTACAGGCGCTGCTTCGTCTCGTCGCTGCGTCCGCGCTGGGTGAAGATCTGGATGACGACCGGGTCGGTGCGGTCGAAACCGAGCCCCGCGTCTTCGGCGACGATGGTCGCGGCCGGGCGGGAGGTGATGACCTGGAATCGGTCTCGACTCGGGATCCCGTACGTGTCGACGATCGCGTCGTGGATGGCGGCCGCGATCTCGGCAGAGTTCGTGCGTGCGTCGCTGTGGTCGATGCGGACGAGAGGCATGTGTGTTCTCCTTGGGTAGCTTTGACCTTTGTCCTATCATATGTACATACTCCCCAGAACTCAACTGTGGCATGGCGGCACCCGGCATGGTTGTTCAACAGCGGTCTCGTCTCTGTCGGATGAACCGGGCGGCTCCTTCCGCGCGTGCCTCGCCGCTCCCTCCGGACACGGAAGAGCCGCCCGGTTCATCCGACAGAGA
>Ga0247819_10000381_pt1 | contig 27001 bp, 25 predicted proteins | sample 13C_Xylose_Day6_FD_193428 | JGI IMG/M metagenome (GOLD analysis project Ga0247819, IMG submission 193428) | Soil microbial communities from agricultural site in Penn Yan, New York, United States - 13C_Xylose_Day6 | ecosystem: Environmental > Terrestrial > Soil > Agricultural land | place: USA...
CACCTCCAGTACTGCCTGAAACATCTAACTCGTTGATACTCAAGGAGTTTTCCGTTCCAACTACGCTGGAAGTGGGGCGCATTATAAGGGGATCTGAGAGGGCGTCAACCCTTAATTTCAATAAACCGCAATATTGTTGAAATTAGGGTCAGAATCGCGGCGCGGGCCTGCGCCTAAAGGTGCAGCAGGGTTAAACAGATAGCGGTGCTGCCGTTAGAGCTCTAAAAACAAAGCGGGGAGGCCTTTCGACCTCCCCGCTTCTACCCACCTCTATTAGAGGCTAGGGAAAGCGAACTGCGAGGCTTCATGACTCTTGCGCTGTGGCCAGCGCTGAGTGATCGCCTTGCGACGGGTATAGAAGCGCACGCCATCCGGGCCGTAGGCATGCAGGTCACCGAACAGCGAACGCTTCCAACCACCGAAGCTGTGATAGGCCACCGGTACCGGCAGCGGCACGTTGACGCCAACCATGCCCACTTCGATTTCGTCGCAGAACAGCCGCGCAGCCTCACCATCACGGGTAAAGATGCAGGTGCCGTTGCCATACTCGTGATCATTGATCAGCTGCATGGCCTGCTCCAGGCTGTTGACGCGGACCACGCACAGCACCGGGCCGAAGATCTCTTCTTTATAGATGCGCATTTCAGGCGTGACGTTGTCGAACAGCGTCCCCCCTACAAAGTAGCCATCTTCATTCCCCGAAACCCGGTAGCCACGACCATCGACCACCAGCTTGGCACCGGCGGCAACGCCGTCATCTATATAGCCGACCACTTTGTCACGCGCAGCAGCGGTTACCAGTGGGCCCATGTCCAGACCACAAGAGGTGCCGGCACCGATCTTCAGCGCCTTGATCTGCGGCTCAAGCTTGGCGATCAGCGCATCAGCGGCCTGATCACCCACGCACACCGCCACAGAAATGGCCATGCAACGCTCGCCACAGGAACCGTACGCAGCGCCCATCAGTGCACTGACGGCGTTGTCCAGGTCGGCGTCTGGCATCACCACGGCGTGGTTCTTGGCGCCGCCCAAGGCCTGCACGCGCTTGCCGCGCTTGGTGCCTTCGGCATAGATGTACTCGGCAATCGGGGTCGAGCCGACGAAACTCAGGGCTTTCACCTCTGGTGCCTCGATCAGCGCATCGACCGCTTCCTTGTCGCCATGCACCACATTGAGGATGCCTTTAGGCAGGCCAGCCTCAAGCAACAGCTGGGCGATGTACAGGGTCGAGCTTGGATCGCGCTCCGATGGCTTGAGGATGAAGGCGTTACCGCAAGCGATCGCCAGCGGGTACATCCACAGCGGAACCATGGCCGGGAAGTTGAACGGGGTAATCCCGGCAACCACACCCAGCGGCTGGAAATCAGACCAGGCATCGATGTTCGGGCCGACGTTGCGGCTGTACTCGCCCTTGAGCACTTCAGGTGCCGCGCAGGCGAACTCAACGTTCTCAATGCCACGCTTGAGCTCACCCGCCGCGTCTTCGAGGGTCTTGCCGTGCTCTTCGCTGATCATCTGCGAGATCTTTTCCTCGTTCTGCTCAAGCAGTTGCTTGAAACGGAACATCACCTGGGCGCGCTTGGCCGGTGGCGTGTTACGCCAGGCCGGAAACGCCGCCTTGGCAGAATCGATGGCCTCTTGCACGGTAGCCCGGCTGGCCAACTCGACCTTGCGCACGGCCTGGCCGGTGGAAGGATTGAAGACATCGGCGGTGCGCTCGCCCTTGGTAACCAGCTCACCATTGATCAGGTGCTGAACGATGCTCATGCATAACTCCAGAAACAATAAGGATGAAACAGGCGCGTCTGCGCGCGCCTGCCGTCGAAGTCGAAAAGATCAGTCGATCTGGTTCAGGGTCTCGCCCACCGCGTCGAACAAGCGATCGAGCTCTTGCGGCTGGGTATTGAAGGTCGGCCCGAACTGCAGGGTGTCGCCGCCGTAGCGGACATAGAAGCCTTTCTGCCACAGCTTCATCGCCACTTCATATGGACGGACGATGGCATCGCCATCGCGTGCGGCGATCTGGATCGCACCGGCCAGGCCGTAGTTACGGATGTCGACGATATTCTTGGTGCCCTTGACGCCGTGCAGCAGCTTCTCGAAGTGCGGCGCCAGCTCGGCGGCCGATTGCACCAGGTTTTCCTTCTGCAACAGGTCCAGCGCGGCAATGCCGGCAGCGCATGCCACCGGGTGCGCGGAGTAGGTATAGCCATGGGGGAATTCCACGGCGTATTCCGGGGTCGGCTGGTTCATGAAGGTCTGGTAGATCTCGCTGGTCGCGATCACCGCGCCCATCGGAATCGCACCGTTGGTGACCTGCTTGGCGATGCACATCAAGTCCGGAGTCACACCGAACGCTTCAGCACCCGTCATCGCGCCCATGCGACCGAAACCGGTGATCACTTCGTCGAAGATCAGCAGGATGTTGTGCTGCGTGCAGATCTCGCGCAGCCGCTTCAGATAACCCTTCGGTGGCGGCAGTACGCCGGCCGAGCCTGCCAGCGGCTCGACGATCACAGCAGCGATGTTCGAGGCGTCATGCAGCTCGATCAGCTTGAGCATCTCGTCGGCCAGGGCAATACCGCCCTCCTCCGGCATGCCCTTGGAGTAGGCGTTGACCGGCAGCACGGTGTGCGGCAGGTGATCGACATCCAGCAACTGGCCGAACATCTTGCGGTTGCCATTGACGCCGCCCAGGCTGGTGCCGGCGATGTTCACCCCGTGATAGCCACGGGCACGGCCAATGATCTTGGTCTTGGTCGCCTGGCCCTTCAGGCGCCAGTAGGCACGCACCATCTTCAGCGCGGTGTCGGCACATTCGGAGCCCGAGTTGGTGAAGAACACATGGTTCAGATCACCCGGGGTCAGCTCGGTGATTTTTTCTGCCAGTTGGAACGACAGCGGGTGGCCGAACTGGAACGCCGGCGAGTAGTCCAGCACACCGACCTGGCGGGCGACTGCTTCGGTGATTTCCTTGCGGGTATGCCCGGCGCCGCAGGTCCACAGACCAGACAGGGCGTCGAAGATCTTGCGGCCCTTGTCGTCGACCAGGTAGCTGCCTTCGGCGGCCACGATCAACCGTGGGTCGCGCTGGAAGTTACGGTTGGCGGTGTACGGCATCCAGTGGGCGTCCAGCTTGAGCTGGCTGGCGATACCGGACGGCGCGGTTTCGGGCATGTTCATCGGCGGTTCCTCGGAAGACGATTAGGCAACGATGTGTGTTGTTGCAGCTAACTTGTCACGCGGATAAAGTCTAGAAAAGCCAACATTTCTAATCTTAAGTTAGCAGCGGACTAAACTAATGAGCCGACGCCCCGATCCCCTCGCCCAGGTCAGTGATTTCGACATCCGCCTGTTGAAGATCTACCGCAGCGTGGTCGAGTGCGGCGGTTTCTCGGCAGCAGAGAATGTCCTGGGCATCGGCCGTTCGGCGATCAGCCAGCAAATGAGCGACCTTGAGCAGCGCCTCGGCCTGCGCCTGTGCCAACGTGGTCGCGCCGGCTTCTCGCTGACCGAGGAAGGCCGCGATGTCTACCATTCGGCCCTGCAACTGCTCAGCGCCATCGAAACCTTCCGCACCGAGGTCAATGGCCTGCACCAGCATCTGCGCGGTGAGCTGAACATCGGCCTCACCGACAACCTGGTGACCCTGCCGCACATGCGCATCACCCATGCCTTGGCCGAACTCAAGGACCGCGGGCCGGACGTGCGTATCCAGATTCGCATGATCGCCCCAAGCCAGGTCGAACAAGGCGTGCTCGATGGCAGCCTGCATGTCGGCGTGGTGCCGCAGACCAGCCCTCTGTCGGGCCTGGAATACCAACCGCTGTATAGCGAGCGTTCGCTGCTGTACTGCGCGGTGGGCCACCCGCTGTTCTACGCCGATGACCAGAAGATCGACGACCAGCGCCTTAATAGTCAGGATGCCATCGCCCCAACCTTCCGCCTGCCGGCCGACATCCAGGCGCATTATCAGGCCCTGCACTGCACGGCGAGTGCCTCGGACCGCGAAGGCATGGCGTTTCTGATCCTGACCGGGCGTTTTATTGGCTACCTGCCGGACCACTACGCCAGCTTCTGGGTCCAGCAGGGGCGCCTGCGGGCACTCAAACCGTCCCAACGCCACTACGAGTTGAGCCTGAGTTGGGTAACGCGTAAAGGGCGCCGGCCAAATCTTGTATTGGAAAGTTTCCTGGAAAGCCTGGCGGCGACACGCTAATGCTTGTCACTTCGGCACAGGCAGGTAATCTGTCGGACATCCGTTTACTCCGACTGGCACGGAATCGTCCATGACCCTAGAAGTCCCTGCGCATCGCCTCTCCGCCTCGGGCAAGCCCGCTGGCCGCATTCGCCAGAAGAACGAACAGGCCATCATCCAGGCCGCCGAAGACGAGTTCGCCCGCCACGGCTTCAAGGGCACCAGCATGAACACCATCGCCTTGAAAGCCGGCTTGCCCAAGGCCAACCTGCATTATTACTTCACCAACAAGCTGGGCCTGTACATCGCGGTTTTGAGCAACATCATCGAATTGTGGGACAGCACCTTCAACGCCCTGAGCGTCGATGACGATCCAGGTCCGGCCTTGAGCCAGTACATCCGCACCAAGATGGAGTTCTCGCGCCGCAACCCTCAGGCCTCGCGAATCTTCGCGATGGAAGTGATCAGCGGCGGCGAATGCCTGAGCGAGTACTTCAGCGCCGACTACCGTGAGTGGTTCCGCGGCCGCGCCGCCGTGTTCCAAGCCTGGATCGACGCCGGCAAGATGGACCCAGTCGACCCGGTGCACCTGATCTTCCTGCTTTGGGGCAGTACCCAGCACTATGCCGACTTCTCCACGCAGATCTGCCAGGTTACCGGCCGAAGTCGCCTGACCAAGCAAGACATGGAAGATGCCAGCAACAACCTTATCCACATCATTCTCAAAGGCTGCGGCATTCACTCGCCTGCCTGACCCGGACTTATGCCTTCTACCCTGCTCGAGCTTTGCGAATTTCGTGAAGAGATCCGCAAGAGCCGTTTCATCACCCTCGCCGGCCCGATCAGCAGCGCCGCCGAGGCGATGAGCTTCATCGAACGCCACAGTGATCTGGCCGCGACTCATAACTGCTGGGCCTGGAAGCTGGGTGACCAGTACCGCAGCAGCGACGACGGCGAACCCGGCGGCACCGCTGGCCGGCCCATACTCGCGGCCATCGAAGCCCAGGACTGCGATCAGGTAGTGGTGTTGGTGATTCGTTGGTACGGCGGCATTCAACTGGGTACCGGCGGTCTGGCCCGAGCTTATGGCGGCGGGGCGAACAAATGCCTGCAGCAAGCGCCCAAACGCTTGTTGGTGCAGCGCAGTGAGTATCGCTGCAGCTGCAGCTTCAGCGAACTTGCGCTACTCAAGTTGCGCTTGGCCGAAGTCGACGGGCTGGTACTCGATGAGCAGTTCACCGCCAATGGCGTAGATTTGCAGCTGGCGGTGGGCGCAGCACATCTTGATGCACTGCAACGCCAGCTGGCCGACCTCAGTCGTGGACGGATCCTACTGCAACCCTACTGAAGGGTTTGCCCACAACTACTGTGGGCCTGCCTGTGGATAAGCTTGGGGCACTCTCGTGCAAGCCACGAATCACAAGGCGTTCGAGCCATTGAGCATATTTTGATCACATTTTCATGACGGTCATGCAAATGACCATATTTCAGTTAGTTATCCCCAACCAGCAGGGCTTTCAGCTCGTTAGGCCCCGCTAATTCACAGGCTTCGGCTTGCACACAAATACTGTGGAGGAGCCTGTGGATAACCCGTGAACCATCTGGCTTGGACCTGACGCCGTAAGCCTCGCGGCCAACTGTACATTTTTTAATCAGCCGTGCATCGGGAACAGCCACTGGGCAATGCACAGCAGCTACGCTGCGAATTCCGGTAACGGCCGCTAACACGCCCCCCTTTTTTGAAGGAGTATCGAAATGCCTGCAAACAAGACAGCCTTGATCATCGGCGCCTCGCGTGGCCTGGGCCTGGGTCTGGTGCAGCGCTTGCACGAAGATGGCTGGAACATCATCGCTACTGTGCGCGATGCGCAGAACCCCGGCGAGCTGGGCACTATTGCCGGGGTACAGATCGAAACCCTGGAAATGAACGACACCGAGCAGTTGGATGCGCTGCAACAGATCCTGCACGGCCAGGTGCTGGATCTGTTGTTCGTCAACGCCGGTGTGATGGGCCCGTTGCCGCAGGATCTGGAAGCGGTAAGCAGCCAGCAGATTGGCGATCTGTTCATGACCAATGCCGTGGCGCCGATCAGGGTCGCCCGGCGCCTGGCTGACCAGTTGCGCGAAGGCAGTGGCGTGCTGGCCTTCATGAGCTCGATCCTTGGCAGCGTGACCATTCCCGATGGCGGCGAGATCCCTTTGTACAAAGCCAGCAAGGCCGCGCTGAACTCGATGATCAACAGCTTCGTAGTCGAGCTGCAGCGCCCCGACCTCAGCGTGCTAGCCATGCACCCCGGTTGGGTGAAAACTGCCATGGGCGGCGAAAACGCCGAGATCGACGTGCTCACCAGCACCCGCGGCATGCTTGAGCAGATCAAGGCGCAGAGCGGTAATGGCGGACTGCGCTTCATCAACTACAAAGGCGAAGCCCTCATCTGGTGAATTGAAAGCCGGCGGGGGAGGCAGTAGACTCGATGCCTCGCCCCACGGCGAACCTGGATCAGCAGACAGGGCAAAACTGAGCTGGCTTACCTGAACCCACTTTCAGAGGAGCCGGCACCATGCCTGCGACCCGTACCTGGTTGAAATCCCCCCTTGCCATCTTCACTGCCAACGACGCCGATGCGCGCGGCGGACTGGTCATCGAAGACGGCCGCATCACTCAACTTCTAGCCCTCGGCGAGAACCCCAGCACGCCCTGCGATCAGGTTTTCGATGCCCGCGAGCACGTCATCCTGCCCGGTCTAATCAACACCCATCACCACTTCTACCAGACCCTGACCCGCGCCTGGGCGCCGGTGGTCAACCAACCCCTATTCCCCTGGCTGAAGACCCTGTACCCAGTGTGGGCGCGGCTGACCCCGGCCAAGCTGGAGCTGGCCAGCCAGGTCGCCTTGGCCGAATTGCTGCTGTCGGGCTGCACCACTGCGGCTGATCACCATTACCTATTCCCTCAGGGCCTGGACAACGCCATCGACGTACAGGTCGAGGCAGTGCGCAAACTGGGCATGCGCGCCATGCTCACGCGCGGCTCGATGAGCCTGGGTGAGGACGACGGCGGCCTGCCACCGCAACAGACGGTGCAACAGGGCGAAGTGATCCTGGCCGACAGCCAACGTCTTATCCACAGCTACCATGAGCGCGGCGATGGCGCGCAGATCCAGATCGCCCTGGCGCCCTGCTCGCCGTTCTCGGTCACTCCAGAAATCATGCGCGCCAGCGCCGTACTTGCCGAAGAACTGGACGTGCGCTTGCATACCCACCTGGCCGAAACCCTCGACGAAGAGGACTTCTGCCTGCAACGTTTTGGCCTGCGTACTGTGGATTACCTCGACAGCGTCGGCTGGCTCGGCCCGCGTACCTGGCTGGCTCATGGCATTCATTTCAACCCCGATGAAATCGCCCGCCTGGGCGCCGCCGGTACTGGTATTTGCCATTGCCCAAGTTCCAACATGCGCCTGGCATCCGGCATCTGCCCGACTGTCGACCTGGAAACCGCCGGAGCCCCAGTCGGCCTGGGGGTAGATGGCTCGGCCTCGAACGATGCCTCGAACATGATCCTTGAAGCGCGCCAGGCCCTGTACCTGCAGCGCTTGCGCTATGGCGCCGAACAGATCACCCCAGAGCGTGCACTGGGCTGGGCCACGCGCGGCTCGGCACGCCTGCTCGGACGCAGCGATATTGGCCAGCTGGCGGTAGGCAAGCAAGCCGACCTGGCCTTGTTCAAGCTTGACGAACTGCGCTTCTCCGGCAGCCACGACCCACTGTCGGCGTTGCTGCTGTGCGGCGCCGACCGCGCTGATCGGGTCATGGTTGGCGGCAATTGGCGGGTGATCGATGGGCAAATCGAAGGCTTGGATGTGCAAGGCCTGATCGCCAATCACCGACAGGCAGCGGCGCAACTGATCGCCGGTTGATGCTACAGGGCCAGGCTGGGCGCATTGCCCGGCCTGGCCCTGTAGAATGACCGCCAACCGTTCCTGATTCGAGATTTGCATACATGTACGACTGGCTAAACGCCTTGCCCAAGGCGGAACTGCACATGCACCTGGAGGGCTCGCTGGAGCCTGAGCTGTTGTTCGCCCTGGCCGCACGCAACAAGATCGCCCTGCCGTGGGCAGATGTGGAAACCCTACGCAGCGCATACGCGTTCAACAACCTGCAGGAATTCCTCGACCTGTACTACCAGGGCGCTGATGTCCTGCGTACCGAGCAGGATTTCTACGACCTGACCTGGGCCTACCTGCAACGCTGCAAAGCGCAGAACGTTATCCACACCGAGCCGTTCTTCGACCCGCAGACCCACACTGATCGAGGCATCCCGTTCGAAGTGGTCTTGACCGGCATTCGCCAGGCCCTCAAGGATGGTCGTGAGCAACTGGGCATCAGCAGCGGCCTGATCCTGAGTTTCTTGCGCCACCTCAGTGAAGAAGAGGCACAAAAGACCCTCGACCAGGCGCTGCCGTTTCGCGATGCCTTTATTGCCGTTGGCCTGGACAGCTCGGAAAAGGGTCATCCGCCGAGCAAGTTCCAGCGCGTCTTCGACCGCGCCCGCAGCGAAGGCTTCGTGGCGGTCGCCCACGCTGGCGAAGAAGGCCCGCCCGAGTACATCTGGGAAGCCCTGGATCTGCTGAAGATCAAGCGCATCGACCATGGCGTACGTGCCATCGAGGACGAACGCCTGATGCAGCGCATCATCGATGAGCAGATCCCGCTGACCGTCTGCCCGCTGTCCAACACCAAGCTCTGCGTGTTCGACCACATGAGCCAACACAACATCCTCGACATGCTCGAGCGCGGCGTGAAAGTCACGGTCAACTCGGATGACCCGGCCTACTTTGGCGGCTATGTCACCGAAAACTTCCATGCACTTCACACCCACCTGGGCATGACCGAAGACCAAGCCCGCCGCCTGGCTCAGAACAGCCTGGATGCCCGGCTGCTCTGACTTGTCCGCGACAGCGCATTGCAGGCGGCCTAACCGACCTGCAATGTGGGCTGCAGCCGAGCGATACGGTTGATCTGCTGAATCCCCAATGCGGATATCTGCAGTGCCCTGGAACCTTCCTGTAGCTGTATCCAGCCCGATTGCAGGAACAACTTCAGCAGTGCCTGCCCTAGACTGCCGCCTAAATGAGGCCCTTGGTCACTCCATTCATTGCAGTGGCACACGGTACAACTGCCCTGCTGTCGCTGCGCCAACGCTTCGATGTAGACGCCAAGGGCCGCCAGTTGAACGCGCCCTTCCTGACTCACCCGCAGTTGCTGGTCGTATCCTTCCAGCCAGCCGCAAGCGATCAACCGCTCGAGCAACTCAGCGGCCAACTCCCCGCCCATATGATCTGAGCAACGTCTCGCCCGGCGCATCGACAGCGGTACCTGCAAGGGTTTGAACTGGCTGTTGCGCAACCGAAGATCATCCAGCCGCAGGCTGGCCAAGGCTTCAACCGCGGCCCCCACTTCCGGTGTGGCCAAGCGGAAAAATCGTTTGCGACCACGCGCCTCGTGCTTCAACAAGCCAGCCGAGGACAGCAAGGTAAGGTGCGCACAGGCTGATGAGGAGGTGACGCCGATCATCGATGCCAGTTCATCGGCAGGACGCGGCAAACCGTCGATCAGCGCCCACAACATGGCGCTGCGCTTGGGGTCGGCCATCAGGCCGGCTATCTGGCTGATACTACTCACTGCACTCATATCCCTGTAACTCCCTGGAAGATCACGTCTGATGGCGATGGCCAACCACGACAGCGCGGTTAACGCACCTGCCAAGGGCGCGCATCCAGAGGCTGTAGGCCAAATTTGGCGACGCTCACGCATGAGTAGCCAAGGCCCAGATGAGCCAAAGCAGTGCCGTTCCCTGGCGGGGAAGTATCTCTCGCTGCCGCTAGCGGCCGCAGCCAGTATAAGCCGCGCGTAGCCCTGCACATTTGCCTGCAATCGGCGGCCAATCGCCGAAAATGCGTTGGGTATAGCGCCCCTAACAGGCGCCGATCAGGACCATGACGGCTAGTCAGTGAGTGGGTTTGGCCAATACATCCATTAAATCAACGGTGTACCTAGATCACCCGGTGCTGATGTCAGAAAACTCTGAAGACTGTACTGACAAGGAACTTCCCCAATTACGGCGCATAAATGAGAAGCATCCCTTCGACCTCAGGGCTGCCCCAACTGGACATGCTCGATCGTAGAAGCTACGGCCACGACCGTCAGTCAGGACACCGCCTACAAGTCGTCGCGAGGCCGAGCAGCAGCGCTAAACTTGAGCCGCTCTCGATCTCTGGAGGTATGCCGCGATGAAGATTGTCGTCAGTGCGTCGAACCGTCAGCCCAATTGCCCCTGGCAAGTCCGGCTCGATCAGCATGTGGTGAGTTTTCGCAGTGAGGCTGAGGCGCGCGCGTTTGTCGCCACGCTGGAAACGCGCCTGCAGGCGCCTCACTCGTTTACACCCGATGTTTGGCCTGCAAGCGCCGAGTCAGCATCGCGACACTGACCACCAGCGCGCCGCACAGGCTGATTACCAGCGCCATCGGCACCGCGCTGCCATCGTGTAGCGCGCCGACCAACGCTGCCGCGCCTGCGGCCACGCTGAACTGCAGGCAGCCCATCAACGCCGAGGCACTGCCGGCACGCGCGCCCTGCCCACTCATGGCGCAGGCCGAAGCGTTGGGGATGATGCAGCCCAGGCTGGCGATACAAACGAACAATGGCACCAACAGCGGCCAAAGCTGAGCAGGACGCAACGCCGCAACGCCCAGCAACAGCAACCCCGCCGCCAGATACAGCCAGACCGCCCGTGCCAGCAAGAATGCCGGACCACGTTTGGCCAGCAGCCGCGCATTGACCTGTGCCATCAGGATGAAGCCGGCAGCGTTGGTGCCGAACAGCCATCCGTAATGCTCGGGCGGCACGCCATACAACTTGATGAATACGAAGGGCGAGCCGGCGATGTAGGCAAACATTCCGGCAATGGCGGTGCCACCGGTCAGTGCATGGCCGATGAAGACCCGATCCTGCAACAGACGCCAGTATTGGCGAAATGCGCCTGAGAGTGGCTGGCGTGGCATGTCCGCCGGAAAACTCTCCGGCAGCCCCAAGCTCACGGCCAACAGGCATGCGGCACTGAACAGGCTCAAAGCAAGGAAGATCGATTGCCAGCCGGCCAGGTTGACCAGTACCCCACCCAGCATCGGCGCAAGAATCGGCGCCAGGCCCATGACCAACATCAGTTGCGAGAACACCTTGGCCGAAGCGACCGCATCACATTTGTCGCTGACGATCGCCCGCGACAACACCATGCCGGCGCAGCCGCCCAAGGCCTGGACGAAGCGCGCGACGATCAAGGTATCCAGATTCGGTGCATAGGCGCAGGCCAACGAGGCCAAGGTAAAGAGGGTGACGCCAAACAACAGTGGCTTGCGCCGGCCAAAGCGATCAGCCACCGGGCCATAGGCCAGCTGTCCAATGGACAAGCCCAGGAAATAGGCCGCCAACGTGGTCTGGATATGTTGTTCGTCAGTCGCAAAAGCCTGCGCCATGGCCGGAAAGGCGGGCAGGTAGAAGTCAATCGCCAACGGCCCGAACGCACTGAGGGCGCCCAGGATCAGCACAAAACGCAGGTTCATCAGGAATCCATAGCTGGCTAAGCAAGCGCCTTAGTCTACCTGCACAGCACCTCACCAGCATGAAAACCTTTGTAACAATAACGGCCGTCCCTGGCCCTCTCAGGATTCAGGCAACTTCCGCCGGATAACCTTCATCGCGGATCGCCGCAAGAATCTGCTCAACCCCAACCTGGCTCTGCACACGCACCTGCTTGGCGGCCAAATCGACTTCTACCTTGGCCGCTGCATCCTGCCCCTGCACCGCCGCTGTCACTGCCTTTACGCAGTGGCCACAGGTCATGCCTTGCACATTGAATACTTGCATCGGGTGTGTCTCCTTATGGGTTTTGCGCAGTTTCAAGCTTGCCATCGGGACAAGGTCAAGTAGCCCGTGAATCAACCGGACTGGAAATCCGCGCGCAGCTCGGCCAAGCTGCGCCTTTGACGATTTTGCCAAGCAGGAGATTCACCATGATCAAGGCAGCATTGGGCCTTGTCGGACTAATGGGTGCACTGGCCGCCGTGCCCCAGGCCAGCGCCCAAGGCAACTCGGACTACAGCGTGCTGATCATTTCTCGAGAGCGCCTGGAAGTGGCCACCACCTGCGAGATCGGCGTCTACCTCAATGACCAACTGTCCGGGCGTCTGTTCCAAGAACAATCGACCTCGTTCAACCTGCCGCCAGGGCCTGTGGATATCCGCCTGCGACTGTTGCCGGGTCAGGCACCGGGCTGCGCGCCGGGGCTGGAAAATCAGCACAGCCAGCGCCTGACCCTGCACGCCGGGCAGATCAGCAAATATCGCATTGCCATGGACCACAGTGGCCTGCATTTGAACAAGGCCAGTTTGGACTATTGACCTTGACCGTGTGGCAAGGTTGATGCTGAGGGCCTGTCCAAGGAGGAGAGCCCATGTCTGCATCCACCATCTTCGACCTGCCGATCTCCGGCATGACCTGTGCCAGCTGCGCCGGCCGAGTCGAGCGCGCCCTGCGCAAGGTCACCGGCGCCGAGCAGGTCAGCGTCAACCTCGCCACTGAACAGGCCCGGGTCCAGGCCCCGGCCGACAGCCTCCCGGTGCTGGTCGACGCCGTGCGTCAGGCTGGCTACGGCGTGCCCACCCGCAGCGTCGAACTGCAGATCGGCGGCATGACCTGCGCCAGCTGCGCCGGCCGCGTCGAACGGGCCTTGGGTAAAGTGCCTGGGGTCGAACAGATCAGCGTCAACCTGGCCAGCGAACGCGCGCATATCGAAGTGCTCAAGGCAGTCGACGACAGTGTGCTGATCGGCGCAGTCGAGCAGGCCGGCTACAGCGCCGCGCTGCCCCAAGCCGCTCGGGATGACCAGGCCGACGCGCAGCGGCGTTTGCGCAAAGAACGCCTGGCAGTCGGCGCCGCCCTGATACTGGCGCTGCCGCTAGTGCTGCCGATGATCGTCCAGCCATTCGGCCTGCACTGGATGCTGCCGGCCTGGGCGCAGTTCCTGCTGGCCACCCCGGTGCAGTTCATCCTCGGCGCGCGCTTCTACGTGGCCGCCTGGAAAGCAGTGCGCGCCGGTGCCGGCAATATGGACCTGCTGGTCGCGCTGGGCACCAGTGCCGGTTATGGCCTGAGCCTGTATGAATGGGCCAGGGCCGAAGCGGGCGTCGAGCCACACCTGTATTTCGAAGCCTCGGCGGTGGTCATCGCCCTGGTATTGCTCGGCAAGTACCTCGAAAGCCGCGCCAAACGCCAGACCGCTAGCGCCATACGTGCACTTGAAGCGCTACGGCCAGATCGTGCGCTGCGGGTGGTCGATGGCCTTGAGGAAGACGTGGCCATCAGCCAATTGCGCCTGGACGACCTGGTCCTGGTCAAGCCGGGTGAACGCTTCCCAGTCGATGGCGAAGTGCTCGAAGGCAGCAGCCACGCCGACGAAGCGTTGATCAGCGGCGAAAGCCTGCCCGTGCCCAAGCAGCCCGGCGACCACGTCACCGGCGGCGCCATCAACGGCGAAGGCCGGCTGTTGGTGCGGACCCTGGCCCTGGGCACGGAAACCGTACTGGCGCGCATCATTCGCCTGGTCGAAGATGCCCAGGCGGCCAAGGCACCGATCCAGAAGCTGGTCGATCGGGTCAGCCAGGTGTTCGTCCCGGCAGTACTGGTGATCGCCCTGTTCACCCTGCTCGGCTGGTGGTGGGCGGGCGCACCGATCGAAACCGCGTTGATCAACGCCGTCGCCGTGCTGGTCATTGCCTGCCCTTGCGCACTCGGCTTGGCCACTCCGGCAGCGATCATGGCCGGCACCGGTGTCGCGGCCCGGCACGGCATCCTGATCAAGGACGCCGAGGCGCTGGAGCGCGCCCACGCCGTCAACCGGGTGGTGTTCGACAAGACTGGCACACTCACCTCCGGCAGCCCGCGGATCGTCCATAGCCAGGCTGGCGTGGGTGACAACGCCGACTTGCTGCGCCTGGCCGGCGCCCTGCAGCGCGGCAGCGAGCATCCGCTGGCCAAGGCGGTGCTGGATGCCTGCAGCGAGCAGGGCCTGATGGTGCCGCAAGTCAGCGACAGCCAGTCGCTGACCGGGCGCGGGATCGCCGGTCACGTGGAACATCGCCAACTGGCGCTGGGTAACCGCCGCCTGCTCGATGAAAGCGGGCTGCACGCGGGCGACCTGGCCAGCAAGGCGCAGGCCTGGGAGGCCGAAGGCCGCACCCTGTCGTGGCTCATCGAACAGGCCCCTAAACCCCAGGTGCTCGGGCTGTTCGCCTTCGGCGACAGCCTCAAGCCCGGCGCCGAATACGCCATTCGCGCCTTGCATGGCAAAGGTATCAGCAGCCACTTGCTGACCGGCGACAACCGCGGCAGCGCCAAGGTGGTCGCCGAGGCACTGGGCATCGATGATGTGCACGCTGAAGTGCTGCCAGCCGATAAAGCCGCCACGGTCGGCCAGCTCAAACGCGACGGCGTGGTCGCGATGGTCGGCGATGGCATCAACGACGCCCCGGCCCTGGCCGCCGCCGATATCGGCATCGCCATGGGCGGTGGCACCGATGTGGCCATGCAGGCGGCGGGCATCACCCTGATGCGCGGCGATCCACGGCTGGTGCCGGCGGCGCTGGAAATCAGCCGCAAGACCTACGCGAAAATCCGTCAGAATCTGTTCTGGGCCTTCATCTACAACCTGATCGGCATTCCGCTGGCCGCCTTTGGTCTGCTCAATCCGGTACTGGCCGGCGCGGCCATGGCGCTGTCGAGTGTCAGCGTAGTGAGTAATGCCCTGTGGCTGAAGACCTGGAAACCTAGCGACGACCAGCAGGAGGCCCCATGAACATCGGCCAGGCAGCCCGCCGCAGTGGGCTGAGTACCAAGATGATTCGCTACTACGAGTCGATTGGCTTGCTCAAGCCGGCTCAGCGCAGCGACAGCGGCTATCGACTGTACCAGCAAGAAGACTTGCACAGCCTGGCCTTCATCAAACGCTCCCGCGACCTGGGGTTCTCGCTCGATGAGGTGGCGAAACTGCTCACCCTGTGGCAGGACCGGCAACGCGCCAGCGCCGACGTCAAGGCGCTGGCCACCGAGCATATCCAGGCCCTGAACCAGCGGATCGAAGAGTTGGTGAGCCTGCGCGATACCTTGAGCGAGCTGGTCGCCCACTGCCAGGGCGACGACCGGCCGGACTGTCCGATCCTCAAGGATCTGGCCAATGGCAAAAGCTGTTGCCACTGACGTGTATAGGGGTCGCTTCGCGGCCCCAACACCGCACCGCCTGATTTTGGTATGCCATATTAGCCCCGACACGACCGAATAGTCACCAAACCCGCCCTCGCCCAATAAATACGGGCTTTTTTCTACAACAATCCCGAATCCTGCCGATGCCCTAGTACCTGCCTCATGCATCGACAAGAAAAATTCCGGGAGCGTGGATGAACATCAAGCAAAAACTGACTTGGGCCTTTGCCGTTATCGCCGGCTTGCCCATCGTCCTCGTGGCCACCCTGGTGGTCCTCAACCTGCGCGGTGAAGCCCGCGACGATTTTCTCGACAACAGCAGCCGAGAGATTCGTCAGGTCAGCAACGCGATGAACATCTTCTTCCAGGGCATCACCCAAAACGTCGAGTATCTCGCCGCGCAGCCGTTGATCGCCGAGGCAGACGGCAACGTGAAAAAACACCTCGCCGCCGACGCCGCACAAATTGCCCCCAATGACCAGGACAAGACGCTGTTCGACTTCTTCAGCCGCCTGGCCAAGAGTCACCCCGACTACGCCTATGTCTCCTATGGCCTGGCAGACGGCGGCTACGCCTTCTGGCCTGGCGATCCGAAAATGGCCAACTACGACCCACGCACCCGCCCGTGGTACCAGACAGCCATGGCCAACCCCGGCAAGACCCTGCGCACCGCGCCCTACTACTGGGCCGGCGATGATGCCGTGCTGGTCAGCACCGTACGCGCGGTGGCCAACCAGTTGGGTAACCCAGGCGGTGTGGTCAACATCGACGTGTCGCTCAAAGGCCTGACCGAAATCGTCAAACAGATCAAGCTAGGCGAAAGCGGCTACCTGATCCTGATGGAAAACAGCGGCAACGTGATGGTCGACCCGCGTGACGCCAGCCACAATTTCAAGCAGCTGGCGAGCTTTGGCGATGGCTATGTCGACTTGGCCAAGGCAGGCAAAGGCCTGGTTGAAGTAACGCTCAACGGTGAGCGCTACATGGCCAACGTCTACCCTGACGAGCAACTGGGCTGGACCTTCATCGGCCTGATCCAGCAAGACGAAGTGATGCAAACCACCACCCGCCTGACCTGGCTGATCGGCATCATCGCCCTGGTGCTGGCCGCGGTGTTCGCCATCGTCGGCGCTGCATTCGCCAAACTCATCGTGCGCCCGATCAACAGCGTCACCAGCGGCCTGGAAGACATCGCCCAGGGCGAAGGCGACCTGACCCGCAGCCTGGAAATCCGCGGCCGTGATGAAACCGCGCAACTTGCCAGCTGGTTCAACCAGTTCCTCGGCGCCATCCGCAGCCTGATCCAGCATATCGGCTCGGCCGCCGGCAAGATCCTCAGCACCTCAAGCCGCTCGACCCAGGTGTCCGCCGACATGTCCGAAGCCGCCGGACGTCAGCGCGAAGCCGTGGATATGGTCTCGACCGCTTTCCACGAAATGGTCGCCACCGCCAACGAAGTGGCCCGCTCATGCAGCCAGGCCGCACAATCGGCCGACAGCGGCCAGCAGCAAGCCCGTGAAGGCCAGCAGCAGATCGACGCCGCAGTGCAAAGCGTCGACCGTCTGAGCCAGGAAATCGAGCAATCGGCGCAGTCGATCCAGCAACTGGAACGCGACAGCAATGCCATCCAGTCGATCCTCGGCACCATCCGTTCGATCGCCGAGCAGACCAACCTGCTCGCCCTCAACGCGGCCATCGAAGCCGCCCGCGCCGGCGAGCAAGGCCGTGGTTTTGCCGTGGTCGCCGATGAAGTCCGGGCCCTGGCCAAGCGCACTGCCGACTCCACCGCCGAGATCGACGGCCTGCTCGGCAACCTGGCCAGCCGCACCGCTGAAGTCGCCCAGCAGATGCACGCCAGCCTGGATGTCTCACAGCAGTCGGTCAGCCGCATTGGCCTGGCCCGCGACAGCTTCGGCCAGATCCGCGAATCGGTGGACATCATCCGCGACATGAACACCCAAATCGCCACTGCCGCCGAAGAGCAACACCAGGTCGCCGAAGACATCAACCGCCATATCAGCCAGATCCACGGGGATGCGCAGCTGGTAGCAGAGCTTGCCCATGCGGCGCGCCAGGACTCGGAAAGCCTGGCCGGCCTGTCCAATGAGCTCGATACCCTGGTGCGGCGTTTCCGCACCTAAACGCTACAGCCGCAGCTCTCCGGGCGTGAAACCGAAGAGCTGCTTGAATGCGGCGATATAGGCTGAGGTCGAGTCGTAACCACAGCCCAGCGCCGCTTCAGTGACGCTCTCGCCCGACTGCAGCAGGGCCAGCGACGACAGCAGGCGCATGCGTTGGCGCCAGCTGCGAAAACTCAGGCCCGTTTCACGTTGGAACAGGCGCATCAGGGTCTTTTCCGAGCAACCCAGTTCGAGCGCCCATTGTTGCAGGGTCTGCGGCAGGTCGGGCGCGGCAATCAGCCCGTTGCACAGCTTCAACAGCCCGGGATGACGCGGCAGCGGCAAGGAAAACCCCACCTCCGGCAGCGCTTGCAACTGGTCAAGCAGCACGGCCACCAAACGCGCCTCGGCGCTGTCGCCTTCCGGGTATTCCACCGGCAACAGGCAAAACTGCTTGATCAGCTCACGCGCCAGCGGGGTTACCTCAAGCACTCGGCAATGATCTGGCGCCCATGGGCAAGCGTCGCGCCGCACGTACAGGCTGCGCATTTCCGCCTGCATCGAGCTGGCGACGTCATGCTCGGTATCAGCAGGGATCCATACGCCCCACTGCGGCGGCGCGAAATAACTGCCGTCGCTGGTGTAAATGCCGAGCACGCCGCTGATCGCGTAGGAAAACTGCACCCAGTCGTGGCGATGGCGGGTGGTCCAAGAGCCTGCGCCGAGGCTTTCGGCGCGGGCATAGACGGGCCTGGGTAACTGCTCCAGATTCGGAATGGGACGGGGCGCAGAAAGTTGTCCGATGCTCGGCATGACCTAATCTTGTAGTTGTGATCAGACAAGCGTATCAGGTTTGCCAGGGTGTCAGTCCCGGCCTCATCGCGGGGCAAGCCACCGCCTCTCAGCGCTCCACGATCGCCGTAACCCCTTGCCCACCCGCCGCACAAATTGAAATCAGCCCTCGCCCCTTGCCCGCGCTAGCCAGCAGCTTGGCCATATTGGCCAATACCCGCCCGCCAGTAGCGGCAAACGGATGCCCGGCTGCCAGCGAACTGCCCTTCACATTGAGTTTGCTGCGGTCGATCGAGCCCAGCGGCGCAGCCAGCCCCAGCCGCGTGCGGCAGAACGCTTCATCTTCCCAAGCCTTGAGGGTACACAGCACCTGCGCGGCAAATGCCTCATGAATTTCGTAGTAGTCAAAATCCTGCAGGCTCAGGCCATTGCGCGCCAGCAGGCGTGGCACCGCATACGCCGGGGCCATCAGCAGCCCCTCTTGGCCTTTGACGAAATCCACGGCTGCGGTCTCGCCATCGACCAGATAGGCCAGCACCGACAACCCCTGCTGCTCGGCCCACTGCTCGCTACCGAGCAACACCAGCGAAGCGCCATCGGTCAGCGGCGTCGAGTTGCCTGGCGTCAGGGTGCCCAGACCGCTGCGATCGAACGACGGCTTGAGCTTGGCCAACTGTTCCAGCGTGAGATCCGTGCGCAGGTTGTTATCCCGGCTCAGGCCCGAGTACGGGGTGAGCAGGTCATCGTGCCAGCCCTCGGCGAAGGACGCGGCCAGGTTCTGATGGCTGAGCAAAGCCAACTCATCCTGCGCCGCCCGCTCGATCTGCCAAGTCTGCGCCATACGCTCGCAATGCTCGCCCATCGACAGCCCGGTACGCGGCTCGCCGTTGCGCGGCAGTTCAGGTTTCAGGTGACCGGGTCGCAACTTTAAAAACGGTTTCAGCCGCTCGCCCAGGCTCTTGCCGCGATTGGCCTGCAACAAGATACGCCGCAAGCCTTCGTTAACCCCGATTGGCGCATCGGAGGTGGTGTCCACGCCGCCTGCGATGCCGCTGTCGATCTGCCCCAGGGCGATCTTGTTAGCCACCAGCAAGGCGGCCTCCAGACCGGTGCCACACGCCTGCTGGATGTCATAGGCAGGGGTTTGCGCGGACAAGCGCGAACCCAGCAAGCACTCGCGAGTCAGGTTCATGTCCCGCGAGGCTTTGAGCACAGCGCCTGCGACCACTTCGCCCAAACGCAGGCCATGCAGGCGGTAGCGCTCGATCAGGCCTTCGAGGGCGGCAGTCAGCATCGCCTGGTTACTGGCGTTGGCATAGGCGCCGTTGGAACGGGCGAAGGGAATTCGGTTGCCACCCAGGATCGCGACCCGGCGAGGTGAACGCATGTGTAGGTTCCTCCTGAAACAATTTGATCCGTACAGCCTAGGTCTTTTTAAAGCATTCGAACGACCGTTACATAAACTTGGTCCACACTTGCATGCTTGCCTTCAGGGAGACCCGCACATGAGTGATCGCTATCTCGGCTTTGCCAACTCCAACCTCGGTCGCCGCCTGGTCGACGCTCTGGGCCTGCCGCACCCGGCACCGCTGGAGCGCTGGCAGGCAGGCCGGCTGCGCCCGGTAGAAGGCGCCCTGGTGCTGGGCGGCGGGCCTTTGGCGAACCAGCTCGAAGCCATTGCGCCGCGCCTGACCGATGAGCTCTACAGCTTTGCCGGCAACGACTTGCAAGCACCGGCCTGGGTCGCAGGGCTTGGACCGAAGCTCAAGGCGGTGGTGTTCGATGCCAGTCACTTGTCCGACAGCGACCAGCTCAGCCAGTTGCGAGAATTTTTCCAGCCGCTGCTGCGCAGCCTGGCCCCCTGCGCCCACGTGGTGATTCTTGGTCGCGCACCCGAGCGCATCGATGACCCGCTGGCCAGCGTCGCCCAACGCGCGTTGGAAGGTTTCAGCCGCTCATTGGGCAAAGAGCTGCGCAATGGCGCCACCGCGCAGCTGCTGTATGTCAGCCCGCAGGCTGAGGATCAACTCGAAGGCGCCCTGCGTTTCTTCCTTTCGCCTAAAAGCGCGTTTGTTTCCGGCCAGGTGCTGCGCTTGGAAGCCTGCGCCAGCCAGGTTCAGGACTGGACCCGACCGCTGGCGGGACGGCGGGCGCTGGTGACCGGTGCCGCTCGCGGCATCGGCGCCTCTATCGCCGAAACCCTGGCCCGAGATGGCGCCGATGTGGTGCTGCTCGACGTTCCCCAGGCGCAGAAGGACCTTGATGGCCTCGCCGCCCGCTTGGGTGGCCGAGCACTGGCGCTGGATATCTGCGCCAATGATGCCGCTGCACAACTGATCGAAGCCCTGCCCGACGGCATCGACATCGTTGTGCACAACGCCGGCATCACCCGCGACAAAACCCTGGCCAACATGACCCCCGAGTACTGGGACGCAGTCATGGCAGTCAACCTCAAGGCGCCGCAGGTTCTGACTCAGGCACTGTTTGACGCCGGCACTCTGGGCGAGCAGGCACGGATCACCCTGCTGGCTTCGGTCAGCGGCATCGCCGGCAATCGCGGCCAGGCCAACTATGCGGCGAGCAAGGCCGGCCTGATCGGCTTCGCCCAGGCGTGGGCACCAAAGCTGGCTGAGCGCGGCGCCAGCATCAACGCCGTGGCCCCAGGTTTTATCGAGACGCACATGACCGCCGCCATGCCCATGGGCTTGCGCGAGGCTGGCAGGCGCCTGAGCTCGCTGGGCCAGGGAGGTCGCCCACAGGATGTCGCCGAGGCGATCGCCTGGCTGAGCCAACCCGGCTCCGGTGCCGTCAATGGCCAGGTCCTGCGGGTGTGTGGCCAGGCCTTGATGGGAGCCTGACCATGACACGCCAATGGCACGACCTGCACAGCCCCGACTCAAGCGCCAGCCTCTACCTGCGCGCCGCCAGCAAGCGCAAGATCAGCGGCGCCAGCCTCCCCGCGCAAGGCCTGCGCTGCTTCCTGCGCGTCAATCCCGAGCATGTGGCGGCGTATCGACGGCTTTGTCATTTCGCTGACGACGGCCGCCTGCCCGGCACTTATCCCCATGTCATGGCATTCACCCTGCAACTGCAGTTGCTCACCGGCCGTGACTTCCCCTTCCCGCTCCTCGGCCTGGTTCACCTGCACAACAGCATTCAGGTCTTGCGGCCGCTGGGCGGCATCGATGGGCTGCGCTTTGCGGTGTACGCCGACAATCTGCAAGCGCATGCCAAAGGCGGCACCTTCGACCTGATCACCGAAGCCGAAGACGGCCTCGGCCTGATCTGGCGCGAGACCAGCCGCATGCTGGTGCGAGGCTTGAAGCTGGACGGCGGGGCCAACGAAGAGGTCGAGGTCGAGCCCGGCAACTTGGCCGAAGCCACCCGCTGGTATGCCGACAGCGATATTGGCCGGCGCTACGCCAAGGTCTGTGGCGACTACAACCCGATTCACCTCAGCGCTCCCAGCGCACGGCTGTTTGGTTTTCCCAAGGCGATTGCCCATGGCATGTGGAGCAAGGCCATGAGCCTGGCCGCCTTGGGTGGGCATCTGCCGCGTGCAGGGTTTGAGTTCGCCGTCGATTTCCGCAAACCAGTGCGCTTACCGTCGGAAGTGATCCTCAGCGCGAGCCCTGCCGGGCCCGAAGGTGAGCTGCGCCTGGACGGGCATGGCGAGTTGCTGCACATGGTCGGCCACTGGCGTTCGCTCTGAGCGTTACCGCACATGTAGTTCACTTGCTTTACGCCGGGGCTCGTCCGAAGCTATGCGCCATGAGGAGAGCCCCGATGAACTTGCAAGAACTGACAGAACGCCTGCACCAGATCCGCGACAATAATGATTGGCGCGGTTTTCACAGCCCGAAGAACCTGGCCATGGCGGCCAGCGTGGAAATGGCCGAGCTGGTGGAAATCTTCCAATGGCTGAGCGAGGACCAGTCGCGCCAGCTGCCGCCGGAACAACTCGCCCATGCCGGCCAGGAAGTCGGCGACATCGTCCTTTACCTGTTGCTGCTGTGCAGTGAGCTGGGGCTGGACATGGAGCAGGTGGTACGCGCCAAGCTGGCCGACAGCGAAAGGCGCTTCGCCGTATGAACGACCGTCACTTCGATCAACTGGCGACCCGCTTCGCCGAGAAAATCTACGGCGGCGCCAAAGGCGCGATTCGCCTGGCGGTGCTCCAGGCAGACCTCGCTGAAGCCTTGCCGGATCGTCCGCTGCGCATTCTCGATATCGGCGCGGGCCTCGGCCACATGGCCCTGTGGCTGGCCCAGCGCGGCCATCAGCTGACCCTCGCCGAGCCGGCCGCGCCCATGCTCGACGGTGCCCGAGCGCGTTTTGCCGAAGCCGGCCAGCAAGCGACCTTCATTCAAGCGCCCTGGCAGGATTTGCTCGGCCAACTGACCGAGCCCTATGACCTGGTGCTATGCCACGCCGTACTGGAGTGGCTCGCCGAGCCCGAGAGCATCCTGCCGGTCCTGCATCAGTTGACCGCGCCAAGCGGCTGGCTGTCACTGGCGTTCTACAACCGCGATGCGCTGGTGTATCGCAATCTGCTCAAGGGCCATTTCCGCAAGTTGCGCAGCAATCACCTGGCGGGTGAGAAGCAGAGCCTGACCCCGCAAAAACCGCTTGATCCGCGTGAACTCAAGGCGCAACTTGAACCCATGTGGACGGTCGAAAGCGAAAGTGGGGTCAGGGTGTTCCACGACTACATGCCCAAGGAGTTCCAGGCCAAGGCCGAGTTGCTCGACCTGTTGGAAATGGAACTGGCCCACCGCCGTCATCCAAGCTTCGCCGGGCTGGGCCGCTACCTGCACTGGATCTGCCGACCACGCTGACCCTGCCCGCCGGGAGGACTACATGCCGTATCGTCTGCTGTGCCTGGCCCTGCTTCCCGTTGCCCTGGCTGGCTGCCAGGGCAGCAACCCTTATGTCGCCAGCGGCCGCCCGATCCCGCCTGCACCGGCCCAGGCAGCCAGCACCTTCGATAGCAGCGCTTACCCAGCGCCGCCTCGCGACTACGGCCGCTATCGCAGCTGGAGCTGGCGCAACGGCCAGTTGCCCAGCGGCAGCGCCAATGCCGATCCGGCGCAGTTGGCCGACGCGATAAGCGGCGCGCTCGACCAGCACGGGCTTCGCCCCGCGCGCGATAACGGCGCAGACCTGCTGGTAAGCGCTGACCTGCGCCTGGAGCGCCGCCTGCGCCAAGTGCGCGATTATGACTACGACCCCTACTATGGCCCCTACCCCTACGGCAGCGTCGGTTACGGCGGCTACCGCAATGGTTATGGCGCCTATGGCAGCGTGCCGATCGTGCGCACCTATGAAGTCGAGGTGATGGTCGTGCGTATCGACCTGTTCGATGCGCGCGACGGCCAACCGGTGTGGAGTGCCAGTGCCGAAAGCGGCAGCGACAAGGACTCACCCCGCGATCGCGAGAGCGCCCTGCGCGAGTCGGTGCACAAGGCCCTCAGCGGCTATCCTCCCAGTTAACGCTTAACGGAGAACCATCATGTTGCGCCGTCTCGTTGTGCTGTCATTCGCGCTGCTGCTTGCCGCCTGCTCAAGCAACAACGTTCAGCAGGATTTCGACGCCAGTCGCGATTTCGCCGGTTATCGCAGCTGGACCTGGCAGGAACCTGGATTGCAGTACCGCCCGGACGACCCGCGGATCAAGAGCGACCTCACCGAGCAACGCATTCGCCAAGCCGTGGCCGGCCAACTCGACCAGCGCGGCCTACGCCCGGTACAAGGCAATGCCCAGGCCGACGTCAACGTGCGCGCCTACCTGATCGTCGAGCAGCGCCAGCAGCAGATCACCACCAACTACGGCGGCGGCTGGGGAGGTTACTGGGGCGGCTACTGGGGTGGGCCGATGTACAACGAAACCCGCAGCGTCGACTACAAGGTGGCCACCATCCAGGTCGACATGTTCGATAGCCGCGACGGCAAACTGGTCTGGCGCGGCAGTGCCGAGCAGATCATGAACAACTACCCGCCCAGCCCACAGGAGCGTAATGCGGCCATCCAGAAAACCGTCGCCCAGGTACTGAGCCAGTACCCACCGCACTGAAGCGCAATCAAGGCAACTTGCCATCACCTTGGCTACACTCCTTTGACCGCCGCCACGCTGTAGGGCCATGGCCGGCAAAGGAGTGCCCGTGGTTGTTCGTTCCGTTGTCCGCCAACGCGGCGCGATTGGCCTGATGGCCGCCATTACCCTGGGTATGGCGCTGTTGTTCATGCTGCTGGTGGTCGATAGCGGCCGGCTCTACCTGGAACAGCGCAAGCTCCAGCGCATCGCTGACATGGCCGCCCTGGAAGCGCTCAATGGCGGCGGCAGCTGTGTTGCCGGGGTCGCTGATGCCAATGCCCTGGCCCGTCGCGCGGCGCTGCGCAACGGCCATGCTGATTCTCCGGATAGAACCCTCTTGGTCGAATGCGGCAGTGTCAAAGCGGCGGCTAACGGTATCCGGGCATTCACCGTTGATCCGCAGCAGACCCAGGCCATCCGCGTCACCGCTACGCACCAGGTGGCGACCAGCATTGCCGCAGGGGTCTGGGCCCTGGCCGACGGCAACGGCCTGCAGAGCAAAACCCGCCTGCAAGCCCAAGCAACAGCGGGGCGCACAGGCCCGGCCTTGGCGCGACTGTCGATTCGCAGCAGCCTGCTGACCATCAACACGGCCAAGAGCGATCAACTGAACAAGCTGCTCGGCGCCCTGTTGGGGACACAGATCAACCTGGGCGTGGCGCAATGGCAGGGCTTGCTCGACGCTGATCTCAATCTGCTGCGTTTTCTCGACGCGCTCGCCATCGAGGCGAAGGTTGCCGCCGGCAACTACACCGACCTGCTGAACAAAACCTTGAAAGTGGGCGATGTACTCGAAGTCATGGCCGAAGTGGCCGCGCAGGACAATCCGCTGGTGAATGTCAGCGGCCTGGTGGATCTGGCCGTCGCAGGCAAGGATGCGGGCGGGATCGTCTTGGGCGAACTGCTCAACATCCAGAACGGCGGCACCCATGCAGGCCTGGATGCAACCTTGCAGGTGCTGCAACTGGTCCAGGGCACCATCCAGCTGGCCAACAGCAAGCACGCCGTAGAAACCACGCTGCCGGTCAGTGTGCTGGGGCTGGCGAACATCACCACGCGCTTGAAAATCATCGAGCCGCCGCAGTTCTCCGCCCTGGGCGATCCTTCGCTGGCGCAGGCCAACCCGATGGCAGCCGGGCAGATCTATGTGCGCACCGCGCAGACCCGGATTCTCATCCAGGTCAATCTCGGCCCGCTGCTGGGCGGGCTCAACCTAGGCATCATCCAACTGGTGCCCAGCCCCAGCCTGGACGTGGGCTTGGAAGTGGCCAGCGCCAGCAGCCATGTACGCGGCTACGACTGCAGCAGCGCATCGAGCAAACGCCTGCGCGTGAAGAACGACGGCGCTGCCGCCAAGGTGATGATCGGCACCATCGACAACAGCAAGTTCTTTTCCAGCCAGCCGGTAACCGCCAGCCCGTTGGTGCTGCTGCGCGTGCCGCTGCTGGGCCTCGATGTCGGCTTGGGCGCCAACTCGCCGGTGTTTTCCCAGGCGGAAACCTACGACTACCTCAAGCCGCCGAATATCGACCAGTCACCCCCGGCAAGCCGCACCATGGACACCAAGAACATCGTTGCCAGCCTGGGCGCGACGCTCGGTGGGCTGGAGCTTTCACCACAGATACCGCTGGTGAGCGCCTTGCTGAATATCATCACCGGGCTGATCGGTGGGCTGCTGGGCTCGTTGCTCGATCCGCTGGTCAACAACCTGCTGGCACTGCTGGGCATCGATCTCAACGCAGTCACCATCGACGCCCACCTCAGCTGCCAGAGCGGCCGGCCAGAGCTGCTGATCTAGGCACACGGCAAGCTGATGCAGAAACAGGCACCGCCATTGCGGTTGTCGACGCTCAAGCTGCCGCCCATGGCGGCCACGATGCCATGGCTTACCGACAAGCCAAGCCCGGTGCCGACACCGGCTGCCTTGGTGGTGAAGAACGGCTCGAAGATCCGCTCCAGTAGCAGTGGGTCGATACCACCGCCGTTGTCTTGCACCCACAGCAATACCTGCCCGGCTGTGAGGGTTTGGTGAATGCAGAGCTTGCCTTGGCCGCCGCGCTTGTCCATCAGCGCGTCACGGGCGTTGACCATCAGGTTGATCAGCACTTGCTCCAACTGATCCGCATGGCCCATCACCTGCGGCTGATCGCTGGGCTGCTCAACCTGCAGGGTCACGCCCTTGCCTTGCAGCCCCTCCTCGAGCAGTGCCACCGCCCCCTGCACCGCCGACCAGGCGGCAAAGCGCGTGCCTTCGACCTCCGAGCGCCGGCCGAATACCCGCATGTGGTCCACCAGCCGCGCCGTACGCTCGATCTGTGCCTCGATACGCTGCAGCTTCTGCTCCAGGTAGGCCGGGTCTACATCGCCATTTTGCAGACGCTTGAGCGCATTGGCCGTCGCCATGCGCATGACGTTGAGCGGCTGATTGATTTCGTGCAGCAAGCCTGTGGCCAACTCGCCCAAGGTGGCCATCTTGGCCC
>Ga0247819_10000384_pt1 | contig 26929 bp, 31 predicted proteins | sample 13C_Xylose_Day6_FD_193428 | JGI IMG/M metagenome (GOLD analysis project Ga0247819, IMG submission 193428) | Soil microbial communities from agricultural site in Penn Yan, New York, United States - 13C_Xylose_Day6 | ecosystem: Environmental > Terrestrial > Soil > Agricultural land | place: USA...
GCCGGCGCGCTGAAGGAGTGCGGCGAGAAGAAGATCGCCGGCGCCATCCTGATCCCCTCGGGCTTCGGCGAGACCGGCAACATCGAAGGCCAGGAAGAGCTGCAGCGCATCGGGCGCGAGTACAACATCCGCCTGATGGGGCCGAACATCTACGGCTTCTACTACACGCCGTCCAACCTGTGCGCCACGTTCTGCACGGCGTACGACTACAAGGGCTCCACCGCGCTCTCGTCGCAGTCCGGCGGCATCGGCATGGCGATCATCGGCTACTCGCGCTCGGCCAAGATGGGCGTCTCGGCCATCGTCGGCCTGGGCAACAAGTCCGACATCGACGAGGACGACCTGCTGCTCTTCTTCGAACAGGACGACAACACCAAGGTGATCGCCCAGCACGCCGAGGACCTGAAGGACGGCCGCGCGTTCGCGGAAGTCGCCAAGCGCGTGTCCAAGAAGAAGCCGGTGATCATGCTCAAGGCGGGCCGCACCGCGATGGGCGCCGCGGCGGCCAGCTCGCACACGGGCGCCGTGGCCGGCACCGACAAGATCTACGACGACGTGCTGCGCCAGAGCGGCGTGGTGCGCGCCAAGAGCCTGCGCCAGCTGCTGGACTTCGCGCGCGGCGTGCCGATCCTGCCCACGCCCAAGGGCGAGAACGTGGTCATCATCACGGGCGCCGGGGGCTCGGGCGTGCTGCTGTCCGACGCCTGCGTCGACAACGGCCTGAAGCTGCTCAAGCCGATGCCCGACGACCTGGACGCGGCCTTCCGCAAGTTCATCCCGCCGTTCGGCGCGGCCGGCAACCCGGTGGACATCACCGGCGGCGAGCCGCCCATCACCTACATGAACACGGTGCGACTGGGCCTGGAGGACGACCGCATCCACGCGCTCATCCTGGGTTACTGGCACACCATCGTCACGCCGCCGATGGTGTTCGCGAAGAACATGGTGCAGGTGGTCAACGAGATGAAGGAGAAGGGCAAGGTCAAGCCCGTCGTCGCCTCGCTGGCCGGCGACGTCGAGGTCGAGGAAGCCGCGCAGTACCTGTACGAGAACGGCATTCCCGCCTACGCCTACTCCACCGAGATCCCGGTGGAAATCCTGGGCGCCAAGTACCAGTGGGCCCGGGCCGCAGGCCTTCTGCCCAAGAAGTAGGACCCCGTGCAGGCCCGGGTCATCCCCATCGTCGCGGGCGGCGAAGTTCAGCGCGAGCGCAAGCGCGGCGGCCCGAAAGGCCGGCGCGCGGACGCGGCCCAGGTCGCCGAGGTGCGCGAGACGCTGGGCGACGCGCCCCGCCGCCGCGACCTGCTGATCGAGCACCTGCACAAGCTGCAGGACCGCTTCGGCCATCTCTCGGCCGGCCACCTGACCGCGCTGGCCGAAGAGATGCGCATGGCGCAGAGCGAGGTGTTCGAGGTCGCTTCGTTCTATCACCACTTCGACATCGTCAAGGAAGGCGGAGCCACTCCCGCCGCGCTCACGGTGCGCGTGTGCGATGGCCTGTCGTGCGAACTCGCCGGCGCGCAGAGGCTGCTCGACAAGCTGCCCACGCTGCTGGGCGCGGACGTGCGCGTGATCCCGGCGCCATGCATCGGCCGCTGTGAACAGGCACCGGCGGCGGTGATCGGACAGAACCCGGTGCCTTGCGCCACCACCGAGAAGATCGTGAGCTCGGTGCGCATGGGCGCCACGAAGCATGAGCCCGAGGGCTACGTCGGCCTGTCGCAATACCGCGCTTCGGGCGGCTATCGCGTGCTGGAGGAATGCCTCGCGGGCAAGCGCTCGGTCGACGACGTCATCGGCACGCTGGAATCGTCGGGCCTGCGCGGCCTGGGCGGCGCGGGCTTTCCGGCCGGCCGCAAATGGAAGATCGTGCGCGCCGAGCCGGCCCCGCGCCTGATGGCGGTGAACATCGACGAAGGCGAGCCCGGGACGTTCAAGGACCGCGTGTACCTGGAACGCGATCCGCACCGCTTCCTCGAAGGCATGCTGGTCGCCGCCTGGGCGGTCGGCATCGACGCGATCTACATCTACCTGCGCGACGAATACCACGGCTGCCGCGCGCTGCTGCAGCAGGAGCTCGACCGCCTGCGGGCCGATCCGCCTTCGGCCGGGCTGCCGAAGATCGAGCTGCGCCGCGGCGCCGGCGCCTACATCTGCGGCGAAGAGTCCGCGATGATCGAATCGATCGAGGGCAAGCGCGGCATGCCGCGGCTGCGCCCGCCGTACGTCGCGCAGGTGGGCCTCTTCGGCCGGCCGACGCTGGAACACAACTTCGAGACGCTTTACTGGGTGCGCGAGCTGCTCGAGCGCGGCGCCGAGTGGTTCTCCTCGCAGGGTGCCAACGGCCGCAAGGGGCTGCGCTCGTTCTCCGTGTCCGGTCGCGTGAAGGACCCCGGCGTGAAGCTCGCGCCGGCCGGCATCACGATCCAGGAACTCATCGACGAGTACTGCGGCGGCATGCTGGACGGCCACCGCTTCTACGCCTACCTGCCGGGCGGCGCCTCGGGCGGCATCCTGCCCGCGACGATGAACGAGATCCCGCTGGACTTCGACACGCTGCAGCCCTACGGCTGCTTCATCGGCTCCGCCGCCATCGTCGTGCTGTCGCACCAGGACCGCGCCACCGACGCGGCCCGCAACCTCATGCGCTTCTTCCGCGAGGAATCGTGCGGCCAGTGCACGCCCTGCCGCGCCGGCACCGCCAAGGCGCTCGCCATCATCGAGCAGCCCAGGTGGGACCTGCCCTTGCTGGAAGAGCTGTCGCGGGTGATGCGCGACGCCTCGATCTGCGGCCTGGGACAGGCCGCGCCGAACCCGGTCGATTGCGTCATCAAGTACTTCCCGCAGGAACTGGGAGAACCGAAATGAATGCCGTCACCCGCGCGGAACTGGCGCAGGTCGAGGCGCCGACCGTGACCTTCAAGCTCGACGGCCGCGAAGTCACCGCGCCTGCCAACCGCACCATCATCGAGATCGCCGACGAGATGGGCGTGTCCATCCCGCGGCTCTGCTACAAGCCCGGCCTGGACAAGGCGGGCAACTGCCGCTCGTGCATGGTGGAGGTCAAGGGCGAGCGTACGCTGGCCGCCAGCTGCTGCCGCTATCCCGCCAACGGCATGGAAGTGAGCACCGCCAGCGAGCGCGCCTTGTCGTCGCAGAAGATGGTGCTGGAGCTGCTGCTCACCGACATGCCCGAGCGCGAGTACACGCGCAACAACGAGCTCGACCAGTGGGCGGAAAAGCTGGGCGTCGGCAAGCCGCGGTTCGCGCAGCGCGGGCAGGTCGCGGCCGACGTCTCGCATCCGGCCATTGCCGTGAACCTGGACGCGTGCATCCAGTGCACGCGCTGCCTGCGCGCCTGCCGCGACGAGCAGGTCAACGACGTCATCGGCCTGGCGTACCGCGGCGAGCACGAGAAGATCGTGTTCGACATGGACGACCCGATGGGCGTGTCCACCTGCGTCGCCTGCGGCGAATGCGTGCAGGCCTGCCCCACCGGCGCGCTGATGCCCGCGCGCGATGTCGCGATGCAGGTGCCCGACAAGCAGGTGCCCTCCGTCTGCCCTTACTGTGGGGTCGGCTGCCAGCTCACCTACAACGTCAAGGACAACAAGATCCTCTACGTGGAAGGCCGCGACGGGCCGGCGAACCACAACCGCCTGTGCGTCAAGGGCCGCTACGGCTTCGACTACGCGCACCATCCGCAGCGCCTGACCGTTCCGCTCATCCGGCGCGCCGGCGTTCCCAAGGATCCGGCCGCCAACATCGATCCCGAACGCGTGATGGAGTTCTTCCGCGAGGCCTCGTGGGAGGAAGCGCTCGAGCTGGCGGGCGGCAAGCTGCGGCAGCTGCGTGACGAACACGGCCCCGGGGCGCTGGCCGGCTTCGGGTCGGCCAAGGGCAGTAACGAAGAGGCCTATCTCTTCCAGAAACTGGTGCGCACGGGCTTCGGCAGCAACAACGTCGACCATTGCACGCGCCTGTGCCACGCGTCGTCCGTGGTCGCGCTGCTGGAAGGCATAGGCTCCGGCGCGGTGTCCAACCCCGTGATGGACGTGGCCAAGGCCGAAGTGGTCGTCCTCATCGGCGCGAATCCGACGGTGAACCATCCCGTCGCCGCCACCTGGATGAAGAACGCCGTCAAGAACGGCACCAAGCTCATCCTCATGGACCCGCGCAAGTCGGACCTCGCGCGGCACGCTCACCGCCACCTGCAGTTCAAGCCCGACACCGACGTGGCGATGCTCAACGCGATGATGCATGTCATCGTCCATGAAGGCCTGGTCGACGAGGCCTTCATCGCCAGCCGCACCATCGGCTTCGACGAGTTGAAGAAGAACGTGGAGGGCTACAGCCCGGAGGCGATGGCGCCGATCTGCGGCATCGATGCCGAGACGCTGCGCTATGTCGCGCGCCTGTATGCCAAGTCCAGCGGCTCGATGATCCTTTGGGGCATGGGCGTGTCGCAGCACGTGCACGGCACGGACAACGCGCGCTGCCTCATCGCGCTGGCGCTGATGACGGGCCAGATCGGCCGCCCCGGCACCGGCCTGCATCCGCTGCGCGGCCAGAACAACGTGCAGGGCGCGTCGGACGCGGGACTGATCCCGATGATGTACCCCGACTACCAGCGCGTCGACGCTCCTGGCGTGCGCGAGCGCTTCGAGCAGGCGTGGGGCATGGCGTCCGGCAGCCTCGACACCCGGCCCGGCCTGACGGTCGTGGAAGTGATGGACGCCATCCAGGCCGGCACGGTGCGCGGCATGTACATCATGGGCGAGAACCCCGCGATGTCGGACCCCGACGCCAACCACGCGCGCGAGTCGCTCGCCGCGCTCGACCACCTGGTTGTCCAGGACATCTTCTTCACCGAGACCGCGTACCTGGCCGACGTGATCCTTCCGGCCAGTGCGTTCCCCGAGAAGACGGGCACGTTCACCAACACCGACCGCATGGTGCAGCTCGGCCGCCAGGCCATCGATCCGCCGGGCGATGCACGCCAGGACCTGTGGGTCATCCAGGAGCTCGCGCGCCGCGTCGGCCTATCCTGGAACTACTCCCACGTGCGCGAGGTGTTCGACGAGATGCGCGGCACCATGCCCAGCATCGCCGGCATCACCTGGGACCGCCTGGAGCGCGAGCACTCCGTCACCTATCCCTGCCGCAACGAAGGCGACGAGGGGCAGCCGGTCGTCTTCGTCGACGAATTCCCGCGCCAGGACGGCCGCGGCCGCTTCGTGCCCGCCGACATCATCCCCGCCGACGAGAAGCCCGATGCCGAGTACCCGGTGGTGCTGATCACCGGCCGACAGCTCGAACACTGGCACACCGGCAGCATGACGCGGCGCGCGAGCATGCTCGACGCGATCGAGCCCGATCCGGTGGCGCTGGTGCATCCGCTGGACCTCGACGCGCTCGGCTGCAAGCCGGGCGACGTCATCACGATCCAGTCGCGCCGCGGCAGCGTGAGCCTTTACGCGCGCGCGGACGACAGTTCGCCGCGCGGCGCGGTGTTCGTGCCGTTCTGCTACTACGAGGCGGCGGCGAACAAGCTGACGAACCCGGCGCTGGATCCGTTCGCGAAGATCCCCGAGTTCAAGTACTGCGCCGTGAGGGTCATTCCCGGTGGAGACGATCCGCTGCAGACGAGCTTCGGCGGTGGCCAGGCGCTCGCGAAGCACCTCACGCCGGTCTGATCACTCGGGCCGCCGCAGGGTCCACAGCGCGACGCCGATCAGCGCGACGCCCGCCATCTGCAGCGGGCTGAGCGTGCGTCCGTACACCGCCCAGTCCACCAGCACCGCCGTCGCCGGATAGACGAACTGCAGCACGGCGATGCGGCCCGTCGCCAGCCGGGCCATGCCGGCGTAGAGGACGACGTAGGCCAGGCCGGTGTGCAGCACGCCCAGGCCGGACAACCAGCCCCAGGCCGCTCCCCACTCGGGCAGGCCGTGCGCCAGGGGCCAGGCCGCGAGCGCCAGGGCGCCGACCGCGCACTGCCCGGCGGACAACGCGAACGGGCCCACGCGTTCCGCTTCGTTCTTGCCGATCAGGGCGGCTCCCGCATAGAGCACCGATCCCGCGAGGCTCAGCGCCAGGCCCAGCACATAGCCGCTGCGCTCCGCCCACCAGGCCGCGTCGTGGTCGGCCACGCCGCTCGCCAGCACCAGCCCCGCGAGCGCCACGCCGGTCGACACCCATTGCTCGCGCGCAACGCGCTCGCGCAGGAACCACGAGCCCATCGCCAGCAGCCAGAACGGCTGCAGGTGGAACACGACCGTGGACACAGCGATGGAGCAGAGCGGGATGGCCGCGAAGAACAGGCCCCAGTTCGCGATCATCAGCACGCCCGCGCCGGTCGCGGCCGCGAGCCCTCGCCCGCGCAGGCCCGTCAACTCACGCAGGCGCCCGGTGGCGGCGCCCCACGCCAGCAAGGCGGCGAGGCCGGACACGCAGCGGAACCAGACCGTGGTCGCGGGGTCCTGCGCCGCTTCCTCGACGAAGACGCCCACGGTGCCGAGCAGGAGGCCGCCGCCGACCATCAGGGCCTGGCCTTCGCGTGTCCGCCGGGACGAATCGGCGTCCGACAACGAAGCGGCGGGGGAAACGACGGGAAGGCGCGAAGACATGCAGGTGAGTGTGGGCGCGGCCCGTCGACCCGTAAAGCGAATCCGTCGGCAACTTACCATCACGAAAACGAATGCTGAAAAGGAGACCGCCATGCCCTCCACCGACCTCCAGCTCGACTGGCTGCGCGCCTTCGTCGCCGCGGTCGACGCGGGCTCGCTGACGGCCGCCGGCCGGCAGGTGCATCGATCGCAGTCGGCCCTGAGCATGCAGATCGCCAAGCTGGAGCAGGCCGTGGGCCGGCCCGTGCTAGTGAGAACGCCGCGCCGGCTGGACGTGACGCCGGCCGGCCAGGAACTGCTGGAACACGCGCGCCGCCTCGTCGCCCTGCACGACGAGGCCGTGCAGGCGATGGGCCGCCAGGTGATCCGGGGCCGCCTCAGCGTCGGCGTGCCCGAGGACTACGCCGTCCCGTATCTCGCGCCCGTGCTGCGCGACTTCGCCCAACGCCATTCCGGCGTGGAGCTCACGCTGGTCTGCCAGCAGTCCACCGAACTGGTGCCGCGCATCCTGAGAGGCGAGGTGGACATCGGCGTGGTGACGCGTGACCGAGCAGGGCGCGGGCAGCCGCTCTTCGACGAGCCGCTCGTGTGGGCCGCGCCGGCCCGCTTCGAAGCCTGGCGGGCCTCGCCCTTGCCGATCGCGGTCTACGAGACCGGCAGCTCGGCGCGGCGCGCCGCGTTGGTTGCGCTGCGTTCGCGCCGGCAGCCGTTCCGCGTCGTCTGCGAAAGCGCGAGTCCCGCGGGCATGCTGGCGGCGGTGGAGGCCGGCCTGGCGGTGGCGCTGTTCACGCGCTGCAGCGTGCCGGAGGGCTACGAGATCCTTGGTCGCAAACACGGACTGCCCGTGCTGCCTTCGCTGCCGGTGATCCTGCTTCGAAGCCGCGCATCGTCCGGCTCGCCCGCCGCGGACGCGATGGAGGAGCAGGTGATGCGGACGCTGGGGCGGCGGTCAGGGTCGGGGGAGATCCGCCGGCAGGCGTAGCGGCCGCAGATCGTCGGGATGCAGCATCACTTCGCGCGCACTCCGGGCCGTTTCGTATTGCTCCAGAACGGGCCGTAGCGACGGGTTGTGCGACAAGGCCTCCCACAGCGGCGCGAGCTCACCCGGATCGACCGGCTCGCCCCGCACGAGCGCGCCCGCATACACAAGAGACTCGGGTTGCTGCAGCAGCATCGCGCGGGCGGGCGCGGACAGCAGCGGCGCTCGTGCCTCTGCGGCCGTGCAGCAATAGATCACCCGCGGCGGCAAGCCGCGCTCCGGTGGCGCGAAGGCGCGCAGCGAGTCGCCGCGCACGCGCACCTCGCCTTCGTCGCCGCCGAACACGGGATCGACGCCGGACGGAACCTGTGCCAGGCGTTCCAGCCCGCGCCGCAGACGCGGCCAGTCGGAGACGGCGGAAGAGGGCGAGGCTTTCGCTTCGGCGAGCAGCACGAGGTCGTAGGAATCGCTGCCCTCCACGGTGCGCAGCAGCGCCACGTCCCACTCGTCCTTCGCGCCATGGGTCGCGCGCGCGAGGCCGCTGCGAGGGCGAAGGCCGCGTGCGACACGGTGGCTGCCGCTCGCGAGCTTTTGAACGGCGCGCACCGTCTGCTCCTCGACCGTTGCGCCGGCGCGAGCGGCTGCGCGGCCTTGCTCCGCGGCTTCTTCGCTCGCCGCGAGCGGACCCCGCGCCGCGGCCAGCGCCAGGTATCGCTGCACCGCGGGGTCGTTCCGGACCGACGCCGCGCGCTCGAGACGCGACAGCGCAGCGTCCGCCAGCAGTGCCTCACCCTGCGCTGACCACTCGGTGACCGCCAAGGCCTGCGCGGCCGACCGCACGGCAGGCCAATCGCCTGACAGCGAAGACGCGTGCAGCCGCGAAAGTCCGTCCGGCATGGCACGCCCGCGCCACTTGCCCGGATGGGCAAAAGCATCGATGGCCGCGCGCACGCGGCGCTTGTCGGCGCCCTCCGTCGCCGCGAGTTCGAGGTATTCCGCGACAACGCGCTCTTGGTCCGCCAGCACCAGCGCCTGAAAGGACGGATCGCCCGTGCTGCCGTCCGAAGCGCGCGCGATGAGTGCAGCGAGGGATCGAACAAACAGCTTCTCGAACTCCGGCTCTGCCTGCCCCCTGCGCAGCGCCTCGATCGCGAAAGCGATCGCCACCTCGGCCCCCGCGCCTTCGGCCGCCGCCGCGTTGCGCGGCAGCGCCGGCATCCGATAGCGGCGCGGCGCACGCCGGATCACGTCGAGCAGGTCCGGCACAGCTCAGCTCCCAGTCGCCAACCGCTGCTGCAGGAAATCCAGGAAGCACCGGATCCGCCCCGCCAGCTGCGTGTTCCGGTAGTACACCGCGTGGATCGGCTGCCGCACGTCCAGCGTCTCGCGCGCGAGCACTTGCACCAGCGAGCCTTCCGCGCGATCCCCCGCCGTCATGAAGTCGGAGAGACAAACGATCCCCGCCCCTTCGAGCGCGAGCCGCCGCAGCGTCTCGCCGCTCGAGGCCCGAAGCGTGGGCGCGACCAGCAGCCTGTCCTCGTCCCGCCCACGCAGCGGCCAGCGGTTCAGCGCGTCGGGCTGCGTGAAGCCGAGCAGTGAATGCCCGGCGAGCGCGGACACGTTCTTCGGCTGCCCGTGCGCCGCCAGGTAGTCCGGGCTGGCCAGCACGCGCAGCCGGCTCGTGCCCAGCGGCCGCGCATGCAGGCTGGAGTCGCGCAGCGCGCCGATGCGGATGGCGACGTCGGTGCGACGCTCCAGCAGGTCGATGTTGAGTTCGTCGGTGTCCAGCTCGAGCTCGATGCGAGGATAGGCTTGGCGGAACTCCGGCACCAGCGGCGCGACCGCGTGCAGCATGAACGGCGTGGCCGCATTGACGCGCAGCCGTCCCGCGGGCTGCTGGCGGCGCACGGCCATTTCCTCCTCGGCCGCGTCCAGCGCGGCCAGGATCGAGCGCGCCCGCGCGATGAAGACCTTGCCCTCCTCGGTGAGCTCGATGCGGCGTGTCGTGCGCCGCACCAGCGTGGTGTCCAGCTTCTGCTCCAGGCGGCCGAGCGCGCGGCTGAGGCCCGACACCGTCAGGTCCAGCCTTTGCGCCGCCGCCGTGATGGACCCGCTGTCCACGACGGCGATCAGGGCCTGCAGTTCGTCCAGCGTCGCCTTCATCTCTTTGTTGATTCTGGCGCAAGAATCTTTGGCGCACACACGGCTTTTTCCGCAAGGGCTCCGTCTCCACACTCCGAAGCCTGACACCGGAGCCTTTCCCATGCCCATCGCCTTGCTCGCGCTGACGCTCAGCGCATTCGCCATCGGCACGACGGAGTTCGTCATCGTCGGCCTGATCCCCACCGTCGCCGCGGATCTCGGCGTCGGCCTGCCTTCCGCCGGCCTGCTGGTCAGCCTGTACGCGCTCGGCGTCGCCCTCGGCGCGCCGGTGCTGACGGCGCTCACCGCGCGACTGCCGCGCAAGCACCTGCTGCTGGGCCTGATGGCTCTGTTCACGCTCGGCAACCTGCTGGCCTGGCAGGCGCCGGGCTACGCCTCGCTGGTGGCCGCCCGCATGCTGACCGGCGTGGCGCACGGCGTGTTCTTCTCGATCGCGTCCACCATCGCCACCGGCCTGGTGCCGCGCGAGAAGGCCGCGGCGGCCATCGCCACCATGTTCACCGGGCTCACCGTCGCGCTGGTCACCGGCGTTCCGCTCGGCACCTTCATCGGCCAGCACTTCGGCTGGCGCGAAGCCTTCCTCGCGGTCGCGGGTCTCGGCGCCATCGCCTTCGTCGGCAGCCTCGTCTTCGTGCCGCGCCGCCTGCCGCACGCCGCGCCCGCTTCGCTCGCCGCGCAGGCTCGCGTGCTCGCCGAGCCGCGCCTCCTGCTCGTCTATGCGATGACGGCGGTCGGCTACGGCGGCAGCTTCATCCCCTTCACCTTCCTCGCGCCCATCCTCACGGACGTGGCGGGCCTGCCTTCGGGCGTCGTCGGCTGGGTGATGCTGCTCTACGGCGTGTCGGTCGCCGCGGGCAACCTGTGGGGCGGACGCCTGGCCGATCGCCGCGGGCCGATCCCCGCGCTGCGCATCATCTTCGCGCTGCTCGCCGCCGTGCTCCTGCTGCTGCAGCTGGCCGCGCCGCATCCGTGGCTGGTCATGGCCGTCGTGCTGCTGTGGGGCGCCGTCGCGTTCGGCAACGTGCCCGGCCTGCAGGTGTACGTGGTGCGCCAGGCCCAGCAGGTGGCGCCCGGCGCGGTCGACGTCGCGTCGGCGCTGAACATCGCCGCGTTCAATCTCGGCATCGCCGCGGCGGCCTGGCTCGGCGGCGAGATCGTGGCCCGCGCGGGCCTGATGCACACGCCGTGGATCGGTGCCATCGTGGTGCTGTTCTCGCTCGCGCTGACGGAGTGGAGCGGCCGGCTCGACCGTCGCAGCCGGTCCGACCTGGTCCCCGCGACGGCCTGCCCGTGAACGCGGACCTCGCGAATCCATCTCATACCGACATCAAGGAGTCTTTCAGATGAGCATCATTCCCCTGTTCGGCCTGGGCACCTTCCGCCTCAAGGGCGACGTCGTCCGCGGCTCCGTGCGCGAAGCGCTCAAGCTCGGCTACCGCGCCATCGACACGGCGCAGATCTACGGCAACGAGGCTGAAGTCGGCCAGGCCATCTCCGAGAGCGGCGTGCCGCGCAATGAGCTGTTCCTCACCACCAAGATCTGGATCGAGAACCTCGGCCGCGACCGCCTTGCCGCGAGCCTGGAGGAGAGCCTGAAGAAGCTGCGCACCGACGCCGTGGACCTGACGCTGATCCATTGGCCTTCGCCCGGCAACGCCGTGCCGATGGCCGAGTTCATGGAGGCGCTCGCGCAAGCGAAGTCGCGAGGGCTCACGCGACTGATCGGCGTTTCCAACTTCCCTGTCGCCTTGCTTGGCGAAGCCATCGCCGCCGTCGGCGAAGGAGGGATCGCCACCAACCAGGTGGAGCTGCATCCCTATCTGCAGAACCGCAAGCTGGCCGACTTCGCGCGCGAGCAGGGCGTCCATCTCACTTCGTACCAGACGCTGGCGTACGGCAAGGTGCTGAACGATCCCGTGCTGGCTTCGATCGCGCAGGCCCACGGCGCGACGCCGGCTCAGGTGGCGCTGGCCTGGGCGATGCAGCTGGGCCATTCCGTCATCCCTTCGTCGACCCGGTCGGAGAACCTGGCGAGCAACCTGGAAGCACGCAAGCTGAAGCTCAGCGAAGACGAGATGTCGCGCATCGCGGCGCTCGACCGCAACGAACGAGTGACGGATCCCTCGGGGTTGGCGCCCGCCTGGGACTGAGGCTGTGCCACGGGCGGCGGCAAGCTGAACGGCCGCTGCCCGACGGCCGCCCAGCGGCATTGAGGCGGCGCGGCGGCGCCTGGGGCAAGATAAGCGCCTGCCCCAACCGCCATCAAGGAGCCCTTGCATGCCCATGCCTTCCGTCCCCGCGCCCGCGACCATGGACCTGGATCCCCAGGTGATCGAGACGCTGTCCCGCGTCACCACGGCCACCATCACGACGGTGCTGCTCAAGAAGGGATTGCGCAATGTCTGGCTGCGCGGCGCCCGGCCCATCCGCACCGGCATGCCGCGGCTGGTGGGCCGCGCGTTCACGCTGCGCTTCGTGCCGGCCCGCGAAGACCTCGCGACGCCGGAGTCCTGGGGCTCGCCCATCTCGACGCGTGCCGCGATCGAGGACATGCCGGCCGGCTGCATCGCCGTGGTCGACGCCATGGGGGTCCAGGACGCGGGCATCTTCGGTGACATCCTGTGCGCGCGCATGGCCAAGCGCGGCATCACGGCGCTGGTCACTGACGGCGTCGTGCGTGACGTGCAGGGCGTGCTCGGCACGAACCTGCCGGTCTGGTGCAGCGGCGCGGCGGCGCCGGCCTCGGTCGCCGGGCTGACGTTCGTGGCGTGGCAACAGCCCATCGCCTGCGGCGGCGTGGCCGTGTTCCCCGGCGACGTGATGGTGTGCGACGACGACGGCGCGGTGCTGATCCCCGCCGCGCTTCTCGAACAGGTGCTGAAGGAGGCCCCCGAGCAGGAGCGGCTCGAGGGCTGGATCATGGACGAGGTGAACCAGGGCGCCGCGCTGCCGGGCCTCTACCCGCCGAACGCGGAGAACAAGGCGCGGTACCAGGCGGCTATGGAAAAGCGGGACCGGTGAGTCGAGGTTCCGCCGTGCCCGAGGAACCGACACGCCTGTCGAAAGTGGTCGCGGCCCTGGTGCCCTGCTCGCGCAGCGAAGCCGAGCGGTACATCACCGAGGGCTGGGTCCGCGTGGACGGCGAAGTGGTGGACGAGCCTCAGCACCGGGTCTCGACCGAACGGGTCGACATCGACCCTCGCGCGACCCTGCACCCGGCGGCCCCGGCCACCTTCCTGGTCCACAAGCCGGCCGGCCAGAGCACGGCCGGGCTGCTGGACACGCTGGGCGCGGCCACGCACTGGCCGGATGACGCCTCGGGCATCCGACCGGTGAAGAGCCATCGCGCGCGGCTGGTCCCACTGCTGGCGCTGCCCACGCCGGCCGAGGGACTCTGCGTGTTCAGCCAGGACGGAAGGATCGTGCGCAAGCTGCGCGAGGACGCGCTACTCATCGAGCAGGAACTGCTCGCGGATGTCGCCGGCGTGCTGGTCGAGGGCGGCCTGGAGCGGCTGCGCGAAGGCCTGGTGTTCGAGGGACAAGCCCTGCCGCCCGCGCGCGTCAGTTGGCAGAGCGAGGCGCGCCTGCGCTTCGCCGTCAAGGCGATTCCACCGGAGCTCGTGCCGTGGATGTGCTCGCAGGTCGGCCTGGAACTCGTGGCCCTCAGGCGCATCCGCATCGGACGGGTGCCCATGGCGGGCCTGCCGCCCGGCCAGTGGCGCTACCTCGGGCCGGGCGAGCGCTTCTAGCGCTCCTTCTGCTCCTTGCCGTCCAGGCTGGCGTCCATCACCTGGGCCCAGCGGCCCCAGGCGTCATCGGTCGCGGCACGCGCGGCCATCCAGGCGGCAAGTTCCGGGGTGCCGTGCGTGGGTTCGGCCTCGCCGCGGGCAAGTGCCTCTGCGCGGACGTCTTGGAATCGCTGTTCGGCTTCGCGCTCCAGGGCCTCGACTTTCAGCGCGGCGGCTTCCACCTGCGCCAGTTCTTCAGTCCAGATCTTCATCGGGTCCCTTCAAACCACGGAGTATGGCCCATTGGGGAAGACCCTAGGTGCGATGCCGCCATCGGCGCGGGATTCACACGCACCGTGTCGAGTTCGTCACGCTGCCGAGCGGATCACTTCGCCGGCTTCTTGGGCGACCTGCGCGCGGCTTCGATCGCCGCGGCCTTTTCAGCATGCTTCTCGGCGCGCGACATGCGCGCCTTGGGCTTCTTCGCCTCGCCTTGCGCTTCCTTCTTCGCCTTGGGCTTGTCCTTGGGCTCGGCGTGATGCGTGCGCACCAGGCGATCGAGGGCGGTGGGCCGGGGCTGCAGCGCCTGCGCCTTGCGCTTCTCGCGTTCGTCCTTGAGCTGCTTGCGCTCCTCGATCAGGGCGGCCTCCTCGGCGGACGGCTTCTCGTTCGCTCCACCGGCTTGCGTCCGGCTCGACATCGCGCGATGAAGCGCTTGTCCGTTGGCCGAGAGTCTCTTCGTCACGGTTGCAGTACGAATCGGCATTTGGCGGCTCCTCGTGATGATGCGGAAAGTCGGTTGGGGCAACCCCGGCGCCGCCTCACTTCTTCGGAGGCGAGCCCATCTTGCCCTGCAGAACCGCGATCAGGTGCTGCTTGGCTTCCGCGAGCTGGGCCTTGTCGCTGTCGTGCACCTTGCGAAAGAAGGCCGCGCATTCCGGCGAGCTCGCTGCTTCCGCGTCCTTGATGTACTGGTCATAGGCCATCAACGCCTGGGCCTTGTTCTGGATCAGCGTGATCCAGTCGTAGGCAAGGTCGCTGAGCGGATGCGGATCGGCGGCTTTTTCCTGCATGCCTGTTCCTTCATGAGAAGCAAGGGATGAAATTCAGGATACGGCAAAGCAGTTGTCCGATGTGGCTCAGCCGGGCGAGCAGACGTTACGACAGCCGCTAGTCTTCACTGCGTGACCCTCTCGATTTCCATCACCGAAGACGACGGCCTGCGCCTGCTGCGGATGGGCGGCACGCCCTGGTGCCAGGGCGCGATGCGTCTCGATGCACCGGACCGGCTGGAGCTGGCGTACGCCGCGCGCATGTTCGCCTGGCTGCTCTTCCATGACATCGACCGGCTGGAAGACGGGCACCTCGTCACGCTGGGACTCGGCGCCGGTTCTCTCACCCGCTTCGCGCATCGCGTGCTCGGCATGCGGTCGACGGCGGTGGAGATCGAGCAGGGCGTGATCGACGCCTGCCGCGAGCACTTCGAGCTGCCGCCCGACGGCGACGGCCTGCGCGTGGTGCATGCGGACGCACGCGAGTTCGTCGGCGAAGAGCGCAATCGGCGCAGCATCGACGTGCTGCAGGTGGACGCCTACGACGCGTCGGTGGAGCAACCCGTGCTGGACACCGAAGCCTTCCACGCCGACTGCCGCGCCTGCCTGCGCGAGGGCGGCACGGTGGCGGTCAACCTGATCGGAAGCGCGCTGGACGCGCGCGCGAGCGTGGCCCGCATCCGCGCCGGGCTGCGGCCGCGCGCCGTGTGGCAGTTCCCGCCGACCGAGGCGGGCAACGTGGTCGTCATCGCGCACTGTGGCGAGGTGCCGGGCGAGGACGAGCTGGCTGCGCGAGCGGCAGCGATCGAGGACCGCTGGGATCTGCCCGCACCCGCCTGGCTGGCGATGGTCCGGCGCTCTGCCGCTCCCGGATCCGCAGTCTGTTACGGCGGCTGACCTTGCCGCGGCGAACCGCGCACCTAGATTGCAGCCCAGGTTCGTTGTCGAGAGAAGGAGGCCGTCCATGAGCACAACTTCTTCCGCATTGGGCGTGGTCCAGAGCGCGTACGCCGCGTTCGGCAGCGGCGACATTCCGGCGATCCTCGAGCTTGTCGCCGAAGACGTCGACTGGACGTTCCGCGGGGCCAGGGGCCTGGCCTACACCGGCACTTTCCGCGGCAGGAGCGCCGTGGACAAGTGGTTCGCCAGCGTGGTCCAGTCCGACGACATCCAGGCGTTCGAACCCCGGGAGTTCCTCGCCGAGGGCGAGAACGTCACCGTGCTCGGCTGGGAGCGGACGCGGGCCCTTCCCGACGGCGAGGTCTTCGAAACCGAGTGGGTCCATGTGTTCACCGTCCGCGGCGGGCGGGTCGAGCGCTTCTGGGGCATGTACGACACGCAGGCCGCGGCGGCCGCGAGGGCCTGATCCGCTAAGGCGCTTCGCGCGCCAACTCCTGCCAGCGCGTGGTGCCCAGCCAGTCGCGCAGGGCGGTTGCGCCGCGGGGCGTCACTTCCAGGGCGCGTGAGCCGGACTTGCGCAGCAGCCAGCCTTGCTGGAGGCAGTGCGTGCAGAGCAGCGCGCCGAGCTGGCCGGCCAGGTGCATGCGCCGCTCGCCCCAATCGAGGCAGGGGCGGCAGACCGGACGCCTGCCGCTGCCGTCCTGCATCGCCTCGAGAGACAGGCCCAGGCGTGCGAGCGCCGGTGCGGCGCGCTCCGTCACCTGCGCGGTCTCGCCTTCGATCACGACGGCACCGTCCTCCACCAGCCGCTGCGCGCAGGCGACCGCGATGCGGCCGGCCAGGTGGTCGTAGCAGGTGCGCGCCAGACGCATCCGCGCATCACGCGGTCCGGTCACCACCATGCGCGGTGAAGGTGCGGACGCCGCAGCCAGCTGCATGATGCCCTCGAGCACGCGGGCCACTTCCGCCGACGCCAGGCGGTGGTAGCGGTGCTTGCCCTGCCGCTCGACCCGCAGCAGGCCGCCCTCGACCAGAAGCGCCAGGTGCCGGCTGGCCGTGGCCGCGCCGATGTGCCCCGCGCCGGCCAGCTCGTTGGCGGTCAGCGCCCGGCCGTCCATCAGCGCCAGCAGCATCCCGGTGCGCGCCGGCTCGCCGACGAGCGCGGCGATGCGGGCGACCTGGTTGGTGTTCATGCGGACAGTGTGCCGCAGCTCGCGGCACGACATTTCGCTCCGGGGCGAAGCGACGCGAAGCACCAGCCGCGCACCATGAGGCTTCACGACGCCGGACGAAAGGAACCGCCATGCTCACCTGTTTCATCCGCTACCAGATCGATCCCTTCCAGCGCGAGGCTTTCCGCGAATACGCCGAGCAGTGGGGCCGCATCATCCCGCGCTGCGGCGGTCGCCTGCTGGGTTACCACCTGCCGCATGAAGGCACGAACGATGTCGCGTGGGGAATCATCGGCTTCGACAGCCTGGCCGCCTACGAGGCCTACCGCGCGCGCCTGAAGACCGATCCGGCGGGCAAGGAGAACTTCGAGCAGGCCCGGCGGCTGCGCTTCATCCTGCGCGAGGAGCGCAGCTTCTGCGAGCTGGTCGAAGGCACGCTCTGATGCAGGCTCAGGCCAGCAGCTGCAACGCGGCGAGCCGCGCGTAGGTGCCGCCCGCGGCCACCAGTTCATCGTGCCGCCCCTGCTCGACGATGCGCCCGTGGTCCAGCACGACGATGCGGTCGGCCTGCTGCACGGTCGCCAGGCGGTGCGCGATGACGAGCGTGGTGCGGTCGTGCATGGCCGTGGCCAGGGCCGCCTGCACCATGCGTTCGCTCTGCGCATCGAGGGCGCTCGTGGCTTCGTCGAGCAGCAGCAGTGGCGGGTTCTTCAGGATCGCGCGGGCGATGGCGATGCGCTGGCGTTGCCCGCCTGAAAGGCGTACGCCGCGCTCGCCCAGGAAGGTGGCGTAGCCCTCGGGCAAAGCCTCGATGAACTCGTGGGCGAAGGCGGCCTTCGCGGCAAGCACCACCTCCTCGTCGGTGGCCGCAGGACGGCCGTAGCGGATGTTCTCCATCGCGCTGGTGGAGAAGACCACCGGCTCCTGCGCCACCAGTCCGATGCGCGAACGCAGGTCCTGCAGGGCCAGGTCCCGGATCGGCACGCCGTCGATCGACAGGCTCCCGCGCGCGGGGTCGTAGAAGCGCAGGAGAAGCGCGAACACCGTGGACTTGCCGGCGCCGCTGGGCCCGACCAGGGCCACGGTCTCGCCCGGTGCGATCTCGAGGTCGAAGTCCTGCAGGGCGGCCGTGTCGGGCCGCGAGGGATAGTGGAAAGTGATGCCGCGAAGGGACACGGCGCAGGGGCCTGATGCCGGCCGCATCGCGAGCGGCTCCCGCGGCTCCGCGACCGGCGACCGCGCGTCCAGCAACTCCATCAGCCGCTCGGTCGCGCCCGCCGCGCGCAGCAGATCGCCATAGACCTCGCCCAGCACCGCGACTGCGCCGGCGAAGATGATCACGTACAGCGCGGCCTGGCCGAGCTGGCCGGCGCTCAGCTCGCCGGCCATGACGGCCTGCGTGCCGCGGTAGAGGCCCCACAGCACGATGGCCGCGTTGGCGATGATGACGAACGCCACCAGCACGGCCCGCGCCCGCGTCCGCCGCACGCCGGTGGTGAACGCGTGGTCGGTCGCCGCGGCGAAGCGCCGTGTTTCCCGCGTCTCGCCCGTGTAGCTCTGGACCACGGGGATCGCGTTCATGATCTCCGCCGCGATCGCGCTGGAATCGGCGACGCGGTCCTGGCTGGCCCGCGACAGCCGGCGGACGCGGCGGCCGAACGCCATCGCGGGCAACACCACGCAGAGGATCGCCGCGAACACCAGCGACATCACGTAGGGATGCGTGTAGACCAGCATGACGAGCGCGCCGATGCCCATCACCGCGTTGCGCAGGCCGAGCGAGAACTGCGAGCCCACCACGGTCTGGACCAGCGTGGTGTCCGTCGTCAGCCGCGACAGCACTTCGCCGGTCTGCGTGGTTTCGAAGAACTCCGGGCTTTGCCGCAGCACGTGCGAGTAGACGGCGGTGCGCAGGTCGGCGGTGACGCGCTCGCCGATCCAGCTCACCATGTAGAAGCGTCCCGCCGAGAAGAGGCCCAGTGCGACGGCGAGCCCGAACAGCTGCAGGAAGTGGCCGCGCAAGCCGACCAGGCGTTCGCCGTGCGCGCCGGCCACCAGGCCCTGGTCGATCAGGCCGCGCAGCGCGACGGGAAAGACGAGCGTTGCCGTCGCCGAGAGCACCAGGAAACCGATCGCCAGGGCGATGCGCATCCGGTGCGGACGCAGGAAGGGCAGCAGTCCCGAAAGCGAACGGGTCGATGCACGGGAAGGCGCCGAGGCCATCCCGGCTTCAGGAGCCGGAGCCGGTGTAGTCCTTGGGAGTGCCGTGCATCCGCTTCCAGCTTTCGAAGTCCAGGTAGGGCGGACGGCCTGATTGCCTGTACTGCTGGTACCTGGCACGCAAGTCCGCATCCCCTCCGCTCGACGGAGAGAAGATGCCGGAAGCGGGCAAGCCGGATCCGCCGGACCCGCCAGGCCCGCCGGCACAGGCGGCCAGGAGAGGCGCTGCGATCGCGATCGCGAGAATCGATGTCGATTTCATGGGTGCTCCCTTTCGGCAGTGAGGTGCTCATGCATCCTACGACCCCTGCCGCCCTGACGGTTGCCGGCCGTTTTGTTGCAAGCGCAAACACTGTAGAGCTGGAGCCGTGACAGAGTCGGCATATGGAAGAGATAGCCATTTACCTCGTGCTGGGTGCCGGTGTCGCGCTGGTCGCGACCTTTTTTGTCCTGATGCTGAAAGCCGTCTGGCTGCGCGACGTGCTGCCGCTGTGGCGGCGCTGGAGGTATCGAGGAGTAAACGTTTCCGGCGAATGGACGGGATTGGGCAATGCGTCGGTCCCGACCGCGGGCGAATGGACCGAGATCGGCCTCAGCCTCGAGCAGCACACGCGTGACGTGCGCGGACTGCTCTGGATCCGGCATTGTTCCGGCGGGCAGAGCGCGGAGCTGCGGGTGCCCCTGTCCGGCAGGATCGCGGACGGCTACGTCACGCTCGCACCGTCGCCCGACACGCACGCGCCCGGCCTGCTGGCGACCGCGATCCTGAAGATCCAGGGCCCCGGTTCGTCGCTGAACGGGCACCTCCTGTACCGCGACGCTCAGACCGATAGCACCCAGGGCATCCACATGTCCGTGCATCGCGCGGCATCCATCGCCCTGCCAAGCCTGCGTCCCATGCCCGCTTGACCTTCACCGCATGCCGGCACCAGCATGTGCCGGATGCGAAACCCGTTCCTGCAGCGCCGCCGCCTGCTCGCGATCGCCGCGATCTCTCTCGCGGTCCCTCGCGTTCGCGCGGACGCTGCGCCACCCCGACGACGCTGGTACGAAGCCGCCGAGGCCATGCGGCGCCTGGCGCTGAGCCGGGGCGACCAGCCGTACGGCGCGGTCGTCGTGCAGGGCGACCGCATCGTGGGCGAGGGGCCGAGTCGCGTGGTCCAGCGCGATGACGTGAACGCGCATGCCGAACGCGAAGCGATCCGCGATGCCCGCGAGCGCTTCGGTGCCCGGGTGCTTCAGGGCGCGGTGCTCTATTCGACCTCGCGGCCATGTGCGCTGTGCGAAGCGGCTGCCGCCGAGGCGGGCATCGCACGGATGATCCATGGGGCCGACTTGAAGGACGCCGGCGCGCCGGTTCGGTGAGCACGTCCTTGTGCGGCCAAGGACGAGCAGTCGCTTGCATCCGCAGCGGTCCCGCCTAGGATGCAGGCGTGCGGTGCACCGTCACGAGAAGGAGGCATCCATGCAGACACGCTCGATCTTCCGTCCGATCACCTTGCTCATCGTCGTGCTGGCGACCCTGCTGGCCGGTTGCCAGAACATGGGCAAGTCCAACCGCAGCGGCACCGCGGCAGGTGCGACCGCCGACCCCGGCGGGGGCGGCGGTGGAGGTGGGGGTGGAGGCGCAGGAGGCGGCGCTTACTGAGCGCAGCCGCGCCTGAGTGGCGCCGCACTGATCACGGTTTCCGATTCCTGCCACGGCGCACGCGCACCAGCGTGCTTCGCCGCGGATTTCGCCTGCCGGATAATCCCGCTGACGAGCTGGGCTCGTGACCTCAAAGGAAGAAGAAAAATGTTCGTATGGGGCTCTAAAGGCGGAGTCGCGGACCTGGGTCCGCAGGAGAGCAGGCACTGTCCGGTCTGCGAGAGGGAGCGAAGCTTCCGCTTGATGCTGCAGTACAAGGTCAGTCACGTCTGGTACGTGTTCAAGTGGGTGTCGGAAAAGCAGTACGCCGTGGTTTGCGACGTGTGCCATCGCGGCGAGAAGCTGGCCACGCAAGCGGTCGAGGCCAAGCTTGGAAAACCGCGGATCCCCAAGACATCTTCCAAGGCGTGGATGTTCGTGGTCGCCGTCCTCGTCGGCATGTTCGTCCTCGGCTCGGTGGTGGGCTCGCGCCGGGCCGAGAACACGGTCGCCCTGCTGGCCTCCCCGCAGAAGAGCGACCTCTATGTCGTCAATCTCGCCAGGCTGCAGCAGTCGCCGCAGTCCCCGAGGATGTACGGCGTCCTGCGGGTGCGAAGCGTGGATGGCGAACGCGTGGAGTTCGACACCCCAGCGGTTGCTTATGAAAAGGTGACGCGAGCGACCAAGGATCTGCAGAACGGCGCGCACGGGGATCCCACCTACTTCACCGGCGCACCGGTGGTTCTTTCCCGCGGCGAGCTCGCGGATCTGCAGAAGCGTGGTGATCTCGATTCGATCGAGCGGCCCATGAAGGTGGACCTCGCCGGCACGGGCAAAACAAAAGGTTGACCGTCCGGCGCGGATGAAGCTGAGCGACCGGCCAACCCAGTCGGTTGCCGTGCCGGGCCAGCCTCAGTGAAAGATCCGTGAAGCGAGCCGTCTCCGCCCCGAAACGCAGTCTCATCCAGGTCGGAACGGTCAAGTCGCATATGACGGCCATCATGGCCAAGCTCGGCGCGGCTTCACGCACCCAGGCCGTCGCCATCGCGATCAGGCGAGGCCTCATCGGGCGCGCTCCCGCTTCGGAGCACGGCCTCATCGCCACCTAAGAGAACCCTCACGACCACCTAACCGGCGACTCCTACATTGCTTCCAAGGGCAGCGCGTGGTGCGCTCCCGTTCCGAACCCACCGAAGGAGTGAACCATGAACCGCCGCCTCATCGCCCTCAGCATCGCCGCCGCCGCGACCGCCACCTTCGCCGGTGGTGCCTTCGCCGAATCGCCCGACCCGTCCGGCCAGTTCGCCCAGCAGGTCGCGTCCGGCAAGAGCCGCGCCGAAGTCGTGGCCGAGCTGCAGGAGTACAAGCGCTCCGGCGTCAATCCCTGGTCCATGAGCTACAACCCGCTGCGCACGTTCAAGAGCACGACCACGCGTGAAGCCGTGGTGGCCGATTTCCTGGATTCGCGCGACCAGGTCGCGGCCTTCACCGGCGAGGACAGCGGCTCGGCTTACCTGGCGCGCAATGGCCATCAGCCGTCGCCCGACGAGAACCTGGCGCAGACCGCGACGCCGACCGCCGCCCGGTGATCGTGCGGGCGAGGCCTGTCGCGCGGTCCAGCCAGGCCAGGCGCGCGGCCTAGAATCCCGGGATGCTTCTGGAGCCGATGCTTTCACGACTCGCCGGCGCCAAAACGCTCGATGAGAAGATTCGAGCAGCGCTGCGGGACGTGATCGCATTGCACGGAGCGGAGATGGGGAACGTGCAGTTCCCGGGCGGCGATGGGCGGCTGGTCATCGTCGCCGCTCGAGGGCTCGGTCGTGCGTTCCTCGAAACCTTCGAGCGGGTCGCTCTCGACTCGGGCACGGTCTGTGGTCGGGCCGCGCAATCGGGCAAACCGGTGTTCGTTTCCGACGTCCGGGTGGATCCGGACTTCAAGGCCTACGTCGATTTCGCCAACTCGGTTCCGTTTCGCTCAGTCCTCTCGCTCCCACTGATTTCCTCCGCCGGGGAATTCGTCGGCATGGTGTCCGCGCATTCGGCCCACGTCTTCGCGCCGACGGCCCTGGAGCTCGGGTCCGGAGAAGTCTATGCGCGGCATCTGGCCGACGAGGTGGTCCGCCTCGCGCCCGCGTCCGAGCGAGCCGCGTACGCCGAGCGTTGCTCGGCCGAGCTGATGAAGGTCGCTGGATAGGGGCAAGCCCGCGGGCCCTCGTCAGCGAGCGGGCTCGCTGCGTGCTCCAGCCCTGACAAGGATGTCCTCCACCGCTCGCTGGCCGCGCCGGCGTGCGTGCGCAAGCGGCGTGACGCCGTCGCGATCGGCCAGTTCCAGGTCGGCCTTTCGAGCCACCAGCAAGCGCACGATCTCCGCGTGCGCGGCCCCACCGTCGCCCAGGATCACCGCCTCCAACAGCGCAGTCCAGCCGAGGTGGTTGACGTGGTCGATGTCGATCGCGGTGGTGAGCAGCAGACGCACGGTCTCGAGATGGCCGTGGTGGCACGCAGGGATCAGCGCGGTGCCGCCATAACGGTTCGTGCTCTTCAGGTCCGCTCCGGCCGCAAGCGTCGCGCGCACGATGTCCGTGTAGCCGCGAGCGCCGGCCAGCAGGAATGCACTGTCACGCTGGTTGTCCTGCGCGTTCACGTTGGCCCCGCGCGGGATCAGCGCACGCACGACGTCCACGTGATTGCCGTCGGTGGCCGCAAGCACGGCCGTACGGCCGGCGGCATCCCGCTGCTCGATGTCGGCACCGGCGCGCAGGAGGGTCTCCACATGGGCCAGGTCACCTCGGCCGGCGGCTTCGACCAGCGACGCGCGGCTCTGTGCCATGGTTGGCGCGGTGCCCGCAGCGAGGGCCGCCGCGAGCATGGCCCGGCGCTTCATGGGTGTGCTCATCTTCATCTTGAGGATGGTGCCCGCTTTCCGGTTCGGCGTCATTGCAAGCCGAGGTGGCGAGGATGAGCACTTCTTCGCCCCCGGTGACCGTTCCCGCGGCCGATTCGTTCCATTGCCTCTGCAACCACCGCGGTGGGCAAGCCGGACACGCACTGCTAGGATGGTTCGCAGATTTCCGTCGAAGAGGTGCGCCGTGGATGCGATTTCGACCCACCAGCCGCACGCCGTGGTCGCCGAGGGCGGCCCCGGCGCGAGTGAGCCGGGCCTGTCATGAAACCGGTCCGCCTGCTCCTGGTGGCGCTGCTGTCCGCTTGCGGCGGCGGCGGTGGTGGCGGCGGGGGCGATTCCGCTTCGTTCTTCGGGCAGTCGCTGCCGCTGGCCACGTCGGTGGCGGTCACGGGCTTGACCGAACCCGTCTTCGCCACCGCGCCCGACGGCGATGCGCGCCTCTTCATCGTCGAGCGCGCCGGCCGGATCGTGGTCGCGCAGGGCGGCGCTCCTGCGGCCACGCCCTTCCTCGACATCTCGGCGCGGGTCGGCACCGGCGGCGAAGGCGGCCTGCTCTCGATGGCCTTCGATCCGCGCTTTGCCGCCAACGGGTTCTTCTATGTCTACTTCACGGAGGCGAGCGGCGACATCGCGATCGAGCGCTTCCAGGTCTCCGCCGGCAATCCTGACGTCGCGGACCCGGCGCCGCTCCGCATCCTGACGATCCCGCATCGCACGTTTCCCAATCACAAGGGCGGGCTGGTCAGGTTCGGGCCCGATGGCTTTCTCTACATCGGGACGGGAGATGGCGGAGGGGGCGGCGACCCGCTCGGGAACGCGCAGAACCTCGACTCGCTCCTGGGCAAGCTCCTGCGCATCGACGTGAGCGGTGCCGGCGCCGGCACGCCGTACACCATCCCCTCCACCAATCCCTTCGTGGGCCAGCCGAACCGGCGCGGCGAGATCTGGGCCTACGGACTTCGCAACCCGTGGCGCTTCGCGTTCGATCCTCCCGTCAATCGGCTCTACATCGGCGACGTCGGACAGGACCGCGTCGAGGAAGTGGATGTGAGCGCCGCCGACAGCGCAGGGCTCAACTATGGCTGGAACCGCACGGAAGGGGCGTCCTGCTTCGGGACGGATGCCTGCGACAAGAGCGGTATCACCTTGCCCGTGCTGGAGTACGCGCACGATCCGGGTGGCGGATGTTCCGTCATCGGCGGGTTCGTCTATCGCGGGAGCGCGATGCCCGAACTCCAGGGAAGATACTTCTTTTCCGACTTGTGCAGCGGCTGGCTGCGCAGCTTCGTTCTCGGCGGCGCCGCCGCAACCGACCCGCAGCAATCCATCGCGAACATGGGAACGGTCCTCTCGTTCGGCGAGGACGGCCGGAAAGAGCTGTACGTCCTGACCGGCGCGGGACAGGTCCTGCGGATCACCCGGGTGAGCCCGTAGCCAGGCGCTTCCATTCCGGCAGGCAGTGGCGGGCCAGCGCCGTCACCCACGAAGGCTGCGAAGGGTCGAAGGCCAGGCCGAATCGCGGGCTGATCACGAACCCCGCGCGATCGAACGCCTCCGCGTCGTGCGCGCGGACGAAGCCGGCGAGATTCGCGAACGGCACGGCGACGTTGCCGATGTTGACCACCGCGGCCTGCTTCGTGATCTCCTCCAGCCGGCCGCAATCCTGGAAGCGGTACACCACGTCGCCGTAGTCCATTTCGTGGAGCCCCACGCCGTTGCGCCGTGCGCGCCAGGGCGCTCCTCGCGCACGCAGCAGATCCTCGCCCGACAGCGTGAACGGCGAGTCGTCGACCTGCACGTACGGGTCCAGGTTCATGGCGCAGGAGTTCAGGCCCGACGGTAGTCGAGCAGGCGCGTCTTCCAGTAACGCTCGCGGATCTCGTTCAGGCGAACCGTGCCTCCGGTGCTGGGCGCGTGCACGAAGCGCGATTCGCCTGCGTGGATGGCCGCGTGCGACGCCACGCCGCCGCTGCCGAAGATCAGCAGATCCCCTGCGCGCAATTCATCGGCGCTCACGGATTGCCCCCAGCGGCTGATCTGCGCGACGGTCCGCGGCGGCGAGATCCCGGCCGAGTGCCAGTACACGTAGCCGATCAAGCCGCTGCAATCGAATCCGCTCTCCGGCGTGTTGCCGCCATAGCGGTACGGGGTGCCTACCAGGCCCAGGGCCAGGAATGCGGCCTCGCCGGCCTGCAGGTCGGACATGGGGGACGGCCGTGGAAAAGCGGCGCCCTGGCGGCCGTCTCTCGCCGGCGCGGCGCAACCGGCCAGGCCCGCCAGGGCCAGCCAACCCGCGCAGGTGACAAGTCCTCGCCTTGCGACATTCATGGGTGCGATCGTACGTCTACCTTCTGCGGCCGGGGCCGGGTGGGTACGATGCCCGGCATGAGTGCCGACGCTGACTTCGCCGCCTATTGCGCCGAGCTGCTGGCGCCCGCCGGTGAAGTGCGATCCAAGAGCATGTTCGGTGGCTACGGCTTGTATGTCGACGACCTGTTCGTGGCGATCATCGTGGGGGACGCGCTGTACCTGAAAGCCGACGAACGGAGCCGGCCGCGCTTCCAGGAGGCCGGCAGCCGCCGCTTCGAGTACACGCGCCAGGGCAAGCGGCAGGGCTTGGGTTTCTGGACGGCGCCGGTCGAAGCCATGGACTCGCCCGCGCTCATGCGTCCCTGGGTACAGCTCGCCACGGATGCCGCACTTCGGGCACGGGCCGGCACTCGACGGCGGTGAAGGGCGCCGGTCTGCGGGCCGTGATGTCTGCTAGCGACCCAAAGCAGACATCCCCCGTCGACGCTGCTGCGCATCGGGGAGCCTTCCTACGCGCCGTAGGCCGCCATGAAGACCCGTACGGCCTCGCGCACAAGCGCCCTGTCTTCCCGGGAATCCGGCATCTTGAGCTTCAGCATTCCGCGGATGTGCCCGGAGCCCAGGAACATCGACAGGAACAGGTCCGCTGCCTGAAGCGGGTTTCGCACCTTCAGCGTGCCCGCAGAGTTGGCACGTCGCAGGTATGCAGCCAGCTCGCCGTTCACACGCTCAGGGCCGTCCTCGTATAACGCACGGCAGACTTCCGGCTGCGCCCCCGCGACGCCATAGACAGCGCGCAGCGCGCCCAAGGCGTCTCCGCGCGCCAGTGCGAGAAACCTGGCGCCGATCGTCAGCAGCGCCTTCTCCGGCTGGTCCGGATCCAGCGCCCGGGCGCCCGCCACGCTAGTCATCACCGCTGCCGTCCGGTCGCGCACGACCGCCTGGAACAGGCCCTCCTTGGAGCCGAAGTTGTTGTACACGGTCATCTTGGACACACCGGCATCCGCGGCGATGGCATCCACATTGGCACGCTCCAGGCCATGCTCGTTGAAGTGCCTTTGCGCCGCTTCCAGGATGCGGCGGCCGCGCTCGGGATCGCGTGGCCGCCCGCGTTGGGGCTTGAGAGCGGGAGCTGGGGAGCGGGTCATGGGCAGAATTAGTGGACTTGACAGTCCACTATAGCTCACGCACATTAATGGACTTGGTAGTCCATTAACTCAACACGGAGCCCATCACCATGGATG